>Ga0070681_10001077_pt1 | contig 23275 bp, 22 predicted proteins | sample KBSC83BmetaG_FD_65650 | JGI IMG/M metagenome (GOLD analysis project Ga0070681, IMG submission 65650) | Corn rhizosphere microbial communities from Kellogg Biological Station, Michigan, USA - KBS C8-3B metaG | ecosystem: Host-associated > Plants > Roots > Rhizosphere | place: USA: Michigan...
CGCCATCATCTCTTCGTCGAGCGTGGTGCGGCCGGCGGTGTCGAGCAGCACGACGTCGTAGCCGCCGAGCTTGCCGGCTTCGAGTGCGCGCTTGGCGATCTGCGGCGGCTGCTGGCCGGCCATGATCGGCAAGGTCGGAATGTCGAGGTCGCGGCCGAGAACGGCAAGCTGCTCCATCGCCGCCGGGCGGTAGATGTCGAGCGAAGCCATCAGCACTTTTTTCTTGTCGCGCTGGACCATGCGCCGCGCGAGCTTGGCCGTCGTGGTGGTCTTGCCGGAGCCCTGCAGGCCGACCATCATGATCGCGACCGGGGGCACGGCATTGAGGTCGATGGTCTGGCCGTCGGAACCGAGCGTTGCGATCAGCTCGTCGTGGACGATCTTGACCACCATCTGGCCGGGCGTGACCGACTTGACCACGGTCGCGCCGATCGCCTGCTCGCGCACGCGATCGATGAAGCTCCTGACGACGTCCAGGGAGACATCGGCCTCGAGCAGCGCGCGGCGCACCTCGCGCATCGCGGCGTCGACATCGGCCTCGCTGAGCGAGCCGCGGCCCGTCAGCCGATCGAGGATGCCACCAAGCCTTTCCGACAGATTGTCGAACAATGCCGTTGTCCTTTGTCCCGCTTGTGCGGGGTTGCCTCATTCACCGCTGTCATACTCCGCGAAAGCGGGGCATCCAGTACGCCGCAGCGTCTCGGTTCAAGCCGACCCGCCCTCTGGAATACTGGATCACCCGCTTTCGCGGGTGATGACACCTTTACTTGTGTCTCACCGCGCGACTCCGCCATGCGCGGTTATGACGTCATTCCAAACACGTTTGCGCCCGAGGGCGCATCGCGCTGTCGGGCGTTAACCTCCGGCCTCCTGGACCGGTCGGCGGGTCGAAAAGAAAACCTTTCCGATGAACGGGCGCGGTTAAATACCCGACAAGCCCCAAAGTCAAGGAAACTTGCTGAAAAGGCCCGTCTTTTCAGCCTCGGGCGGCCACCCCACCTTGCCTAAGTCCGCTGTTTTGAGGCCAAATCCACCGTGAAACTCACCCGCCGTCGTGTTCTGGGAGTGTTCGCCGGGAGCGCTGCCGCGATCGGCCTGCCTTCCGCCTGGTACTCCCGCATGAAAACCTATTCCGGTCCCGTCTCCGATCATTTCGACGGATTGCAGTTCTATGATCCCGACGGCTCGCCGCCGAAATCCTTAGGCCAGGTGCTGCGCTGGCAGTTCAGCCGGAGCCGGCAGCGCGCGGCCTGGCCGGATTGGGCGCCGAGCCCTTTTTCCGATACGCCGCCCGTGCGCGTCGAGGGCGCCAAAGTGCGGTTCTCCTTCGTGGGTCATGCGAGCTGGCTGATCCAGACCGCAGGCCTCAACATCCTGGTCGATCCGGTGTGGTCGGAGCGGGTCTCGCCGTTTTCCTTCGCCGGACCAAAGCGCCACAACGATCCCGGCATCGCCTTCGACGCGTTGCCTGACATCGATATCGTGCTGGTGTCGCATGGGCACTACGACCATCTCGACACCGCGACGCTCTCAAAACTCGCCGCAAAATTCTCGCCGCGCATCATTACGCCGCTCGGCAATGACGTCACCATGAAAGAGGCGGACGCTGCGATCAAGGCGGAAGCCTATGACTGGAAGGACCGCATCGAGCTCGGCAAGGGGCTTGCGGTGACACTGGTTCCGACACGGCACTGGACCGCGCGCGGGCTGTTCGATCGCAACAAGGCGCTGTGGGCGAGTTTTGTTTTGGAAACTCCGGTCGGCAAGCTCTACATCGTCTGCGACTCCGGTTACGGCGAGGGCAAGCATTTCCGCCGCGTGGCGGAAGCGCACGGGCCCATGAGGCTCGCGATCCTGCCGATCGGCGCCTATGAGCCGCGCTGGTTCATGCGCGATCAGCACATGAACCCGTCGGATGCGGTGAAGGCGCTTGCCGATTGCGGTGCCGCGCAGGCGCTGGCGCACCATCACGGCACGTTCCAGTTGACGGATGAAGCCATCGACGCGCCCGCGATCGCGCTCGGCGAGGCGCTGGACGAAGCGAAAGTGCCGCGGGAAAAATTTGCGGTGCTGAAGCCCGGTCAGGTGTTCGAGATTTAACTGTCGTCCCGGCCAAGCGAAGCGCGAGCCGGGACCCATACCGCGTGACCTATGGAATGGGCAGGCTGATCTTCGCCAAATCGAGGCCTGTGGCTATGGGTTCCCGCCTTCGCGGGAACGACCTCATTGCGAGGACTTGATCCCCCAGGTCACGCTGACCGACACCGACAGCGTCTCTTCGCCCTGCGCGATCGGCGTGGGCGCAGCGGCCATCGGCGCGCCCTGCATCATCTTGGCGCGGTATATCGGATGCGGCGCGCCTTCCTCGGAAATGCTCAGGGGCGTGCCGAGCGTGACGCCGGCGGCCCTGGCATAGATCTCGGCCTTGCGGCGCGCATCGGCGACCGCCTTCTCGCGGGCCTCGTCGAGCAACTTTGACTCCTGCGATACCTCGAAAGAGACGTTGCCGATGTCATTGGCGCCGGAGCCGACCAGCGTGTCGATGACGCCGGCGACCTTGCCGACGTCGCGAATGCGCACGGTGACGCGATTGCTGGCGCGGTAGCCTGTGATCGGCGACGGCCCCGACCGGTTCGGCGCATATTGCGGCTGCAGCGACAGCCGCGAGGTCTGGATGTCCCTGGCGTCGATACCGGCGGTCTTCAGTGCCGCGAGCACCTTGGCCATCGCAGTGTTGTTGGCTTCGGACGCCTCGCGCGCGCTCCTGGCGTCGGTAGCCACGCCGGCATCGACGGCAGCGAGATCGGGCGGCACCGAGATGCGGGCCTCGCCGGTGACCGAGATCGCCGGCGGAAAGGCGGCCGGCGCCTGCGCCAGCGCGGGCGCGGCGAATAAAGCGAAAGCGAGAACGAAAGCGGTGCCGAGCGGTGCCAGTCTCATTTCAGCGGCACATAGACGTTGATGACGAGCTTGTCCTCCGAGGTCTTCAGCGGATCGGTCATATACTCCTCGATGAAGGTGTCTTTCGCTTCAAGTTTCTTGTCGTCGAGGTGATTGGTGATCGCCTCATAGGTGTTGTCCATGTTGTCGTAAGAGCCGCGGTGCACGAATTTCAGCGCCTTGCCATCCGGCGACTGGCCCATGCTCATGTTCTTGGCCAGGTTCTTCGGTTCCTGGTCGACCGGGACTTCCGCCATGAAGGTAAAGCCGGTGTCGTCGGTCGAGGTGTAGACGATCATCAGATTGCCCGACGGCTTGATGCCCTGCTTGTCGAGCAGGGCGGTCAGGGACTTGAACGATTCGATCAGGGTGTCGAACGCCGAATCCCAATTGGCGGTGCCCTTGGCAACCACAACCTTCTTGGCCGGCAGCGTGATCGGCTCGCCGAAGGGATCGGCGGTCTGAACTGCAGGAGCAGGGCCGGGGCTCGATTCCGCCGCCGGCGCGCCGCCAGCCGGCGGGCTCGATGGACTTGCCGCCGGGGCGGGGCTTGCCGAAGGCGCGGGGCTTGCGGAAGCCGCCGGTGCGGGCGAAGCGGCCGGCGCTTGCGCCAATGCCCCACCGATCCCCAGCCAGATCGCGGCGGCCGGGATCAACGCGACCAAGACAAAACGGGGTGGGAAGGGGAGATTCATCCAGTTTTCTCCAAGGCCTCAAAGGGGCATTCCGGTCCAACTGACCGTAACACGCCAGGCGCGTGGCCGTCCCCTAACAGATCGGTCATCTGCCCTGCGGGCTGGTCATCGGGTCAAGATTCGCCATATAAGGCAGGCGGAATTTAGGGCGATTCATGAGCGCGCTCGCCAATCACGCCTTCGCCAAGATGAACGGCATCGGCAACGAGATCGTCGTGGTCGATCTGCGCGACGCCGCGGGCAAGGTGACGGCTGCGGACGCGCGCGCCGTGGCGACGAGCATGCCGTACGACCAGCTCATGGTACTGCAGCCGGCGCGGCTCGCCGGCACCGAGGCCTTCATCCGCATCTACAACAGTGACGGCTCGGAGGCCGGAGCCTGTGGCAACGGCATGCGTTGCGTGGTGCGCCGCCTGTTCGAGAGGACCGGTCAGACCGCCGTCACCTTCGAGACCGAAGCGGGCCTGTTGAATTGCTGGCAGGGCCCGGCGCCCGATCTCTACACGGTCGACATGGGCGCGCCGAAGTTTGGCTGGCAGGACATTCCGCTTGGGGAGGAATTTCGCGATACCCGTTACATCGAGCTGCAGATCGGGCCGATCGACAAGCCGATCCTGCATTCACCCTCGGTGGTGAGCATGGGCAATCCGCATGCGATCTTCTGGGTCGAGGACGTCAACGCCTACGACCTTGAGCGCTTCGGGCCGCTATTGGAGAATCATCCGATCTTCCCCGAGCGCGCCAATATCACGCTCGCCCACGTCGTCGACCGCGATCACATCACCATCCGCACCTGGGAGCGCGGCGCGGGATTGACCAAGGCCTGCGGCTCCGCGGCCTGCGCCACGGCGGTCGCGGCGGCGCGGCTGAAGCGCGCCAACCGCCAGGTCGAGATCACGCTGCCGGGCGGCAAGCTCGCGATCGAATGGCGCGAGCGCGACGACCATGTGCTGATGACCGGCACGGCCTCGTTCGAATATGAGGGCAATTTCGATCCCGCGCTGTTCGCGTCCGTCGCGTAAATCATGGGCGTCGAGGTCATCACCTTTGGCTGCCGCCTCAACGCGTTCGAATCAGAGGTGATCGCACGCGAGGCGGCGCAGGCCGGCCTTGATCGCACCATCGTCATCAATAGCTGCGCCGTCACCAATGAGGCGGTGGCACAGGCGCGGCAGTCCATCCGGCGGCTGAAGCGCGAGCGGCCCGACACGCGCATCGTCGTCACCGGCTGCGCCGCGCAGACGCAGAGCGCCATGTTTGCCGGCATGGCCGAGGTCGATCGCGTCATCGGCAATGACGACAAGATGCGAGGTGATGCCTGGCGCGCCGTGCGCCATGCGTTCGATATCGCATCCGAAGAGAAGATCGCCGTCAGCAACATCATGGCCGTGAAGGAGATGGCGCCTCATCTCGTCGCCGGTTTCCAGCGCGGCCTGCCGCGCGTCTTCGTCCAGGTCCAGAACGGCTGCGACCATCGCTGCACGTTCTGCATCATTCCGTTCGGCCGCGGCAATTCGCGCTCGGTGCCGATGGGCGCGGTGGTCGAGCAGGTGCGAACGCTGACCGAGCGCGGCCATGCCGAGATCGTGCTGACCGGCGTCGATCTCACGAGCTACGGCGCTGATCTCCCGGGTGCGCCGAAGCTTGGGCAACTGGTCAAGCAGATCCTGCGGCATGTGCCGGAGCTGAAGCGCCTGCGAATTTCGTCGATCGATTCGATCGAGGCGGATCGCGATCTCCTGGATGCGATCGCGGACGATGCGCGGCTGATGCCGCATCTGCATCTGTCGCTGCAGTCGGGCGACGACATGATCCTGAAGCGGATGAAGCGGCGACATTTGCGCAAGGATGCGGTCGAGTTCTGCGAACAGGTGCGTCGGCTGCGGCCCGATATCGCATTCGGTGCGGATATCATCGCGGGATTCCCGACCGAGACGGACGGGATGTTTGCACGCTCGTTGGATCTCGTCGAGGAATGCGGTCTCACGTTCCTGCACGTCTTCCCCTACTCGCCGCGGCCGGGCACACCCGCCGCGCGTATGCCGCAGGTCGCCGGGTCTGAGATCAGGGAGCGCGCGAAGCGGCTGCGCGCGAAAGGCGAGGCTGCGTTGCAGAAGCGATTGGCGTCAGAAGTTGGCAACACGCGCGACGTGCTGATCGAAAGCCCGACGCAGGGGCGGACCGAGCATTTTGTGCCGGTGGCGATTGGTGGTGAGACGCCGGGTAAGGTGCAGCGATTCAAGATTGCCGGTCATGATGGAGGAAGGCTGACCGTCTAACTTCGCTGTCGTCATCCGGCTTGACCGGGCGACCCAGTACGCCGCAGCTCATCGGCTATATCGCTGACGTCTCTGGAATACTGGATCACCCGCTCCAGTGCGCAATTGCGCACAAGGCGGGTGACGACAGCGGAGAGTGTGGCGACAGCGCGCCTATTCCCCATTCCACCCGCACGCGCTGAGCCGTTCGCGCATGTGCTCTGGCGTGGGCGCCGTCACATGCACCGGCTCCTTGTTCTTCGAGATCGGAATCCCGATCTCGCGCGAATGCAGATGCAGCCGCGGCTCGCCGAAACGCGGGATAAATTGTTCGTTGCGCAGGCGGCGTAAACTTGCCTGCGTGCCGTAGATGTTGTCGCCGACGATCGGCCAGCCTTGCGAAGCCGCGTGCACGCGCAATTGATGGGTGCGGCCGGTGACCGGTTCCATGGCGAGCCAGGCGAGGCCGTCGCCGCGGCCGAGCACCTTCCAGTTGGTGATGGCTTGCTGTCCTTCCGGATCCGGCTTCTGCCACCAGCCGCGTTCGGCATTCAGCCGGCCGAGCGGCAGGTCGATGGTGCCTTCGTTCCCGGCAGGTCCGCCCCCGACCACGGTCCAATAGGTCTTGGAGATTTTTCCGTGCTTGAACAAGAGCCCGAGCGAGGCGGTGGCCTTGCGATGCCGCCCCAGCACCAGGCAGCCCGAGGTATCCTTGTCCAGCCGATGCGCCAGCACCGGCGGCCGCGGCAGGCCGAAGCGCAGCGCGTCGAAGGAGGCCTCCAGATTGGGGCCGCCCTTGGGACCGCGATGCACCGGAAGCCCCGCCGGCTTGTCGATGACCAGTATCAATCCGTCGCGGTGGAGCACGCGTGAGAGGATTTCTTCCGCAGTCAATTGGGGAACATCGAGCAATGGCAAGACTTTCGTTTGTCGACCGAAACGGCTAACACACCCGCGATGAACGATACCACCACAGAAACACCCAAAATGAGCTGGTGGCGGCGGCTCTCCAGCGGGCTGAAGCGCACCTCGAGCTCGATCGGCAGCGCGGTCGCCGATCTCGTCACCAAGCGCAAGCTGGACCGCGCCATGCTCGAGGAGATCGAGGACGTGCTGCTGCGCGCCGACCTCGGAACGGATGTGGCCGCGCGGATCGCGGAGGCTGTCGGTACCGGGCGCTACGACAAGGCGATCTCGGCCGATGAGGTGAAAAGCGTGGTGGCGACCGAAGTCGAGAAAGTGCTGTCGCCCGTCGCCAGGCCGCTCGTGATCGACACGGCGCACGCGCCCTTCGTCATCCTCGTGGTCGGCGTCAATGGCTCGGGCAAGACCACGACCATCGGCAAGCTGTCGGCGAAATTTTCCGCCGAAGGCCGCAAGGTGATGCTGGCCGCGGGCGACACGTTCCGCGCCGCCGCGATCGAGCAGCTCAAGGTCTGGGGCGAGCGCACCAAATCGCCGGTCATCTCCGGCAAACAGGGTTCGGATTCCGCCGGTTTGGCCTTTACCGCGCTGACCGCGGCGAAAGAGCAGAAGATCGACGTGCTGCTGGTCGACACCGCGGGCCGCCTGCAGAACAAGGCCGAGCTGATGAACGAGCTGCAAAAGGTCGTGCGCGTCATCCAGAAGGTGGACGCGTCGGCCCCGCATGCCGTGCTGCTCGTGCTCGATGCCACGGTGGGACAAAATGCGCTGTCGCAGGTCGAGGCATTTCATCGTACGGCAGGTGTCACGGGCCTCGTGATGACCAAGCTCGACGGCACGGCGCGCGGCGGCATCCTGGTGGCGTTGGCGGAAAAGCACAAACTGCCGGTGCATTTCATCGGCGTCGGCGAGGGCGTCGACGACCTCGCGCCGTTCACCGCGCGGGATTTTGCGAAGGCGGTTGCAGGAATCGAGGCATGACCCCGGAAAGTGGAAACCGGTTTCCGGACAAGGTCATGCCTCAAATCAAGAGCATCAACTGATGGACAAGACGCAGCCGCATCCGCTGTTCAAGCTCGCGACCGAGCTTGGTCCGCTGATCGTATTTTTTGTCGCCAACGCAAAATTCCATCTGTTTGTCGCGACCGGCGCCTTCATGGTCGCGATCGTGGCGGCGATGGTGGCGTCCTATGTGGTGACGAAACACGTTCCGCTGATGGCGCTGGTCACCGGCATCGTCGTGCTGGTGTTCGGCACGCTGACGCTGGTGCTGCATGATGAGACCTTCATCAAGCTCAAGCCGACCATCATCTACAGCCTGTTCGCGCTGGTGCTGGGCGGCGGATTGTTGTTCGGCCGCTCCTTCATCGCCATCATGTTCGACCAGATGTTCAACCTGAAGCCAAAGGGCTGGCGCATCCTCACCATGCGCTGGGCGCTGTTCTTCGCGGCGCTGGCTGTTCTCAACGAAGCGGTCTGGCGCACCCAGAGCACCGACTTCTGGGTGAACTTCAAGGTCTTTGGCGTCACGCCGCTGACCATGGGCTTTGCCATCCTCCAGATGCCTCTGATCAAGCGCTATCACATCGAGCCGGCGTCGCTGGAGGCGAGCGAGGCGGCCGAAGGCGATGTGAGGAAGGGCTGACGCCCATCGGGCGTCATTCCGGGGCGCGAGCCGGAGCGAGCGAACCCGGAATCTCGAGATTCCGGGTCTGGTCCTTCGGACCATCCCGGAATGACGACGACGTCGTCATTTCAGCGCCTTGTCGATCTCCGCCTTCACCACGCTGTCGAGATTGTCGGGCGTGATCGGGCCGACCAGCTTGTAGGCGATCCTGCCGTCGCGGCCGACGATGAAGGTCTCGGGCACGCCATAGACGCCCCACTCGATCGCGGCGCGGCCGTTGCCGTCGACGCCGACCATGCCGAACGGATTACCATAGCGGCCGAGGAAGCGCCGCGCGTTTTCCGGCGAATCCTTGTAGTTGATGCCAATCACCTGAATTTGGGTATCCTTGCCGAGCTGGGTGAGCAGCGGCGCCTCGTCATGGCAGGGCACGCACCAGGACGCCCAGACATTGACGATCGAGACCCTGCCCTTGAACGCGGCGGGATCGATGCCGGGCACGGGCTTGCCGTCGCTCGTGAGGCCATCGAGCGGCGGCAGGATTGTCTGTGGCGCGGGACGTCCGATCAGCGCCGACGGAATTTTGGAGGGGTCGCCGGCGCCGAGTCGAAACCAGAACAGCGCGGCGAGGCCCAGAAACACGATCAGCGGCAGCACCATCAGGAAGCTGTTTCGCCTCGGCGCCCGCTGCATGGGTAACGGCGTCGGCTCGCTCATGTCAGCTCCGTGGCGCTGCGGCCCGAGCGGCGCGTCACGCCGCTCGCGTCGAGCTCGCGCAACCGCCGCGTCTGGCTGCCATAGTCGATCGCGATCCAGCCGATCAGGAGCGCCACCACGATGGCGACCAGCGCATAGGAGGTCACGATGAAGGACGCGTAGGGGCCGAGCGACATGTCAGGCCGCGCGATGGCTGGCCTGCATCATCTGCAGGCTGCGCACCCGGCGGCGCAGGATCTCGTTGCGCATGGCCGCCAGATGCAGCGTGAGAAAGAGCAGGGTGAAGGCCACCGCCATCACCAGCAGCGGAATCAGGAAGGCGCGGTCCAGCGTCGAGCCGCCGATCCGCAGCACCGAGGCCGGCTGGTGCAGCGTGTTCCACCAGTCGACCGAGAACTTGATGATCGGCAGGTTGATCGCGCCGACCAGGGTCAGCACCGCGGCGGCGCGCGCCGCACGCGACGGGTCTTCCACCGCGCGCCACAGCGCCATCAACCCGAGATACATCAGGAACAGGATCAGGACCGAAGTGAGCCGTGCGTCCCATTCCCAATAGGTGCCCCACATCGGCCGGCCCCAGAGCGAGCCGGTGACCAGCGCAAGGAAGGTGAAGGCCGCGCCGATCGGGGCTGCGGACTTCGCCGCGACGTCGGCGAGCGGATGCCGCCACACCAGCGTGCCGAGCGAGGCCGCGCTCATCACGCCCCAGACGAACATCGACAGCCACGCATTCGGCACATGGATGAACATGATCTTCACGGTCGCGCCCTGCTGATAGTCGTCGGGCGCGGTCGCCGATTGATAGAGGCCGATCGCGAGCAGGATGGCGGTGATCGCGGCAAGCCACGGCAGCACCCGCGCGGTCAGCGCGAGGAATTTCGTCGGGTTGGCGAGGTCGATCAGCGACATGGTCAGCGGCTTGGTCAGCGTCCTGGCATCCTGATAGTCGTGCACGGCGTTGCGCGCAATTGACATAAGGCCGTTCGGCAAGAGTTGATCGGCATCAATCCGGTTCCTTTCAATCAAGTCCTCTTCAATCGAGCCCCTGGCGCAGGCTTGCCGCCGCCGCAAACGGCCCGACCACAAAACTGAACAGCGAGAGCGCGCACAGGATCGCAAGCGGCGCGCCGAAAGTCCGTGGCCCCGTGATCGCCGCCTCGGACGCCGCGACGCCGAAAATCAGCACGGGGATCGACAGCGGCAGCACCAGCACTGCGAGCAACAGCCCGCCGCGGTGCAGCGTCACCGCGAGCGCAGCGCCGATCATGCCGGTGAAGGTCAGCGCCGGCGTGCCCGCCAGCAGCGTCAGCGCCACGGCCGCGGTCGAAAGCGTATCAAGGTTGAGCAAAAGGCCGAGCACCGGCGTCGCGACGATCAGCGGCAAGCCGGCGGCAATCCAGTGCGCCAGCGCTTTCGCCGCGCAGGCGAGTTCCAGCGGGGTGCGGCCCATGACAATGAGATCGAGCGAGCCGTCGTCGTGATCGGACGTGAACAGGCGGTCGAGGGTAAGCAGACTTGCCAGCAGCGCGCCGAGCCAGAGGATCGCGGGGCCGAGACGCGCCAGCAGTTTCAGGTCGGGCCCGACCGCGAACGGCATCAGCGCCACGACGCTCAGGAAGAAAAGCACGCCGATCAGCGCGCCGCCGCCGACGCGGAGCGCAATCCGGATGTCGCGCCGAATCAGGGCAGCGAGCACGCTCATGCGGCGTCTCCGATTCGCAGGTCTCGCGCCTCGATCCCGAGCGAGATGTGGGTCGCCGCCACGATCAGGCCGCCGCGGCCGAGATGATCGCGCGTCAGGCCCGCGAACAGTTCCTGTCCGGCAGCGTCGAGTGCGGCGGTCGGCTCGTCCAGGAGCCAGACCGGCCGCCTGACCGTGAGCAGCCGGGCGAGCGACAGCCGCCGCCGCTGGCCCGCCGAGAGATAGGCCGCCGGCAGATGCGCGGCATGGTCAAGCGCGACCGCCTTGAGGCTCGCACCGGCCTCAAAGACCTCACCACCGAGGAAATCTCGCCAAAACAGCAGGTTTTCCATCACGCTCAGCGCCGGTTTGAGCGCGTCGCGGTGGCCGAGATAATGGGCCTGTTCCGGCAGCGTCAGCTCGCCCTCGCCGCCCTCCAGCGCGATCGAGCCTTCGGCCGGCAGCAGGAGGCCGGCGATCAACCGGAGCAGCGACGTCTTGCCCGATCCATTGGCGCCGGTGACGGCCAGCACCTCGCCCGAGGAGGTCGCGAAATCCAGGCCGGAAAACACGTTCCGTCCACCCCGCACACATGTCACGCCGCGTCCTGAGAGCCGCATTTCGCCTCTTCACACCCCTCCGGGATTGCAGGGGTAGCGCATCAGAATTTATGGGTGCTGAATGGCAGCCAACCGTATGCCGGGTGTGGCGGCGCGTTTGGAAAGATTCTATAAGCCCGGGACTTGATGCAGCACAGGTTTAGCAACTGCAAGCCATCAAGCTCGCCCTGCCAGAAGGTGTTTAGATACCCTTGCCGGGGATAACGATAAATTGGGATTTCTTCACATGACCTCGCTCGACAGCTTCAAATGCCGAAAGACCCTCAAGGTCGGCCGCAAGACCTACGTGTATTACAGCCTGCCCGCCGCCGAGAAGAACGGTCTGAAGGGGATTGCGAAGCTGCCCTACGCGATGAAGGTGCTGCTCGAGAATCTGCTGCGCAACGAGGACGGCCGCAGTGTCAAGAAGCAAGACATCCAGGCGGTCGCGAAATGGCTGAAGAAGCGCAAGCTCGAGCATGAGATAGCGTTCCGTCCCGCGCGCGTCCTGATGCAGGACTTTACCGGCGTGCCGGCGGTGGTCGATCTCGCCGCGATGCGCAACGCGATGCAGAAGCTCGGCGGCGACGCCGAGATGATCAACCCGCTGGTGCCGGTCGATCTCGTCATCGACCACAGCGTGATCGTGAACTTCTTCGGCGACAACAAGGCTTTCGCCAAGAACGTAACCGAGGAATACAAGCAGAACCAGGAGCGCTACGAGTTCCTGAAATGGGGCCAGAAGGCGTTCTCGAACTTCTCCGTGGTGCCGCCCGGCACCGGCATATGTCACCAGGTCAATCTCGAATATCTCGCGCAGACCGTCTGGACGCGAAAAGAGAAGATGACGGTCGGCAAGAAGACCGGCACCTTCGAGGTCGCCTACCCGGACACGCTGGTCGGCACCGATTCTCACACCACGATGGTCAACGGCCTCGCCGTGCTCGGCTGGGGCGTCGGTGGCATCGAGGCGGAAGCCTGCATGCTCGGCCAGCCGCTGTCGATGCTGCTGCCCGACGTGGTCGGCTTCAAGCTCAAGGGGCAGTTGAAGGAAGGCGTCACCGCGACCGACCTCGTGCTCACGGTCACGCAGATGCTGCGCAAGCAGGGCGTGGTCGGCAAGTTCGTCGAATTCTTCGGCCCCGGTCTCGACTTCCTCTCCGTCGCGGACAAGGCGACCATCGGCAACATGGCGCCTGAATACGGCGCGACCTGCGGCTTCTTCCCGGTCGACGCCGCGACCATCGACTATCTGAAGACCTCCGGCCGCAAGGCGGACCGCGTTGCGCTGGTGACGGCCTATGCCAAGGCGCAGGGCCTGTTCCGCACCAACAAGACGGCCGATCCCGTCTTCACGGAGACGCTGACGCTCGACCTCGGCGATGTCGTGCCGTCGATGGCCGGACCGAAGCGCCCCGAAGGTCGTGTCGCGCTGCCGTCCGTGTCGGAAGGTTTTGCGACCGCGATGGCGAATGAATACAAGAAGGCCGCCGAAGCCTCGCAGCGCTACGCGGTCGAGGGCCGCGATTTCGATCTCGGCCATGGCGATGTCGTGATCGCCGCGATCACCTCGTGCACCAACACCTCCAATCCGAGCGTTTTGATCGGCGCCGGCCTGCTCGCGCGCAACGCAGCGGCGAAGGGATTGAAGGCCAAGCCCTGGGTAAAGACCTCGCTTGCGCCGGGCAGCCAGGTGGTCGCCGAATATCTTTCCAATTCCGGTCTGCAGACCGATCTCGACAAGGTCGGCTTCAACCTGGTGGGCTTCGGCTGCACCACCTGCATCGGCAATTCCGGTCCGCTCCCGGAAGAGATTTCGAAGTCGATCAACGACAATGGCATCGTCGCGGCCGCCGTGCTCTCGGGTAACCGCAATTTCGAAGGCCGCGTCAGTCCCGACGTGCAGGCGAACTATCTCGCCTCGCCGCCGCTGGTCGTGGCACATGCGCTCGCCGGCAGAGTGACCACGAATCTCGCTGCCGAGCCGCTCGGCACCGGCAAGGATGGCAAGCCGGTCTATCTGAAGGACATCTGGCCGACCGCGAAGGAGATCAATGCCTTCGTCAAGAAGTACGTCACCGCGCCGATCTTCAAGAAGAAATACGCCGACGTGTTCAAGGGCGACACCAACTGGCGCAAGATCAAGACCACCGACAGCGAGACCTATCGCTGGAACATGTCGTCGACCTATGTGCAGAACCCACCCTATTTCGAGGGCATGAAGAAGCAGCCCGATCCGGTCGTCGACGTGGTCGATGCGCGCATCCTCGCGATGTTCGGCGACAAGATCACCACCGACCACATCTCGCCGGCCGGTTCGATCAAGCTGACCTCGCCCGCCGGCAAATTCCTGAGCGAGCACCAGGTGCGCCCCGCCGACTTCAACCAGTACGGCACGCGGCGCGGCAATCATGAGGTGATGATGCGCGGCACCTTCGCCAACATCCGCATCAAGAACTTCATGCTCAAGGGCGCCGATGGAAACATCCCCGAAGGCGGCCTGACCCGGCACTGGCCCGACGGCGAGCAGATGTCGATCTACGACGCTGCGATGAAGTACCAGATGGAAGGGGTGCCGCTGGTAGTGTTCGCCGGCGCCGAGTACGGCAACGGCTCCTCGCGCGACTGGGCGGCCAAGGGCACCCGCCTGCTCGGGGTCCGCGCCGTGGTCTGCCAGAGCTTCGAGCGCATCCATCGCTCCAACCTGGTCGGTATGGGCGTGCTGCCGTTAACCTTTGAGGAGGGCGCCTCCTGGCAGTCGATCGGGCTCAAGGGCGACGAAAAAGTAACCATTCGCGGCCTGCAGGGCGATCTGAAGCCGCGGCAGAAACTCACCGCGGAGATCGTTTCCGGCGACGGCACGCTGCAGCGTGTGCCGCTGCTGTGCCGTATCGATACTTTGGACGAACTCGACTACTACCGGAATGGCGGCATTTTGCACTATGTGCTGCGCAAACTGGCAGCCTGATGCAAGCAGCGATCCCCTTCACCGCTAAGTGAGTGGCGGCCAATTTACTCACCGCGAAGTGACTAGCGGCTCATTTGGAGGCGGCCTAAAGACAGGGCCGCCTCCTTGCATTTCGGGGCAATTTTGGGCCCGTAAGAGTATGGACGGTAGAGCATGACAGGGACGATGGCCTATCATTTGATTTCGCGCTGGTCCGGGACTCTCGGCCTATGCGCGATCGTCGCCGTCATCCGCCCCGCCCACGCCGATCCGCGTGCGGTGGTGGAGCTCTTCACCTCGCAAGGCTGCTCATCCTGTCCGCCCGCCGACAAGATCATCGGTGAACTCGCGAAGGACCCTTCCATCATCGCGATGAGCATGCCGATCGACTACTGGGACTATCTCGGCTGGAAGGACACGCTGGCGGACTCGCGTTTCTCGGCGCGCCAGAAAGCCTATTCGCAGATGCGCGGCGATCGCGAGGTCTACACGCCGCAAGTCATCGTCAATGGATCCGTGCATGTCATCGGCAGTGATCGCACCGGTATCGAGAACGCGATCGGCGCCACCCGCAAGGGCGAGGGGGTGATGTCGATTCCGGTGACGATGACGCAGTCGGGCAAGCAGCTCACCGTGTCGGTCGCCGCTGCCAGCAAGAGCCCGGCCGCCATGCGCGGCGAGGTATGGATCTGCTCGATCTCGAGGTCCGTTCCGATTTCGATCGCTCGCGGCGAGAACCGCGGCAAGGAAATCACCTACCACAACGTGGTACGCAATCTGGTGAAGCTCGGCGACTGGAACGGCAATCCCGGAAGCTGGACCGTGCCGCTGGACAGCGTCGCACCCGATGGTATCGACGCCGCGGTGGCCATTGTCCAGGACGGCAGCCGCGACAAGCCCGGCCCGATGCTGGGCGCGGCCTACACGTCGCTGCACTGAATTTCCGAAAGCGATTTTCTGTCATTCCGCCGCGCGCAAAGCGCGAGATCCGGTGTGCGCTTGCGCACTTCAGAATCTTCCGGATTCCGGATCGTCGCTTCGCGACGTCCGGAACGACAAGGCTGCCCACAACAACAAAAAGGACCAACTTGCGTTGGCCCAGTGTGTGATTTTCTGCGATAGGCCCGACTCCGACGATCCCGGGGGGCTGGGGGCTGAGGAATCCGAAACCGAAAGAGCCGGGCCAACGCAGTGTGCTCTTTTCTCCGGTTAGGAGGGCAGGCGGTTGGCAGAACTGGGGCGTTAATGTGATTCTTCCTAACGATCCCGTGACGCGCAACGGGCCGTCCCGCGGTACTGAAAACGGTCATTTTCGTCGCGCCCATGCCGATTCTTGCGCCAACGGAACCCTTGCGGCGGGCCCGGGTTGGCGCAATCATGTCGGGGACATGACAGGAGGCTCTCCATGAGTCTGACTTCGGAGGACGCCGACCCAAGCGGAAGCCACGCAGCGGCGCGCGCCGCCGTTGCGAGCCCCGCGCCGAACCGGGTGACGTTCAATCGCATAGAGCTGAATCGTATCCTGAATCTGTATGGCCGCATGGTCGCCGAGGGCGAGTGGCGCGACTATGCCATCGATTTCCTGAAAGACCGCGCGGTGTTCTCGGTGTTCCGCCGCTCCTCCGAGGTTCCCATCTACCGGATCGAGAAGGATCCGCGTCTTGCGCGCAAGCAGGGCATGTACAGCGTGATCTCGGCAACCGGGCTGATCCTGCGCCGCGGCCACGAGCTCGACCGCGTGCTCCTGGTGATCGACCGCAAGCTCGCGGTGGTCTGATCTAGCTTGCCGCCGGCCGGGCGGCATTGGCGCGGGCGATCTCGTACGCGGCAACATGGGTGCGCGCCAGGTCGAGGATCGGCGTCGCCACGCCGAACTTTCGGGCCCGGGCCACCATGTCACCCAGGATGTGCTCGCCCTCGGTGCTCGATCCGCGCTCGATGTCGCGCAGCATCGACCATTTGAGTGGTGAGCCTTCGGTCGTGATGAGCTTGTGGGCGAATTCGACGGTGACGGGTCGGGGCGGGAAACCGGCGGCGGTAGCGACGGCGCGGCATTCATCGTATAGCGCGAACATCGCTTCACGCCCTCCGGGTGCCGCGAGGACGTCGCCGAGGCTTGCGCGCATCAGGCAGGTGATGCCGGCGCCGAGGCCAAGCTGAGCGAACTTTTCCCACATGTTGTGCATGACCGAATCGCTGACGCGCGCGTCGAAGCCGGCTCCGCCGATCGTCGCTTCGAGCACACGGATACGCTCTGTCGTGCCACCCTCGACTTCGCCAAAGATAAGGTCATGGACGGGAATGAAGTGGGTTACGCGGCCATCGGCATCGAGGCCGGCGCTGATATTGGCGACCCCACCCAATACATGCTTCGCGCCGAACCTTGCAGTGAGCCGGTCGATGTGACCCATGCCGTTGAGAACAGGCAGGATCGCGGTGTCAGGTCCGACCGCCGGCGTGAATTGGTCCATCGCCTCGTCAAGCGAATAGGATTTGACGCCGAGCAGGATGAGATCGAAGGGGTTGCGGATAGTTTCCGGCGAGACGGTTCTGGCCGGCACCGCGAAATCGCCGTGCGGGCTTGTCACCTGCAGCCCGGTCCGCGCAAGTTGCGCGGCGCGGGCCGGGCGCACCATGAAGCTGACGTCGCGTCCGGCTCGAACGAGGCAGGCACCGAAATAGCCGCCCAGTGCGCCGGCTCCAATGACGAGAATGCGCATGCGACTACTCCTGAATGGAAAGCGTCTCTATAGCCGCTTTTGTTATCGCGGATGGCGTGGCGTTTGGAGGGCCGCAGCCATTATTGGTCGGCCGGCAACGTGGTTGCGCCCTCGCCGAGTGAAAGCTGCATCATCACGGTGTCGAGCCAGCGGCCGAATTTCAGGCCGACATTCGGATGGGTCCCGATCATCTGAAACCCGCATTTCGTATGCACGCGGACGGACCCCGCATTGGCAGAATCGCCGATCACCGCGATCATCTGGCGGTAACCGCGCGCCTCGCACTCGCGAAGCAGGTGCCGCATCAGGAGCAGCCCGATGCCGCGGCGGTGGATGGCGGGTTTCAGGTAGATCGAATTCTCGACCGTGAAACGATAGGCCGGCCGTGGCCGGTAGGGGCCGGCATAGGCGTAGCCGATCACGTCGCCGTCCATCCCGGCGACGAGGTATGGAAATCCGCCGTCCATCAGCGCGCGGAAGCGCCGCGTCATCTCGGCGAGGTCGGGCGGGGTCAGCTCGAACGTCGCGGTGCCGTAGCGCACCGCGTGCTCGTAGATTTCGGTGATGGCGGGAAGGTCGGCCTCGGTGGCGGGCCTGATTTCGGGCGAGGACATGGGCGAAGATTAGAGGGTTCCCGCGGGTGCCGAAAGGGGCGGCGGTATCACCGTCGCAACGACGAGTGCCCCCTTCAAACAAAAAGCCCCGGCCAGATGGCCGGGGCTTGGTGCGTTCTTGAAGGCTTCGCCCGATCAGTCGCGCTGTCCGAGGAGCTGCAGCAGCAGCGTGAACAGGTTGATGAAGTTCAGGTAGAGCGACAGGGCGCCGGTGATCGCCGCGCGTTCCGCCACGTCACCCCCGGCCGAGGCGTAGCCGTAGATGTACTCGTTCTTCAGCCGCTGGGTATCCCAGGCGGTGAGGCCCGCGAACACCATGACGCCGACCACCGACACGATGAACTGCAGCATGGAGCTGGCCAGGAACAGGTTCACCAGGCTCGCGATGATGATGCCGATCAGGCCCATGAACAGGAACGAGCCCATGGCGGTCATGTCACGCTTGGTGGTGTAGCCGTAGAGGCTCAGCGCGCCGAAGGTCGCCGCGGTGATGAAGAACACCCGCACGATCGAGGTGTGGGTGTACACCAGGAAGATCGACGACAGCGAGATGCCCATCAGCGCCGAGAATACCCAGAACAGAAGCTGGGCGGTCGAAGGCGCGAGACGGTTGATGCCGGCCGAGATCACGAACACCATGGCAAGCGGCGCCAGGATGAACAGCCATTTCAGCGGGCTCACGAACATCGCGTAGCCGAACGGCGTCAGGAACGCGCTGCCGATCTTGGCAGCGGCGCCGGACGGATCGTTCGTCACCGCCGCCATGTAGATGCCGAGTGCGGCAAGGCCGGTGATGGCCAGACCGATGCTCATGTAGTTGTAGATGCGCAGCATGTAGGCGCGCAGACCGGCGTCGACGGTCGCGGCATCGGCGCGCCCGGCGACCCGGCCGAAGGGTGAAGAATAGTTGCGGTCTAGGTCCGACATGGTCGAATGTCCCGTTGTTGCCCGGCTAGGCGCCTGTAAGCTTGGTGTAAGCCTTTTTGCGTCACCGGCTGATCGACATTTATCTCAGATGGAACGGCCTGCCGACATTAATTTTGTGTCATCGGGCCGCACACCTGAACTTAAGCAATAATCTGGCGCTTCCGATTCAAACTACCATAGCTGGCATTGGTCGCTATGCGCGGCTGAATGTCGCTCTGGCGCGTCATTCCGTCAGGGGAGCGCGCAAAAACGCGATAAAGATATGAAACTCGTAAAGACGAGGGCCTGCAGGCGTTAACTTTGCCGTTCAGCTGCTTCAATATGTCATAGGTTGCGGAGCACCGTGGCGGGCTTTTTGTTCAGCGCCAGCAGGGTTCCGGCGAGGCCGAGGCCCACGGTCACGACCAGGGCGGCAACCACGACCGATGCCGCACTGCCCACCTGCCAGACGAAGCTCAGCGTCATCAGCCGTGTCACGATCAGCCAGGCCGCAACCGAGCCTGCGATCACGCCGAACACGGCGGTGGCAAGCCCAATGAGAAGATATTCCAGCGCGTAGGCGCCGAGCAGCCGCGCCCGGGTCGCGCCAAGCGTCTTCAGGATCACTGCATCGTAGACGCGATGGCGATGACCGGCCGCGAGCGCACCGCCCAGAACCAGGATGGCTGCGACCAGGGTCACGGCGCTGGCGCCGCGGATCGCGAGCGCGAGATTGGTGACGACGGAACCAATGGTTTCCATCACCTCGCGCACACGCACACTGGTCACCATCGGAAAGCTGTCGGCCACCTTCTTGATGATGCGGGCATCGTCTTTCGCGTTCGAGTGCTCCTCGGTGAGCGTGGCGATATGGCTGTGCGGTGCACCCCTGAAGGCGTTGGGGGAGAACACCAGCACGAAATTGATGCCGAGCCCCTGCCAGTCGATATTGCGCATGTTGCCAATCCTGGCCGGGATATCGCGGCCGAGCACGTTGACGACGATCTCGTCGCCGAGCTTGAGCCGCAGGCCGTCCGCGATCTTCTTCTCGATCGAGACCAGCGTTGGGCCGCTATAGTCGGCGCCCCACCATTCGCCTTCGACGATCTTCGATCCCTTCGGAATCTCGCCGGTGTAGGTCAGGCCGCGGTCGCTGTGCAGCACCCATTCGGAATCGCTGGCGGGCTTCAGCTCCTCGGCCCGCACGCCGCGCGCCGCAACGATACGGCCGCGCAGCATCGGCACGTCCTCGACCGTCGCGTCAGGTTCGCTCTTGCGAAGGAAGTCGTTGAAGCGGTCGGCTTCGGAGGAGGGGATATCTACAAAGTAGAATGACGGCGCGTGTTCCGGCAGCGCCGCCAGGAACTGCCGGCGCAGATTGCCGTCGATCTGGGTGATGGTGACGAGTACGGCAAGCCCGAGGCCGAGCGACAGCACCACCGACGGCGTCAGCGCGCCGGGCCGGTGGATGTTGGTGACCGCAAGCCGCAGCATGGTGAAGCGCGTGCGCGGCAGCCGCCGCGCCACCGCCATCACTGCCTCCGCGACGCCGCGCAGCAGCGCGAACACGATCACGGCGGAGGCGACGAACACCGCGGCGACACGCTTGTCATAGGCAAGCCCGATCACGACCGCGATCAGAAGCGCAATCACGACCAGCATCAGCGCGAGGTAGGGCCAGCGCGGGCGATGCCATTCGGCGCTGACCGCCTCGCGGAACAGCGCCGCGACCGGCACGTCGTGGACACGGCCGAGCGGCCACAGGCCGAAGGCGAGCGCGGTAAGCAGGCCGTAGACGAGCGAGAGCGCAAGTTCGCCAAGGTGAAGGGCGGGGACCACGGGAAGCGGCAGCAGCGTGCCGAACAGGCCGACAATGACGAAAGGCATCGCAGCGCCGGCCACGAGCCCGATCACCGAGCCGAGGGCCGCCAGCATGACGACTTGTGTCAGGTAGATCGCGAACACGTCGCGGCCCGTGGCGCCGAGCGCCTTGAACGCCGCGATCACGTCGAGGCGGCGATCGATGTGGCTCTTCACCGCATTCGCGACACCGACGCCGCCGACCAGAAGCGCCGCGAGACCAACCAGCGTCAGGAACTGCGTGAAACGGGTGATGTTGCGCTCGAGCTGCGGCGAGGCATTGGAACGGCTGCGAACCTCCCAGCCGGCCTGTGGCGCGGCCGCCTTGGCGTCCTCGATCAGGCTTTTGACCGCGCGTTCGTCGGAGGCGCCGTCGGGCAGCTTGACGCGATAGTTCCATCGCACGAGGCTGCCAGGCTGGATCAATCCGGTCGCATGCAGCGCGGCTTCGCTGATCAGGAAGCGCGGACCGAAGCCGATACCGATGCCGAGCTTGTCCGGCTCGGACTCCACCGCGCTCCTGATCTGGAAACGAGCATCGCCGACCGTGACGATGTCGCCGATCTTCAGATCGAGCCGCGCCAGCAGCGTCGGGTCGGCCGCCGCGCCGAATACGCCGTCGCGCTCGGCCAACAGATCGTTCATCGGAATCGCGGGGTTGAGCGTGAGCTGGCCGATCGACGGATAAGTGTCGTCGACCGCCTTCATCTCGACCAGCGCGAGCCGGCTGTCGGCGGCGCGCGCCATGCCGCGCAAGGTCGCGATCACCGAGACCTGGCCGCGCGAGCGGAGGAAAGCGAGCTCTTCCGGCTTTGCCTCGCGCTGGAACAGCAGGAACGCGACGTCGCCGCCGAGCAGGTTGCGGCCCTCGCGCGCCATGCCGTCGCCGAGGCTCGCTGCGACGGAGCCGACGCCTGCGATCGCCATCACGCCGAGCGCAATGCAGGCGATGAAGACATAAAAGCCGCGCAAGCCGCCGCGCAGCTCGCGCAGCGCATAACGCAGGCTGAGCGCCACCGCGCGGTTGCCTCGTGAAGGCGCGGGCGCAAGCCGGCCCAGGCTTTCCGATGCGATGCTCATGAAGCGGCGACGCGATTGGCGGTGCCGGTGTCGATACGGCCCGAGCGCAGCCGCACCACGCGGTCGCAGCGCTGTGCCAGCGAAGTGTCATGGGTGACCAGCACCAGCGTCATGCCGCGTTCGGCATGTTTGGTGAACAGGAGGTCGACGATCTGCTTGCCGGTGGCCTCGTCCAGATTGCCGGTCGGCTCGTCGGCCACGAGGATCGCGGGATCGGGCGCCAGGGCGCGCGCCAGCGCCACGCGCTGCTGCTCGCCGCCGGACAATTGCGTCGGATAATGATGCAGGCGGTCGCCGAGCCCGACCGAGGTCAGTTCCTGCGCCGCGCGTTGCGCCGCGTCGGGATTGCCCGCGAGCTCGAGCGGGACGGCGACATTCTCCAGCGCCGTCATGGTCGGGATCAGATGAAACGACTGGAAGACGATGCCGACCTGGCGGCCGCGGAAGCGCGCCAGCGCGTCCTCGTCGAGGGCATTGAAAGGCGTGCCGTTGACCACCACCTCTCCGCCATCAGGACGTTCCAGGCCCGCCATCACCATCAGCAGCGTGGATTTTCCCGAACCCGACGGGCCGATCAGGCCGATCGCCTCACCGGGTCCCACGCGCAGGCTGATGTCTTTCAGGATATGAACGCGCGCGGCGCCGCTGCCGAGCGAAAGATTGACGTTGGAAATGGCAATGGTGTCCGGCACGTTGCCGGCAAGCGAAGGGGTTTCGATGAGGCTGTCCATGTCCCGGTCATATGGCACTTTCGCCGGTGCGGTCGAGAGGCGGCTGTCGGCGTTCGCGCACATACTTGTGTTGACGGCGGCCTTGACCGCGGCAGCGGCGTTCTTGGGAGCGAGCGACGCCAGGTCCGATAACAAGCCGGTCAAGATGGTGGTGCTGGGCGATTCGTTGTCCGCGGGGCTTGGCCTTTCGGCCGCCGACGCATTCCCGGCAAAGCTGAAAAAAGCATTGAAAGACAAGGGGATAACTGTCGAGATGACCAATGCCGGGGTGTCCGGCGATACCGCCTCCGGTGGTCGCGACCGGCTCGACTGGTCGGTGCCGGAGGGAACCCAGGCGGTCATCGTCGAGCTCGGCGCCAACGATGCCCTGCGCGGCACCGATCCCGCCGTCACGCGCGCCGCATTGTCCGACATTTTGACGCGGCTGAAGGCGCGTAACATCGCCGTCATGTTGTGCGGGATGCTGTCGCCGCCGAACTACGGTCGCGACTATGCGGAACGCTTCAACACGATCTATCCGGATCTTGCCAAATCTTTCGGCGTGCCGCTCTACCCATTCTTCCTTGACGGCGTCGCTGCGGATGCGAAGCTCAATCAGGCCGACGGCATTCATCCGACGCCGCAAGGCGTCGACATCATCGTCAGGAATATCATGCCTACCGTGGAGGCATTTCTTGGCCCGATAATCGGGCAACGTTCCTGAAAAACAGCATCGATAACCTTACCGTCTCAAACCTGTTGGAGGTTGCCGACCCGTTAACGCCACATGCTTCGCAGAGTCACATAAGTCAGGTAGAAATTATCCGTCGGTGATTCGTCGCCGGGATTTGTTTAGGGGTTTGCGCTATGATTCGCAGCGTCAAACCCAAGCATCGGGAGAGTTGAACGATGCCGCGTTTGTTTACTGGACTGGAAATTCCGGCCGACATCGGCCAGACGCTTTCCGGCTTGCGGGGCGGTCTTCCCGGCGCCCGCT
>Ga0070681_10001078_pt1 | contig 23264 bp, 16 predicted proteins | sample KBSC83BmetaG_FD_65650 | JGI IMG/M metagenome (GOLD analysis project Ga0070681, IMG submission 65650) | Corn rhizosphere microbial communities from Kellogg Biological Station, Michigan, USA - KBS C8-3B metaG | ecosystem: Host-associated > Plants > Roots > Rhizosphere | place: USA: Michigan...
GGTCTTTTCGCTCAAATTCAATGACACCGCGATTTCCTTGTTCGTCTTCCCTTCCGCGACCAAGGCCAGTACCCGTTCCTCCTGCGGCGACAAGGGATCACGTTTTTCTTGCGGCACGGGAGCCGACAGGGATTTCACTTTTGCAAGCACACGCCGGGTAACTGCCGGATCCAGAATTGATTGCCCGTCCGCTACGGTCTTGACCGCGTCGATCAACTGCGCGCTGCTCACTTCCTTCAGGAGAAATCCGTCGGCTCCGGCCAGGATGGTAGCGAGTACCGCGTCGTCGTCCGCGAAGGACGTCAAAAAGAGCACTCTCGTGTCGGGGTGGGCCGTGCGAATGGTCCGACAAGCCTCAATCCCACTCCCATCCGGAAGCCGGACATCCATCAACACGACCTTCGGTTTCAGTCTCAAGGCATCCGTCACCGCATCCGCCATGGTGCCGGCTTCGCCGACGACCTGAAATCCTCCCGCCTCCTCGAACAGCGTCCGCAGACCGAGTCGAAGCACCTCGTGGTCGTCCACCAACAACAGCCTGATCGCTTTTGTTTCAGATCCCGGCATGCTCTTGCTCCAGAGGGAGATCGCAGACAACTCGTGTCCCGTGGCCCGGTTCTGACGTGACTTCGAGCCGTCCGCCCAGTTTCCGAATGCGAGCCTCCATGTTTTTCAACCCATGCCCCGTCCGGTTGACCTCTGAAAGAAGAAACCCGGTGCCGTCATCTTCTACCATAAGCCGTACACCTCCATCATGCAGACGGAGCGACACCGCTCCCTTCTGGGCGCCGGAGTGACGGAGACTGTTGCTCATCGCTTCTTGCACGATCGAAAGAAACTGCGCGGCCTGTTCCGGAGTCAACCGGTCTGCGGCCAAAGGATTCACGTCCACACGAAACTGAAGTTGCTGGGAACGATTCATGTTGCCGACCAGCGAAGCCAGCGCCGATTCGAGTTCCCGTCCGTTCGAGATCGTGGATTCCAGGCCGAGGATGTATCCCCGCAAATCTCGAATAGCAGTCTTGAGGCCCTCTACCGCCGTGCCTAGCTGTGTGTCGATGTCGTGCGGGCGGGTTGACACCAGACGCTGGCATCGTTCGAGAGTGAGTCCGATGGCGAAGAGAGACTGAATGGTGCTGTCATGGAGGTCCTGGGCCATGCCCTCCCGTTCGCTCAAAACCCGACGAAGCTGGGCCTCGCTCTGACGCAACGTTTCTTTAGCATGAACGGTCTGCGTCAGGGATGTCTCCAAGTCGGAGATAACCTGAAAATAGCCGCGACTGATATATCCCAACACGAGCAGGCAAGCCATCAGACGTAAGGAGTGCCAGAACCACCAGTGGTTATCCCATGGAACCGAGTACATGAAGACGAGTTCGGCCAGACCGAAGAGGAGCGCCAAACTCGCAAACAGGGCGTCCTCGGACCGGCCCAAGCGCCGATAATCCAACACAAATCGCACCGTCGCCGCGAGAAAAAACAGGCAGGCCAAACTTTGCGGCGCGACTGCTGTCGGGGTAAATTCTCCGTTCCGGACCATCTCCGGGATCTGTTCGGGGAATGCTAGGATCCAGGTCCCGAGCGAGAGCGCCCCTGCCATGACCGTCCAGGGGAGCCAGCGTCGTTCCGCGCCAGTATGTGTCGAATCCGGCCACCAAACGAACAGGAATCCAGCGCCACCCACAAGGCTGGCCATGTTCCGCAACAGGACAAAGCCATTGCCCGGTTGCGCGATCGCATGAAACTCTTCCAGAATCCCCATGCCTAGAAATCCTACGGCCAGAACGTGATATTTCCCGGCGACAGGCTCGTTACCCTTGTGCAACAGCACGATTGCCATCGCGATGGCGGCGAGGCCCCCCACGGCCTCCATTGTCGAGTGGAGCGGCTCATGATGCCAACGCCAGTCCGGCCACATGGCGTGTAGGATTATGCCGGCTACCAGCGCTCCGACATTACAGGCTGTGAATACAAGATACGGCACGAACGGTCGATTCCACATCGTCCACACCATTGCGGGAGCCCACCTGTTGATATTCAGGACACAAGCGCGTGCAAAGATCAAGATCGGAGGGGGGATGCCACCTACGGAATCTATGAAAGTCCAGCACCTTTGGCAGTTGAATCCTTTCTGGCGCCGGGGCTCTCGCAGATTGAGATCACGGTCACACCGTGGTGTCACCTCGACGAGGCAGTGTTCAATTGCTACAATGTCTGCGTGGGGATGACTCTGTCGGGTCTTATCAAAATACAAAGACATTGAATAGAAAGAAAGGCCCATTCATGAAGTTCGATATGAGAGGTGTTGGTGCGTTTCTCGCAATGAGCGGCATCGCGACGTACTGGTTCGTAGCTGGCGGGCTTCTGGCGCAGGCGTCACCCTCCGGTTATGCGCCGCATGGGACCGTGACGCTCGATGGAGTGACGGTCCCGGATATCGGCCCGCTTCCGACGGCGATTCCGACGCCCTCCTCGAATCTGAACTATAAGGCGAAAATCGAACTCGGCAAGCAACTGTACTTTGACGGCCGGCTGTCGAAGAGTGGCGCCATCTCCTGTGCGTTTTGTCATAACCCGATGACCGGATTCGCCGATCCACGCCAGACCTCTATCGGGATCAATGGCGGTGTAGGCGGGCGGCAGGCGCCCACGGTCTATAATACGGCGTTCAATCACCTGCAATTCTGGGATGGCCGCGCAGGCTCGCTGGAAGAGCAGGCCATCGGGCCGATCCAGAATCCGATCGAGATGGGAGAGACCCACGAGCATGTGGTCGGCAAACTCAACAAGATCAAGGGCTACCGGCAGCAGTTCCGAGCCGTCTTCGGGACCGAGGTCAATCTCCAAGGGATGGCCGAAGCGATTGCCGCCTATGAACGCACCGTCATTTCCACGAATTCATCTTTCGACAAGTATGTAGCCGGCGACACCGACGCCATGGATGGGGCTGCCGTGCGAGGGATGGCTCTGTTCAAAGGCAAGGCCCGCTGTCTTCTCTGCCACAACGGACCGAACTTCACCGACAACCAGTTTCACAACCTCGGAGTCCCCCAAGCAGGCCCTCTGAAGGAAGACCTGGGCCGCCACGATGTGACGAAGGCGGGGAAGGACAAGGGCGCATTCAAAACGCCGACGCTACGGAGCATCATCGAGACCGCTCCCTACATGCATGACGGAGCCTTCAAGACGCTCGAAGAAGTGGTGGATTTTTTCGATGCCGGAGGCGGAGCCAATCCGAATCTGAGCCCTCTCGTCAAACCGCTCGCCCTGACGGCCGACGAGAAAACAGATCTTGTGACATTCATGAAATCCCTGACCGGGGCACCGATCCCCTTTCAGCTTCCCAAGCTTCCTAAGAACTAGGTGAATCCTCTCGGGACCATATGTCTCTTACGATGGGTTAGAGATGTCAGGTATAGTCGGATTAGATGATCCAGGCACACACTCCCGTATCCCAACCCCAATCCCAGGAGGTCCTCATGATTCGAGCGTTGAGTCTCGCGTCCGTATTGAGTTTCGCTGTCCTTTCGATGGGCACAGTCTTCGCCCAGGACAATGCCGCCGTTCCGGCAACTCCGGCAGCGGAGAAGAAGCCGGGCCCCGCCGATGGCTTTAATATCCATGTGATGGCCCCGCACAAGTTTGAAGACGGCACCGTGCATGGTCCCTACCATCATTACTGCAAGGGAATTTCTCCTGAAGTCCTGCAATGTCTGCTGTTTGAATCGACCGATCCCAACGCGCGACTCACGGATGTGGAGTATTTCGTTTCCAAGTCAGTCGCGCGCGCACATGTTCCGTTGAAAACCTGGAACAAGTACTATCATGACCACGAGGTCGAGATCGCGACGGGCCGCGTCCAGGTGCTCGATATGCCGGATGCGCAAGCCAAAGAAGTGGCCGATGCTGCCGCGAAAACAGACGGGATCATCTTCCATCTCTGGCCTGATGGAGCCAAAGCCCCCACCGGTGTGGTCGGCCATCCGCAATCCATCGGGCACAAGCATCGCAAGCAGTAACCGTAGAATTCCCGCTGATGAGGGGGAGAGCGTGATCACACGGTCTCCCCCTCTGCCTCCATCTGCTCCGAACAGGGATTTGCGATGACGAGTCGAATCAGCATGGCGTCAATCATCTGGCTGGCGGGTTGGTCCTTCCTGCTGCTCGGAGGCCTCACATGGGCCGCAGATCCGGCAGTTTTACGTCCGCGTGTGCCACGTGATCAAATTGAAGCGGCCCGTTCGGTGACGAATCCGCTCCCAGCCAGCGATGAGATCATTGCGAAGGGCAAAGCGCTGTTCGAAGGGAAGGCCTTTTGCCGGGCTTGCCATGGAACAGATGGAAAGGGGTTGAGCGCCGGTATCGAGCCAGGGACGTTAAAAGGGCCTCTGCCCAGAAATTTTACCGACAAACGTTGGCAAGCCGCACGCATGGATGGCGAATTGTTCTGGATTCTCAAGAACGGGAGTCCTGGTACGGACATGGCCTCCTTCATTCCGCTGGTGCTGACCGAAGAAGAAGCCTGGCAGATCCTCCGGTATGTTCGATCATTTGGTCAGCCGTGAACCATGACGCGCACACCGTTCCGCCTGGCCCTTCTACTCGGTTCCCTGGCCATGCTGTCCGGTGCTCTGCTTCCGCTTGAGAGGGCCTTGGCGGAATGGTCCGCCATCGCCGAGAACAAGGTTTCATACACCGATGATGTCACGAATTTTTCCGCCGCCCGCCGCCTGAAATTCACCGAAGACCCGAGTCAACCGACCGGCCTATCGACGCGGTTGTCCGATGTCATCTGGGACCCCTCGGTCGAAGTCATCCGGTCTTCTGCTCCCGCGCTCGGTCCCAACGAACTCTCCATACAGGCCCAGGGATTCATCTATACCAATAATCCGACCTTCAACCACGGCGACTACCGCCTGCAATTCAGACAGGATCTCTCCCCCGACACGTCGATTCTTTTCCGCTACCGGAATGTGCCAGATCAGTTTCTTGGTCCCAATACGGAGCACCGCACCGGCAATAGCCTGATCCAGGCGGAGCGTGTCTCCTCACACACCTGGCGTACGGAACTCTCGCACCGGGTGAGCGAATCCTGGACCTTGACGCTCATCGGGCGCTACGGCCTCCGTTTGTACAATGATGCATTTGCTGAACGTAACACAACGCTCTGGACCCTCGGGCCACAGGCGCAGTACATCGTCAATTCCCACATGGCCCTGTCCCTGGGCTACATTTATGAACGGGGGATAGCCGATGGGCGCGGGAACACTGAATTCAATGATGACGTCTCGTACCGGTTACAGGCTCTATCCGCCGGAATGGACCTCCTGCTGTTCGATCCACTCTCGCTACATATGGGGTACATCTACCGTCGCAAGGACTTCACCAGTGAGCTGTTCGGAGATACACATCTCAACCGGCATGATGATAGCCATCAGGGCATGGCCGAGTTTCGCTACCGCCTCAACGGGGCGACGAGTCTTTCCGCCTCTTTTCAACGGACTCAGCGGACCTCGACGGTCGTGACGAGGGATTTCAACGACACGATCTATTCACTCGGAGGGAGTTATCGTTTTTGAAGCCGGACTCCAGACGCTCAAGACTCCGGGCATTGGAGAGAAACCCCATATAGAGCGACGGGGTTACCCTGTTTGGCAGGACCGAACTTTGAAAACCAGCCCGGGTCGGTTTCGCGATCGTTGCGTCAATCCCGGTGAAGACACTGCTCGCGGCTTCCCTCACGTCGCTCCAGCTCATGTTCCCTTCCAACTAGGGTCAGTTCGAAGCAAAAACTAGGAGTCTTCCTAGCTCTGGAAATTTTCCCGAAAAAATAGGCTCTGGCCCTGGCATCCCGCATTCAGGAATGTACAGGTAAACAATATCCTATAGTCAGTGACAGGATGGTAGGATGGCGGGGGGACAGGGCGTCACGGTGCTCATGATTTGAACCGCATGGAGGAGAGACGTGCATAGAGCCAACCAGCCGTTTAGTTTCACCGGATCAAGCGAACTGCGAGAGATCCTGGGGAAGGAAGCGGAGGATGAAAAGCGGTTGGTGGAATTGCTCGAAGAGGTTCCGCTCGCCTCCATCTACTATCATACGCACACCTTTTTCTTGCGGCACAGTCATGTTGAACAGCTCTATCCCAATGACTTTGCCCAGTGGGTGGCGATGGAGGTCCGTGATCATGTCCTCGGAGAACGTCTTGCCGTGATCGACCCCTTCGAATTGCAGGGGCTCGAACCGCTCAGGGAAGAGCTCATTTCAGTCATCGACGATCATTTGTCCCGCACGCCGATTGTCCCGCGGGTGATCTTCGGCAAGCCGTTCAACTTCAACCAGTCCAGAATTCTGGAGGTTCCCACCGGTCTGGAGGTATGGACGTTGCTCGAATTTCGTAATGCCCTGTCCGACGTGGACGTGAGCGCAATCTACTATCATATGTTTGAAGCCCGTCATCGTCTTGGGAAACAGGAGAGCGACTTTTCAGCCTGGATCGAGGAGAGCCTGGAGATGCCGGAGCTGGCGGGTAAATTCCGGGCGATCAATCCGTATCGGGGCAGTCTTGAGCGCCATAGATCCGCCCTCTTAATGGTCTGTGATGAGTTCCTTGAGAAGGAACGTTCCGCCTAGCGCGAGTGAGGATCATACTGTGCCCACGTCGGACCCGTTGTGGTTTAAAGATGCCGTGTTTTATGAGCTGCACGTCAAAGCCTTCTATGATGGCAATGACGATGGGATCGGCGACTTTCGTGGTCTGATCCAGAAGCTCGACTATCTGGAATGGCTGGGGGTCACCTGCCTCTGGCTGTTACCTTTTTTCCCCTCCCCCCTCAGGGATGATGGCTATGACGTCTCGGACTATCGCGCCGTGTTCCCGGACTACGGCTCGCTCGAAGACTTCCGGACCTTTCTGCAGGAAGCGCATAGACGGGGGATCCATGTGATTGCCGATCTCGTGCTCAATCATACGTCCGACCAGCATGCCTGGTTTCAAGAGGCAAGACAATCTCGCACCTCGCCCAAGCGTGACTATTACGTCTGGAGCGACAGCGATAAAAAGTACGACCAGACCCGGATCATTTTCATCGACACGGAGCGATCCAATTGGACCTGGGATCCTGTCGCGGAACAATATTACTGGCATCGGTTCTTCAGTCACCAGCCTGACCTCAACTATGATAATCCGGAGTTGCGGAAGGCCATGCTGGAGGTGATGGCCTTCTGGCTCGATCAAGGACTGGACGGCTTCCGGTGTGATGCGGTGCCGTATCTAATCGAACGGGAAGGCACGAGCTGCGAGAACCTGCCGGAGACGCACGAGTATTTGAAGGAGATCCGGCAGTGGATCGACCAGCGCTACCAGGGACGCATTCTGCTGGCGGAGGCGAATCAATGGCCTGCCGACGTCCGTCCCTATTTCGGCGCCGGTAATGAATGCCACATGGCTTTTCATTTTCCCTTGATGCCGAGGCTGTTCATGGGCATCCAAAGCGAAGATTGGCATCCGATCGTCGACATGTTTACCCATACGCCTCCCATCCCCGAGGATTGCCAATGGTGTCTGTTCCTTCGTAACCACGATGAGCTGACTCTGGAGATGTGTTCCGGCGAGGAACGGGACTACATGTACTATGCCTATGCGCGGGATCCCCAGATGCGGCGCAATATCGGTATCGCGCGCCGTCTGGCTCCGTTGCTGGAGAATGACCGGCGCAAGATCGAACTCTTGAACAGCCTCGTGTTTACGCTACCGGGGAGCCCCATCATTTATTATGGCGATGAGATCGGGATGGGCGATAACGTGAATCTGGGAGATCGCAACGGCGTGCGCACCCCGATGCAGTGGAATGCCGACCGGAACGCGGGATTTTCCAAGGCCGATCCCTCGAAACTGTATCTTCCCGTGATATTCGATTCGCTGTACGGATACCACGCGACGAATGTGGAAGCGCAGGTCCAGACGCCCTATTCCCTGGCGCATTGGATGAGGCAAATGGTTGCCGTCCGCAAAAAATATCCGGCCTTCGGGCGGGGAACCATTGAGTTTCTCCGGCCACGAAACGACAAGGTGCTCGCCTATCTCCGGCAGTACCGGAGTGACACGCTGCTCATCGTCCATAACCTGAGCGGATCTGCTCAAGCGGTGGAGTTGGATCTCGGAAAGTTCATCGGAGCGGCGCCCGTCGAATTGTTCGGCAACACGCGGTTTCCCTCGATCACGGATCGATCGTATATGCTGAGCCTCGCTCCCTACGGATATTATTGGTTCAAGCTTCGTCACCTGCCTCGCGAGGACGCCATCTATGGAATCGAAGGCAGCGTAATCTGACACATCTATTTCTACCGGGAGCGAAGCGGACGTCATGAGACTGGAGCTGGACGACTATCGGGACAGCGCGACGAAGGGGACGGTCGATTTTCTGTATCGGCTGAGCGATCTCGTCAAGGGACGGAGTTTCCTGCACGTGAACGCCGTCCGGTACGGCGGCGGCATGGCGGAGGTGTTACGCCGCCTTGTGCCGATGTTGACATCATTGGGAGTCGAGGCCCGATGGGAAGTCCTCGCGGGCGACCAGGAATTTTTTGATGTGACCAAGCGGATCGGCAACGCGCTGCAAGGGCAGGAACAGGTCTTTACCGATCAGATGTCCCAAGTCTATCTCAAGATCAATCATCAGAACGCCCAGGTCCTCAATCTCGAAGCCGATCTCGTCATGATCCATGACCCCGAGCCTGCCGCGCTGATCGAACATCGGAAAGAGGGAAAATGGATTTGGCGCTGCTACCTGGATCTTTCCCAGCCGCAACGCCGCGCCTGGAGTTTTCTCCGCCATTTTGTGGTCCGCTATGACGCCGCCATTTTTTCTGTTACGGGATTCGCCCAACGGCTTCCGATTCCCAAATTCTTGATCTACCCATCGATCGATCCGCTCAGCGCAAAAAATCGGGATTTATCACGAGCAGAGGTGAACCAGACGTTGGATCGACTGGGGATTCCGAGGGACAAACCGATTCTCCTGCAGGTGGCGCGTTTCGACCGTTTCAAGGATCCGGTCGGCACGATCGCGGCCTACCGCATCGTCAAGAAACATTATGACTGCCGCCTGGTCCTGGCCGGCGGCGGAGTGGCCAACGACCCGGAAGGCGAGGCGGTGCTGGCCGATGTCAAAACTGCCGCGGGTCGAGACACGGACATCCATGTGCTGCAGTTGCCCCCCGAAGCCGATCGGGAGATTAATTCCCTCCAGCGAGCCGCGACCATCGTCCTGCAGAAGTCCATTAAGGAGGGGTTCGGCCTGGCAGTCTCGGAAGCGATGTGGAAAGGCAAGCCGGTCGTCGGCGGAACTGCCGGTGGGATCGCCGACCAGATCATCGATGGGGTGACCGGCTACACCGTGCATTCGATAGAAGGAGCGGCCTTCAGGGTCAGGCATCTCCTGAACAATCCAGGATTGATTCAGCGGATGGGCGGTGCCGCCCGGGAGCACGTGAGGCGAAACTTTCTGATCACACGACATCTGGGCGATTACCTGACGCTGCTGAAGATCTTCACGCATTGATGGCGACGCCATCGAATGCCGACTCGTGTTACGGGGTGTTTTGACCATGGCCAATACAGTGTGGCGCGAAGTTCGTGAACAAGTCAGAGACATCCAGAAGATCGAAGTGGTGGTGGGAATCCCCACGTTCAACAATGCCGAGACGGTGCAGACGGTGGTGAAGGCCGTCCAGGCAGGCCTCAGCAAGGTGTGCCCCTACGCGTCTGTCCTCATGATGAATGCGGACGCCGGCTCACAGGACGGCAGCGCGGAGGCCATAAAACAGGCATTGAGGCCCGAGACCCCGACCGTCTATGTCCACCATTTAGAGGGAGGCTTGCTCACAGGACCGATCTCGCTGCAGACGCTTTCTGAATCCGGGGTTCCAGGGCGCGAGCATGCATTTCGAGCCTTCTTCACGGTCGCGGAGGAGTTGCAGGCCAAAGCCTGCGTCGTCGTCGATGCCAACCTTCGAACCCTGACTCCCGACTGGATGGACGTGTTACTTCGGCCGGTGATTGAAAAGGGTATGGATTATGTGGCTCCTCTCTTTCGACGGGCGAGATACGAGGGCAGCTTGACGAATTGCATCATCTATCCGCTCAGCCGGGCTCTCTACGGCAAACAGATGCGCTACCACACCACCGGCGGCTATGGATTCTCCGGAAAACTGGCGAGCCTGTACTTGACGAAAAATTTCTGGGAAGGAGAGGGAACATCGTACGGAATCGATAGCTGGCTGACCACCGTGGCTGTGGCCGAGGGATGCGAAGTCTCCCAGGGTTTTTTAGGTACCAGGATTCAGGATGTGAAACTGACCGGAATCGAGCTGTCAGTGGTGCTGGCCCAGGCGGTCGGGGCACTCTTCCATCTCATGGAGACGTACCAGAACGTGTGGGAAGGAACCGGAGGATCGAGTCCGGTCCCGCAATTCGGCGCTCCCTATGAGCCGGGACCCGCAGGGGGTGCGGTCAACGTTGAACGGATGGTCAGCGGATTCCAGCAGGGGTTACGGGACCTTCTCCCCATCTGGGAGATCATTCTGGCTCCTGAAACGTTGGCCGGAATTCTTGCCTTGGGCCTGCTCGAGGCGGAAGAGTTCCGCTTTCCTGAGACGCTCTGGGTCCAGACGATCTATGATTTTGCCCTGGCCTATCATGAGAAGGCGCTCCATCGTGAACACCTGCTCAAGTCACTGACTCCCCTCTATCTCGGACAAACGGCGTCCCTCGTCCTGGAGACCAGGGAGGGATCTCCGGAGGATGTCGAACGAGCGATTGAAAGACTGTGCAACACGTTCGAGAGTATGAAACCGTATCTGACTCAGCGATGGAGGTTCCCATGAGTATTCTGTGGCAGGAGGCGATGCTCGAAGCATTTCGAGAAACCACTCTCCGGATTGCGCACTTACTGCCGAAACTCCTGGCCCTGCTGACGTTCCTTGCGCTGGGCTTGGCGGCGGGCTGGCTCGTCAAGACACTGCTCTTGCGTCTCTTACGGGCGTTTCGCTTTGATGCCTTGTGCGAACGATTCGGACTGGGTTCGTCCCTCGCGAAAGCGGGAACAAAACAGTCGATATCCGACCTGGTCGGGCGGCTTTCTTTCTGGCTCGTGTTCCTCTTGTTCGGGTTCATGGGCATCGATGCCCTGGATCTGACGGCAACGACGAACATGATGCGCGTCATCATCGGCTTTCTGCCTCACACGCTGGCCGCGTTGCTGTTGTTGCTTTTCGGGGTCATCCTGGCCAATTTCATTGGCGAGGCGGCCCTCATTGCCACGGTGAACGCCCAGATTCAGGAGGCCCGGATCATCGCCAGCTTCATCCGATGGGGTGTCCTCGTCTTTACGGCGGCGATGGTGCTGACCCAGCTTGGTATCGCCAAAGAGATTATCGTGGCAGCCTTCTCGATCATGTTCGGCGGCATTATGTTGGCGTTGGCCATCGCCGTCGGCCTCGGCGGTCAGAGCATCGCCAAGGACGTGCTGGAACATCGCTTACGCCGTGGAAAGGCGGAGCAGGACGACATGTCGCATATCTAGCGTCACGATGAGCCGGGGAAGAGGCGATCCGGCCGGCTTGTTCAGAATCAGAAGGGGGCAACGGAGAGGATGACGGGAGTACAAGGAAGACAACGGGTCGTGATCGAGCACGTGACGCCTGAAGTCGATGAAGGCCGTTTTCCGGTCAAGCGGACGATCGGCGACGACATGGTGGTCGAAGCGGATGTCTTTACCGACGGACATGATCTCCTCGGAGTCGCGCTGCTCTATCGTCGCGACCGTGACTCCGAATGGAGAGACATGCCGATGACCTGTCTGCCGAATGACCGGTGGCAGGCATCGTTTCCTGTGACCGAGCTTGGCCGCTATCGGTATACCGTGACGGGCTGGGTGGATCATTTTCAGACGTGGCGGCGGGATGTCATCAAGAAGGTAGACGCCGGCCAGCACGTGCTTGTGGAGTTGCTTCAGGCAGCCCGGCTGATTGACGAGGCGAGTCGGCGAGCCCCAAAGGCAGACGCGGAATCGCTGAAGGGGTGGGCGGAACAACTCGGGTTAGCGGATGGGCCGGAGTCAGGGCGCATTCAACTGGCGTTGAACGAGGACATGGCCGCCTTGATGGCGAAGTATCCGGACCGAAGCTTCGCGACGCTCTATGAGAAAGAGTTAGTCGTGATCGTCGATCGTGAGAAGGCCCGGTTCAGCGCCTGGTACGAGATGTTTCCAAGGTCCAGTTCCGGGAAGGAGCAGCACGGGACATTCAAAGATTGTGAAGCACGTCTCCCCTATATCGCCTCCATGGGATTTGACGTCCTGTATCTGCCCCCTATCCATCCCATCGGCGTCACGCATCGTAAGGGAAAGAACAATGCACCAGCCGGCGGGATGCACGATCCGGGAAGCCCCTGGGGGATCGGTTCACAGGAAGGGGGGCATAAGGCCATCCATCCACAGCTGGGGACAGTACATGATTTCCGGCAGTTTCTGGACAAGGCGAAGTCCTATGGGCTCGAGATCGCGCTGGACCTGGCCTTCCAATGTTCCCCCGACCATCCCTATGTCAAGGAGCATCGGGAGTGGTTCAAGATCCGACCGGACGGGACGATGCAATATGCGGAGAATCCGCCGAAGAAATATCAGGACATCTATCCCTTGGAGTTTGAGAGCGACCAGTGGCAGCCGCTCTGGCAAGAGCTCAAAAGCGTCGTGCTCTATTGGATCGAGCAAGAGGTGCGCATCTTTCGCGTGGATAATCCCCATACCAAGCCATTTGTGTTTTGGGAATGGCTGATCCGGGAGATTCAAGCGGACCACCCGGACGTGATATTCCTGGCTGAAGCTTTCACCAGGCCCACAGTGATGTACCGGTTGGCCAAGCTGGGTTTTACCCAGTCCTATACCTATTTCGCCTGGCGCAGTATGAAAGCAGAGCTCAAGGAATATTTCACGGAACTGACTCAGAGCGAGGTTCGCGAATATTTTCGTCCGAATCTCTGGCCCAATACGCCGGACATTCTGACAGAGGAACTACAGCATGGAGGCCGGCCGGCTTTCATGGCCCGCTTCATCCTTGCAGCGACCTTAGGTGCGAACTATGGGATCTACGGGCCGGCGTTCGAGCTGTGCGAGCATCGCCCGCGGGAGGCGGGGAGTGAGGAGTATCTGGATTCAGAGAAGTATGAAGTCAAGCAGTGGGACATCGAGCGGGCCGACAGTTTGAAAGAGTTCATCGGCCTCGTGAATCACATCCGTCGGGAGAATCCGGCGCTTCATAGCGATGGAAGCCTGCACTTCCATGCCACAGATCATGATCAATTGATGTGCTATAGCAAGAGCACGCCCGATGGATCCAACGTCATCCTGGTCGTCATCAACCTGAGTCCCTATCACACCCATTCCGGGTGGGTTCAGTTGGATCTCGATTCGTTGCGGCTCGATCCGGATCGTCCGTTCCAGGTGCAGGACCTGCTGACGAATGCCTTTTATCGGTGGAATGGGCCGCGCAACTATATAGAACTCAACCCGCTCTCTGCACCCGCTCATGTTTTTCGCATACGTCGCTGGCTTCGCACGGAACAGGATTTCGACTATTACAGGTAAGCGCGGGATGCCGATCATGCTGATTGTCGATGAACGATGGGAACGTATTCTGGAAGGGGAGGCCCGCGGCCGGTTGGAAGCCTGCTTGCCCGACGTGTTGAAGTCGCGGCGATGGTTCGCCGGAAAAGCCCGCTCCATCCAGTCGGTCTGCATCGTCGAGTCCCTACCAATCCCCTGTCGATCGAGTGCCACCGTCCTGCTCGTCATCCTGGTGGCATACAGGGACGGCGCTCCTGAAACCTACGCGTTCCCCGTCGCGGCAGCCTTTGGTGATCAGGCCGCGCAGATTCAGAACGACATCCCCGGTACCATCGTGACGGCGCTGAAGGTCCGGACAAAAGAGTGCGAACACACCGGCTTATTGTACGACGCGCTTTGGAACGAGGACTTTTCGATGACGCTGCTGGCTGCCATCGGGCAGGGAAGCCGGTTCACCGGCGAGAGCGGGAGTCTGATCGCCTCCTCCACTCAAGCCTATGGGAAGCTGATCGGCGCCGGGGCCGAGCTGAAACCGGCGGTGATGAAGGCCGAGCAGAGCAATACGTCTGTCGCGTATGGCGATCTCCTCATCATGAAGGTCTACCGGCGTCTTGAACAGGGGGTCAATCCTGACCTGGAGATCGGACGGATCCTGACGATGATGAACTTCTCCCATACCCCTCCGGTGGCCGGATCCATCGAATATATCCACGCCAACGGCGAGACCATCACGATGGCCCTCCTGCAGGGCTTCGTGCACAATCAGGGAGACGCGTGGAAGTATACCCTGGAGGCGTTCGATCAGTACTCTGCGAGATGTCGCGCTCAGCCAACCGGACGAGAGGATGAGTTGACACTGCGTGAGCCTCTTCTCGAGCTGGCGCGAAAAGAGATTCCCGCCTTCACGCGCGAGTTCATCGGTCCATACCTGGAGTCGGTCTCCAAGCTGGGACAGCGCACGGCCGAACTCCATCTCGCCTTGGGGAACGTCCAACACAATCCTGATTTCACACCGGAGCCGTTCTCATTGGACTATCGTCGGTCTCGGTATGAATCCATGTGCCGGTTGGCTTCGCAAACCTGTTCGCTTCTCAGGGGGCGACTCGACGATCTGCCGTCGGACACGGAACAGGGGGCTCGGCTGGTGGTCAACTCTGAACCTCAAATACTTGATCGGTTCCGTGATGTGTTGGAGCTAGACACCGGCGCGATGCGGATCCGTTGTCATGGGGACTATCATCTCGGTCAAGTGCTGTGGACCGGACGGGATTTTGTGATCAGCGATTTCGAAGGCGAGCCGGCCCGTCCGCTCAGCGAGCGGCGAATGAAGCATTCTCCAATCATCGATGTCGCGGGGATGCTGCGATCATTTCAGTATGCTCCCTATGCTGCCCTCTCGCGCCAGCCGTCGGATATTCACGCCGCAGGCGCCCCAGGGAGGCTTGATCCGTGGATTCGGTTCTGGTCCGGCTGGGTCAGCGTAGTGTTCCTGAAAGCCTATCTCGCCATCGCAGGGCGAGCTTCCTTCTGTCCTGGGTCCTCAGCGGAGTTCCAAGTGCTCTTCGATGCATACCTTCTTGAAAAGGCTGTGTACGAGATTCGCTATGAACTCAATAATCGGCCGGGCTGGGTGCATATTCCGATCCGCGCGGTGCTTGAAATACTGGAGACGGCTACACGTAAGGCGGTGTAGCGAGGGAGGCGTCAATGAAGAATGGTCAGACGAGAACAGCGACTTCCGACGAGATGACGTTGATGAGCGATGACGATGTCTATCTGTTCAATGAGGGGTCGCATTTCCATCTGTACCGGAAGTTCGGGGCCCATCCTGTCATACGCAACGGCGTTGCCGGCACCTGGTTTTCTGTATGGGCTCCGAATGCGGAAGCCGTGTCTGTGATCGGCCCGTTCAATGACTGGAAAAAGGGCGTGCATGCCCTCGGCCGCCGTGAGGGATCAGGTATCTGGGAGGGCTTTCTTCCGGGATTGGGGAAGGGAACGCTCTACAAGTTTCATATTCGCTCCCGGCTGAATGGCTACGAGGTGGAAAAAACCGATCCCTTCGCCTTCTTTAATGAGATTCCTCCGAAGACTGCCTCGATCGTGTGGGACCTGGACTACACATGGCGCGACGAGCAGTGGATGGCACGCCGTCATACACGCAATGCGCTGGATGCTCCGCTATCTATCTATGAAATGCATGTGGGGTCCTGGAAACGTGTGCTCGAAGAGGACAATCGTTCACTGAGCTATAGGGAACTCGCCACCACCTTGCCCCAGTACTTGCAGCAAACTGGCTTCACCCATGTGGAGTTTCTCCCCCTCATGGATCACCCCTTCTTCGGTTCCTGGGGCTACCAGACCACAGGGTATTTCGCTCCGTCCGGCTACTACGGCACTCCCCAGGATTTGATGTTTCTGATCGACGAACTGCATCGCCATGACATCGGGGTCATTCTGGATTGGGTCCCCTCGCATTTCCCGACTGACGGCCATGGGCTCAGTTTTTTCGATGGGACGCATCTCTATGAGCATGCTGATCCGCGCCAAGGTTTTCAGCCGGATTGGGGGACCATGGTCTTTAATTACAGCCGCAACGAAGTGCGCAGTTTTCTTATCGGCGGCGCGATGTTTTGGCTGGACAAGTACCATGTGGACGGCCTGCGCCTTGACGCAGTCGCTTCGATGCTCTACCTGGATTATTCAAGGAAAGAGGGGGAGTGGATCCCCAATCGGTACGGCGGGAGAGAAAATCTTGACGCGATCGGTTTTCTGCGGAGGCTGAATGAAGCCGTCTATGAGAGCCACCCTGACGTGCAGACCTTCGCCGAAGAATCAACCTCATGGCCATTGGTGTCCCGTCCGACCTATGCGGGAGGCCTGGGTTTCGGCATGAAGTGGGACATGGGATGGATGCACGACATGCTGGATTATATGAGCCAGGACCCGCTTTTCCGTAAGAACCATCACCACAAATTGACGTTCCGCATGCTCTATGCGTTTCATGAAAACTTCGTTCTACCCCTTTCGCACGATGAAGTAGTGTATGGGAAAGGATCTTTACTCGGCAAAATGCCGGGAGATGACTGGCAGAAATTCGCCAATCTCAGAATTTTATTCGGATACATGTACGGGCAACCCGGGAAGAAGTTGCTGTTTATGGGCGGAGAATTCGGGCAACGCCGGGAATGGGCCCATGATAAGACTCTGGAGTGGGACTTGCTCAACGACGACCGGCACCGTGGTATTCAGAAATGGATCACAGACCTGAACCGTCTCTATCGTCATGAGCCGGCGCTCTTCGAGCGCGACTTTGTTCCGGCCGGGTTCGAGTGGGTCGATTGTGCAGATGTCGGCTCGAGTGTCGTCAGTCTGCTCCGGAAAGGGAAGTCCCCCGACGAGGTCCTGTTCATTGTGTGGAACTTCACCCCGGTGCCCAGACCGAATTATCGGATAGGCGTCCCGCGCGGCGGGTTCTGGAAAGAAGTCTTAAATAGCGATGCCATTCAGTATGGAGGGAGTGGATGGGGCAACCTGGGGGGCCTTGAGGCTGTCCCGGTTCCGCTTCACGGGCGTACCCATTCCATGACGCTCACCTTGCCGCCTCTTGCAGCTCTCTTCTTCAAGCCGCAGGGTAGTTCGTCGTGAATCGGGTCTGAATAGGCCAGGGCACCACCCTCACTGCGTCTCCAACATCTTCGACGAGGTCCCGGTCGTGCGGGCTGTGAAAGTTCTGCCATTAAGGACCTTCACGGATCCCCCAGGACAGACCTCGCGAACGCGAGGGCGTGACAATGATGTCCACGGTTCCGACGGCCGTGCCACCCTGGTTGTCACTGATGGCATAGCCGAATTGTCCCCTGCCGGTGAATCCCTTGTCGGGGAGATAGGTGATCATACCGTTGGACAGACGCAAGGTCCCATGGGTTTCACTCGTTGCGATCACAGCCGTCACCGTGATGCGGTCACCGTCTGCATCGGTATCATTTGCCGTGAGATCAGTCGCGGGGAAAATCAGCGCCTTGTCTTGGACCGTCGTAATCTTATCGGGATTGGCGACGGGTGGATCATTGACCGTGTTTGGTGTGGAACTTGATGCGGGCAGAAGGGATGCGACTCCCCGTCCCAGTGCGTCGTAAGGGAAGGATATGGCTCGATCACCATCGAGCCTCCGAAATGCATGGCGCAGCAAAAACGGCGTCGAGAGCGTCGTCACGGTCCCCATCAGAACCAATATCGAGAAGAGCTCCTGAGTGATGAAATTGTTGGAGAGGGCGATGTTGGCGATGACGAGTTCCATGATGCCTCTGCCGTTGAGGCCGCAACCGACTGTCCAGCTTTCCGCCGTGGATAAGTCGGCGAGCCGGCCTCCCCAATAGCCGCCTAGCAGTTTGCCCGCAAACGACACGACCAGGATCGCCAGGACGAGCGGCCAGTTCACTAAAGACGCCATGTGAAATTCCAATCCGATGCTGGCGAAGAACACCGGGCCAAGAAAGCCCATGGTGATGCTCGAGGCAATTTTCTCAACCGCTTCGTAATTGGCCCGCCCGATCGATTCATGTCCGAGGATCATGGCGCCGAAAAACGCGCCTATGATGAAATGCAGCCCGATCAGGTCCGACAGCGACGCGAACAACAAGACGAAGAGCAGCACGATGGCGAACAGCGCTTCTTTCCCTTTCAACCAGGTCAACAGATGTCCGAGCAGCTGCTTTGAGACGGCAATGTGGCCTGTGGAAAATCGAATGAGACGAGCCACGAAGACCACGGCCGCCATGAACGACAGAGCTTTCGCCAATGACCAGCCTGTGGCAATCAAGAGCTGTTGCCATCCGCCGGTGCCCGATTGAAGGTCCAGGAGGACACCGAGTATGAGTAACGAGGCCACGTCGTTCATGACCGCGGCCGCGATGATTTTCTCGCCGATCTCGGTTTGCAGCTTTCCAAGGTCCATCAAGATTCTGACACTGACCGGAAGGGCCGTGATCGCGATGCACAGGCTGAGGAAAATGGTTCGGATGTGGTCGAAGCCGAAGGCAAGTCCGAGCAGGCCTCCCAACGCAAGCGGCGTGAGAAACCCCATGATGCCTACCCACATGCCCTTGCCCCGGAATGCTTTCCTCAGGGAAGGAAGATCCATTTCGAGGCCTGCATGAAAGACCAGCAACAGGACACCGAGCTCGGCAATGGTCTTGATGTCGGGGGTCAGCTGTAAATAGTTCAGCACGGAAGGACCGACCAGGACGCCGGCGGCGATTTCTCCCAGCATGGCCGGTTGCCCGTATCGTTCGGCGATCTCACCCGCGATACGCGAGACGATGAGCAGGAGGAGGAGTGATTGAATCAGCGGCACGGTCGTTCTCTCGTCCGACCGGTCCCGGAGGGTTCATGTGCCGGCCGTGCCGGCGTCAGTCGGTTTTGCACAACAGGCCCACGGGGAATCGACCCAACAAATCCTGCACGCCACAGGTCCCGCCGTCGAATATCCGGCCGTCGAACGCGTGGCGCCACCGTCCCGCCGGCAGATCAAGCACCGTGTCGTCCCATCCTTTCTTGACGTGCTGGAAGAGCCGGGGAGCAAGAGTGATGATCTCTTCACCGCGCATGAAACTCACCAGATGGGCGGACTTCCCTCCGCGCGCGTAAAGCGGTGAATAATTTCCCCGGAGGCCGAATGCATGGGGCCGTTCATGTCGAATGCGAAGGGTTTGTTGGATCACCCAGAGTTTCGGCAGGCCTTCCCGGCGACGATGCCAGATGTCCTCCGGGGATAATCCGGGCAGTTCCCGCAGTAGCCGTCGTCGTACGTCATAGTCTACCGGGCGGCGATTGTCAGGATCGACCAAACTGAAATCCCACAGCTCGGTACCCTGGTACAGATCAGGGACTCCCGGCGCCGTCAGTTTGAGTAACGTCTGAGAGAGCGAGGTCTGTTGTCCATACGTATCCAGATCATCCACCAAACCACCGAGTTCCTGGAGAAATTCCCCGTCGGCATAGAGACTGCGCACGAAGGAACTGACACTCGCCTCATACTCCGGATGTGGGTCGGTCCATGATGTCCGGACCTTCGCCTCGCGCACGGCCTTCTCACTGTATGGCAGGGCGCGCTCCAGCTCAATCGGCCAGATGCCCGCCAGCGTCTGGTACCAGAAGTATTCAAAATTATGATCGGGAGTCTGGTTTCCCCAGTAACGGATGTGGCGTTTGGACCATGCCGACACCCTGTCCATCCATTGACCAGGCATTTCCGAAAGGGTCACCAGCCGGGCCCGCACATCCTCGCTACGTTTGGTATCGTGGGTCGACGTGGCAAGCATCGTGTTCGGCCAGTGTCGTTGCATGTTCTGACACCAGCCATGGAACTGTTCCACCGTGACTCCATAGCGACCCGGATCACCGCCCACTTCATTGAGCGCGATGAATCGATGATAGCAGTAGAATGCCGTGTCTTCGGCGCCTTTGGCCATGACCGGGCCTGTCACTTGTTGGAAGCGAGTCACGAAGTCGCTCTCCAGATCGCCCCTGACCTTGAGGAGGAGAATATCGCTGATGAAGCCTAACAGATCGGATCCCAAGTCCGGTCGCCTCGACTTGACGAGCTGGATCGTGTGCCCGATCACCCGCGCATCATCTTCGGTGACCTGGCCGATGCCGGGGCGGACGTAGGTTCGGTAGACCGGGAAATCCACCATCAATTCCCTCAGCGCGTCATGCAAATCGCGCCTGGTATAATCGCGATGATGGGGATGCCGCTCGCAGATGTTCGACAGCATGGAGCTCAGAATATTCAGATCGCTCCCCAACATCTCACGCAAAATGAGAAGCTTCTTCTCGCGCAGGATCTCGGGAAAACGCCTCGTCTCACCTGTGAAGTCCCCATAAAATTTGGTCAACGGATCTTCACTGTCCGGATCGATGAAGAGGCCCATGACCTGGTTCAGGAAATCATAACCGGTCGTGCCGGACACGGGCCATGACGCTCGTAGCTGCTCCTCCGGCATGAGGATTTTTTCGACCACAATCCATCCGCCTGGTACGCGCTCTCGCAGCCTGATCAGGTACTGTTCGGGATCTAACAACCCGTCGGGATGATCGACGCGCACCCCTGCGACCGGTCCACCCGATTTCAGCCATTGGAACACCAGCTCATGGACGTCGGAAAAGACCTGTTCATCTTCGGTACGCAAGCCGATCAACGTGTTGATGTCGAAAAAGCGACGATACCCCAGATCTTGCCGGGCCGTCCGCCAGAAGGCCAAGCGATAGTTTTGCCGCTCCAGGAGATCGTGCAGTGCCTCGTGGTCCCCGTTGATGTCTTCGATGATACGGTCAATGGCCGCTGCCGCGGCTGAATGTTCCTGGAGGAACCGGGTGAGCAGGGTACCGAGAATACCCTTGTCTCGATGACGGCGTCGCAAGCTTGCCCAGTCGGTAGCCCAGGACGAGGGCAACTGCTCCAGCGTATCCGCAAAGAATGCCAGGTCCTCGGACGCTGCGCTGGCCGCCGCGGGGTTGAGGATACATTGAAGGGATCGGGGGGCGATGGGAAACACATGGTCATGGTAATGGACGGTGAAGCTCCCGGCGTGGCGTTCGATATGGATCTCGCCTGCATCAAGGACCCGGCCGTAGTGGTCTCCCAATACCGGCAGCAAGACGACATGGTGCAGTTTGCTTTCCGGGGGCATCCACTCCACGTCGAAATACGGCGCGAATTTGCTCGACTGCCCGTTTTCCAGCACGTCCCACCACCAGCGATTTTCCTTTCCGCCGATGGCCATATGATTCGGGACGATGTCGAGGAGGAGACCGAGATCGTGCTGGTGGAGCGCCGCGGATAAACGTTCGAATGCCGCCTCGCCTCCGAGTTCACCATTGACCCGGCTATGATCCAAGACATCATAGCCGTGCGTGCTTCCTTTGACGGCTTGAAGAATGGGAGAGCTATAGAGATGGCTGATCCCGAGTTGCGCCAGATATCCGGTAATGGCGGCCGCGTGGTCGAGGGTAAAACCACAGTGCATCTGAAGCCGGTACGTGGCGATTTCAGCCCGCACGGACAATCTCCTCCTGGTTCTGCGCGCTCTTTCGCCGGTTGAGGATTTGCGCCAGTCTGCGCGGGTGTTCGGAGGATTCCAGGTCCTCCAATGGAAGGGGGAGCGCCAATGACCAGTTCGGATATGTTTCGGAGGCGGCCGGCATATTCGGACGGTCGGTCACGACACAGGCTGCTTCCATCGATGCCATGACGATTGCCGACGGCGCTTGGGCGAGTTGTTCGAACGTTTTGGTGATCGCGAGTGTGACATCGGCATCGGGAGCAAGTCCGCTGGTTTCGAGCAATTTTTCATGGAACATTCGGTTCGCCGATTCGTCCGGGTTGAGGCCCAAACGCTGTTGCATGTCGAAGTCCGCTCCGGTCCAGATGCCGGCCAATGTGGGGAGATCATGAGTCGTGATGGCCGCGAGCGCCTTCTCCGGATATTCTGAGGGTGGAGTGGGCTCGAACCAAAGGAGCCGGTAGGACAGCACATTGTAATCGGCGAGCCTGTCACGGACCCCTGGTTCGACTGTGCCCAAATCTTCTCCGACGACGACCGCACCGGCACGCTGGCTTTCGATGGCGATGATGGCCAACAGGTCCTCGGCGCAATAGCGGACATACGCGCCGTCCTTCGGCGTCCGGGCTTTGGGAACCCACCATAACCGGAAGAGTCCCATGACATGATCGATGCGAAGGCCTCCGGCATGGCGCAACAAGGCGCGGATCGTGTGGATAAAAGGCTCGTATGCTGCTTCTCTGAGCTTATGTGGAATAAAAGGGGGCAACCCCCAATCCTGTCCACCCGGGCTGTAGAGATCCGGCGGGGCGCCGATGCTCATGTCGGCCGCGATGAGATCTTGCCAGACCCACGCGTCGGCCCCGTCAGGCGAGAATCCGACCGGTAAGTCCTGCATTAAAGAGACGTGCCGTGCTGCAAGAGCTAATTGCCGGTTCAACTGCCATTGCAACCACTCGTGAAATCGCACGCGGTCGGCATGGTCATGCGCGAACCGTTCGACATCCGGAGAATCAGGGCGACGATAGACTGGAGGCCACTGCCGCCAATTTGCGCCATGTTTCTCGCTCAAGGTGCAAAAAATGGCAAACTGATGCAGGGACAAGCCTTCTGCCTTACGAAACCGGTCAAAGTCCGGATCCTCCTCGAAACGAGCCCACAGCAATTGAAACGCTTCTTCCTTCAGGCGAAACACGCGGTCTCGATCGATATGCCGATCTTCGTTGAGGGCACGGCCCAGTGTGGCGAGTCGTTGGAGGTCCTTTTCTAAACGACCGGCGCCGGGAAGCTCTTCAACCTTCAGGTACAACGGGTTCAAGTATCGCCGGCTTGAGGGAGAATAGGGACTCGTTTCCTGCGGAAGCAGCGGTAGGGCGGCGTGGAGCGGATTGATGAGAACCATGTCCGCGCCGAGACGTTTCGACCACTGTGCCAGACGGCTCAGATCGGCGAGATCGCCGATCCCCCAGCTCTGCCGGCTTCTGGTCGCATACAGTTGCGCGCTCCATCCCCAGATACGTAGACCGGGTGGCAAATGACAGCGTCCCGGACTGATGATCAATCGCAGAGGGA
>Ga0070681_10001079_pt1 | contig 23263 bp, 19 predicted proteins | sample KBSC83BmetaG_FD_65650 | JGI IMG/M metagenome (GOLD analysis project Ga0070681, IMG submission 65650) | Corn rhizosphere microbial communities from Kellogg Biological Station, Michigan, USA - KBS C8-3B metaG | ecosystem: Host-associated > Plants > Roots > Rhizosphere | place: USA: Michigan...
GGCAGGAAGGCGGCGAGGCAGAGGAGCAGTCTTTTCATGGCGGCGCTCCTCATTTCTTCTCGGGCGCCGCGCCGGCGGCGTTGGCGGGCTTGCCGGCGAAGTGCTGGGCGAGCGCCTTCATGTCGTCCTCGGACAGGTCCGAGGCCATCGCGCGCATGGTGCCGAAATCGCGCTCGCCGGACTTGTACGCCTTCAGCGCGTTCACGATGTAGGACGCGTTCTGGCCGCCCAGCTTCGGCACGTGGTAGACCTCGGGGTAGGCGGTCTTCCAGCCGACGATGCCGTGGCAACCGTCGCACTGGGCGATCTTGTTCTGGAGGATGACCTTGTTGTTCTCGGCGGCGGCAGCGCCGAGCGCGGCGCAGCACGCGGCCGCGGCAACGATTCGGATGGGGGACATGGCGACGTTCTTTCTCGCGGAAAACGTTTCTTCGTGGACTTGCGCTAGCGCACGATTATAGCAGCGGGTCCCGCGCCGGGTCGAACGCCCGGGACGGACGCGCCCCTACTCCTCCTCGAAAAGCTGCTCCCAGGGCTTGGGCGGCGAGAGGTAGTAGCCCTGGCCCAGCGGGATGCCGATCTGGACCAGCTTCTTCGCGATCTCCTCGGTCTCCACGTACTCGGCGATGGTCTGCAGGCCCAGGCTCACGCCGATCTTCTGGATCGATTCGACGAGGGCGTAGTCGAGGTAGTTCTTCGCCACGCCCTTGATGAAGAGCCCGTCGATCTTGATGCCGTCGACCGGGAAGTGCTTGAGGTAGTTGAACGACGAGAGGCCGCTGCCGAAGTCGTCGAGCAGGAAGCGCACGCCCAGCCCGCGCAGCGTCTCGATCAGCGTGCGCGCCCGCTCCACGTTGGCGATGGCGGCGGTCTCGGTGATCTCGAAGTACAGGCACTGCGGCGGCACGCCGTGCTCGGCGAACTTCTGCTGCATGAAGTCGGCGAAGTCGGGGCTGGAGAGCGTGTGGCCCGAGAGGTTGATGGAGAATTCCGCCGGCGTGGGGTTCTCGCGCATCCTGGCCAGGCGCTTGTAGTCGGAGAACGCGCGCTCGATCACCCAGCGGTCGATGGTGCGCATGAGGTCGTAGCGCTCCGCCACCGGGATGAACGACATCGGCAGGATCAGCTCGCCGCCCGTCTCGCTCATGCGCAGCAGCGCCTCCACGCGCGGCATGCCCGAAGCGCGCGGCATCTCGATGGGGACGATCGGCTGGTAGAGCAGCGTGAAGGCGCCCTCGGTGAGCGCGTCGTTGATGCGCTTCAACCACCCCCGGCTGGTCTGGCGCATGTACTGCGAGGTGCTGGCGTCGTGGAACGCGAACACGCGGTTGCGCCCCTGTTCCTTGGCGGTGAAGCAGGCGGTGTCGGCCTCCGAGAGCACGGCCGAGAGGCTGGGTGCGAGCTTGGTGATCGCCACCACGCCCACGCTCACGCCGACCTGGAACGCCTTCTCGCCCCACTCGAACTGCCACGCCTGCACCGCGTCGCGCAGCTGGGTGGCCGCGGCCTGGGCGAACTCGGCGCTGCAGTTCTCGAGCAGGACCGCGAACTCGTCGCCGCCGATGCGCGCCAGCATCTCACCCTCGCGCAGCGACGCCTGCAGCACCGGGGCGATGCGCCGCAGCAGCTCGTCGCCCGCGAGGTGGCCGAAGGAGTCGTTGATGCGGTGGAAGTAGTCGATGTCGAGGTAGAGCAGCGCGTGGGTGCTGCCCTGGCTCTTGGCACCCGCGATGGCGCTCTCCAGCCGCTCCTCCAGGGTCTTGCGGTTGGGCAGCCCCGTGAGCGGGTCGTGGTTGGTGAGGAAGAAGATCTGCTGGCGCGCGGTGTCCAGGCGCTCCTGCATCTTCGCGTGCTGCGCCCGCAGCGACTCGGTCAAGCCCAGCACGTCGAGCTTGAGGCCCTCGAGGGGCGCCGTGAGCTGGGGCAGCTCGGGCGGCGGCCCGCCGGCCACGGCGTTCCTCACCGCCTCGCGCACCGCGTCCACCTCGCCCACCACGGCGCGCGCCGCGAGCGAGCCCAGCAGGAAGAGGCTCGCCACGCTGCCCGCGAGCGCCAGCCAGAGCGTCCAGGCCTGGCCGCTGGGCGTGTCCAGGCCCAGCACGCGCGAGGCGAGCAGGTAGACCGCGCAGAAGACCGCGAGCGGGATCGCACCGAGCCCGACCAGGCGGGCGGCGAGGAGCTTGCGCGGCTCCTGCTGCGGCGTTTCCGCCGCGGCGCTCACGCCGGCGCGAGGTGCATCCACAGGCATTTTCCCCTGCTCTCCTTTTCCAGTCGCTCGCACATCGCCGCGTGCTGCGTGCGCTCCGCCTCGCTCGCGCGCAGCACGACGAGCGCGCCGTGGCGCGGCGCATCGGCGAGCGCCATGGACGGGCCGGGCGAGCCGAACGTGGCGATGTCGAGCGTCTCCTGCCCGCGCGTCATCGCGAGCCACACCTCGGCCAGCAGCTGCGCGTCGAGGAGCGCCCCGTGCAGCGTGCGGCGCGAGTTGTCGACGAAGTAGCGGTCGCACAGCGCGTCGAGCGAGTTCTTCTTGCCGGGATGCAGGTCCCGCGCCATCGCGAGCGTGTCGGCCACGGTGCAGAAGGTGGCGAGCGGCGAGCGGCCGATGCGCCTGAGCTCCGCGTCGAGGAACGCGACGTCGAACTCGGCGTTGTGGATCAGGAGCTCCGCGCCCTGCACGAACTCGAGCAGCTCGTCGGCGATGTCGCAAAAGCGCGGCTTGTCCGCGAGGTCCTCGTCGGTGAGGCCGTGCACCTGGCTCGCCGCGAAGTCGATGGCGCGCTCCGGGTTGAGGTAGCGGTGGAAATGGCGGCCGGTGGCGCGCCGGCCGTTCAGCTCCAGGCACGCCACCTCGATGATGCGGTGGCCCGATTCCGGCTCGAGGCCGGTGGTTTCCGTGTCCAGGACGATGCGTCTCATCCGAGCGATGCCACTCCCTTGTTGGCGAGCGCGTCGGCGCGCTCGTTGCCATCGTGCCCGGCGTGGCCCTTCACCCAGACCCAGCGGATCTCGTGGCCGCGCACCACCGCGTCGAGCTTCTGCCACAGGTCCACGTTCTTCACCGGCTCCTTCGCCGCGGTCTTCCAGCCGCGCGCCTTCCAGCCGCCGATCCACTCGGTGATGCCCTTCTGCACATACTGCGAGTCCGTGTGCAGCACCACGCGGCAGGGACGCTTCAGCGCCGAGAGCGCCTCGATCACCGCGGTGAGCTCCATGCGGTTGTTGGTGGTCGCGGGCGCCCCGCCGTACATCTCGCGCTCGTGGCCGTCGATCTCGAGCACCGCACCCCAGCCGCCGGGGCCGGGATTGCCCTTGCAGGCGCCGTCGGTATAGACGTTGATGGTCCTGCCCTCGGTCGCGCTGGCGGCTTCGGCGGCGCGCTTCAATTTACTTCACGATCCGCAGGTGCGCCCCGGACTTCCCGGCCGGCATGACGTCGTCGGCGCGCGACTGCGCGCTGCCCTGCCGCTTGGCCGCGGCGACGAGCGCCTTCTCGCGCGCGCTCTTCTCCTGCCAGGCCGGCGTGATGAGGCGCATGCCGCGCACGCGCTTGATGGCTTGCAGCATGTACACGGCCCCGCCCACGGCCCACCAGCGGTCGCCCGCCGGCTCCATGAAGGCGAAGCGCCGGCGCACGCCCTCGCTCACGAACGGCGGCGCGTAGGCGGTGAGCCGCCCGGCGGACACGTCGAAGCCCAGCAGCGCGAGCCAGTCCTTCACGCGCAGCAGCGAGACGAAGCGGCCGTTCCAGGGGAATTCCGAGCGCGACGGGCCCAGCGCGCTGCGCAGTCCCCACAGGCTCCACGGATTGAAGCCGAGGATCACCAGGCGCCCTTCCGGCATCATCACGCGGTCGACCTCGCGCAGGATCGCGTGCGGCTCCTCGGCGAACTCCAGCGCGTGGGGGAGCAGCACGAGGTCGATCGACTGCGTGGCGAACGGCAATTCGTGGCACTTGGCATAGACGTCCGGATGGTTCGTGCAGCCTACGCGCATGCGGTGCGCGATGCGGTTCTCGCGCAGCAGGTCGTAGTCCGGGAGCCCCACCTGCAGCGCGTGGAACCCGAATACGTCCGGCGTCACGTCGTCCAGGTAGGCGCGCTCCTTCTCGAGCAGGTACTGACCGAGCGGGGTCTCGAACCAGTCGTGGAGCGTGTTGGTCGGCATGGGGCAATTCTAATAGACTCGGTCCCATGGTGCTGATCCACGCGGTCCCGGCCTTCCAGGACAACTACCTGTGGGTGCTCGCCCGCGACGGGCGCGCCGCCGTGGTGGACCCGGGCGACGCCGCCCCCGTCCAGCGCTTCCTGGACGCCCACGGCCTCGCCCTGGACGCGATCCTCGCCACCCACCACCACGCCGACCACATCGGCGGCGTGCCGGCGCTCGTGCAGCGCTGGAAATGCCCGGTCTTCGGGCCGGCGCACGACGGCGTCGGGGGCCTCGACCGGGCGCTCGGCGAGGGCGACCGGATCACGGTCCCGGGCATCGAGCTCGCCTTCGCGGTGCTCGACGTCCCCGGCCACACCGCGGGGCACATCGCGTACGTGCACGCCGGCCCGGAGGATCCCGTGGTGTTCTGCGGCGATACGCTCTTCGCGTGCGGCTGCGGGCGGCTCTTCGAGGGCACCCCGGCGCAGATGGCCGCCTCGCTCGCCAAGCTCGCCGCGCTGCCCGGCGCCACACGCGTGTACTGCGCCCACGAGTACACGCTCGCGAACATCCGTTTCGCCGAGGCGGTCGAGCCGGCCAACCGCGAGCTCGCCCGGCGCAAGGCGCGCGACGCCGCCGCGCGCGGGCGCGGCGAGGCCACGGTGCCCTCGACGATCGCCGTCGAGCTCGCCACCAATCCGTTCCTGCGCTGCGGCGAGCCCGGGGTCGTCGCGGCGGCCGAGCGCCATGCCGGCCGGCGGCTCGCGGACCCGGTCGCGGTGTTCGCGGAGATCCGCGCATGGAAGAACACGTTTTGAGCGGCGCGCGCGCGGGCTACGCGATCCGTCCCGCCGCGGAGGGGGACGTGGGCGAGATCCTGCGCCTCATCCTGGCGCTCGCCGAGTACGAGAAGCTCGCGCACATGGCGGCCGGCACGCCGGCGCTGCTGCGCGAGGCGCTCTTCGGCCCGCGGCCGTGCTGCGAGGCGCTCATCGCCGAGCGCGGCGGGCGCGCCGTGGGCTTCGCGCTCTTCTTCACCACCTTCTCGACCTTCCTCTGCCGCCCCGGCCTGTACCTCGAGGACCTCTTCGTCGAGCCCGAGCACCGCGGCGCGGGCATCGGCAAGGCCCTCCTCGCCCGCCTGGCGGCGCTGGCCGCCGAGCGCGGCTGCGGGCGGCTGGAATGGCGCGTCCTCGACTGGAACGAGCCCTCCATCCGCTTCTACGAGTCCCTGGGCGCCTCCCTCCTCGAGGAGTGGATCCTGGTGCGCATGACCCGCCCGGAATTCGAGAAGCTGGGGTCGATTTCCCGGTAAAATTGGCCCTGGGCCGCCCACGAGGCGGCCGGTTCTTTTTCCCCCGGGAGCTGCCATGCTGGACACCCTTCAGCGCGATTTCCGGTCGATCGCCCCCGCCGTCGACTTCTGCGCGCTTCGCTTCGTCGAGGAATCGAGCGAATACCTCCAGGTCCGCCAGGACGTCGCCGAGCCCCCGCAGCTGGCGGTGAGCCGCGGCGCCATGGTGACCGTGATCCACGACGGCGGCCTGGGCTACGCCGCCACCAGCGACCTCTCGCGCGGCGGCCTCGCCGCGGCCATGGACCGCGCGCGCCGCTACGCGAAGCTCACGGCCGGCCGCAGCGTCGTCGACTACGGCGCCATGCAGATGCCGCGCCCCAACGGCGCCTACCGCCCCGGCGTCGGGCGCGACCCGGCGACCCTCTCGCGGCGCGACAAGTACGACCTCCTCGCGCGCGAGGCGAGCCAGTGCCGCGTCGACGACCGCATCGTCGACTGGGAAGCCAACCTCTGGACCACCACCTCGAAGCAGGCCTATCTCACGGCCGACGGCGGTGCCATCGAGCAGGAATTCCACTTCCTCGTCCCCAACCTCTCGGCCACCGCGCACGCGAGCGGCCAGACGCAGACGCGCACGCACGCCGGCCGCTACAACGGCTTCTGCCGCCAGGGCGGGCTCGAGATCCTCGAAGCCTTCGGCCTGGAAGGCGCCGGCCGCGCGGTGGGCGAAGGCGCGCTGGAGCTGCTCGCCGCGCCCAACTGCCCGAGCGGCACCATGGACGTGCTCCTCATGCCCGACCAGATGATGCTGCAGATCCACGAGTCGATCGGGCATCCGCTCGAGCTCGACCGCATCCTGGGCGACGAGCGCAACTTCGCGGGCACGAGCTTCGTGACGCTCGACATGTTCGGCAGCTACCGCTACGGCAGCGACCTGCTGAACGTCACCCACGACCCCACGCGCCGCGAGCAGTTCGCGAGCTACGCGTGGGACGACGACGGGCTCGCCGCGGACAAGCAGTTCCTCATCCGCAAGGGCATCCTCGAGCGCCCCCTGGGCGGGGCGATCTCGCAGAAGCGCGCCGGCATGCAGGGAGTCGCCAACACGCGCGCCTGCTCGTGGAACCGCGCGCCCATCGACCGCATGGCGAACCTCAACGTGGAGGCCGGGCAATCCCCGATGGACGAGCTCGTCGCCGCGATCGACCTGGGCGTGCTGATGCGCACCAACGTCTCGTGGTCCATCGACGATTCGCGCAACAAGTTCCAGTTCGGCTGCGAGTACGGCCGCATGATCCGCGGCGGCAAGCTCGCCGAGGTGGTGAAGAATCCCAACTACCGCGGCATCTCGGCCACCTTCTGGCGCTCGCTCTCGGGCGTGGGCGACGCGTCCACTTTCGAGGTGATGGGCACGCCGTTCTGCGGCAAGGGCGAGCCGTCGCAGGTGATCCGCGTCGGGCACGCCTCGCCCGCGTGCCGGTTCTCGGGCGTGGACGTGTTCGGGGGTGAGTCGTGAGAGCCTACTTCGAGGAGCTGGCGGGCTTCCTGGAATCGCGCGCCAGGGCGAGCGAGGTGATCATCTCGCGCATGTCCGCCGAGCAGAGCGATTTCATCCGCTTCAACGAGAGCCGCGTGCGCCAGGCGACCGCGGTGAAGCAGGTGAGCTGGTCGCTCACCCTGATCGAGGGCACGCGCCGCATCGACGCCTGCGTGTCGCTCGCCGGCCGCGCCGATGCCGACCGCGAGGCCCTGGCGGGCCTGCTCGAAACCCTGCGGCTCGGCCTTGCCGACGTGCCCGAGGACCCGTTCCTGCTCGTGGAGACGAACGCCGTCGCGAGCGAATCGGAGCGGCGCGGCAAGCTCCCCGACCCCGAGCAGGTGATCGACGAGGTGCTCGCCGCGGGCCGCGGGCTGGACCTGGTGGGCTTCCACGCCGCGGGCCCGATCCACAAGGGCTTCGCGAGCTCGCTCGGCGTGCGCCACTGGCACGCGGTGGAGAGCTTCAGCTTCGGCTGGTGCCTCTACCACGGCCGCGACAAGGCGGTGAAGACGACCTACGCCGGCAGCACGTGGGACAGCGCGGCGTTCGCGGCGCGGATGCGCTTCGCGCGCGAGCAGCTCGCGCGCCTGGGCGAGAAGCCGCGCGAGCTCGCCCCCGGTGCCTACCGCGCGTTCCTGGCGCCCGCCGCGATGGACGAGATCCTCGGCATGCTGTCCTGGGCCGGCTTCGGGCTGAAGAGCCGCAACACCAAGCAGAGCGCGCTGATCCGCATGGCCGACCAGGATGCGCGCCTCTCGCCGCTGGTGACGATCCGCGAGAACACGCGCGAGGGCATCGCCTCGGGCTTCCAGGCCGAGGGCTTCGTGCGCCCGCCCGACGTGGCGCTCGTCGACGCGGGGCGGCTCGCGACCCCGCTGGTGAGCCCGCGCTCGGCGCGCGAGTACGGTGTGGCGACCAACGGCGCCAACGCCGGCGAGACGCCCGAATCCCTCGACCTCGCCGCCGGCAGCCTCGCGCAGGACGAGGCGCTCGCCGCGCTCGGCACCGGCATCTACGTCGGGAACCTCTGGTACCTCAACTTCTCCGACCGCTCCGCGTGCCGCCTCACCGGCATGACGCGCTTCGCGTCGTTCTGGGTGGAGAACGGCCGCATCGCGGCGCCGCTCAACGTGATGCGCTTCGACGACACCGCCTACCGGATCCTGGGCGCCAACCTCGAGGCCCTCACGCGCGAGCGCGACCTGCTGCCCAGCACCGCGAGCTATGGCGAGCGCTCCACGGAATCGGTGCGCACCCCCGGGGCGCTGGTCCGCGAGCTGGCCCTCACCCTGTGACGTGGCGCATTGACGCCCGCCGGCCGCGCGAGTAGCATGCAAAAACATCAATCGAAACAAAGAGTAATTTGAAGCACTTCGCGCGGAATCTGAGCACCGTCGCCGCCCTCCTGGCCCTGGCCGGGAGCGGCGCGTTCGCGGCCGTTCCGGCGCCGGATGCCGCGGCGCCTTCCGCGAGCGGCGTGCAGGCCATTCCCCCCGCCTTCGACGACGTCGACGACGTCCCGCTGCCCGACGCCGACCTCTGGCAGCGCATCCGCGTGGGCTTCCGCATGGACCCGCTGGATTCGCCCCTGGTGGCCGACCAGGAGGACTGGTACGCGAGCCGGCCCGACTACATCAAGCGCTTCGTGGAGCGCGGCAGCCTGTATCTCCACTACATCGTGGAGCAGGTGGAGAAGCGCCACATGCCCACCGAGGTGGCGCTCCTGCCGGTGATCGAGAGCGCCTTCACGCCCAAGGCGGCCTCGCGCGCCAAGGCCTCGGGGCTGTGGCAGTTCATCCCCTCCACCGGCAAGAACTTCGGCCTGAAGCAGGACTGGTGGCGCGACAACCGCAACGACGTCGTCGCCGCCACCGACGCGGCGCTGAACTACCTCGAGCGCCTGCACCAGCAGTTCGGCACGTGGGAGCTGGCGTTCGCGGCGTACAACTGCGGCGAGGGCTGCGTGTCGCGCGCGATCGCGTGGAACCAGAAGCGCGGCCTCGCCACCGACTACCTCTCGCTCACGCGCCTGCCGCCCGAGACGCGCAGCTACGTGCCCAAGCTCATGGCGGTGAAGAACATCGTGCTCTCGCCCGCCACCTACGGCATCGACCTCGACTCGGTGCCCGACCAGCCGTACTTCACGACGGTCGAAGCGCCCGCGAAGATCGACGTGAAGGTGGCCGCGCAGCTGGCCGGCATGACCGAGGAGGAGTTCGTCGCGCTGAATCCCGCCTCGCGCAAGCCCGTGGCCGTCGCCTCCTCGGGCAACACGCTGGTGCTGCCGCTCGACAAGGCCGACACCTTCCGCGAGAACCTCGAGAACTACGACAAGCCGCTGGTGAGCTGGACCACGTACAACGCGCGCCGGGGCGAGTCGCTCGACGCCATCGCCCGCAAGCACGGCCTCACCGTGGGGCAGCTGCGCGCCGTGAACGACGCGATCAAGCTCGACCGGCGCGGGCACCTGCGCTCGGCGGGGCCCGTGCTGGTGCCCATCCGGCGTTCGGCCACGCGGGTCGCCGCGGCCCCGGTGCACACGGCCTCCACCGGCGCTCCGGCGCACGCCCGGCTCGCCGAGAAGACCCATGGGTACGTGGTGCGCTCGGGCGACACCCTCTACGCCCTGGCCCAGCGCTTCGACACCGAGGTCGCCGAGCTGCAGCGCCTGAACCACCTCGCCCCGCACGCCGTGCTGCGCCCGGGCGAGAAGCTGCGCATCCCCCAGGCCGACTGACGGCCCCCGCCGGCTACTGCTTGCGCCCGTGGTCGGTACGCAGGTCGTAGTCCTGCTGCTGGCGCTGCAGGTCCGCTAGCGCCGCTTGCGCACGCGCCTTGGCACGCGCGGTGACCTCCGCGCAGCTGGCGCTTCCCGGCGTGTCCCAGACCGCGCGCTCCAGGTGCGCCGCGGCATCGCGGCCGATGCGCACGTGGCCGTCCTCGTGCCGGCGCAGGGTCGGGTACCACGCTTCCCACGCCTGCTGCTCCGCTTCCGGCGCGGCACGGCGGTTGACCCAGCGCGGCAGCCGCACGCGGGCATCGAAGACGGCGTTCACGGAGTCGACGCGGCAGCCGTCGGCGCCCCCGCGCACCGTGAACTCGTACTTCACGTGGGTCCACGTGGTGCCGGCCCAGCCGTCAACGCCCTTGGCGCGCATCTGCGCGCGCAGGTCGTCGAGGCTCGCCCCGGTGACGTCGTAGTACTCGACGCGCGTGGATTCCTGGGGATGCACGAAGGGCTGGACCACGGCGGGCGTCACGTCCAGCGTCTTCGCGTCGGGCCCGCACTTCACGTCGGAGTAGACGCGCCGTCCGTTGGCGTCGCGGCACTCGTGGACCTGGGCCGCGGCGAGGCACGGCGCCAGCGCCACCCAGAGGACGAGCGGCCTCATCTGCGCCCGGTGATCTCCGCGAAGAACGCCTGGCTCGACGGCTCGCGCCCGAGGAAGTCGCGCACCATGTCGGACTCCTCGCGCTGCCCGCCCTGCTCGAGGATGGTCTTGCGGTAGCGCATGCCGACCGCGGGATCGAGCATGTCGCGCTCGAACGGCGAGAGCATGTCCAGGCCCAGCACCTCCGACCACATGTAGCCGTAGTAGCCGGCCGCGTAGTTGCTCGCGATATGGCTGAAGGAGGACGGGAACATCGTGCCGTCGACGAAGCCCAGGGGTGTCGCGCCCTCGAGCTCCCTCCACACTTCGAGCGGCGGGCGCGGGTCGGTGGACAGCTCCATGTCGAACTTCGCGTACAGCCACTGGCGCGCGTAGCGGATGCCCTGGCCGTAGCGGCGCGCCTGCTCGAGCCGGCCGATCTCCTCGTGCGTGAGGTGCGGGCAGTCCGGGCAGACCTTCGCGAAGAGGGCGAGCGGCTGCTCGCGGCGCGCCCACTCCTCGAACATCTGCGACGGCGCCTCGACGAAATCGACCTTCACGCTGGTGCCGGCCTCGGGGTTGTAGTCGGTGAGCGAGAGCACGTTGTGCATCACGTGGCCGAACTCGTGCATCATCGTCTCGAGCTCGTCGTGGTCGAGGCCCTCGCGGTTGAAGTTGGTGACGAGGGCCGCGAGCGGCGTGCGGTGCGCGAGGCGGCTCACGCCGCGGATCGGGAACGCGGCCGCATGGCGGTACTTGCCCTCGCGCGAGTAGAGGTCGAGGTAGAAGCCGCCCACGAAGCGGCCGGTCTTCGCGTCCAGCACGTCGAAGTAGCGCACGTCCGGATGCCAGGTGCGCACCTTCACCTCGCGGAACTTCACGCCGTAGAGCGTCTGCGCCACGAGCATCGTGTACTGGATCGACTTGTCGGTCGGGAAGTACTTGCGCAGCTTCTCCTGGTCGACGGCATAGCGCTCGCGCCGCACCTTGTCCTGGTAGTAGCTCACGTCCCAGCGCGCGAGCTTCGTCGCCTCGGGCGCGGTGCCCAGCTCGCGCGCCTTCTCGGCGGTGAGCTCGGCCAGCTCGCGCTGCTCCACGGGCACGACGGCCTCGTGCACCTCGGCGAGGAACCGGTCCACGGTCTGCGGCGTGCGCACCATCTTGCGGCGCAGCGAGTACTCGGCGAACGACGGCAGCCCGTAGAGGCCCGCGAGCTCTTTCCTCAGGGCGAAGATCTGCTCGAGGAGCGCCAGGTTCGCGGCACCCCCCTCGTTCAGCTTGGCGCGCCAGTAGCGCTCGCGCGCCTGCCCGCTCCTGGCGCGCGTGAGGAACGGGAAGTACGCCGGATAGTCGAGAGGCAGGACGTAGTTGCCCTCCGCGTCCTTCTTCTGCGCGGCGAGGTACGACTCGGGCATGCCCTCCATCTCGGCTGGCTTCATCACGACCTGCGTCGGGTCGTCGCGCACGTTGCGGTCGAAGGCCTGGCGCAGCTCCTCCAGCTTGTCGAAGATCTCCTTGGCGCGCGCGCGCTTGTCCGGGGGGAGCGTCACGCCGCTGTCCTCGAAGCCCTCGATGAGGTCGCGCTTGAGCTTCGCCTGGTGCGGGTTGGCGGGCTTCGCGGCCTGCACGCGCCGGTACAGCTTCTCGCTCTGGAAGAGCTCGGTGTTGAGGGTGGTGAACTTCGTGAGGCAGGGCTCGGCCGCGTCGCGCACCGCCTTGTCCGGGTCCACGTTGGACAGCAGGTAGATCGGCGCGCCCACGTCCTCGATCTGGATCGCGAGGCGGTTCCACTCGGCGAAGATGGCGCCCGCGCCGGGCTTGGCCTCCATGGCCGCGATGCCCTTGCGGGCGCGGGCGAGGCCGGCGTCGCATGCCTTCGTGAGGCCCGCGGCATCGTAGGCGGGCATGAGGGGCCGCGCGGCGGCGGGCGCGGCGAGCGCGGCCGCCACGCAGCCGGCGGCGAGCGCCGCCGCGGCGCGCGATGCGGTCCGCACGGCCCTCACCAGATCGAGACGCGCTTGTCGGGCGCGAGGTACATCCTGTCGCCGGCCTTGACGCCGAACGCGTCGTAGAACCCCGGCTGGTTCACGGCGGCGCCGTCGGCGCGATAGCGCCCGGGCGAGTGCGGGTCGATCTTGAGGAGCCGGATCGTCTCCTGCTCGCGGCGCTTCTCGGGCCAGACCTGCGTCCAGCCGATGAAGAAGCGCTGCGCGCCGCTGAAGCCGTCGATCACGGGCGGGGTCTTGCCGTCGAGCGAGATCTGGTAGGCCTTCCAGGCGATCGCGAGCCCCGAGTTGTCGGCGATGTTCTCGCCCAGCGTGAGCTTGCCGTTCACGTGGTAGCCCGGCACCGGCTCGTAGGCGTCGTACTGGGCCACGAGGGCCGCGGTCTTGGCCGAGAACTTCGCGTGGTCTTCCTTCGTCCACCAGTCGCGCAGGTTGCCGACGCCGTCGTACTGGCTGCCCGAATCGTCGAAGCCGTGGCTGATCTCGTGGCCGATCACCGCCCCGATGGCGCCGTAGTTCACGGCGTCGTCGGCATCGGCGTCGAAGAACGGCGGCTGCAGGATGGCGGCCGGGAACACGATCTCGTTCAGCTCCGGGTTGTAGTACGCGTTCACGGTCTGCGGGCTCATGTGCCACTCGCCGCGGTCGATCGGCCCGCCGAGCTTGGCGAGGTTGCGGTCGTAGTCGAACTTCTCGGCGCGCATCACGTTGCCCACGAGGTCCGCCGGGTCGATGGAAAGCTTGGTGTAGTCGCGCCATTTGACCGGATAGCCGATCTTGGGCGAGAACGCGGCGAGCTTGGCCTTGGCCTGGCGCTTGGTCTCGGGCCCCATCCAGTCGAGCGAATCGATGCTCTGGCGGTAGGCCGCGAGCAGGTTCTTCACCAGCGCATCCATGCGCGCCTTCTTCCCGGGCGGGAAATACTGCTCGACGTAGAGCTTGCCGAGCGCCTCACCCGCCGCCTCCTCGACCAGCGTCACGCCGCGCTGCCAGCGCGGCCGGTTCTCGGGGATGCCGCGCACGACGCCGCCGTCGAAGGCGAAGTTCTCGTCCACGAACGGCTTGGAGAGGTAGGGCGAGAAGCTGTCCAGCACGCGCCAGCGGAAGTAGGCCTTCCAGGCGTCGAGCGGCTCGTCCTCCAGCAGCTTCGCGAACCCGGTCATGTAGCTGGGCTGGCTCACGATCACGTCGGTGACCTTGCCGTCGACGTTGGCGGCCACCAGGTAGCGCTTCCAGTCGTAGCCGGGCGCCAGGTCCGGCAGCTTCGCCACCGCGACCTTGTTGTAGCGCTTCACGGGGTCGCGGTTCTCGACGCGCGTCCACTGGGCCTTCGCGAGCCCGGTCTCGAGCGCGAGGATGTGGCCAGCCTCCGCGGCACCCGTGGTGTCGCCCGCCATCGCGAGCATCTTCGCGACGTGCTCGCGGTACTTGTCGCGCATGCCCTTCAGCCGCGCATCGTCGTCCTTGAGGTAGTAGTCGCGGTCGGGCAGCCCCAGGCCGCCCTGGCGGAGGTCCACGATGTAGCGGGTGGAGTCGCGCGCGTCCTGGTGGATCTGCGGCCGGTACGGCGCGGAGACGCCGATCTCGTTCAGGTGCGCGATGAGCTCGGGGATCTCCTGCTTGCCGCGGATCGCGTCGATGCGCGCGAACTCGCCGGCGAGGGGCTTCAGCCCCAGCGCGGCGAGGCGCGGCTCGTCCATGAAGCTCGCGTAGAGATCGCGGATCTTGCGCGCGTCGGGGTCGGCCAGCGCCTGCGGGTTCGCCTCGAGGCGGTCGATGATGCCGTGCAGCTGGGCGAGCGTGTCGTCGCGCAGCTTGATGAAGATGCCGTAGCCCGCCTTGTCGGCGGGGATCTCGGTCTTCCTGAGCCACCCGCCGGCGAAGTGGCCGTAGAGGTCGTCCTGCGGGCGCACCGCGGGATCGAAATTGGAGGTGTCGATGCCGGAGACGAGCCCGGCGGAAGTGCCGGTGGGCGCGTTGCCGGTCGTGGCACAGGCGGCGAGCACGCAGGCGGCCGCCGCGGCGGCGAGTTTCGCGTTCATCTATTCAAGCTCCTTGGCGCGCTGCAGGCCCTTCGGGATCGAGGCGAGCAGCTTGCGCGTGTAGTCCTGCCGGGGGTTGCGGTAGATCTCGTCGGAATCCGCCATCTCGATGATGGCGCCGTCGTTCATCACCATGACCTCGTCGGAGATGTACTTCACCACGGCGAGGTCGTGCGAGATGAAGATGTAGGAAAGGCCGAATTCGTCCTGCAGGTCCTGCAGCAGGTTCAGCACCTGCGCCTGCACCGACACGTCGAGCGCCGAGACCGACTCGTCGCAGATCAGCACGTCGGGCTTCATGGTGAGGCAGCGCGCGATGGCGATCCGCTGGCGCTGGCCGCCCGAGAACTCGTGCGGGTACTTGTAGAACGACGCGTCCGCGAGGCCCACGCGGCGCAGGAGCTGGAACGCCATCTCGATGCGCTCGCGCTCGTCCTTGCCGATGCCGTGGATGCGCATCGGCTCGACCAGGATCTGGCCCACGGTGAAGCGCGGGTTCAGGCTCGCGTACGGGTTCTGGAAGATGATCTGGATGCGGCGGCGGTAGGCCATCATCTCGCGCTCCGAGAGCGTGAGCAGGTCGCGCCCCTCGAAGAGCACCTGCCCGGCGGTCGCCTCGTGCAGGCGCATGACCGTGAGCCCCACGGTGGTCTTGCCCGAGCCGGACTCGCCCACCAGGCCCAGGGTCTTGCCGCGCGGAAGCTTGAAGCTCACGTCGCGCACCGCGGGCACCGCGCGCTTGCCGAACAGGCCCTCCTTCAGGAAGAAGGTCTTGTCGAGGTTCCTCACCTCCAGGATGATCGGGTCCGCGGGGCTGGTGCCGCGCTTCCTCTCCTCGAGGTGCGCTCGGCCGTCGCCCTTCAGGAAGTCGTCGATCACGGGCAGGCGGCGCGGGCGGCGGTCCAGGCGCGGGCGGCACGCGAGCAGCGCCTTGGTGTACGGATGGCGCGGGCTCTCGAAGATCTCCTTCGCGCTGCCCTGCTCGCGGATCTCGCCGTCCTGCATCACCACCACGCGGTCGGCGATCTCGCCCACCACGCCCAGGTCGTGGGTGATGAAGAGCACCGACATGTGGTGCTTCTCCTGCAGCTTCGCGATGAGGTCGAGGATCTGCTTCTGGATCGTGACGTCGAGCGCCGTGGTGGGCTCGTCGGCGATGAGGAGCTTCGGCTCGCACGCGATCGCCATCGCGATCATCACGCGCTGCTGCTGGCCGCCCGACATCTCGTGGGGGAAGGAATTCACGCGCAGCTGGGGGTTGGGGATGCCGACCTCGGCGAGCAGCTCCACCGCGCGCGCCTGCGCCTGGCGCGGGCTCATGGCGAGGTGCATGCGCAGCACCTCGGCGATCTGCTCGCCCACGGTGTACACCGGGTTCAACGACGTCATCGGCTCCTGGAAGATGACCGAGATGTCCTTGCCGCGGATCGCCTGCATCTCGGCCAACGGGGCGTGCAGCAGGTCGCGGCCGCCGTAGAGGATGTGGCTCTGCGCGCCGACCACCGCGTTGTCGGGCAGCAGCCCCAGGATCGACATCGCCGAGACGCTCTTGCCGCTGCCCGACTCGCCCACCAGCGCCACGGTGCTGTGGGCCGGGACGTCGAACGAGATGCCCTTCACCGCGCGGAACGGCTCGCTCTTCCGGTCGATGCGGAAGCGGATGTCGAGGTCCTGGATCTCGAGGAGGTTAGCGGACATGGGATTGGATCCCGGCCGGCGCCGGGATGACGACGAAAACGCATCGCATGGCTCTTTTCCTGGTCGTCATTTCAGCTTCGGATCCAGCGCGTCGCGCAGGCTGTCGGTGAGCAGCGAGAACGCGGTGACCAGGACGGCCATCGAGGCGCCGGCGGCCGCGAGCTGCCACCACTTGCCGATCACGAGCTCGTTCTGCGCCTCGGCGAGCATCGTGCCCCACGACACCATGTCCACCGGCACGCCGAAGCCCAGGAAGGAGAGGATCACCTCCGCCTTGATGAAGCCCACGGTGTACTGCGAGAGCTGCACCAGGGCGACGTGGCTCACGTTGGGCAGGATGTGGTGGAACATGCGCGAGGCGTTGGAGGCGCCGATCGCCTGCGCGGCCTTCACGTACTCGCGGTTGCAGTGCTTGATGTACTCGGCGCGGATCAGGCGGTAGATGCCGGTCCAGCCGGTGAGCGAGAGGATCAGCACGATCGGCACGATCCCCTTGCCGAACTTGCCGGTGGCGGTGGCCACCGCGGCGAAGGCGAGGATCAGCAGGATGTACGGGATGGACGTGAAGATGTTGTAGAACCACTCGAGGAGGTCGTTCACCTTGCCGCCCCAGTACCCGGCGAAGGCACCCAGCACGGTGCCGATGAAGGTCGCGAGGAGCGCGCTCGCCAGGCCCACGAAGATCGACACCTCGCTGCCCTTGATCGCCTTCTTCAGCACGTCGCGGCCCCACTTGTCGCCGCCGAAGGGCAGCGTCTCGGAGCGTTTCACCTCGGTCACCGCGATCTTCGCGGCGCGCTCGGCCCATTCCTTGTAGCGGGGCGCGAGCGGGTCCACGTCGGACAGGTCCACGGGCGGCGCCTTCACGGCGGCCCGGCGCTCGGCCATGTTGCGGGCCTCGAGGTTCTCCTGGCCGGCGAGGAAGGACGGGTTCGCGTACGACACGCCCTTCTCCTTGCTCCAGTCGCTCGCGACGAGCCCGAAGTAGGAGGCCGCCATCAGCCCGAGGAAGAACACGACGATCGCGAGCGACAGCATGCCGACGCGATCGTGGCGCAGGCGCCGCCACGCGAGCATCCACAGGCCGGGGGACTCGTGCGGCCGGGCGGCGGGCGGACTCGTGAGGATCGCGCTCATGGTTGGACACCGCGTGATTGGATCCCGGCCTGCGCCGGGATGACCGGGGATGCGGATCGGTTCACCTCTTGGCTTCCGGTCATTTGAAGCTCACTCTCGGGTCGACCAGCTTGTAGAGCACGTCGACCAGCAGGTTGATGATCATGGTGATGATGGCGAGGTAGACGGTCACCGCCTTGATCACCGGGAAGTCGCTGCGGTTGACCGCCGTCACCACCTCGCGGCCGAGGCCCGGGATGGAGAAGAACACCTCGAGCAGGAACGAGCCCACGAAGATGCCGGGCAGCAGGATCGCGAGGTTGGTGAGGATCGGGATGAGGGCGTTCCTCATCACGTGCTTCAGCATCACCTTCTTCTCCGGCACGCCCTTGGCGCGCGCGGTGCGCACGTAGTCCTGGTTGATCTCGTCCAGGAAGAAGGAGCGGTAGAGGCGCAGCTCCGGGGCGAGGCCCACGAAGACCGCGAGCATGATCGGCAGCGGCGCGTAGTAGGTGAGGTTCTTCCAGAAGCTCTCGCTCCAGCCCTGCACCGGGAACCAGCCCAGCACGAACCCGAAGAGCCACTGGAACACGATGATGTACACGAGGAAGCTCACCGACATCGCCACCGTGCACACGATCATGATGCCGCGGTCGGTGACCGTGCCGCGCACGTAGGCCACCATCACGGCGAAGAGCACGGCGAGCGTGGAGGTGATCGCGAGGCACGGGAGCATGACGGTGAGCGTCGGCCCCACGCGCGTGAGGATGATGTGCGAGACCAGCTCGTTGGTCGACCAGCTGCGCCCGAAGTCGAACGTGAAGACCTGCTTCACGAACACCCAGAGCTGGTACCAGTAGGGCTGGTCGACGCCCAGCTGCTTCCTGATGTTGGCGATCTGGTCGGGGTTGGAGATCTTGCCCGCGAGCACCTGGGCGGGGTCGCCCCCGACCCAGTTGAACAGGATGAAGATCAGCAGGATCACCCCGAGGATGGTCGGGATCATCTGCCAGATCCGGCGGATCACGTATGCGGTCATCTACTCGCCTCCTCTCTCCTCGTGGGAGATTACTTCATGGCGGCCTGTTGGGCCGCCACGTCGATGTCGAGCCACTTGTAGTTGGTATACAGGATCGGGTGCTTCTTGTAGGCCTTCACCCAGGGATATTGCAGGTGATTGAAGCGGCGTGTCACCCCCAGGCGCCATGGAGCGTACGCGAAGACGAGCCGCGTCATCTCGCGGTAGAGCCGGTTGCGCTCCTCGCCGTCCGGGACGGTGAGCGACTTCTCGTAGAGCCGGTCGTACTCGGGGAGCTTGAAGCGCGCCTCGTTGGACTGCTCCGTGTTCGGGCCGTAGAGCAGCTGCAGGAAATTCTGGGCATCGGGATAGTCGGCGATCCAGGCCGAGCCCGCGAGCTGGAACTTGCCCACGCGCTTGTCGTTGATGAGGTCGGCGAACTGGACCGCGACCGCCTCGGCGCGGATGCCGACCTCGGCCAGGCACTTCACCCACAGCTCGGCCAGCTCGCGCTGCTCCTGGCCGCCGAGGTTGTACTTGTAGTGGACGGTGAGCGCCCGGCCGTCCGGGGTATCGCGCCAGCCGTCGCCGTCGCGGTCGACGTAGCCGAACATGTCGAGCAGGGCCTTGGCGCGCGGAGGGTCCGGGTCCTGGGCGTTGGAGCGGAAGTCCGGGTCGTAGCCCACCACGCCGGGGGGCACCGGGCTTTGCGCGGCGATCGCCTGGCCCTTGCGGACGATGTAGATCTCCTGGTTGCGGTCGTGGGCGAGCACCATGGCGCGGCGCAGCGCCACGCGCTCGGGCGTGTAGCCGCCCACCGGGTTCTCCGCGCCGTCGTTCGTCTTCGCGTCCATGTTGAAGACGTCGTAGGTGATCTCGGGCTGCAGCTCGGGGAACACGCGCACGCCCTGCGCGGCGAGCTGGGGGGCGAGCTTGCCGTTGGGCATCACCTGGTTGATGAACTGGAACGGCAGCTCGTCGAGGATGTCGTGCTCGTGGTTGAGGAACGCGAGGAAGCGCGGCTGCTCGTCCTCGATGGGATAGATCTCGATGCGGTCGATGAGCGGCAGGCGCTTGCCGGCGAGCGCCTCGACGGCGCGGCGGTCCCATTCGTCGGCCATGTCCGCGTAGCGCGTCTCGAGCTCGAAGCCGCGGTAGTTGGGGTTGCGCTCGAGCACGATCTTCGAGCGGCGCACCCATTCCTTCAGGACGTAGGGGCCGGTGCCCACCGGGTGCGCCATGGTGTCCGCGTCGTAGGCCTCGATCACCTCGCGCGCCACCGGCACCACGTTGGGCATCGCCATGAAGTACAGGAAATTGAAGTTCGGCTCCTTCAGCTTGAAGCTCACGACGTACTTCCCGCGCACCTCGATGCCGGGAATCTTCGTGTCGTAGTCGAACTTGCCTTCCTTCTTCGCGCGCTCCGCGAGCTCGTCCAGGCCCAGGATGTTGTGCTCGAAGAGCCACTCGTAGGGGCTCCTCAGCTTCGGGTCGCGGAAGCGCTTGATGGCGTACTCGACATCGGCCGCCACGAGCTCGCGCCGGTGGCCGTGGAACACCGGGTCGTCGGAGTAGTAGATGCCGGGCTTGATGCGGAAGGTGTAGCGCGTGCCGCCCTCCTCGGGCTCGGGCACCGCCTCGGCGGCGAGCGGCACCAGCTTCACCGGGCGCGCGAGGTAGTCGTACGAGACGAGCGTCTCGTAGATGTTCTCGCAGATGCCGACCGAGTAGCGGTCGAAGATGCGCTGGGGATCGAACCCGGTCTCGGCCGCGCGGAACGCCACCCGGAGCACCTTCCTCTGCGCGTCCGCCATGGGCGCCGCGAACGCGATCACGGCGGCGAGGCAGGCGGCGGAGAGGCGGAGCGGACTCAAGGGCGTTCGGAGGGACAAATCACGGAATTATAACGGTTGGGAGCCCTTTACCGACGCCCCGGCGGCTAGTGCGCCGCCTCGCGGTTGCGGCGGGCGACGTCGATATCCACGTACTGGTACGACTCGTGCAGGATGGGGTGCCGGCGCCATCCCAGGGTCCAGGGTTGCAGCATGTAGTTGTACTTGCGGTGGACCTGGAGCTTGAACGGCGCGTAGGCGGCGATCAGGCGCTCCATGTTCTGGTAGATGGCGGTGCGCTCGGGGCCGGGCGGGAGCGCCGCGGCCTTGTCGTAGAGGGCGTCGAACTCGGGGAGCTGGAAGCAGGGGTCGTTGGAGACGCCGCAGTTGGGCCCGTAGAGCAGCTGGTAGAAGTTCTCGCCGTCGGGGTAGTCGGCGCCCCAGGAGAGGTCCCAGGCCATGAGCTTGCCGAGCTTGGACTCCTTGCGCAGGTCGGGCCACTTGGCGACGTGGGTGGCCATGCGGATGCCCACCGCGGCGAGGTCCTTCTGCCACAGCTCGGTGAACTGGCGCGAGAGCTGGTCGGGCGAGGTGGAGTAGACGAACGTGAGGGGGCTGCCGTCGGGCATGTCGCGCCAGCCGTCGCCGTCGCGGTCCACGTAGCCGAACATGTCGAGCAGCGCCTTGGCGCGCGCGGGGTCGTAGCTCGGGCCGATGTAGAAGTTCGGGTCGTAGCCCAGCACGCCCGGCGGCACCAGGCTCTGCGCCTCGATGGCGGTGCCGTTGCGGATGAGCTCCGCGTCCTCCCGGTTGTCGTAGGCGAGCGAGATCGCGCGGCGCAGCGCCACCTTGTCGGGCGTGTAGCCGCCCACGATCGGGTCCTTCATGTTGAAGTACAGGTACACCGTGACGACCTCGATGTCCGGGATGTAGCGCACGCCCTTCTTCGCGAGCGCGGGCGAGAGCTTGCCGCCCGGCACCGCCATGTTGAGGAACTCGTAGGGCAGGTTGATCCAGTCCAGCTCGTCGTTCAGGAACGCGAGCCAGCGCGGCTGCGACTCCTCGATGATGGAGACCTCGACGCGGTCGACCATGGGCAGGCGCTTGCCCTTGTTCTCGGCGTAGAGCTGCTGCGAGATCGGATCGTCGGCGGGCGGCTCGGCCTCGTAGCGCTCGTCGCGGAACGCGGGGTTGCGGCCCAGCACGATCTTCGAGGAGCGGCGCCACTCGAGGAGCCGGAACGGCCCGGTGCCCACCGGATGCGCGCCGATCTCGTCGCCGTACCTCTCGACCACCTCGCGCGCCTGGGCGCCGACGTTGGGCATGGCGAGGATGTAGATGAAGTTGTAGTCGGGCTTGGCGAGCCGGATGCGCAGCGTGTAGCGGTCGATCACCTGCAGCCCCGGGAGCGGCGCGTCGTAGTCGAAGCGCCCGGTCTTCTTCGCCGCCGCCACCGCCTGCTCGATGCCTTCCACGCGCCCGTCGATGAGCCACGTGTTGGGCGAGTGGACCTTGGGGTCCATCAGGCGCTTGAAGGCGAACTCGTAGTCCTTCGCGGTGAGCTCGCGCCTGCGGCCCTCGAACGCGGGGTCGTCGGCGAACCAGATGCCCTTGCGGATGTGCAGCGTATAAGTGCGCCCGTTGTCCGTGACCTCGGGCATCGCCTCGAGGGTGAGGGGCTTCAGCTTCGCGGGCCGCGCGAGGAAGTCGTAGGTGAGCGGCGCCTCGAAGATCGACTCGATGATGTTGTTCGAGTAGAGGTCGGAAGTGGCCGCCGGGTCGAAGTTGGTCTCGGCGATGAGGAAGGCCACGCGCAGCACCTTCTCGGCCGCGAGGGCGGACGGGATGCAGGTCGCCACCAGGAGGGCGAAGAGGAAGCTTGCGCGGCGCGCCAAGGAAGGCCTCGTCAGGCGGGCGGACGACGGGGGATTATGCGATACACTTCGACCCCGTCTGTGACGATTGATGACACCCCGATTCTACGGGGAACGGAGCCGCGCATGGGATTCCTGCAGGGCCGGCGCATCCTGGTGACCGGGATGCTCTCCAACCGCTCCATCGCCTACGGCATCGCCAAGGCGTGCGCGCGCGAGGGCGCCGAGCTCGCCTTCACCTACCAGGGCGAGGGCGTGCGCGAGCGCGTGACGGAGCTCGCCGCCGAGTTCGGCGGCACCGGCCGCGTCTATCCCTGCGACGTGGCCGACGACGGCGAGATCGACCGGCTCTTCGCCGCGCTCGCGAAGTCGTGGGACGGCCTCGACGGCCTGGTGCACGCGATCGCCTTCGCGCCGCGCGAGGCGCTGAAGGGCGGCTTCCACGAGAGCGTCTCGCGCGAGGCCTTCCGCATCGCGCACGACGTCTCGAGCTACAGCCTCGCCGCGCTCGCCAAGGCGGCGGCTCCGATGATGCACGGGCGGCGCGGCGCCATCGTGACGCTCTCCTACCTGGGCGCGGTGCGCTCGATCCAGAACTACAACGTGATGGGGCTCGCCAAGGCGAGCCTCGAAGCGGGCGTGCGCTACCTCGCCGCGAGCCTGGGCCCCGAGGCCGGCATCCGCGTGAACGCCATCTCCGCGGGGCCGATCAAGACGCTCGCCGCCGCGGGCATCGGCGGGTTCTCGAAGATCCTGCATTTCGTGGAGAAGAACGCGCCGCTCCGGCGCGGGGTGACCGCCGAGGAGGTCGGCAACACGGCGGCCTTCCTGCTCTCGGACCTCGCCTCCGGCATCACCGGCGACGTGATCTACGTCGACGCGGGCTTCAGCACGACCACGGCCGGGCTCGACGGCGAATAGGCCTACTGGTCCGCCGGCGCCGCCTTCGACTTGGCGAGGGCGTCCTTGCTCACCGTCACGCCGATCTTCTCGCGCAGGCTGCCGAGCGCGGCGTCGAACTCCTCGGAGCCGGTCGCGTCGCGCAGGCGCTCGCCCAGCGCCTTGCGGCGCGCATCGTCGATGGCGACGGGCTCGTTCACCTTGCTCACCTGCACCAGCGAGTAGCCCGCGGGCGTGTCGACGCCGACGAACGCGGGGAGCTTCTTCGGGTCCGCGCGGAAGATCGCCTCCAGCACGTTCGGCGCGAGGCCGCCCGCCTTCTGGCGGTTCACCGCGAGCGGCGTGGGCCACTTGAAGCCGAGGTCCTTGCCGGCCTGCAGGTCCTTCAGCTTCGCCGCGCCGTCGGCGGCCGCGAGC
>Ga0070681_10001080_pt1 | contig 23262 bp, 22 predicted proteins | sample KBSC83BmetaG_FD_65650 | JGI IMG/M metagenome (GOLD analysis project Ga0070681, IMG submission 65650) | Corn rhizosphere microbial communities from Kellogg Biological Station, Michigan, USA - KBS C8-3B metaG | ecosystem: Host-associated > Plants > Roots > Rhizosphere | place: USA: Michigan...
GGTGATGTCGGCGCCGCCCGACTTCAGGCAGACCACCAGCTCCATCTCGTGGTGGAGGTTCTTGGTGGCCGGCGGATAGGCGATCCTGGTCGGGTTCTTGGGGTCGGCGCAGAGCACGATGGCGTCGGCCGGCTTGGAGAAGAAGAACGGCGGCTCGCGGTCCGGATCGTGGCCCATCTCGCGGGCATGGGCGGCATAGTTGCGGCCGACGCAGAAGATGCGGCGGACCGGGAAAAGATCCTTGGTGCCATGGACCGGAACGCCGACGGTCGCAGGCGGGGTGATAACGTAAGCCATCGCTTTCTCCTTCGAGAGAGGGGCTTTATGAAGGGCGCGGGAGTTCGATTCAATGTCCAGTGACAGCGATTTGACGGTCCAGGCGGATTCGGCGGATTCGGCCCTGGGCTGGGCGGTTCTGGGCGACCGCCGCTGGCGCTGCGTGGTGGGCGCGGGCGGCATCCGCGAGGACAAGGTCGAGGGCGACGGCGCCACGCCGGTCGGCACCTTCCCGCTGCGCCGCATCTACTACCGCAACGACCGGCTGGTCCTGCCCAGGACCGTCGGCCTGCCGGCGCGGCCGATCTCCGAGCATGACGGCTGGTGCGACGACCCGCGGGCCGATGCCTACAACCGGCTGGTCCACGTCCCCAACGACTGGAGCCACGAGAAGATGTGGCGCGACGACGGGCTCTACGATCTCGTGGTCGTGGTCGGCTACAACGACGATCCGCCGGAGGGCGAATGGGGCAGCGCGATCTTCCTCCATGTCGCGCGCGACGACATGGGGCCGACACGGGGCTGCATCGCTTTTGCCCGCGGCGACCTGCTCGAGCTCGTGCCGTTGATCACCAGGGAAACGCGGTTGCGGATCCTGTCCCATCCCGCCAACGAGGCTGCGCCGCCACCGTCGGACGAGGAAGAGGTCCTGAAGGAGTTCGAGGACTTCGACGAGAAGGAGTGGTCGTGACCCGCTGTCATCCCAGCGAGTCGTAAAGTCTCAGCCGACCATGCGACCAATGGTTCGTGCGGTGTAGTCGACCAGGGGGATGATTCGGGCGTAGTTGAGTCGCGTCGGGCCGATCACGCCTATCGCGCCCAGGATGCGTTCCTGCGAATCGCGGAACGGCGCCACTACCATCGAGCAGCCGGTGTTGGCGAACAGCGGATTGTCGGTGCCGATGAAGATCTGCACGCCCGCCGCGCTGTTGGACAGTTCGAGCAGTTTCGCGAAGCTCTCGCCGCGCTCCAGCGCATCGAACAGGGTGCGCACGCGGTCGAGATCGGCGATCGCGGTGATGTCCTCGAGCAGCCGCGCCTGGCCGCGCACGATCAGGTTGCCGCCGGGCTCGCCGGCCCAGGTCGCCAGACCCGACTCGATCACGCGCGCGGTTAGCTCGTTCAGCTCGGCGCGCTTCAGCTTGAGGTCTTCCAGGATCAGCCGGCGGGCATCTTCGTAGGTGCGGCCGGTGAGCCGGGCGTTGAGGTAGTTGGTCGCCTCGACCAGCGCCGAGGCCGGCATGCCGACCGGCGTCTCGATCAGCCGGTTCTCGACCTGGCCCGACTGCGTCACCGTCACGACCAGCGCACGGCCGGGACCGAGATTGACGAATTCGATGTGCTTCAGCGGCTGTTCGGTCTTGGGCGCCATGACGAGGCTGGCGCAGCGCGACAGGCCGGACAGCAGGGTCGTGGCCTGTTCCAGCGCCTCGTTCATGCTGCGGCCGGCGGTGGCGCAGCGCGTCTCGATGCTCTCGCGCTCCTCCTCCGAGACGTTGCCGACCTCGAGCAGGCCGTTCACGAACAGCTTCAGCCCGGCGTGGGTCGGCAGGCGGCCGGCCGAGGTATGCGGCGCGTAGAGCAGGCCCAGGTCCTGGAGATCGGCCATGATGTTGCGGATGGTGGCCGGCGACAGCGTCTCGGTGATCTTGCGCGTCAGCGCCCGCGAGCCCACCGGCTCGCCGGTCTCGACATAGCTTTCCACCACACCGCGCAGCACCTCGCGGGCTCGATCGTTCAGCTCGTTGACTGAGGCGGTTTGCCGCTGCCCGGCGGGGGCCTCGGCAAGAGCCCCGGAAAGCCCGAGGCGATGGATGGCCATGCGAAAAATGTAGGAACTGCGACCGGCTGGGTCAACGTATTCAGATGGCTGGCCAGTCGCGGCCAGGCTACCCCTAGTATGTTTTGCCTGACTACAGCCCTAGCCTCTCGCCCGATTCGCACTCGTCGTGTAAAAGGAGCGAATGCCTTTCCGCCCCTACCGCTTCGAGCATCCGAACACGGAAGCGATGGAGGTGATTTCCGGGTCGTCGTACGCTGCCGCTGCGGTTTTCGGCCCGCTTTACATCCTTTACCGTCGATCGACCGGCTTCTGGCCCGCGCTCGGCGTCATGATCGTGCTCACCTTGGGAATCGTGGCGCTATCCGGCGTCACTTCGTTCTTCCTGCCGCCCAAGACACAATTGCTGGCGATCCTGGTTTCCATACCCGTCGCCCTGATCATCCAGGCGCATTTCGTGATCAATCTCGTCAAGACGTGGTATCGCCGGCGGGGCTGGCTGGTCCGCGCGCCCTAGGGCCACGCCGCTCTCTTCCTCGGGCCGTCTTGTTCGGGGCCCCGCCTTTGGCCATAAGCCCCTACCCACGTCAGGAGACAGGAATGCGCCCCTCCGGCCGCGCCCCCGATCAGCTACGCAAGGTTTCCCTCGAACCCGGCTTCTCCCGCCATGCCGAAGGGTCGTGTCTGGTGAAGTTCGGCGACACCCATGTGCTCTGCACCGCTTCGGTCGACGAGCGCGTGCCGCCGTGGATGCGCAATTCCGGGAAGGGCTGGGTGACGGCGGAGTACGGCATGCTGCCGCGCTCGACCCACACCCGCACCGATCGCGAAGCCGCGCGGGGAAAGCAATCCGGCCGCACACAGGAGATCCAGCGCCTGATCGGCCGCGCGCTGCGCGCCGTCGTCAACATGCCGGCGATGGGCGAACGGCAGATCAACATCGACTGCGACGTGCTGCAGGCGGACGGCGGCACGCGCACGGCCAGCATCACTGGCTCGTGGGTGGCGCTGCACTTCGCCTTCGAACGGCTGATCAAGGAAGGCAAGCTCGCGGCCAATCCGATGACCGGCCAGGTCGCCGCCGTGTCGTGCGGCCTGTGGGAGGGCACCGCCGTGCTCGACCTCGACTATCCGGAAGACTCCAAGGCGCAAGCCGACGCCAATTTCGTGCTGACCGGCGACGGCGGCATCGTCGAAGTGCAGGGCACCGCCGAGGACAAGCCGTTCAGCGAGCCACAGTTCATGGAATTGCTGGTGCTGGCCAAGAAGGGCATCGTCGAGCTCACGCACCTCCAGCGTCTGGCCATCGGTAAAGCCTGATGGCGCGTCGCTTCGTCCTGCCGAAGCTCGTTGTGGCGACCCACAACCGCGGCAAGGCGGGCGAAATCGCCACGATGCTGAAGCCATTTGGCACAGCCATCGTCTCGGCGGGCGAGCTGGGCCTGCCCGCCCCCGACGAGACCGGCACGACCTTCGAGGCCAACGCCACGATCAAGGCGCTGGCCGCGACGCGCGCCAGCGGCCTGCCGGTGCTGGCCGACGATTCGGGCCTCAGCGTGCACGCTCTCGACGACCAGCCCGGTGTCTACACCGCCGACTGGGAAGGCCCGACGCGCGATGCGATGGTCGGCATGCAGCGCATCCAGGACGAGCTGGCGCGGCGCGGCGTGCCGCCGACCGTCGAGGCGCGTGGCGCCACCTTCCATTGCGTGCTGGTGCTGGCCTGGCCCGACGAGCACCTCGAACTGTTCCACGGCACTTGCGACGGCTCGATCGTCTGGCCGATCCGCGGTGCCAATGGCCACGGCTACGATCCGTGTTTCCAGCCGAAAGGCGACACGCGGACGACGGCAGAAATGAGCGACGCCGAGAAGAACGCGATCAGCCATCGCGGGCGGGCCTTCCGGATGATGGTCGAGGCGTGCTTCCAATGACCGCGCCGCTCGGCGTCTACGTGCACTGGCCATTCTGCAAGTCGAAGTGTCCCTACTGCGACTTCAACAGCCACGTGCGCGACGGCGTCGAGCAGGGGCGCTGGCGCAAGGCGTTGTTGATCGAGCTCGAGCATGCCGCGCGCGAGGCGCCTGGCCGCCGCGTCGAGACGATGTTCTTCGGCGGCGGCACGCCCTCGCTGATGGAGACCGAGACCGCGGCCGCCGTGATCGAGCGCACGCGCGCGTTGTGGGACACGGCGGACGACGTCGAGATCACGCTCGAGGCCAATCCCACGTCGGTCGAGACCGGGCGCTTTGCCGCACTCGCGCAAGCTGGCGTCAATCGCGTGTCGCTGGGCGTGCAGGCGCTCGGCGCCACCGATCTTCGCTTCCTGGGCCGGGAGCATTCGCCCGACGAAGCCCTGGCCGCACTCGACACTGCGCGCCGGCATTTCGCGCGCTACTCCTTCGACCTGATCTACGCCCGGCCGGGCCAGACGCTCGAGGCCTGGGCGACCGAACTGGGGCGCGCGCTCGATCTGGCGGGCGAGCATCTGTCGCTCTACCAGCTCACCATCGAGCGCGGCACGCGCTTTTTCACCGATCACATGCGCGGCGCCTTCGTGCTGCCGGAGGAAGAGCTGGCGGCCGAAATGTTCGAATTCACGCAGGCTCGTCTCGCGACCGCGGGGCTTCCGGCATACGAGATCTCCAACCACGCGCGGCCGGGTGCCGCCTGCCGCCATAATTTGATCTATTGGCGGTATCAGGATTACGTCGGCATCGGCCCGGGCGCGCATGGCCGCTTCTCCGAGGGGGAGAAGGAGAATGGCAAGCGTGCGACGCGGCGGCAGAGCGGCCCGGAAGCCTGGCTGGAAGCGGTCGAGCGCACGGGTCATGGCACGGCGGAGAGCACGGTCGTGAGCGGCCGCGATCTGGTGGAGGAAGCGTTGATGATGGGCTTGCGTCTCAGCGACGGGATCGACCGCACGATCTTCGCGGCCAACACCGGCGCCGATCCGGTCGAGGCGCTGGGCGAAGCGGCCCTGGCGCCCCTGGTCGCCGCGGGCTTCCTCGAGGTCAGCGCGACGCATCTCGGCGCCACGGCGGCCGGACGCCAGCGCCTGAACGCGGTGCTGGAGCGGCTGGTCGCATGAGGTGGCTGATCGTTCTGGCAGCGCTGCTGAGCGCGGTCACCGGCACGGCCTTCGCCCAGCCGGCCAAGCCGGCGCCGCGCGCGCCCGTTCCAGCGACGCGGCCGGCGGCGCCCAAGTCGCCGTTCGCGCCGCCCGCCTTCAAGATCACGATCGCGACGGAAGCGGCGTACCCGCCCTTCAACTATCTCGACCGCAAGGGCCTGCCCGCCGGCTTCGAGATGGATATCGCCGAGGAGGCCTGCATGCGCATGAAGGCCGAGTGCGAGTTCATCGTCCAGAAGTGGGACGATCTGATTCCGGGCCTGCTCGACAAGAAGTCCGACATCGTCATGTCCTCGCTCGAGGTGACGCCCGAGCGCCGCCGGCGGCTCGGCATGTCGCGCCGCTACTATCTCTCGCCCGGCGCCTTCATCGCCAAGAAGGGCGCGCCCTTCGACGGGCCGCCGTCGCTGCTGCGCAACAAGAAGATCGGCATCCAGAAGGATTCCATGCACGCCGACTGGGCCGACAAGAGCTTCCGCCGCTCCGCCCAGCTCAAGCGCTACGCCTCGGTGAAGGACGAGCTCACGGCGCTGGCCAACGACGAGGTCGACGCAGTGTTCGGCGACAAGGTCGAGCTGTGGCAGTGGTCGCAGAAACCCGAGGGCAAGTGCTGCGAGCTGATCGGCCAGGACATCAAGGACACCCAGACGCTGGGCATCGGTGTCTCCGCCGGGATCCGCCGCGAGGACATCAAGCTGCGCGAGGCTTTCAACAAGGCACTCGGCGAGATGATGAGCGACGGCACCTACCGGAAGCTGAACCAGAAATACTTCCCGTTCGCTCTGAACTAGGGCGGCGGAGCTTGAGGCCCGGCGCTGTATCAATTGAAACAGTTGTGCGCGACTCCGCGGTCGCGGAAGGCCGCTACAATGCCGGGGCGAGTTGAAGCGTGATACGCCAACCAGCAATGGTGGAGCCGCGCCATGACATTTCGATACATCCTGGCCGCCTTTTCGGCGTTGGCTATCTGCTCCCCTGTCCAGGCGCAGACCTATGATCAGTTTAGGGCTTGGTGCTACGACGACAAGCCCAACGCCAAGAAGGTCGAAGGCTGCAACGCCATGATCGCAACGGACCACGAAGGTCCAGAGGGCTTGGCCCTTGCTTACTACAAGCGCGGGAACGGCTACAGTGATGGTGGCTGGAGCACACGGGCCATACAGGACTACGACCGGGCCATAGAGCTGCGGCCAGACTACGTCGCGGCGTATCACAATCGTGCGCTACGGTACGAAGCTCTGGGAAATCTGGAGCGGGCCATCGCCGACTACAATCGCGCCATCGACATCTGGCCGCAGTTCGCGTTCGCCATGGTGCACCGAGGAACGACCTACGCCAAGCTCGGCCAATACGAGAACGCTTTCAAGGATTTCGATCGCGCAATCCTTCTGCGGCCGTGGGATGCGGAGGCCTACTATCAGCGCGCCAATACCTTCCACGCGCTGCATCGGTACGAACGGGCCATTCAAGACCTGAACAAGGCGATAAATCTCAAGCCCGACTACGCGGAGGCCTACGACCGCCGTGGAATCGCATACAAGAACAAGAGGGAATACGACCGCGCGATCGCCGACTATGACGTCGCGATTTCCCTGAGGCCCGATCGAGCGGTCCTATACTACAACCGTGCTCGCGCCCATTATGAGAAGGACCAATTCAATCTCGCGATCCTCGACTTCGACAGAGCGCTCCGAATCGGATCGCATCCCGACTACTACACGAGCCGCGGGCGGTGTCTGTACGCCATGGCCAGGTTCCGTGAGGCCATCGCGGACTATGATGCAGCGCTTCGATTGAAGCACGATGATGCCCTCGCGCACTTCAATCGAGGAAACGCCCTGGTGAAGCTGCAGGAATACGATGCAGCCATTGGTGACTACGACGCCGCGCTCTCCGTCACGCCCAAGTCGGCAATTTCCCTTTTTGGCCGGGGTGTTGCAAAACGCGGACGAGGTGATGTTGCGGCGGGCGACGCCGACATTGCGGCGGCAAGGGCAATCGAGCCGGATGTTGCCGCCCAGATGTCGGCATTGGCTATTCAGCCTTAGCGGCCGACGCGGCCGACTAATTCAGCGCGCGGTCGCGGCTGACGTACTGGCCGCGCTTCAGTTCCTTGAAGAAATGCGGCACCTTCGGATGGCCTACGGGCTTGCCGGTCTCGTCAGCCAGCAGGTTCTGCTCGGAGACGTAGGCCACGTAGGTGGTCTGCGCGTTCTCGGCAAGCAGGTGGTAGAACGGCTGGTCGCGGCGCGGACGGACTTCCTCGGGGATCGACGCCAGCCACTCCTCGGTGTTGGCGAAGACCGGGTCGACATCGAAGATCACGCCGCGAAAAGGATAGAGGCGGTGCTTCACCACCTGCCCGATGGAGAACTTGGCCGTGCGCACGGGCGGCTCGGCGATCGCGGGACCCGGGGTCTGGTTGGCGATGTTCATGGCGAAAGTATTACTCCGAACGGGGGTTCAGGCAACGCGCCAGGCAGGGGGTCGAATCCTCTCGGTTCCTGCAGCAATACGCAGCGAACGGCCCGCCGGATCGCCTCCCAGCCACCCTGCAGGAACACGGCCGAAGCAGGGGCCTCGCCGCGTCGGTTGACGTCCGGCCCGGCCTGTGGACTCTGTGCCGCACGGCAGTTCGGGAAACAGCTTTGGCCGAAGGTTTGAAAGTCCGCTTCTGGGGCGTGCGCGGTTCGATCTCGTGCGCGGGCCCCGAATATGTGCGTTACGGCGGCAATACCTCGTGTCTCGAGGTGACCGCGGGTGGCCGCCGGCTGATCTTCGACGCCGGCACCGGCATCCGCACGCTGGGGCTGGAACTGGTCCGCCAGACGCCGCTCGACCTCGACATCTATTTCACCCATACGCACCTCGACCATCTGTCGGGGCTGACGTTCTTCGCCCCGCTGTTCGAGGCGCGCAATTCGGTGCGCCTGTGGGCCGGCCATCTCGAGGCGCCGTATACGCTGAAGTCGGTCGTCAGCAACCTGATGCAGGCGCCGATCTATCCGGTGACGCTCGACATCTTCCATGCCAGCGTCGCCTTCCGCGAGTTCAAGGCCGGCGATGCGCTTTCCTGCGGCGCGGTGACGATGCGCACGGCGCCGCTCAATCATCCCAACGGCGCCACCGGCTACCGCATCGAGCACGGTGGCAAGTCGATCTGCTACATCACCGACACCGAGCACCGCGACGGCGAGCGCGACAAGACGATCGTCGAGCTGTGCCGCGGCGCCGACGTGATGATCTACGATTCGAGCTATACCGACGAGGAATACGAGCGCTATCGCGGGTGGGGCCACTCGACGTGGCAGGAGGGCGTGCGGATCGCCGACGCCGCCGGCGTCGGCACCCTGGCCATCTTCCACCACGACCCGAGCCACGACGACGCCTTCATGGACGACGTCGCGCGCAAGGCTGCGGCGCTGCGCCCGGGCACGGTGCCCGGCGGCCTGCCGCGCGTGGTCGTGGTGCACGAAGGCCTGACGCTCGCGCCCTGATCATGAGTCGTTCACTGTCTTTGCGCGGCCGCTGGCGCCGCCTGATGCTCGGCCTGCCGACGGTGCTTGGCCTCAAGCCCGGTGGCTGGTTCATCCCGCACCGCTATGCGCCGCTGCTGCCGCCGCCCGGCGCCCAGCCACCCTATCCCGCCGTCGAGGCGCTGTTCGGGCACAACGCTGACGCCTTCGCCGGCATGATCGACCTGCTCGACGCGCGCGCCGCCGAGCTCGAGGGGCTACGGACCCTGTTCGACCAGGCCTGGTTCCCTGCGCTCGACGCGGCAATGGCCTATGTGCTGGTGCGCGAGCGCAAGCCGCTGCGCATCGTCGAGGTCGGCTCCGGACATTCCACGCGCGTGCTGGCCAAGGCCTCGGCCGGTGTCGCCGAGATCCTGGCGATCGATCCGGCGCCGCGCGCCGACATCGCGGGCCTGCCGGGGGTCACGATCGTGCCCTCGACCCTGCAGGCCGCGCCCGCCGACCTGTTCGACCGGCTGCAGGCGGGCGATATGCTGTTCATCGACTCCAGCCACATCCTGATGCCGGGCAGCGACGTCGACTTTTTGTTCAACCGCGTGCTGCCGCGCCTGCCGGCACGCACGCTGATCCACATCCACGACATCTACCTGCCGTTCGACTATCCGGCGATGTGGGGTTGGCGGAACTACAACGAGCAGCAGGGCGTGCTGCCGCTGCTGACCACGGGCGCCTACACGCCGCTGTTCTCGAGCGTCTGGGCCGAACGCCGACTGGGCGAGCGCCTCGCGCGCTCGGTCGTGCCGCGCCTGCCGCGGCCGGCCGACGCGCTGGCCGCCAGCCTCTGGCTCGAGAAGCGCTGATGTTCGCAGCGCTGCGCGGCTGGTTGTTCGACAGCAGCGGGCCCGACAACATTCCCGAGCGCGTACGCGAGGCAATCCGTCTCCAGCAGGAACGCAGCGAGATCCTGATCGCCTGGATCCAGCTCGCCATCGTGGCGCTGGTGACCACGGTCTACGAGACGACGGCCATGCCCGAGGGCGTGGTGCAGTACGACTTCGCATTCGAGACCCAGGTTTTCGCAGCCTATGGCGCGTTCTGCGTGATTCGCCTCTTCCTCGCCTGGCGCCGGCAGCTGCGGCCGTGGATGCTCTACGTCTCGGTGGTCGCCGACATGGCGCTGCTGATGGGGCTGATCTTCTCGTTTCCGCTCAAGTACGCCCAGCCCGCCGCCTTCTACCTGAAGGTGCCGACGCTGCTCTACGTCTTCCTGTTCATCGCACTGCGCGCGCTGCGCTTCGAGGCACGCTTCGTGGTCTTCACCGGCCTGACCGCGGTCGCCGGCTGGATCGCGCTGGTGCTCTACGTCGAGAGCGGCAAGGGCGGCCCGCTCGACGTCAGGACCGATGACTTCGTCGAATACATGACCTCGAATACACTGCTGGTCCACGCCGAGGTCGACAAGATCATCGCCATCCTGCTCACCACCGCGGTGCTGGCGATCGCCATTGCCCGGGCGCGACACCTGCTGGTCCGCGCCGTCAGCGAAGGCGCCGCCGCGCGCGATCTGTCGCGCTTCTTCGACCCCGGCGTTGCCGACCGCATCCGCTCGGCGCACGTGTCGATCAAGGCCGGCGAAGGCGAGCTGCGCGATGCCACGATCCTGACCGTCGACCTGCGCGGCTTCACCCGGCTGTCGACCGAGCTCGCGCCGGGTGATGTCATGAAACTGCTGCAGGACTATCAGGGCCGGCTGTGCCCGCTGATCGTTGCCAACGGCGGCAGCATCGACAAGTTCCTGGGCGACGGCATCCTGGCCTCGTTCGGCGCGGTGACGCCCTCGTCAACCGCCGCGGCCGACGCCATGCGGGCCGCCGATGCCATCCTCGCGGCGGCCGAAGGCTGGAGGGCCGAGCGGCAGGCCGCCGACCTGGCGCCGCTGTCGATCGGGCTCGCGCTGACGGCCGGCCACGTCGTGTTCGGGGCGGTGGGGGACGGCGAGCGGCTCGAATTCACCGTGATCGGCGATGCGGTGAACCTCGCGGCCAAGCTCGAGAAGCATAACAAGGAAGAAAAGACGCAGGCCCTGACCGACGCCACCACCTATGCCCTCGCCGAGCGCCAGGGCTATGCGCCCCCGCGGCCACGCGAGCGCCGGACGGGCCGGATCGTGGGCGGCGTGGCGGATTCGGTCGATATTGTGGTCCTGGGCCCATAATCGCCGCGGGGAAGGGCGGCGGCGTTGCCTTGCCCTTTCCTCAATCGCAGCCTATGTAATTTGAATGGGTCCATCGCAGGCAGTAACCCGTGGGCAATAACTACGACATCATTCTGATCGGGCTGGTCGCGGTATTTCTGATTCTGCGATTGCGTTCCGTCCTCGGCAAACGCACGGGCAACGAGCGTCCTCCGGCGCGCGATCCGTTCTCGCCGTCCGCGCCACCGCCGGCCCAGCCACGCCTGGGCGATGCGCCCGCCGGCAGCGACAACGTCATTCCCCTGCCGTCCGCCGGCGCGCCGCGGACCTCCGCGCCGACCAGCGGCCCCGGCGGCATCCGCGCCACCGTGCTGCCGACGGCATCGGCAGGCGTCGCCGCCGTCCGCGCCGCCGATCCCAATTTCGATGCCCTGGGCTTCGCCGCCGGTGCGCGCTCGGCCTTCGGCGCCATCGTCGAGGCATTCGCCCGCGGCGACACTGCCCAGCTGCGCCCGCTGCTCGATCCGCCGACATTCGCCAGCTTCGAGGCCGAGATCGGTGCCCGCGCCACGCGCCACGAGAAGGTCGAGACCACGCTGATCGGCTTCGAGGCGTCCGACATCGCCGCCGCCGAGATGCAGGGCAGCTTCGCCCAGGTCACCGTTCGCTTCGTCACCGAGCAGATCAACGTCACCCGCGATGCCGAGGGCCAGGTGGCCGACGGCAATCCGAACGAGGTCGTGAAGGCGGTCGATCTCTGGACGTTCCGCCGCGACACGAAATCGAGCGACCCCAACTGGGTTCTCATCAAGACCGAAAGCGAAGGCTGAAGGGGAGGCACTACCGAATGCGCGGAATTCTTCCGGCCGGTGGCATAGCACTCCTTGCCGCCGCCGGGCTTCTCTCGGCATGTGCCACCAACGCACCGCGTGACGCCACCAGCAGCGTCGCCATGGAACCGATCTCCTTCAACGAGATCGCAGGATGGGCCGACGACCGGCATGCCGACGCGCTCGTGGCCTTCCGCCGTTCCTGCCCCAAGCTGATCGCCGGCGGCGACACGAGGATTTCGACCGACGGCGGCGCCAAGACGATCACGGCCGAAGAGTGGAAGGGCATCTGCGCCGCCGCCTCCGCGGTCAAGGACGGCGACAATCGCGCCGCCCGGACTTTCTTCGAAGGCAATTTCCGCCCACTGGTCGTCAAGGTCCCGGGAAATTTCACCGGCTATTTCGAGCCTGAGATGCGCGGCAGTCGTGCGCCGTCGCGGATCTTCAACGTGCCGGTCTACCGCCGGCCGGCCGACCTCACCGACCAGCCCTACCTGACGCGCGCCGAGATCGAGCAGGGCACACTCAAGGGCAAGGGCCTCGAGATCGTCTGGGTGCAGGATCCCGTGGCGCTGTTCGAGGTCCAGGTCCAGGGCAGCGGCCGGGTGCATCTCGCCGAAGGCGGCACGCTCAGCCTCGGCTTCGACGGCTCGAACAATCGCCCGTACACCGCCATCGGCAACACGCTGGTGGAGATGGGCATCCTGCAGAAGGACAAGGTCACCTGGCCGGCCATCAAGGCCTGGCTGAAGCGCAATCCGATCAAGGGGCGCGACGTGATGCGCAAGAACGAGCGCTACATCTTCTTCAAGGACACCAAGACGGCGGCCGCGGTCGGCTCGCAGGGCGTGTCACTTACCGCCCAGCGCAGCCTGGCCGTCGATCCGACCTATACGCCGTTCGGGACACCGATCTGGATCGACACCACGCGGCCGGTGACCGGCAAGCCGGCCGTCACGGAAGTCTATCGCCACCTGATGATCGCGCAGGACAGCGGCGCGGCCATCAAGGGGCCGGCGCGCGGCGACGTGTTCTTCGGCAATACTCCGCAGGCTGCCGATTGGGCAGGCCGCATGATTGCCGGCGGGCGCGCCATCGTTCTGATCCCCAACCGCAGCTGAAGCCCGGGGACGGGGCCTAGTGTGGCGCCGCCGGCGGCGCGCCGTCGGTCTTGAGACCCGCCATGTAGCGATAGAGCGCGACCAGCCGGTTGACGTAGGGCGAGGCGCTGTGGACGGCGATGAAGTCCGACCCTTCGCCGACGCCGATGGTCTGATAGTACCCCCACTCCTGCGGCCCGCGCCGATCGATGAACGTCGCCGTCTTGAGCGCGTGAGGTTCGAACACCGTGAACACGGCGACCTTCACCGGCGTCACATTCTCCGTGATCAACTCGGCGCGATCAGCGGTGCGTTGGCGGACCGTGAGATGGTGAACGGTCCGGCCGGCGCGGCCGATCTCGTAATAGTAGAAGTCCCCGCCCGTCGTGAAGTCCCCGGCCTTGAGGTCGGGATAGGTGTAGTTGGCGCTCGGCCCGTCGGTGAAGCCCGCCTGGGTGACGAACTCCTCCCAGTCCTGATGCATCGTCGACCAGAAGCGAATTGACTTGTATTGCGACAGGGCACCGTAGCGTGCCAGCAGATCGTCGAGCGACGGCGCGTGGACAGTCGCCGCGAGCGCGGTCGCCATCCGCATCTTGCCGTCGGTCCAGTGCAGGCAGGGCGCATGCTGCCAGGCCGCCTTCTCGAGATCGGCCTGCGACCAGCTGCCGATGACGGGCGGGTTGCCGGGCGCCGCGTCGGCCGGAAGAGGCAACCTCCCGCAAGGAGGCTGGGGTGCGAACCCCTGAAACGCCGACTGGGCGCCGGCCGTGACCGGCACGAGCGTCAACACCAGCGCAAGCAGGGCGGAGGGGCGCTTCACGGGGGAATAATGCCCCGGGAAGGGCTTTGTTGCCGCCCTCCCCGATCACGTTCCCGCGCTCTCTTTCGGGATCTATTGCAGCCCTGGTGCCATGCCGCGCCCGGTCAGGCGAGGTCGAAGCGATCGGCTCCCATCACCTTGCTCCATGCCGCCACGAAGTCGCGGACGAGTGCCTTTTGCCCATCGCTGCTGGCGTAGACCTCGGCGACGGCCCTGAGCTGGGAATTCGAGCCGAACAGCAGGTCGACGCGGGTGCCGGACCATTTGACCCTGCCCGTCGCGCGATCGCGCCCTTCGAACACTCCCTCGGAGACCTTCTGCCACGCCGTGTTCATGTCGAGCAGATTGACGAAAAAGTCATTCGTCAGCGCCTCCGGCCGGTCGGTAAAGACGCCCAGGTTCGATTGGCCGAAGTTCGTCTTCAGGACGCGCAGGCCGCCGACAAGCGCCGTCATTTCGGGAGCGGTCAATGTCAGCAGGTGCGCCCGGTCCACCAGCCGTTCCTCCGGCGACCTCGGGTCTTCGCTGCCCAGGTAGTTGCGGAAGCCGTCCGAGGTCGGCTCGAGCACGGCAAACGCATGCACGTCGGTCTGGTCCTGTGCCGCATCGGTGCGCCCGGGCGCAAAGGGAACCGGCACGGCATTGCCGGCGCGCGATGCGGCTTCCTCGACGGCGGCGCAGCCGCCCAGGACGATGAGATCGGCGAGCGAGACCTTCTTGCCGGCGGTCTGCGCGTCGTTGAACATCTTCTGGATGCCTTCCAGCGTCCGCAGCACCTTGGCCAGCAGGGCGGGCTGGTTCACTTTCCAGTCCTTCTGCGGCGCAAGGCGGATGCGCGCGCCGTTCGCGCCGCCGCGCTTGTCGGAGCCGCGGAACGTCGCCGCCGACGCCCAGGCCGTCGAAACCAGCTGCGAGATGGACAGGCCTGACGCCAGGATCGAGCGCTTGAGGGTGGCGATGTCCTGCGCATCGATCAGCTCATGCGTGAGCTTGGGAACGGGGTCCTGCCAGAGCTGCGGCTCGCTCGGAACCAGCGGGCCGAGGTAGCGCGAGATCGGCCCCATGTCGCGGTGCGTGAGCTTGTACCAGGCCCTGGCAAAGGCATCGGCGAACGCGGCGGGGTTCTCGTGGAAACGCTTTGAAATCTTCGCGTAGTCCGGGTCCATCTTCAGCGCCAGGTCCGACGTCAGCATCGCGGGCGCGTGCCTTTTCGACGGATCGTGGGCATCCGGCACGGTGCCGGCAACCGCGGCGCCCTTGGGCGTCCATTGGTGCGCACCGGCAGGGCTTTTCGTCAGCTCCCACTCGTAGCCGAAGAGGTTGTCGAAGAAGTTGTTGTCCCACTTGATCGGATTGGTGGTCCACGCGCCTTCCAAGCCGCTGCTGATCGTGTCGGCGCCCTTGCCGCTGCCGAAGCGGTTGTTCCAGCCGAGGCCCTGCTCTTCGATGGACGCGCCCTCCGGCTCGGGACCGACATACTTGCGGGGATCGGCGGCACCGTGGGTCTTGCCGAATGTGTGTCCCCCGGCAATGAGCGCGACAGTCTCCTCGTCGTCCATCGCCATGCGGGCGAACGTCTCGCGGATGTCGCGCGCCGACGCGAGCGGATCGGGCTTGCCGTTCGGTCCTTCCGGGTTGACGTAGATCAGGCCCATCTGGACGGCGCCGAGAGGGTTCTCGAGCTGGCGGTCACCGGTGTAGCGCTCGTCGCCGAGCCACGTTCCCTCGGACCCCCAGTAGATATCTTCCTCGGGTTCCCAGACGTCGGCACGGCCGCCGGCGAAGCCGAACGTCTTGAAGCCCATCGATTCGAGGGCGCAGTTGCCGGCGAGGACCATCAGGTCGGCCCACGAGATCTTGCGGCCGTACTTCTGCTTGATTGGCCAGAGCAACCGGCGCGCCTTGTCGAGATTCACGTTATCCGGCCAGCTGTTCAGCGGTGCGAAGCGCTGCGTGCCGGAGCCGGCGCCGCCGCGACCGTCACCGACACGATAGGTGCCCGCGCTGTGCCATGCCATGCGGATGAAGAACGGTCCGTAGTGGCCGTAGTCGGCCGGCCACCAGTCCTGCGACTCGGTCATCAGCGCGACGACGTCCTTCTTCAGGGCAGCGAGGTCGAGGCTCTTGAATTCCCGGGCGTAGTTGAATTCCCGGCCCATCGGGTCGGACAGGGGGGAGTTCTGGTGGAGAACCTTCAGGTTCAACTGGTCGGGCCACCACCGCTGGTTCGCCGCGGCTGCGCGACGCCTGCGAGAGCCGGCCGTCACCGGACATTTGCGTTCGGTGTTCGATTCACTTTCGGTCACCATTGGTCCCTCCGATCGGCTCTGTGCATCCATCGTCGTTCTTCATGTAGTTTAGAACAATTCTAAATACAAGGCGCGGCAATACGCTTTTTTGAGACGGCCCGTGCGCCGCAGAATTTCTAAACAAGGGGCGTTGCACCCTATTTTTGTCGCTGCCATGGTGGCCGCGTGTCTACATCGCCGTCCCGATCCGCCCATCCGCGCCGCGTCGCGCTGTTCGTCACCTGCCTGGTCGATCTTTTCCGGCCCTCTGTCGGCTTCGCGGCTATCAAGTTGCTGGAAGAGGCCGGCTGCAGTGTTGAGGTGCCGCCACTGCAGGTATGCTGCGGCCAGCCGGCCTACAATTCCGGCGATCGGCAGACGACCCGCACCATCGCCACGCAGATCATCGACGCGTTCGAGGGCTACGAGGCGGTCGTGGCCCCTTCCGGCTCGTGCGGCGGCATGCTGTCCCATCACTATCCCGGCCTGTTCGACGACGACCCCGCGATGAAGAAGCGGGCGGAGAGCCTGGCGGAACGCAGCTTCGAGCTGATGGCGTTCCTGGTCGATGTGCTGGGTGTCGACAAGGTCGACGCCCGCTATGACGGCACCGTCACCTATCACGACTCGTGTTCGGGCCTGCGCGAGCTCGGCGTGAAGGGCCAGCCGCGCCGGCTGCTCGGATCCGTCAAGGGGCTTCGCATCAGCGAGATGAAAACCCCCGAAGTATGCTGTGGTTTCGGCGGCACCTTCTGCGTGAAATATCCTGAAATATCGAATGCGATGGTTAGCGAAAAATCGGCCGATATCACGGCGTCGGGCGCCCAGACGCTGCTCGCCGGCGACCTCGGCTGCCTGATGAACATGGCCGGCAAGTTGCAGCGCGAAGGCAGTGCTGTGCAGGTGCGGCATGTCGCCGAAGTGCTGGCCGATATGGGGACCCTCGCCCCGATCGGCGAACCCGACGCGGGCAAGCGCTGATGGAATCGACAGCCCACGACTTCAAGGACAACGTCGGCGCGGCGCTGGCCAATCCCAACCTGCAGGAATCGCTGACCATGCTGAAGGTGGGCTTCTCGGAGCGGCGCCGACAGGCCGCCGAACGCCTGCCCGAGTTCGAGGCGCTGCGCGACCGCGCGCGCGACATCAAGAACCACGCCCTCGCCCATCTCGATTTCTACCTCGAGGAGTTCGAGCGCAAGGTGATCGGCCTGGGCGGCCACGTTCACTGGGCGCCGACGGCCGCCGACGCGCGGCGCATCATCGCCGACCTTTGCCTGAGCGTGGGCGCCCGCACCGTCGCCAAGTCGAAGTCGATGGTGGCCGAGGAAATCGCTCTCAACGAGCATCTCGAGGCGATCGGCATCGCGCCGATCGAGACCGACCTCGGCGAATACATCATCCAGCTGCGTCGCGAGCCGCCGAGCCACATCATCGCGCCGGCCGTCCATCTCACCAAGGACCAGGTCGCCGACACGTTCCTCGAGCATCACACACCGCTCGGCTTCACCAAGCGTCTGACCGAGCGCAACGACCTCGTGGCCGAAGCGCGCTATGTGCTGCGCCAGAAGTTCCTCGACGCCGACGTCGGCCTCACCGGCGCCAATTTCCTGGTCGCCGAGACCGGCTCGTCGATGCTGGTGACCAACGAAGGCAACGCGGACCTGTCGAACACGCTGCCCAAGATGCACATCGTGCTGGCGACCATCGAGAAGGTCATCCCGACGCTCGAGGATGCCGCCGTGCTGCTGCGTGTGCTGGCGCGATCGGCGACGGGCCAGGAATCCTCGGCCTATACGACGCTCAACACCGGACCCAAGCGCGACGGTGATCTCGACGGGCCGTCGGCCTATCACGTCGTCATCCTCGATAACGGGCGCTCCTCGGTGCTGGGCACGGAGATGCAGGACATCCTGCGCTGCATCCGCTGCGGGGCCTGCATGAACCATTGCCCGGTCTACGGCGCGATCGGCGGCCATGCCTACGGCTGGGTCTATCCCGGCCCTATCGGCGCGGTGCTGACGCCGCAGCTGATTGGCGTCGAGGAAGCCGGCAACCTGCCCAATGCCTCGACCTTCTGCGGCCGCTGCGAGAGTGTGTGCCCGGTGCGCATTCCGCTGCCGAAGCTGATGCGTCATTGGCGCGAACGCGAGTTCGAGCGCCATCTCCAGCCCAAGGGCATGCGCCAGGGCCTCGCCCTGTGGAGCTTCCTCGCCCGCCGGCCCAGGCTCTATCGCCGGCTGACGGGACTAGCCAACCGCGTACTGGCGCTGTTCGGACGCGCCGAGGGCCGCTACGGCACCCTGCCCCTGGCCGGCGGCTGGACGCGCTTCCGCGATTTCCCCGCGCCGCAATCCGGCGGCACCTTCCACACCCAATGGGCGCGGCACGGCGGCGCACGGACACGGCCATGAACGATTCCGGGAATTCGCCGCGATCGCAGATCCTGAACGGCATCCGCCGTTCGCTTCATCGCGGCGAGCTCGCCGGCGGCGTACGGCAGGCTGTCGAAGCGCGGTTGGCGGCACCGCCGCTCGGACCCGATGTCGCTCGGGCGCGGCTGGCCCAACCGGAGAAGGTGTCGCTCTTCTGCCAGTGGGCCGAGACCAACAACGCCACCGTCGCACGCGTGGCCGCGAGCGACGTGCCCGGCGAGGTCACCGCCTATCTCGCGCGCAACAACCTGCCGGCGCGCGCCGTCATGGCGCCCTCGCCCCAGCTCGACGACTACGACTGGGCGAGCCAGAAGATGCTGGCGCTGCGGCGCGGCCGTGGCGAAGGCAGCGACCAGGTGTCGATCACCGGCGCCTTCGCCGCCATCGCCGAGACCGGCACGCTGGTCATGGCGTCGGGTCCCGAGCATCCGGTGACGCTCAACCTCCTGCCCGACACGCACATCGTGGTCTTGCGCGAGAGTGACATCGTCGGCGGCTACGAGGATGTATGGGTCCGCCTGCGGGCACGCTACGGCAAGGACCGCATGCCGCGCACGGTCAACACCATCACCGGCCCCTCGCGCACCGGCGACATCGAACAGGCCATGGAGCTCGGCGCGCACGGGCCCCGCCGCATGCACGTCGTCGTGGTGCGGGAATGACAGGTGCCCGATGACGGGCCCCGGCGGCGCCTCTCCCTCCGATCACAAGGGTGAGCTCCGCGTCGTCGGCACGAGCGTCACGCGCGAGGTGGAGTTGCTGCTCGACAGGCTTGCGGGCGCGATCGGCCGGCGGGCGCCGCGCGTCCTGCAGGTAGGGTCCCGCTCGCTGGTTTCGGATCGCAACGAGCGCAACTGGCGCACGCTGGTCGCCAAGCGCTTCGGCGAGCGTACGAAGTTCGTCGGCATCGATCTCTTCGAGGGTAGCAACGTCGACGACGTGCTCGACATCTGCAGCCCGCCCAAGGCGCTGAAGACGAAGCTCGGCGAGGAGCCGTTCGACCTGGTGATCTGCTGTCACGTGCTCGAGCACACGCGCGACCCCCTGCGGGCGGCGCGGAACATCGAGAGCGTCCTGCGGCGCGGCGGCCTGGCCTATATCGCCACGCCGTGGTCGCAGGCCTTCCACGCCACGCCGGACGATTATTGGCGGTTCTCGGTGCGCGGGCTGATGCTGATGTTCGAAGGGCTCGAGGTCCTGTCGGCGTTCTACAGCGGCGGCGACGTCGGTCTGGACGTCGCCTATCGCGTCGAGCGCGACGGACGGCCAGATCTCGAGTCGCGGGCCGGCGCCGTCGAGCAGGGTCTGTTCCAGCTCGTCCTCGACCATGAGGACAATCGCGCCGTGCTGGCCCGCCAGGCCACCGAGCGCCTGCCGGTGTCGCGGACCTATATGCCGACCCTGTTCGTCAACATCGTTGGCCACAAGCCCGCCTGATCGAGTGGCAAGGCCCTGCGAGGGACCGGCCGAAGCCGATCCCACAAATGAAAAGAGCGGGCTTTCGCCCGCTCTTTCCGTTTCGATCCAGTCGTAGAGACTAGAAGCGGAAGTCCATGCCGAGCAGCGCGGCCCACGACTGGGCAGCGACAGCGTTCGACGGGCCGCTCAGGTTGTTGAAGATCACGCCGCCCATCATCTTCACGCCCGGTCCGAGCGCGTAGTTGGCGCCGACTTCGATCTTCGAAGCGGTTTCAGTACCGAACTGCAGAGCACCGGCCTGCGGGTTCGAGCCGAAGGCAGCGGCCTGGGTCGTCGGCGCCGTAACCGTGCAGGCGCTGGTCGTGCCCTGGGCACAGTTGGTGACGGTCAAGCTGCCGTTACCGTTGTTGTTGTACGACACGACGCCGCCGGCAGAGATCTGCCACGGGCCGGTTTCGTACATGATGCCCGCCGAGTAGTAGCGGGTGTCGTTGTCAACGCCGGTGTAGTAGTTCGCGCCCATGCCGTTGTTGTCCCAGCCCATCGAGCCGCCGACCGTGAAGCCGGCAACGCTGAACTGAAGACCACCGACCGCCTGCTTCCACGACGTCAGGTTCGCACCCGTCGTCGTGAGAGCGCCGCCGCCGAGACCCGGGATGTTGTTCAGGCCCGAGACGAACGACATGTACGAGTACGACGCGTAAGCCGCGACGCTGACGTCACCGAACTTGTTCAGGTAGTTGGCGCCGATAACGAGCGCGTCCTGCCACGAATTGTCGTTGGTGGGGCAGGTGTTGGCCGTCGTCGCGTCATTGAAGCCGCAAACGCCGCCGGTCGAAGCGCCCGGACCGACCGCGAGAGCCTGACCACCGAGAGCGCTGGAGTTCAGGTTGATCTTCGGGGCGTAGCCGACACCAATCTGCAAGCCCGCGAAGCGGGGCGTGTAGTAGTTGATGCGGTTGACGTCCTGATACTGGGCGTCGATCGTGCTGGCCGAGATGTGGAACGCAGCCTTGTTGTTGCCGTTGGCGGTCGGGTTCGTCCAGCTGAACGAAGAGTTGTGCTGGAAGAAGCCGAAGCCGATGAGGGCGGACGGCGTGCCGTAGTACATGATGTAGCCGGCATCGTCCTTCGCACCGAACTCGACGCGGCCCCAGTCGCCGAAGGCGAACAGGTAGGCTTCGTCGATCGTACGCACGGCGCCGGTAGCACCAGCCGACGGGTTCCAGCCTTCGAGCTCGACGCGAACGCCGATCGAAGTGCCGTTATCCAGCTTCGTCTGGCCGATGAAATGAATTTCACCTTCCTGGATGAACTGGAGGCCCTTGTACTGAACCGACGTGCCGTTCGTCGCGTAGCTGCCTTCGACCGATCCGGCGAGCGCGTAGAACTCGTAGTAGCCACCAACGCCCATCTTGATGGGGTCGGCTGCCATGGCGGGGGCGGCCATCAGACCGCCAACTGCCAAGGCGGTCGAGCCTAGCAAAATCTTCTTCATCATTCTCCCTCTCTCATTGATCTAGAGACTGGTACGTACCTAAAGGCCTTTGTCTGACCGACGGAAGCGGACCCTCAACCACAGGTACGCGGACCCCGCCAATGCGACTGGATCATAAAACACGTGGCCAAAAGCCGGGTCAAGAAATGGTCGCGCCCACACCGGAATCTCTCCGCACCTGTGGCGAGTTTGTCACATTTTGACAGCGGCGAAGGGCCTTGAAAGCCAATGGGAATGGGTATCAACCAGATGTATAGTTTCTATATGCAACTATATAAGTCTCCATATTGAACTATAGGATTGAGCCTTAATTCCGCCGCTTGCAGTAGCGTGAACGTCCGCTTATGGTCCGGCCGCCGCGCCCGGGGGCGCCGCGATCCAGGCCGATTTCGGATAGGCTCCAATGAAGATTTTTGACAAGGACGGCAGCAATCTGTGGGGGCGAGAGGCCCTCAGCCTCCTTCTGGGAATGCTGCTCCTGACCGGCCTCGTGGGGTGTGGCGGCGATACAAGCGCCATCAAGGAACGCGATTACGGCGGCGGCAGCACCGCAAGGCAGGAGGCGGCCCAGGGTCTGGGCGGCCAGAATCGCGAAAACGGCACCCTGTTCGGCCCCGGCGGCCTGCTCGGCTCGAAGGCGGCAAAGACCAACGATGGCGGGTCGGGCGTGGCGGTCAACGCCTACCTGTGGCGCGCGTCGCTCGACACCATCAACTTCATCCCGCTGGTCTCGGCCGATCCCTTCGGCGGCGTGATCATCACCGACTGGTATACGCCGGCCGAATCGCCCAACGAGCGAATGAAGGTCCAGATCACCATCCTCGACCGCGAACTGCGCGCCGACGGCGTGCGCGTCTCGGTGTTCAAGCAGCAGTCCTCCCCCAAGGCCGGCGGCTGGATCGACGCCGCCGTCGATCCGCACACCAACACCGAGATCGAGAACGCCATCCTGACCCGCGCCCGTCAGCTTCGGATTGCGCAGGGCGGCTGATCCTCTTCAAATGCTTGACTTGAGGGGCCGCAGCTTGCACTCGCTGCGGCCTCTGTCGTTTTGGGAGTCTGCCTGTGTCGTCGTCGCCCGCGTCCGAACCCAAGCGCTATAATTTCCGCGAGACCGAAGCCAAGTGGCAGAAGGTCTGGGACGGACGGCAGACCTTCCGGGCCGTCATGGATAAGGCACGGCCCAAGTATTACGTGCTCGAGATGTTTCCCTATCCGTCGGGGCGCATCCACATGGGCCACGTGCGCAACTACACGCAGGGCGACGTGATCGCCCGCTACAAGCGCGCCAAGGGTTTCAACGTGCTGCACCCGATGGGGTGGGACGCGTTCGGCCTGCCGGCCGAGAACGCGGCGATGGAGAAGAAGGTCCATCCGAAGGAGTGGACCTACCAGAACATCGCCACGATGAAGGCCCAGCTCAAGTCGATGGGCCTGTCGCTCGACTGGAGCCGCGAGCTCGCGACCTGCGACCCGAGCTACTACCGGCACGAGCAGAAGATGTTCCTCGACTTCTGGAAGGCTGGCCTCGCCTATCGCCGCGAAGCCTGGGTCAACTGGGATCCGGTCGACAACACGGTGCTGGCCAACGAGCAGGTGATCGAGGGCAGGGGCTGGCGCACCGGCGCGCCGGTCGAGCGCCGCAAGCTGACGCAGTGGAATCTCAAGATCACGACGTTCGCCGACGAGCTGCTGTCGCGTCTCGACACGCTCGACCGCTGGCCCGAGAAGGTGCGCCTGATGCAGGCGAACTGGATCGGCAAGAGCCGCGGCGCGCGCCTGTTCTGGGACCTGACGGATGCGTCGGGCAAGGATCGCGGCAAGCTCGAGATCTTCACCACGCGCCCCGACACGCTGTTCGGCGCGTCGTTCATGGCGCTGTCACCCGAGCATCCAATCACGGCCGAGCTCGCCGTGAACGATCCCGGCCTGCAGCGCTTCGTGGCCGAGTGCCGCAAGACCGGCACGGCGGCGGCCGAGGTCGAGACCGCGGAGAAGCAGGGCTACAAG
>Ga0070681_10001081_pt1 | contig 23250 bp, 21 predicted proteins | sample KBSC83BmetaG_FD_65650 | JGI IMG/M metagenome (GOLD analysis project Ga0070681, IMG submission 65650) | Corn rhizosphere microbial communities from Kellogg Biological Station, Michigan, USA - KBS C8-3B metaG | ecosystem: Host-associated > Plants > Roots > Rhizosphere | place: USA: Michigan...
GACTTGTGACGCGACAACTCGTGCAGAATGTCAGACGCCGGCGTGATCGGATACGAACCATAGAACAGCGGACGGCCAGAGATCTGCGACGCCGCAATGAATCCGATCGCAGTCGCTTCGTTTCCGGTAATCTTTCGATACTTACCCGGAGCGATCTTCGCTTTCTTAACCGTGTAGTGAGTTGTGAAAACTTCAGTCGTGTCGGCGAAGTTGTAACCAGTCTTCAGCGCGATCTCGTTGGCCTTCGCGAGCTCCGGATTCTTCGCAAATTTTACGTGAATCCAGCTCAACGTGTTCTGCATCGGGCGGTCGTAGAGCCAGTAGAGCACGCCTAGCGCGAAGAAGTTTTTCGAGCGATCGATTTCTTTACGCGAGAGCTCAACGTTGCCTTTGAGAGCGTTCATGTTGAGCGTCGTGATCGGCAGTTTGTGAACGCGATAGCCGGCGAGCGAGTTGTCGTCCAACGGGTTCGACGCGTAGTTCGCGTACTTCAGGTTCTCAGCCGTGAAGCTATCGGTGTTGACGATGAGCGTGCCGCCGTCTTCCAGGTCAGGAAGGTTGACTTTCAGCGCGGCGGGATTCATCGCTACGAGGACATTCGGCTGGTCGCCGGGCGTCTTGATGTCCTGGCTGGAAAAGTTCAACTGAAATCCGCTGACGCCGGGCAAGCTGCCGGCTGGAGCGCGAATTTCTGCCGGAAAGTCGGGCAGCGTTGAGATGTCGTTGCCGACGACGGCAGACGTGTTCGTAAACTGCGTGCCGGTCAACTGCATACCATCGCCGGAGTCGCCCGCAAACCGAATGGTTACGGTCTCGACTTCTTCCACGTTCTTCTCGAGTTGAGTGACAGGAGGTTCAATAACAGTGCTCATTTGATTGTAGCTAAGGCCTTTCGGAAAAATGATCGTCGCCAACGATAGTATAGGACATCCAGGCCGGATAAGTCCTACGAGAGTTATTTTAATGCCGGCAACTCCTGATTGTAAGGCGACATGGCGGCCAATTTCGCGATGATTTCCGGCAGCATATTGACTGTGGTGTCGATGTCGGCGTCGGTGTTGTAACGTCCGAGGGAGAAACGGATTGAGCCTTGCGCGGTGGTGTAGGGCACGTTCATGGCGCGTAGAGTCGGAGAAGATTCGTGAGTGGCCGAATGACATGCCGAACCCGTTGAAACGCAGATGCCCGCGTGATCCAGGTGCGTGAGAATGCTTTGCCCGTCGACGTATTCGAAGGAGATGTTCGCCGTGTTTGGCAAACGCTGCGAACGATCCGCAGGACCGTTCAGACGCGCGTTCGGGATGTTCTTCAAGACCTCGTCCTCGAGACGGTTGCGCAGCGTCTCCACCGTCGCGTGACTGTTATCGTGAAGCGCGAGCTGACAGGCCGCACCGAGAGCCACGATGTTTGGAACGGCTGAAGTGCCTGCGCGACGACCGTCTTCCTGTCCGCCGCCAAGGATGAACGACGGCAACGAGATTCCTTTGCGAACATAGAGCGCGCCGATACCCTGCGGCGCATGGAATTTATGACCTGAAAGTGCAAACAGATCGACGGCCGTGTGTTTCAGATCGATCGGAATCTTGCCGACTGCCTGCACGCCATCGACATGAAACACCGCTTCCGATCTTTCGCGCACGATGCGTCCGATCTCCTCCATCGGAAACAACACGCCGGTTTCGTTGTTCGCAAGCATGATCGAGACGAGCGCCGTGTCAGGTCGCAGCGCCGCGCGCAGGCTATCGAGGTCGAGTGCGCCGTTGTGGTCCACACCAAGCCACGTGACTTCGTAACCTTCGCTCTCGAGCAAGCGGCAAACATTCCGCACCGCTTCGTGCTCGACCTGCGTCGTAACGATGTGTTTCTTCTCGGGGCGTGTCGCAAGCACACCGCGAATTGCCCAGTTGTCAGACTCTGAGCCACACGACGTAAACACGATCTCGCTAAGCTCAGCAGCGCCGATTAAGGTCGCGACTTGTTCACGCGACTGCTCGACCGCACGTTTCATCTTGCGCCCCAGCCCGTGCGCTGACGAAGGATTGCCGAAAACCTCGCCGAGGTACGGCCGCATCGCGTCGAACACTTCCGGCGCCACGCGCGTGGTGGCGTTGTTATCCAGGTAAATCATTTGTCGCAAGTATCTCCTGAATCAGTTGATGACAAGATCCACAGCCTGCACCAGCGTTGCACGCTTTCGTGACTTCAGCAACTGTCGTCAGGCCGCCGGTTTGAATCTCACGCTCGATCGTGCGTTCCGACACGAAGAAACAAGTGCAGATTAATGCTTCATCGCCCGCCCAGTCGTCGCGCGCGGCGTTGCTGTATTCGCGTATCGCGTCGAGGAGTGCGCTGCACGCCAGTTCCACACACGCTTCGGATTCAGTGCCGAGTTGTCGAGATAACGCGGTTGGCTCATGCACGAATGCAGCCGCGTCCGCAGTCGTCATCCCCGCGATCTGCTCGGTTAGAAAAGACGCAGACGCAACGAGCACATTGCAACCCGCAGCCCTGAATCTCGCCTGCGATATCAAATGTTCCTCGTCAACCTGGATCGAGAAACGCACGTGCGCGCCGCAACTCAACGACGCCGCACGCCCCGTAAAACTCGGCTCGCCAGCGTCGCCCACATTGCGCGGATTGAAGAAATGATCGCAGAGTTGCGCGGACAATTCCAATCAGCTACGCTTCCTTGTTCAAATCTGATGCATTGCAAACAAATATGACACAACTGAACGAACAACTCATACTCGACAGTCTGCGCCAGATCAAAGATCCGGATCTACATAAAGATATCGTTACGCTTGGTTTCATCCGCGACCTCAAAATCAATGGCGGCCACGTAAGCTTTCGGATCGTACTGACCACACCGGCCTGCCCCGTCAAAGCCGAGATGGAGAGCGCCGCGAAGGAGATTGTGAGCGGCTTGGCGGGCGTGACTTCGGTAGCAGTGACGATGGACGCCGAAGTTCCGAAAGGTCGCGGGCTCGGAGAGAAACTCGTGATCGAAGGCGTCCGCAATATCGTCGCCGTCTCGTCAGGCAAAGGCGGAGTTGGTAAATCAACAGTCGCGGTTAATCTCGCTGTTTCACTCGCGCTCGACGGCGCGCGGGTCGGACTCATGGACGCGGATGTTTACGGTCCAAACGTGCCGATCATGCTCGGCGCCAGCGAAGCGCGTCCTGAAGTCGAGGTCAATAAGCTCATTCCGATCGAAGCGTTCGGCGTGAAGTTCATGTCGATGGCACTCCTGCAACCCGGCGACAAGCCGATGATCGTGCGCGGACCAATCCTGCACGGCCTCGTCAAACAGTTTCTTTCCGACGTGAAATGGGGCGAGCTTGACTACCTGATCGTCGACATGCCTCCGGGAACCGGCGACGTGCAGTTGTCGCTGGCACAACTCGTTCCGGTCCAGGGCGCTGTTTTAGTAACTACGCCACAGAACGTAGCCATTGCAGACGTCCGTCGCGCGTTGCGAATGTTTGAGACTGTTGCGATTCCCGTGCTCGGTATCGTCGAGAATATGAGCTATTTCATCGCGCCAGACACAGGCAACCGCTACAACATCTTCGGCGAAGGCGGCGGCGAACTACTCGCCAAACGGTACAGCGTGCCGTTCCTCGGCTCTGTTCCGCTCGGCATCGAGGTGCGCGAAGGCGGCGACAACGGCGTTCCCGTAGTCGTCAGTAAGCCCGATTCGCCTCAGGCACAGGCTTTTCGCAAGGTTTCAGAAGAAGTGGCGCGCCAGATTTCGATTGAAGCTATGAAGCCTGAACTTGTCGTTTTAGGTAAAGGGCAATAAGATAAAGCCGGTCGGAACGATTTAGATTGAGAAAGAGGATTTAGATACGATGTCAGCAACTACAGCGCCTACCGTGGCACTCAACGTCACCGAATCGGCCGCAACCGAAATTAGGAAGTTCATGGCGGGCGAAGAAGGTCTTCCCGAAACGTCCGGCCTCCGCGTGAGAGTTGTACCCGGAGGGTGCTCCGGTTTTCAGTACAGCTTGAATATCGAAGAACAGTCGCGCGAAGGCGATTTCATCTTAGACGAAAAGGGCGTCCGCATGTTTGTGGATATGTTCAGCGCACAGTATCTGAACGGCGTCGAGATCGACTACGTGAGCGGCGTGATGGGTTCGGGCTTCACTTTTAAGAATCCTAACGCCACCGGCAGTTGCGGATGCGGGTCTTCGTTTACCGCGTAAACTGGCCTTGCGATTTATTTTCTAACAGGAGACGGGAGCGATCCCGTCTCCTGTTTGCTGTTTAGTCAAAATGCGAATCGTCCAAGCGAGCACTCAGGCAGAAATCGAGCAGGCCCGCACGCTCTTCAAAGAGTACGAAGCGAGTCTCGGCATCAGTCTCTGCTTTCAAAGCTTCGATCTCGAACTGAGAGATCTTCCCGGAAAGTACGCGCCGCCGGAAGGCCGATTGTTACTCGCAACCGAAGGTGACGAGCTCGCGGGCTGTATCGCGATGCGAAAGTTGACCCCGAAAATTTGCGAGATGAAGCGTCTGTTTGTTCGTCCCCCGTTTCGTTCACACGGACTCGGGCGAGTATTAGTAGAGACGATTATTGACGAAGCGCGAAAGCTTGGTTATACCCACATGCGACTCGACACGCTTCCGGGAGTGATGGACAAAGCCATCGCACTCTATCGCTCCTTCGGCTTCATCGAGATTGGGCCGTATTGCGAGAACCCGGTCGAAGGTGCAAAGTTTATGGAGTTGGAACTACTCACACACCAGGAGCAACAGTAAATGCCAAAGATTCAAGCGGAGACCGCGAACGGTCTGGTCGAAACTGAACCACCTGCCGGAAAGAAACTCGTACTCGCACTCGAAGACGCAGGCATCGATATCCTGCACCGCTGCGGCGGCAACGCACGCTGCACCACCTGTCGCGTCGAGGTTCTCGAAGGTGAGCCCGGGGAAATGAGAGAACTCGTACGCAATCGACTGGCGATGGAATCAGAGCTTGGGCCAAACATTCGTCTCTCGTGCCAGATCCGCGTCAACAGCGATCTGAAAGTTCGAGTGATCAACCAGGCGAGTGTGCGTGGCATGGATGCTGGACCGCGCCCGTTTGATGAGTGATTGCGCGGCAGCTTGGTCTAGGTGTAATCTTCGCGCGTAATTTCCGTAACTCTCAGGCACTCAACACGGAGGACCTATGCTACTTGAGTCAACTGCTCATCTCCCCATCAGTCTGGCTATGTTTGATGGTGTGTTTAACTCGCCTCAAAACGCTGCTGTGGTGTCCCGAATAATTTTACGCTGGGCCCATTTCGTGGCCGGAATTACCTGGATCGGCCTCCTTTATTTTTTCAACCTGGTAAACGTTCCCTTCCAAAAGGGAATTGATGCCGATACCAAGAAGAAGATCAATCCGGATTTGCTGGGCCGGGCGCTTTGGTACTTTCGTTGGGGCGCGCTCATAACAGTGCTGGCGGGCTTGACCTACTACGCGATGTACATCATCCCCTCCGATGTACGCAACGCTAATACAATCGGACACGGCAACGTTAGTATCGCGTATGTACTGTTGGCTTGGTTAGGTTATCCGATAGTGCTTTTCGCGATCGAATTTCTGATCATTAAGAAAGTACCGGCACTGACAAAAGACGGTCGCGTGTTTGCGATCGTGATGTTCGTGCTGGTAGCGATTTTTACGTACGGGTTGGTCAGGTACTTCACGTCAGTACTGACAGTCAACGGCGAAAGCTTCGCCAGCAACAGAGCGTATTCCATCGGAATCGGCGGAACCTATGGCATTTTGATGCTCTTAAATGTTTGGGGAATCATCTGGCCCAACAATAAGCGCATCCTCGCGGCAACAGCAGGTACGGGACCGGCGGCGCCACCCGAACTCGCGCGCCAGGCTTTCATTGCCTCGAGAACAAATACCTGGCTCTCACTGCCGATGCTGTTCTTCATGGGAACGTCGCACGGTGATTGGATAATTTTCGGCAAGTAATTTAGCCGCAGATGAACGCAGATGACGCAGATAGATTGCTGATCTGCGTTATCCGCGTTCATCTGCGGCTTAGTTGTTCTTGGCACACTAAATCACCAGCCTCACAACGTATTTGTCACACCCTCGTCATAGTCTGAAGCATCCCCACAACTAAATAAGGAGGTATCTATGAGTTCAACCGGCTCTTATAAGCCACGCCAGTTCAATCTCAGCGGTCTGAAAGGGATCTCAGATCAAACGCTTGAAATGCACTTCAAACTTTACGAAGGCTACGTCAAAGAAACTAACAACCTGACCAACAGAATTACGGAATTCATCAAAGACGGCAACGTTGATCAGGAAGAAATGCCTGCTTACTCGGAGCTGACCCGCCGGCTCGGGTTCGAGTACAACGGCATGGTCCTGCACGAGTACTACTTCGACAATCTACAGCGAGGTGGCGGCACCGGCGATCCGCCGCAGACGTCGGATTTTGCGAAAGCTGCTGAAACGTCGTTTGGCAGTTACAACATCTGGAAGGCCGACTTCGTTGGCATCGGCAAGATGCGCGGTGTGGGTTGGGCCATCTGTTATCAAAACCCCAATAATGGAAGACTCTCAAATCACTGGATCACTTTGCACGAAACCGGAAATGTCGCCGGGTTCAATCCTATCCTGGTGATGGACGTTTGGGAGCACGCGTTCCTGCTCGACTACAAACCCGCCGAACGACCGAAATACATCGAGGCGTTCTTCTCGAACATCGCGTGGGACATGGTTGAGAACCGGTTGAAGAAACTCACCGGCGTGCAGACCGCGAGGGCGTAAAGAATTAGCCGCCACTTTACGCGGATGAACGCTGATCAGATCAGCGTTCATCTGCGGTTCTATTTCTGTGGGAGTGCGGGTTTGCTCAGAGTGCAATCAACCGACAGTGAACGCAGGAAATCCAACAATGCTTCACGCTGGTCGGGCAAAACCTTGTGCGCCTCGAGGTTTTTCTTGTCCAAATGCTCGTTCGGCTTGCCGCCCTCCAGCATGATATCCACCGCTTCTTCGAGCGTCTTCGCACTGCCGTCGTGAAAGTACGGCGCTGACTTCGCAATGTCTCGCAACGTCGGCGTCTTGAACGCGCCTGTGTCTTCCGGCTTATTCGTCACTTTGAAACGACCGACGTCCGGCTCCTTCTGGTCCATCCCGATCCCGACGTTGTGATACTGCTGATCCGTGAACAAAATTCCATCGTGGCAGTTGTTGCACTTGATCGCCTGGAAAATATTCCAGCCGCGCTCCGCACTCGCGCTCAGTGCTTTTTTATCACCGGCCCTGTAGCGATCCCACGCGGTGTTTCCACCAATGATCGTCCGCTCATAAGCCGCGATCGCTTTCATCATGTTCTCAGGCGTCGCGTCGCTATGAAACACTTTTTGAAACTGCGCTTTGTAACCCTGCAACGCATTTATCTTCGCGACGATGTCCGCCGTCTTATCGCCGACGCCCATGTTGCCACCCTTCCACGCGGCGAGGGCCTGCGCTTCGAGCGAATTGCTGCGACCGTCCCAGTAAAATTCCTTGTGATAGCCGATGTTCCAGAGCGTCGGGCTGCTCCGCGTCAGTTGCTTGTTTCCGGCGCCAATTGCCTTCGGTAAGCCGTCAGTCAATCCATGCTCGCAGACGTGACACGAGTAACACGATCTTGAACCGTCGATGCTGAGTCGTTCGTCAAAAAACAACTGACGGCCAAGCGCGGCTTTTTCCGGAGTCATTGGATTGTCCGCCGGAATCGTCATTGGTTCATAACCCGCGAGCTCGATCGGCAGCGGCTGAACTTCAGGAGTAAACGTTCCACTTATCGGAGTCGTGTTTCGTCCACAACCGGTGATGAACACGGTTAGAGTAAGCAGGCAGAGGCGAATTTTTCTATTCATAGTGTATGCTGCAAGGCGGATGAACAACGTCAGAAAACGGCTGGGATTGATGGTCCTGTTTGCACTTGTGCCGGCAGCGTGCGCGTCCAACAATGATAACGAGCATACAACAGCAACAACACTTGTTTCGCCACCGCCGCGACAGATGTTACGCGTTGAGACCAGACCGTCGCAACAGACTCCGGCCCAGCCTGATGAAGCGAATAAGCAAGTAGATCCGAAAAAGCCCTTGCTGATTTTCAACCTGCCGAATGGCAAAACTTTTCGCGAAGGCGAGCCAGTGGTGATCGACTTTTCACTCGCGAACGCTAAGTTGAAGGGCGATGGCGGCGACTATCGCGTCCGGTATATTGTTGATGACGACGAGATGAAGTGGATCGACTCTCAAGAGCAAGTCGTGCTGACAGGCTGGATCCCCGGCAAACACACGATTCGCATGGAGCTGATTGGACCAGACGGCTGGCCGTATCGAAACGGCGACTACAACGTCGTCACACGCGAATTGACTGTGATGAAGTGAACGCCGCGAAGAAAAAGCTGTTCAAGGAATTGGTCGACGAAGCAGCGGTGTGCACCCGTTGTCCGGCGATGTGCGGGCGCACGGCGGTATTGAGCGAGCTCAACGGTTCACCGGATGCGCGCGTGATGTTTGTCGGTGAAGCACCTGGAAGAAAAGGCGCCGATAGAACGCGCGTGCCGTTTTCAGGCGATCAATCGGGCGCGAATCTCGACCGCTTTCTGAGTTCGATCGACTTGAAGCGCGATGAGATCTTCATCACGAGCGCGGCGCTTTGTAATCCGCGTTCTGACTCGGGCGCGAATCGCAAACCAACGCTACGGGAGTTGCAGAACTGTTCTGACTTCCTGCGCCGCACGATCGAGTTGGTCGATCCGCGTGTAATCGTAACGCTTGGTTCGGTTGCACTCGAAGCACTAAAGCGCATTCAATATCATGAGTTGAACTTGAAAGAGTCTGCGGCGCAGATACAGAGTTGGAACGGGCGCGTGCTGGTGCCGATTTATCATCCGAGCCCGCAGGTGCTGGCGTCGCACCGGCGCGAGGCGGAACATTTGCAGGATTATCAGGTGGTCCAAAAGGCAATTCATAAATGACAACGGGATACGAAGCGGTTCGTGATGGTGGCGCGGGATTGATCGATCTTTCCGAGCGCGGGCGGATTCGTGTGAGTGGATCTGAAGCGACGATGTTTCTCAACGGGCTCGTCACGAACGATGTGAAGTCGCTCGCAGAGGGTCGTTGGATGCCGGCTGCGTTTCCGACTGTGCAGGGACGGTTGATCGGAGCCGTTCGCATGGCACGTTTGAAGGATGGGTTTCTGATCGACACTGAGCGCGCGTCGCATGAGGGGGTTTTGAAAACGGTCTCGCGGTTCACGATGGCGGGCGATTTCGTTGTCGCGGATCTTACGGATCAACACGCGATGCTGTCGCTGCAGGGGATGCGTGCGGCTGAAGTGGTTGCGAAAGTTCTGAAGGCAATAGTCGCGGATCTGCCGCGTAACGGCGTGAGCGAGCTTGAGGGCGTGACGATAATTCGCGCGACGCATACTGGCGAGGATGGGTTTGATATCGTTGTCGATTCAGTGCGGGCGGGTGAGTTACGGCAGGCGTTGCTGGATGCGGGTGCAATGCCGGTAGATCAGGAGACGTTCGAGATACTTCGAATCGAAGCCGGCATCGCTCGTTTCGGAGTCGACATGGACGAGACGAACGTGATTCCGGAGACGAATCTCGATGACGCAGTGAGTTACACGAAAGGCTGTTACGTTGGCCAGGAGATCATCGTGCGGATCAAGCATCGCGGCCATCCCGCGAAGAAATTCGTAGGGCTGAAGGCGGATCGACCGCTTGAGCCGGGCGCGATCGTCACGTCCGCAGCCGTGTCGCCAAAAATTGGCAACATCGGTCTCGGTTATGTTCGCTACGAATCTATCGAGCCCGGAAGCACCGTCGTGGTCGATGGAATTAACACGACTGTAACTGAGTTGCCGTTTATTCGTGGCAGTTGGTATGCCTGAAGATCTCGATTTGCAACAGGCGCGGCTGGCGTACTCGATCATCGAGCGTTTGATCGACCACACGCGCGTTGTGAGCGATCTTGTCGCCACGATGGCCCAGGTGCTCGATGAGGACACGACCCGGGCGCTCACGCATACACCGACGTGGACTGCTTACCTCGACAGCAGGCGTGCGTTGGAACAGACTAAAGCTGATGTGGATAAATTCGCCGAGATCCTAAAAGAGTTAACCGCCGATAACACGCAATAATCCGGGCTTTGATCTGCGTTATCTGCGTTTCAGTAATGCCCACCCGGTCGGAAGTACCGCCGCCGCAAGCACGATCTTGATCACGTCGCCAGCCAGGAACGGCAGCACTGCTATCTTAAATCCCGCAACCGGCGGTGTGTTCGTCACCACGCTAAACCAGGCCCAGCCACCAAGGAAAATAATTGCGGAGCCGATCGCCATGGCTGCTACGGCCGTCGGATAGCGTTTGTCCCACCCGTGTTCAGCAAACGCGCCCGTGACGAACGCAGCCGCGGGAAACGCAACCAGATAACCGCCAGTTGGACCGAAGAAACGCAACAGTCCGGGAGCTCCACCGGGCGCAAAAAACGGTAATCCGATGGCGCCTTCGATCAGATAGGCAATCACCGCCGCCGCCCCCAATCGCGGACCGAGCAAAGCACCAGTTAAAAGGACCGCAAAACTCTGTCCCGTAATCGGCACTGGCCCAATCTGAATCGAAAACTGCGCCGCCGCCGCAATGAACAAACTAAAAACAATCACCAGACCCGCGGAACGCGTCGAGTCGAGCGGCGCGAGCGCCGCTCCGATTAAAGTATCCGCTCTTACTTCCGTGCTCATCTGTGTTTAGTCTCCTGCTGCACTCTTCACGACCTCACGTTCGCGCGGAGCCGACTCGAGCGCCTGCGTGCCAATCCGCATTCCGTGGAACGAGCGCCACAAGAAGAACACCGACACGAGGAAAAACGCCAGCGCCAAAATGTGCGTCAACGTTGTGTCGCCATTATTGCGCGTCGTCAAACTAACCGCCAACTCGACCGCCAGTAATCCAAACAAGGTCGTAAACTTGATCACCGGATTCATCGCAACTGACGAAGTGTCTTTGAACGGATCGCCAACCGTATCCCCAACCACCGTTGCGTCGTGAAGCGGAGTTCCCTTCATCTTCAGATCGACTTCGACGACTTTCTTCGCGTTGTCCCACGCGCCCCCGGCGTTGGCCATGAAGATCGCCTGATACAGGCCGAAGATCGCGATCGAAATCAGGTAGCCGATGAAGAAGAATGGTTCTACAAACGCAAACGCGAGTGTCGAGAAGAACACGGTCAGGAAAATATTGAACATGCCCTTTTGCGCGTACTGCGTACAAATCTGCACCACTTTCTTACTGTCTTCTATCGACGCTCTCTCAACGCCTTCGAGCCTGATGTTCGCTTTGATGAACTCAACCGCTCGATAAGCGCCTGTTGTAACTGCCTGCGTCGACGCTCCTGTGAACCAGTAGATAACCGCGCCGCCGGTGATCAGGCCCAGCACAAATGGTGCGTGCAGCAACGACAGACCTTCAGTGTTGACTCGCAAACCATCCGTAAGCGCCATGATGATCGAGAAGATCATCGTCGTCGCACCGACAACCGCCGTTCCGATCAACACAGGCTTGGCGGTCGCCTTGAACGTGTTGCCGGCGCCGTCGTTCTCTTCGAGCAGGTGCTTGGCGCGCGAGAAGTTGACGTCGACGTTGAACTCCTTCTTCACTTCAGCTTCGACGTCCGGAATATGCTCGATCAACGACAACTCGTAAACCGATTGCGCGTTGTCAGTCACAGGACCGTAAGAGTCCACAGCGATTGTGACTGGTCCCATACCCAAAAACCCGAAGGCAACGAGTCCGAAACCAAACACCGGCGCCGCGACTGGATCGACCATCAACACACCGAGGCTCGCGGTCGGGGCACCGAGATTAGTGACGAAGTAAGCAATCGCCATCAGGCCGACGATGGTGATGCCGAGCCAGTAACCGGAGAAGTTACCGGCAACCAGACCGGAGAGAATGTTCAGCGACGCTCCACCTTCCCTTGAAGATGTGACCACTTCGCTGACGTGACGCGATTCAGTGGAGGTGAAGATCTTGACAAGCTCCGGAATCAACGCGCCCGCGATCGTGCCGCAGGAGATGATGATCGCGAGTTTCCACCAGAGTGTGTCGTTGCCGCCGAGCGTGGGAATCGTCAGTTTTGAGACTACGAACGTGATCACGACTGAAACGATTGAAGTGATCCAGACGAGCGACGTTAGCGGCGCTTCGAAGTTCATCAAATCGGCGGTCTTGTAACGCGCCTTCGCAATTACGTCGTTGATGAAGTAGGAAAGCGCGCTCGCAATGATCATCATCACGCGCATGACGAAGATCCATACCAGCAACTGCACCTGAACGCGCGGATTTGTAACGCCGAGCAGGATGAACGTGATCAGCGCCACGCCCGTCACGCCGTAAGTTTCAAAACCGTCCGCGCTCGGACCAACTGAGTCGCCTGCATTGTCGCCTGTACAGTCAGCGATGACGCCCGGATTGCGTGCGTCGTCTTCCTTGATGCCGAAGACGATCTTCATCAAGTCAGAACCGATGTCGGCAATCTTCGTGAATATGCCGCCCGCGATTCGCAACGCTGCCGCGCCCAGTGACTCACCAATCGCAAAACCGATGAAACATGGTCCCGCGTAGTCGCCCGGGATAAACAAGAGAATGCAGAGCATGATCAGCAACTCGACGCTGATCAGCATCATGCCGATGCTCATGCCGGCCTTGAGCGGGATCGCGTAAAGCGGAAACGGTTTGCCTTCGAGACTCGCGAAAGCCGTGCGCGAATTGGCAAACGTGTTGACGCGAATGCCGAACCACGCCACACCGTAACTTCCGGCGATACCAACGAGGCTGAACAGCAGAATGATCACGACGCGGAACGGCTCCATGTGTGACAGCACACCGAAGTAAAGCACGATCACGACGGCGATAAATGCTTCGAGGATCAGGATGAATTTGCCTTGGGTGGTCAGGTAGGTCTGACAGGTCGCGTAGATCAGCTCCGAGATCTCGCGCATGGCCCGGTGGACGGGCAGCCTCTTTAAGTTCATGTAGATGGCCAGGCCGAAGGCGAGACCAAGAACACAAATCACAATGCCAAACAAGAGCAAATTGTGACCTGAGATTCCGTTGAAGAAGGTCACCTGATCGAGATCCGGCAGCACCAGGTTGGCCTCGCCGCCCTCACGCGACTGCGCAAACGCCGGCAAAGCAAGCGCTAAGGTCGTAAGGGTGGCCGCAGTGATAATCGCTGCGCGCCGTAGTTTCAGCGGTAGTTGCACGTCGAGAAATTCCTTTCCGATTAACTAGATAATGGCGAGTTAACTTTACGAAAACGCGTATTATCCACAGATTACACAGATTTTTCAAAGAGAGGCTCTTGAATTTGCGGGATCTGTGGATTCAGCCAGCGCCGGAACGAGTCGACCATGATTACCACGGCTGCAAACATGATGATGGCAGTGAGGCTGGTGTTGATGAGGCCCTGCACATTCGTTTCCGGGTTCTGCGCCAGAGGCCAGAAAATATCGGTGATCGACTTGTAACCAGCCACAAGCGTGGTAGTACCAACAAACGCCAGCGGCATCATCGTTACCCAGGCATATTTTGCGCGCCCTGAGTTGATCACAATGGTGGTCGCGACACACAGAGCGACTGCCGCCAGCAGTTGATTGGCAATGCCAAACATCGGCCAAATGGTTGAAATCGAACCCGACCAGATGAACGCCGCCCACGCTGACACCACTAACAACGAGGTGACCACAGAACCCGGCAACCAGTTTGGCTCTTCGAGTTTCTTGTAAAAACGCCCCCCAAACTCTCCGACGAGAAAACGCGCGACTCTAGTGCCGGTGTCGATCGTCGTCAGGATGAACAGCGCTTCAAACATGATCGCGAAGTGGTACCAGTACTTCATGAAACCGCTGAGTCCGGGTATGCCGTCGAAGATCTTGGCGATCCCGAGTGCGAGTGTTACCGCGCCGCCGGTTCGCCCGCGCAGGTTCTTTTCGCCTGATTCCTGCTCGAGTCGATCGATCTCCTGCGGTTTCAGGTTGAAACCTTCGGCAGTGTGCGTATCGACCATCTGAGCGTATGCAGCCTTCTGAGCATCCGTTTTCTGCGCTGTATTGATCGCGAAGTAATCGCCGGGGAAAAGTGAAGTCGCGGCGATGAGTGCGACCACGCCAACGACGCCTTCCATCAACATGCTGCCGTAACCAATCATGCGCGTGTCAGTCTCTTTCGCGATCATCTTCGGCGTCGTGCCGGAAGAGATCAGCGCATGAAAACCCGAGATCGCGCCACAGGCAATCGTGATGAAAACAAACGGGTAGAGCTTGCCGGGAATCACTGGCCCGCCGCCCGCAGTGAACGGCGTGAGCGCCGGCATGTTCAAGTTTGGATGAACCAGCATGACGCCCAGTATCAAAAACGCGATCGTTCCGAGCTTCAAATACGAAGACAGATAATCGCGCGGACAGAGCAGCATCCACACCGGCAACACCGACGCGATGAAGCCGTAAGCCGCCATGATCACGATCAGGCTGTTGCGCGAAAATGTGAAAGCCTGTGCGAAAGAAGAGTCGGCGATGCGGCCGCCGAGATAAACGGCGAAGAGCAGGCCGACGATACCGATGATGCTCGCTTCAACAATTTTTCCTTTGCGGAAGCGATACATGTAAAGCCCCATCAGCAGTGCGAGTGGGATTGTAAAAGCGACGGTGAAAGTTCCCCACGGTGATTCAGCCAACGCATTAACAACTACCAATCCGAGTCCCGCGAGCGCGATCACGACGATGAACAAGATCGCTACGCCTGCCACCAGTCCCGACAGGGGACTGATCTCCGTGCGCGCCATTTCGGCGAGCGACTTGCCTTTGCGCCGCACGCTGCCCGCCAGGATCATGAAATCGTGTACGGCGCCCCCTAGACAAACGCCGATGACCAGCCACAACAATCCTGGCAGGAACCCAAACTGCGCCGCCAGCACTGGTCCAATCAACGGCCCCGCACCCGAGATCGCGGCGAAGTGGTGTCCAAACAACACCCACTTGTTTGTCGGATAATAATTGTGTCCGTCGTACATAGTCTGCGACGGCACCGGCCGCGAATCGTCAAGCGCCAGCACCTTCGCTGCGATGAAGGCGGAGTAATAGCGATACGAGATCGCGATTACGCAAAGCGCGCCGACGATGATGGGAAGTGCGTTCATTGACTCTGAGCGGGTTGCTTTTGTGACATTCCGATCAATGTACCTGCGAGAGAAAGCAAGATACCTAAACCGATCATGCCGAATGCAACCCTGGTGCGCGTACTGTAACTCAACTGGTTCATTAATTCGTTGAACGTCGCGTCGTGCGGCATCGTCAAAAGGCCAACGGCCACAAGGAACGATCCCGCACCGATACATTTGAGCCACGACGCGGATCTGGTCCGTCCAATTGACCGGCCAATCTCGCTTCTACCGTATCCATACGACAAATAAACAGCAAAGCCTAAAAGTAGCCAGGCAACAAATCGCCACCAGGATGCGGGCGGCAGGTAATACATCAGAAAGAGGTAAGAGACAACGCCGAGAGAGGGAATCAACCATGAACCCAGCGGCACTCTAAATGGACGCTTCCGTTGCGGATCTTTATGGCGCAAAACGATGATGCCGATACTTACAAGCAGGAATGCAAACAGCGTCCCCACGTTCGTAAGGTCAACCATCTCGTCAATACTCATGAAGGCGGCGAAGCCTCCCACCACAACACCCGTGAGGATAGTCGTTACGTAAGGGGTCTTGAACCTGGGATGCACCTTCGCAAAAACGGGTGGAAGTAGTCCGTCTCGGGCCATCGAGAAGAATATTCTCGGTTGTCCCATCTGAAACACCAGCAAAACAGCCGTGTGCGCGACTACTGAACCAAACGCTACCACCGTTGCCGGCCATGTCACACCTGGCGGAGCGGCATTCTGGAGAGCCATAGTCAACGGCTCCGCTTGTTCGTTTGCGAGGCGCTGAATAAGTTCCGGATATGGAATCAGCCCTGCGAACACAGCCCCGACTACTACGTACAACACAGTGCAGATAATCAGAGACGCGATAATTCCGATTGGCAGATCGCGAGAGGGATTTCTCGTTTCCTCAGCGACAGTTGAGACCGCATCGAAACCGATGTAAGCGAAGAAGACGAGTGCCGCTCCAGTGAACGTCCCACGCCAGCCATTCGGTTGGAAAGGAACCCAGTTTGACGTCATCTTCGACGGCGATACGAAGTAGATGGCGGTGCCGATAAAGAAGAGCAGTACGACGATCTTTATGATCACCATGCCCGCATTGAAATTTGCTGACTCACGAATGCCCCATACCAACACGACCGTGATGGCAGCAACGATCGCAAACGCGAGTATGTTGAGAATGATGTGATGTCCAAAAATTGTCGGAGCATCCCCGAAGCTTTTTATGTATTGCTCGGGGTTGCTGGTGGCTAGCTTCGCGGCAGTTCGATAATCAGTTGAGAGCCAAAGCGGAACATGGGCGTTGATTCCCATGTGTTCGAACAGATTGTCGAGTAGTGTGCGGAAGTAATTTGCCCAACTGATTGCAACAGCCACGTTGCCCAGGGCATATTCGATTATCAAGTCCCAACCGATGATCCACGCGACTAACTCTCCAAGCGTTGCGTACGAGTAAGTGTAAGCTGACCCCGAAATAGGAACCATCGACGCGAATTCCGCGTAACACAAAGCTGCGAAACCGCAAACAACCGCCGTGATCACGAATGAGATCATCAGTGACGGTCCGGCGCCGGGACGTTGCGCGTCACCAGCCGCAGCGGTTCCGACCGTTGCAAAAATTCCGGCGCCAATGATTGCTCCGATGCCGATTAACGTGACGTTGAAGGCGCCTAGCGCGCGTTTTAACGTGTGGCCTTCTTCGTGAGCCGCAGCCAGGATGTCGTCCAGGTTTTTTGTACGAAACAGTCCTCGAAGCAAGATGTCGCCTCCGGAATGGATTTAGATAACTGTACTTGCCTTAGGAAAGCTTGCGGAGTTTGGCATGGAAGTCACTGTCTTGTAAATGATTTACGACTTTCTCTGCGACCTCCGCGTACCTCTGCGATTTCTGCGTTGAAATGATCTTATTAACGCAGAGGTCGCAGAGACCGCAAAGAATTTACAGTATGAAGGGGCTGGTGATAGTGTTCGGGTAATGTTTCCGTTTCGAAACATTCTGTTTCCCACGGACTTCTCGGCGAACGCACAGGCGGCACTGAAATATGCCGCGGCGTTTGCGCGACATGGTGGCGGGCGCGTGCTGCTTTTCAGTGTGCAGGACGCGAAGACGGCGGCGGATCTACAGTCGCAAGTTAATGAACTCCGGTCGGACCCGCTGCTGAATGCTGTGGACACGGAACCGATCATCGTGGGAGGCGAACCTGCCGGCCAGATCGCTCAGGGTGCAATGGATCATGACGTCGATCTGATCACGGTCGTGATGCGTGGTCGCAATCGTTTGTCGCGCGCATTCGGGGGTTCGATAGCAGAGGAGATCGTGGCCGAGTCACCATGTGCAGTGCTGGCCGTAAGACCGCCGCAGCGAGATTTTGTCGCGAATCATGAGATTCGTTTGAAACGAGTCTTACTTGCCACCAACTTCCGTCCATCGTCAGTTGCTGCAACCCAACTCGCAATGCAGATGGCTAATCACTTAGGCGCTGAGCTTCACGCGGTGTACGTGATTGGCGACTACCTCGAACAGATCTCGGTGATGTTTCCGGAAGGTGGACTCGCGGCTTTGACGCGATTGCGCAGTTACGCGCAGGAACGCATGACCCAGCTCGTGCGCGCGGGCGGAGGCGCGACGACTCACATCGCAGAAGGCAGGCCTTACCAGGAGATCGTGAAGCTCGCAGCCAACATCGACGCAGATCTCATCGTCATCGGCACCGCGGTTCACGGATCGTTGTTTGGGAATAGTCAGGTGTTGGGATCGGAGATCGAACGAGTTATCAGGAATGCTCCGTGTCCGGTGCTTTGCGTTCCGGCAGCGCGCGTCGTAACGCCGCTGCCCGCATTCGTCACGCAAATCGTCCCGCAGACTTAAGCGGATCTATTTCTTATCGATCGGCTTTCCCTGAGCTTGCCACAGGTTGAAACCGCCCAAGAGCGCTGCCACGTTCGTGAATCCTTTTGTTTTGAGAGCGACCACCGCACCGGCGGACGTATGTTCGTTCTGTCAAGAACAGTACGCGACGATCATCTTGTCGCGCGGCAGCTCGTTTACGTGATTCAGAATCTCGCCTGAGGGGATGAGTCGCGAGCCTGGAATGTGACCGGCGTCGTACATCGTTTGATTGCGAACATCAAGCACCAGCACCTCGTTGTTCTTCATCAACGCTTCGAGCTCGGGAATCGTGATACGACGCGCGCCGTCGGCGTAGGTCGTCTCCGGCCCGAGTTGGGTTTTTTGCTGGGAATGGGCCTTATCGACCGCATTACACGAAATCAAAAGCGCTGCGGTCACCAGCCCCAGTGTTACAAGAAGGAATTTATAATGCATTAGAACCTCCGAAAACTGAGTCTACTTACTCTCTTATGCCCGGTGCGGATTTGTCAATGTCGCTCGCTCGCGGAAATGTTATAGTCTCGCTTCTCCAACAGGAGCTTCTATGACGGAACGAGCGGACCCGATTCAGTGGGCCAAGGTGATTGACCACACGCGCTGTATCGGTTGTCATGCATGCACGACTGCCTGCAAGTCGGAAAATGTGGTACCGCTTTCCGTCACCCGCACTTACGTCAAACACGTCGATATCGGAGTTTTCCCGCAAGCGCGCCGGGCGCACCAGGTCACGCGCTGCAATCAGTGTGCGCACGCGCCGTGTGCGACCGCGTGTCCGACCACGGCGATGTTCAAGCGCGCGGACGGCATCGTCGACTTTGATAAGTCGATCTGTATCGGTTGCAAAGCGTGCATGGCGGCGTGTCCTTACGACGCGATCTCTATCAATCCTGAAGATCACTCCGCTGAGAAGTGTAACTTCTGTGCGCATCGTATCGACATGCAACTCGAGCCGGCGTGCGTCGTGGTTTGTCCGACGCAGGCGATCCTCGTCGGTGATATGAACGACCCGGACTCGTATGTCGCGCAGATCATCAACCGCGACGCCGTCACCGTGCGACGTCCGGAAAAAGAGACACTGCCAAAACTCTTTTACAAAGGCGCGCACCAGGCCACGCTCGATCCACTTGCCGCAAGACGACCTGAAGGTGGTTTGTTCATGTGGAGCGAGCAACAGGAAGGCGCGGAGTATGTAACGTCAGGCAATCCGAACTTCAACAACTCTTCGGCGGCGGCGTTGTTGTCGTATGACGTGGCGCATTCGATTCCGTGGGACTGGCGCGTCAGTCTCTACACGTGGACCAAGGGTATTGCTTCGGGAGTTTATCTCGTAGCGTGTTTGCTCGTGCTCACCGGAGCGCTCGGAGTTAAGAACTCCGTCTGGCTATGGGCCACGCCGATCGTAGCCGGCGGATTTCTGGCGTTGACCGGCGGGTTACTCATCTGGGACCTGGAACATCCCGAACGCTTTCACTTGATCTTCACGCGACCGCAGTGGCGTAGTTGGTTAGTCAAGGGCGCGTTCATCATCGCGGGTTACACGTTAATACTTCTGTTGCACTTCGTTGCCAGCATTGCCGGGTCGACAACTTTTCAGACGTGGTTGATGATTCCGGGAATTCCGTTGTCGATCTTGACGGCAGTTTACACGGCATATCTCTTCGCGCAGGCGAAGGCGCGCGACATGTGGCAGAACCCGTTGCTGCCGCCGCATCTGGTGTTTCAGGCGCTGCTACTTGGTTCGGCAGTCTTGCTGCCTTTGAGTGTGATGTTGAGGACCGGGTCACGGGCCGATCTGTTCACAGTCTCTGCGCCGTTTGACCAAACTTTATTGCTTTCGGCACTCGGAATTTTCAGTGCTATTCATCTGCTGATGGTCTGGGGCGAAGTTTCATTGACGCATCCGACTGCCCACGCGCGGCTCGCGATCTGGGAGATGGTGAAGGGGCGTTACAAGAACGACTTCCGGATCGGAATCATCCTGTCGTTCGTCGGCGGCGTAGTGCCTGTGCTGGCCGTGCTCGGCGTTCTTAATACTTCTATCGGCGTCTCGGGCGCACCACTGGCACTGATCGGCCTGATGCTATTCGAGAACGCCTACGTCCAGGCCGGCCAATCCGTGCCACTTGCTTGAAAGATTTTGGAACGAAATGCGTGCTAGACTAAGACCATGGAAAAGGTAATCAACACTTATGACGAAATAATGAATGCTGCTTTGGCCCTTCCGTCAAAAGAAAGAGAAAGGTTGGCCGAACATTTGATGGAGACCCTCGACACTGAAGATCAGGAGAGGATCGACGCGCTTTGGGCTGAAGAAGCAGAGCGACGATACAAAGAGATTGAGGACGGAGTTGTGAAGGCGATTCCGGGCGAAGAAGTAATGAACAGATTGCGATCCCGATATAAACGATGAACTATACCTTTCATCCTCACGCTGAAAAGGAACTCGACGAAATTGAAAATCATTACGACAGCAGACGCGAAGGATTGGGAGATCAATTTCGCGACGAGGTTCAAGTAACCATCTCGCGAATTCAACAGTTTCCAAACGGCTGCCAGGCGCTATCAGCAAACGTCCGTCGCTGTACGATGAAGCGGTTTCCTTACTGCATCGTTTATTACGTTACTCCAAACGTGGTTTTTGTAGTGGCAGTGACGCACGATCGTCGCGAACCTGATTACTGGACATACCGCATTTGAGTACAGAGAAAAAAGAAACTTTCTACCCGGGGCCGAGTCGCAGTCATCTCGCGGCGTTTCCGCCGAAGGAGAGGTGGGATGATTGGACCGAACTTGATTCAAGGGCGTGGCCGCGACGAAAAGAGCGACACTATTCGCTCGTTCCCACCACTTGTTTCAACTGCGAATCAGCTTGCGGATTACTCGCCTACATCGACAAGGTCACGGGCGAGGTTCAGAAGTTCGAAGGTAACCCGGAACACCCAGGTTCGCGTGGGCGAAACTGCGCCAAGGGACCAGCGACACTCAATCAAGTTACCGATCCGGATCGCATTCTTTTTCCACTGAAACGCGCCGGAAAACGCGGAGAAGGAAAGTGGGAACGCACGACGTGGGACGAAGCGCTCAACACCCTCGCGACGCGCATTCGCAACGCGATCCTCGAAAATCGCCGTCACGAAATCATGTATCACGTCGGCCGGCCAGGTGAAGACGGCTTCACCGAACGCATACTCGCGGCGTGGGGAATCGATGGACACAACTCACACACCAACATCTGCTCGTCCGGGAGTCGCGAAGGCTATCAACTCTGGATGGGACTCGATCGCCCGAGCCCGGATCACGCAAACGCAAAAGTCATCCTGCTGATCAGCGCCCATCTCGAGTCGGGTCATTACTTCAATCCACACGCGCAACGCGTGATCGACGGCAAAGCGAACGGCGCCAAGCTGATCGTCTTTGACACGCGCCTCTCAAATACTGCGACTCACGCGGACTACTGGGTGTCGCCATATCCCGGATCTGAAGCGGCGATCCTGCTCGCGATTGCGAATTATCTGATCCAGAACGGGCTCTACAATCGTGAGTTCGTAGAACGCTGGTGGAACTGGAGGGAGTTTTTGGCAGCGGAAGGAAGCGGCGCCGCGGATTTTGCGGATTTTGAAGAACGATTGAGACAGATCTACGGGAATTACACGTTTGAGTTTGCGGCGAGTGAGGCAGGTGTTGAGGCGCGAGTAATTGAGGAGATTGCGAAGTTGGTGGCGAGTGCGGGGACGCGTTTCTCGACTCACAACTGGCGCAGCGTCGCTTCGGGCGTGAGCGGTGGTTGGGCAGTAGCGCGCTGTCTTTTCATGTTGAATGCGTTGCTGGGCGCGGTAGCGACTGAAGGTGGCGTTTTTCCGAACGCGTGGAACAAGTTTGTGCCGAGGCCGATTTACACGCCGCCGCATCCGAAGATGTGGAACGAAACGACGTGGCCGCGCGAGTATCCGCTGTCGATGAATGAGATGTCGTTTCTGCTGCCGCACTTGTTGAAAGACGGCCGCGCCAAGCTCGACGTCTACTTCACGCGCGTCTACAACCCCGTATGGACCAACCCCGACGGTTTCTCATGGATCGAGATGTTGACCGATCCCGATCTCGTCGGGTGTTACGTCGCACTCACGCCGACGTGGAACGAGACCGCATACTACGCCGACTACGTTTTGCCGATGGGCGTCGGCTCCGAGCGACACGATCTTGCCTCATATGAAACGCACGATTCGCAGTGGCTCGGTTTTCGTCAGCCCGTGATGCGCGCAATGCGCCAGCGCAACGGCGAGGCGATTGCTGACACACGCGAGGTTAATCCGGGCGAGGTGTGGGAAGAGAACGAATTCTGGCTCGAACTGACGTGGCGTATCGATCCGGATGGCAGTCTCGGCATCAGGCAGTACGCGGAGTCGAAGAAGAATCCGGGAACACGCCTCAGCGTCGATGAGTATTACGAATGGATCTTCGACAACTCGGTTCCCGGACTGCCGGAGCGGGCCGATGCTGAAGGCTTGACGCCGCTCGAATTCATGCGACGGTATGGCGCGTTTGAGGTGAAGGAAAAGATCGGAAGAATTTACGAAGAAGTTGTTCCGCGTGAAGAGCTCGATGATCTGCGCGAAGATCAATTTGGCAGAGTTTTCACGCGCGCGGCGAAACCGGCTGGTCCAAACATCGTGCCGCTGCCGTCGCCTGACGGCGATGAAGAAGGTCGACGGCTAGTTGGGATCAATGTCGATGGAACGATCAAACGTGGCTTTCCCACACCGAGCGGTCGACTCGAATTCTTTTCATCGACGTTGAGCAACTGGGGCTGGCCGGAGTTGGCGATACCGACTTACTTCAAGAGTCATGTTGATAAAGACAATCTCGAAGAAGACCAGACGATTCTGATCTCGACCTTCCGGCTCGCCGTGCAGATCCACACGCGCAGCGCGAACGCGAAGTGGCTCGACGAGATTGCGCACACGAATCCGCTTTGGATTCACCCCAGCCATGCAGCCAAACTCGAAGTGCGCACCGGCGATCTCGTGCGAGTCGAAACAGAGATTGGTTACTACGTCGTGCCTGCGTGGGTGACGGAAGGAATTCGACCCGGCATCGTCGCGTGTAGCCATCACATGGGTCG
>Ga0070681_10001082_pt1 | contig 23250 bp, 21 predicted proteins | sample KBSC83BmetaG_FD_65650 | JGI IMG/M metagenome (GOLD analysis project Ga0070681, IMG submission 65650) | Corn rhizosphere microbial communities from Kellogg Biological Station, Michigan, USA - KBS C8-3B metaG | ecosystem: Host-associated > Plants > Roots > Rhizosphere | place: USA: Michigan...
TCACCAGACTTCCGCGGCCGTTGGCTTTGACGACCGAGCCACGCCAGATCACATCCTCGCCATTGATATGACGCAGCTCGAGCTCAACTCGGTTGCCTTGCACCCTCACTGAGACGCTCGTCCCCCGGACCTCCCGCGGGAGCCTGGACTCGCGCCAGTCCTTGCTGTACCGCGCGAGTTGCTCGAGCGCCGCATCAGGAGCGAGCGAGACCTCGATCCGGATCGTCTGCGTCGTTTTCATTAGGTGCCGGGGACGGGGCTCGAACCCGTAAGGGATTGCTCCCAAGGGATTTTAAGTCCCTCGCGTCTGCCGATTTCGCCACCCCGGCGCACCCACCCTTGAGCAAACGCTAAAGGGAGCGGCCGCGGCCGCTCCCTTTGCGTGCTCCAGAGCGGGAAACGGGACTCGAACCCGCGACCCCAACCTTGGCAAGGTTGTGCTCTACCAACTGAGCTATTCCCGCGTGCCGCTCAATATAGAGACCGGCTTCGGGAGCCGACAAGCGCATACCCCACCAAATGCAGATCCCTCGCTCCGCTCGGGATGACACTGTGGTGCACTCGGGATGACATGAAAGGTTCAGGGGCGCTCCCCAAGCGCGTTCACCGCATACCAGACGCTCCACGCCAAAAGCCCCGAGAGCGCAGCGTCGCCACCATTCCCGCGGGCGCGGCCGTCCGCGTCGACTTCCTCGGCTGCGATTCCGCCATCGAGTGGGGCACGGCGGAGCCACTGGAGCACGGACCCTGATTCCGGACCGATCAACCGCGCGCACTGCTGTGCAAGTAACCTAGGCTCGGCGCCGATCGACTTCACCGTCCGCCGATAGGTGGAATCCTGGCGTGCGACGGCGTCGTACAACGGCAGCCAGAGCGTCGAGCCGAGGGGATCGTCATCGACGGAGATGCCGCCCGCGAGATCGACGGCAGCGGCGTAAGTGTCCTTCCCTTCCCGCTCGATCACGAAATGGCGTCGGATCGCGGCCCGCACCGCCTCCGGATCCTCCAACTCGCGCGCGGTCTCCTCGTCGAGCGTGCGGCGAAGAACGTCGAGCGCCTGCGCGACGACGGCGTTGCCGTGGAGAGCGAACGGGTGCGCGGGGGGCGTGCCGGAGGGGCTGACTTCGGTGTGATACAGCGGCACGCGACGGTCGCGCCGCGAGGCGAGATCGTCGGCCGCGAGGTAGAGCGTGTCGGCGAGAACCGGCTCCTCGACGATCTGGTCGTCGCCGGTGTCGCGGATGTAGCGATCGGTCGCGAGCGCATAGGCGGCGGCGCCCTCGAGGGTGAACCCCGGCTCGAACAGCGTACCGTCCATGTAGTGCACGCCGCGGCCCGGTGCGTAGCCATGGAGCTCGCAGACGCGCAGCAGGAGCTCGCGCGCGAGCGGCGCGTCGGCGAGCTGCACCGCGGCGATCGTCCAGACCAGCGCCTCCCAATCGCGCACGGTGATTCCCCGGCCATTCCACGGCGCACGGCTGCGCACGACGTAATAGTGCGCGTCGTCGAGCGCGCGTCCCACTGAGTAGAAGTAGGCGAAGAGGAGATTGCGATTGATGACGCGGTCCATCGCGTCGTTCGTCGCGGTCTGCTGGAGCGACTGGAGCGCGTCGCGCGTCGACGTGAGGAGCTCGCGCCACCCGCGGCGTCGGAGCACGCGCACGGTTGCTTCCGCGCCATCGCGCTCGGGGCCAGCGGCGATGTAGAACGCGACATGCTCGCGCTCGCCGGCGGCAACCCTAACGACGCGGCGGAGTGCGAAGTCGTTCGTGCCCGCAATCGAAAGCTGGGCGGCGCCGTCACCGCCGATGCCGAGCGCGACGTCACCGGGTGGCGCGCTGCCCTCGAGCAGGAGAACATCCTCCGCGCCGTGGCTCACGACGTTCGAGTCGAGCAAGCGTCGCGCGGAGCGAACGCGCATCTGGCGATGTGCGAAGCGCCCCTCGAGGCCGATAGTTATTTCGGCAGGCGCGCCGGTGCGATTCTCGACGGAGAGCGCGTAGACCGCGCCAGCAACGTCCGCGTCGCGACCATAGGGAGCGAAGATGCTGCCGCGGACGACGACGTCGGCAATCGTGCAGGAGAATGTCGGAATCCAGCCCAGCGCGCGCTCCCATGCCATCTGCGCGCCCGCGAGGTCGCGCGTCACGCCGCCGACGCCGAGCGTGGGCTTGAGGAGCGGCGCTCCCGAGCCCTGCAGAAAGTCGGGGCTACCGGCGAGCTCGATCGCGGAGCGCGATCCCCGATGCAGGACACCGAGTGCGTGCAACGAGCCGTCGACGGGATGGATGCACGGCAGCGCAATCCAGTGATTCCCGGTGATCTGCCAGGGAACTCGCGGCGGCGGGAGCAATGTCACGATCGTTTATGCATTTTGGGCGGTGACCGGGTAGAATGATAACCTCATCCGTTCTCGTCAACGCATGGCCGAGGCTGTAGAGGACACACACGAAATCCACGACGCGCGCCGGAGCACGAGCGAGAGGATTCGCTGGCGATTGCTCGGACGCGCGTCGCTCCTCATCGCCGCGGTCACGTTCGCGGCGCGCGCGTCAGCGCAGCTGCCGCCCGCGCCGCTGCCGCTGAGCAACACCGAGGACGCGCGGACGTTGCCCAAGGGCACCGTGCTCTTTCGCGCGATGAATGCCTGGACGCGATTCGACGAGGTGTACGACGCGGCGGCGGACAGCGCGCACCATCTGCACCCGCTCGGCGACGCGTTCAGCACGAGCCAGCTCGGCGTGCGACACTTTCCGGGACTGGCCGCGGCGGAGGGCGCGTTGCGGACGTTGACCGGCGATCCGAATCTGTCGCTCAATCTCGGCCAGACGTTCGCGACGGCGAACACGCGCACGGTGACGACGCCATTCACGTTGCAGTACGGATTGACGAACCGCCTAACGATCGGCGCGATGGTGCCGGTAGTGCAGACGCACACCACGGTGTTCGTGGAGCTGAATCCGCGGCGACTCGGCGCGAACACGGGGGCGAATGTCGGACCCCGTCAACAGAATCCGAACCTCGACGTGCTACTCGGTCAGTTGAGCGCGGCGAGAGCAGACCTGCAAGCGTTCATTGACAATTGCACGACCGCGAATGGATGTTCCGATGCTCAGCGACAAGCGGCGGTGGATCTCAAGGTGTCCGTAGTTTCGGATAGCACCGCGGTGGGCGTTCTCTACGGCGCGGCGAGCAGCTTCTCGCCGTTCGGCAGTGCCCAGACTGCAGTGCTCAGTCAACTGAAGAATTTGGAATCGACGGTCGGGGGCATCACAGGTAATACGTATTCGTTCGATCCGCCTACGGGGGCGGCAGCGCCGGCGGCCCTGCTGCAGCTGCAACAGTTGGCGACGGCGTTTCCGGGAGTCGCATACGACTCGTTAGGCTCGCCCGATCGCCTCGGCATCGGGGACATCGAGGTGTCGGCGCGGTTCAAGCTGCTCGACCATTTCGCCGATACAACGGGCGGCATCAAGCTCCGAGCGACGCTCCTCGGCGTCGCTCGACTCGGAACCGGACGCCCGCCGACTGGCACAGTGCCGTTCGAGACGGGTACGGGCACCGGCCAGACAAGTGCCGACGGCGGCGCGCTCATCGACATGCGCCTGACTCGACGGCTGATGGCGACGATCGGCGCGCAATACACCAGCTACTTCACGAGCTCCGACGTGGCGCGGCTTCCGAACAGCGATTACGCGCTCCTTCCGATGGATATACCGATCGCGGGAAGCTGGCGGGAGGGCGACGCGCTGCAGCTCGAGGCCACGCCGCGCTACTCCTTCACTGACTACTTCACCCTCTTCGGCGCCTACACGTTTCGCCATCAAGCGGCGAGCAAGTACACGTCGCCCGACGCACCGACGCTTCCCCTCTTCAGCGCCACGACGGAACAGCGCGCCGGGCTCGGCTTCGGCTACTCGACGGTCAATCGTTATGCGCGGGGAAGCAGTAGCGTGCCCATCGAGCTCTCGTTCACCCACCTCGAGACGCTCACCGCATCTGGCGGCCTCGTACCGAAGTACAGCCGCGACCAGATCGAGCTGAGAATCTATTACCGCCTGCGCCGCGCGGGCCGCTGAGCGGCGCCGCTTCCATTGCTCGCGGCCGACGCCGCGGCCAACTCGGGTGAGGCGGCGCTCTCGAGCAGTTCCTGCGCGTGCGCGCGGCTGACGTCACTCTCGGGATCCCCGCCGAGCATGCGCGCGACCTCTGAGACGCGGTCGGGGCCCGTGAGCACGCTGACGTCGGCGGTGGTGACGCCGCCGCGCGCGCCCTTGGCGACGAGGATATGATGGTGCGCCCGGGCCGCTATCTGTGGGAGATGAGTGATCGCGAACACCTGGTGGTGCGCCGCGACGCGCCGCATCGTCTCGCCGACCATCAGCCCGACGCGTCCACCGATGCCGGCGTCGACTTCGTCGAAGACGAGCGTCGGGACGCGGTCGAGCCGGGCGAGGATCGTCTTGAGCGCGAGCATCACACGCGACAGCTCGCCGCCAGACGCCACACGCGACAACGCGCGCTCCTCGTGGCCGACATTCAACGAGACCCGAAACTCCACGTCCTCGGCTCCATATAGACCAATTTCAGCGTTCGGCATGAGCCGAACGCTGAAATGCCCGTCGGGCATGCCCAGGTCGGGAAGCAGCTGATCGACGCTCGCGGCGAGCCGGTGCGCTGCTGCCTGGCGAAGCTTCGTGAGCTCCCCGGCACGCTCCTGGAGCCGGGCACGCGCGTCGCGCTCACGGGTCTCGAGCTGCCGGAGATCGAGACCGGCCGAATCGACGAGGTCGAGCTCCTCGCGGGTCCGACGCCCTGCTTCGATCACGTCGGCGAGTGTCGCGCCGTACTTCTTCGTGAGGCGGAAGAGGAGATCGCGACGGGCACGGACCTCGTCGAGCCGCGCCGGATCGAGATCGATCGACCCCTCGTATTCCTCGAGCTCGCGCGCGAGCGCCTCGAGATTGTAGTAGGCGCTGTCGTAGAGCTCCTGCAGCCGGGACAGCGTCGGATCGATGCGCTGGATGCTCGAGAGATGCCGCTCGACGCCGCCCAGCACCGTAAGCACGGCTTCTTCCTCGCCGTCGATCGCCGACGCGATGCCTGAAGCGAGTGTCCGCAGCTCCTCGGCATTCTCGAGGCGGCGGGCCTCGTCCTCGAGGCGCACGTCTTCGCCTTCGGTGAGCTTGGCGTCCTCGATCTCCTTGGCGACGTGAAGGAGGTAGTCGGCGCGTCGCTCGGCGTCCGCCTTTCGCCGGAGGAGATCGGCGATCTCGCGGCGCGTTGCGGCGAGATCGTCGTAGGCAGCGCGTGTCTGCGTCGCGACTTCGACGGCGCCGGCAAAGACGTCGAGGATGCGTCGCTGCGAGTCCGGATCGAGAAGGGTTTGCGCCTCGTGCTGCCCGTGCAGGTTCACCAGGTGCTGGCCGATCTCGGCAAGGAGCGTTGCGCTGACGGCGCTCCCGTTCACCCAGGCGCGCGTGCGGCCCGAAGCGGCGATCTCGCGCTTGAGGACGACCAGCGGCTCTTCGGCGTCTATACCGCGCTCGTCGAGCAGTTGAGCAATCTCTGAACGCTCGGCGATATCGAAAACGCCTTCGACACTGGCGCGCTCGGCGCCGGTGCGAATGAGGTCGACGCTGGCGCGCTCGCCGAGGAGGAGACTCAGCGCCCCGACGATGATGGATTTCCCGGCGCCGGTTTCGCCGGAGAGGACGTTGAAGCCTTTCGCCAGCGGCAGCGACAGCGATTCGATAATTGCAAAGTTTCTAATACGAAGTTCCGTGAGCATATCACATCCTACGGTGCTGCATCGGAACCAAACTTCTCATCGCGCTCCTTGAGCCCGCCCCAGCCGAGCTTCTGCCGCAGCGTCTTGAAGAAGCTGCCACCGGGGAAGCGGACGATGAGCACTCCTCCCTCGCTTCGACGAATGCTGAGCGTTTCACCGCTCGCGAAGGTAGAGCCGACCTGACCGTCGATCGTCACCAATAATTCCTCGGGGAAACCCTCCGCTTGCACGGTCACTTCCGTCCCCGGGGGAAGAATCAGTGGCCGGATCGCGAGCGCGTGCGCCGAAACGGGAGTGACGACGAGCGCCTCGAGTGTCGGGAAGACGACCGGTCCGCCCGCGGAAAGGCTGTACGCGGTCGAGCCAGTAGGTGTGGAGATGACGACGCCGTCCGCGCCGTAGGTCGCGATCGTCTCGCCGTCCGCGCAGACGCGCAGCTCGACAACGCGTGCGAAGCCTCCCTTGTGGAGGACGACGTCGTTCAGCGCAACCCAGTGGTGTCGCTCGCGACCGAAAGCGTCGAGCACGGCCGCTTTGATCGCCATGCGCGACTCGACCAGGTAGTCGCGTCGCGCGAAGCGCATCAGCGCCGACGCCAGCTGATCGGCGGGGCAACAGGTGAGAAAGCCGAGTCGCCCGAGATTGACGCCGAGGATTGGGACCTGGTGCGGATCGAGAAGACGCGCGCCGCGCAGCAGCGTGCCGTCTCCGCCTAACGTGAGCATGACGTCGAGGCTCGACGGATCGGTCAGCTCTTTGCCATAACCGGCCGCCTCATGAATCTCGTTCTCGAAGTACAGCTCGAGTCCGAGACCGGGCGTGAGCTCCTCCAGCGTCTGGAGGACGTCTGGCAGTCCTGCGTAGCCCCGGTGTCCGACGACGCCGACGCGGATCACCCGGCGACCGCCTCGCTCTCCTGCTCGTGCAGCGCGCGCACCCGCTGAGCGATGCCGCTGGCATCCAGACCGCAGAGAGCGAGCTGGCGCACGCGCGACGCGGCCGGAATGATGCGGTCCGGCACGCCGTGCACAGCGACTCGCACCGACGGATCCTGTCGCGCGATCACGGTGGACATGTAGGCGCCGAACCCATTCACGACGGTGCCCTCCTCGACGACGAGCACGCGGCTGTGATTCGCAAGCACCGCCGCGAGCGTCACCTCGTCGTACGGCTTCATGAACCGACAGTTCACGACCGTGATGCGCAAGCCTTCGGCGGCGAGGACGTCGGCTGCCTGCGACGCCGGACGCACCATGGTCCCAGTCGCGAGCACCGCGATCTCGGAGCCGTGGTGGAGGACCTCCCAGGTTCCATAGCGAACTGGCTCCACTTCGGTCGCCGCCGGCACGCTGTCCGGTGCCGCGTCGCGCGGATAGCGGATCGAGAACGGGCCTCCCTCGTGAGTGACCGCCGTGCGGAGGAGTCCGACGAGCTCACGGCCGTCCTTCGGCGCCGTGACCGTCACGTTAGGCACGGCGAGCAGATAGGCGATGTCGTACAGGCCCATGTGGGTCTCGCCGTCTTCGCCGACAAGGCCGGCGCGATCGAGGCAGAAGACGACCGGAAGCGACTGGATCGCGACGTCGTGGATGATGCTGTCGTACGCGCGTTGGAGGAACGTCGAGTAGATCGCCACGACCGGACGAACGCCCCGTGTGGCGAGGCCGGCCGCAAACGTGACCGCATGCGCTTCGGCGATGCCGACGTCAAAAAAGCGACTGGGGTACGCCTTGGCGAAGAGATCCGTGCTCGTACCACTCGGCATCGCCGCCGTGATCGCGGCGATGCGCTCATCTTTCGCGCCAAGCTCGGTGAGCGCCTTTCCGAACACCTTCTGATACGATGTCGCCGACGAGGCGTGGCGCAGCTTTCCGGTGGAGGGATCGTGATCGGGCGGAAGCGCGTGCCATTTCTCGAGGCTCTCGCCGGCGGGGAATCCCTTTCCCTTCTGCGTCCGAACGTGGACGAGGCGCGGCCCGCCGAGATCACGTACCGCTTTGAAGGTCTCGATCATGGCGTCGATGTCGTGGCCATCGATCGGACCGAAGTAGCGGAAGCCGAGCTCCTCGAAGAGCACGCCGGGTGTGAGCAGCGCCTTGAGGCTTTCCTCCCAGCGACGCACCCAGGTGCCAAAGCCCATCGACGAGAAGAGCCCGCCGGCGCCGTTGTCGGCAATGTCGCCGATGGCCGACCGCACGCGATTGTACAGCGAGTTGCGCTGCACCGACGTGAGGTACTTGGAGATCGCGCCGACGTTAGGCGCGATGGACATCTCGTTGTCATTGAGGACGACGATGACGTCGCGCTCCGAATGGCCCGCGTTGTTCAAGCCCTCGTACGCCAGACCGCAGGTCAGGGCCCCGTCGCCGAGGATGGCCACGACCTTGAAATCCTCGTGGCGGAGGTCGCGGCCCGCGGCGACACCGAGTGCCGCCGATATCGCAGTGGCCGCATGCCCGGCGCCGAAGACGTCGTACTCGCTCTCGCTGCGCTTGAGGAATCCCGAGATCCCGTGCTCCTGCCGCAGCGTCTCGAGGCTCTCGTTTCGACCCGTGAGAAGCTTGTGCGGATAGCCCTGATGGCCGACGTCCCACACGAGCTGGTCGCGCGGCGTCTCGAAGGCCGCGTGAAGCGCGATCGTGAGCTCGACGACGCCCAGGCCCGCGCCGATGTGGCCACCCGTTCGAGAGCAGACGTCGATGAGCCGCGCGCGGATGTCCTCGGCGAGGGTCTTCAACTCGTCGGCGCTGAGACGACGGACGTCGTGTGGGGACTGGATGCGATCGAGAATCGTCATACTCGCTACGGTGAGACCACTTACGGCGTAAAGCTAGCGAACTGCACAGCGGTCCGTTACTTCCGCGCGCGCAGCTAGCGCAATGCGCGAGGGATCAGGCTCGGCGCCTCACGACGAACCGCGCGATGCTCTCGAGCAGCGGCGTGAGGAGCCCAACCGTGGCTAGTGCCTCACACCCTTCGTCGATGAGCGCGTCGGCGCGCCGCATCGCGCCCTCCACGCCCAGAAGGGCCGGATAGGTGCTCTTTCCGAGTGCCGCGTCGCGACCGGCCGTCTTACCGAGCGCTTCGGTCGTCGCCGTCACGTCGAGCACGTCGTCGATGATCTGAAATGCGAGGCCGAGCGCGGAGCCGTACCGCGCCAGCGCGTCGACGGCGCCCTGGCTCGCGTCTGCCGCGAGGCCACCCAGAACAGCGGACGCCGAGACGAGTGCTCCCGTCTTCGCGCTGTGAATCTGCTCCAGCTCCGCGAGGCTCAGCTTCTTCCCTTCACCGTCGAGATCGAGCATCTGGCCGCCGATCATCCCGCCCGCACCAGAGGCCACCATCAGCTCGTGGACGATGCGGCCGGCATTCGAGGGAGAAAGATCCTGCGCGGCTCGTGCGGCGGTCCGTGTCGCCAGCGGCACCATGACGAGACCGGCCACGGTCGCCACGCGCGTGTCGAACTTCCGATGAACCGTGGGTCGCCCACGACGCACGTCGTCGTCGTCCATGCATGGCAGGTCGTCGTGGACGAGCGAGTACGCGTGCACGATCTCCACTGCGGCGGCGAGGAGCGTGGCGTCGTCCGTGCCGCCCGAGGCTCGATAGGCAGCGAGAAGAAGGATTCCGCGAAAGCGCTTGCCGCCGCCAAGAAGACTGTACCGAATCGCGGCCGCTACGCCGGGGGCGTGGTCATCGAGCGAAGTGAGCCCGGCCTCGGCAAGACGCGCGAGCGCGGCGTCGACCTGACTGCGGTACGTCTCGACCTCGCCGACGACGCCGGCGTCGAAGACGTGGGCGCCGCCGCGATCAGCCACGAAAATCGGTGAGCTCGAACGAGCCGTCATCGCGCTCGACCAGGCGTTGTACGCGCGCACGTGCGTCGGCGAGCTCCTTCGACGCGGCGCGCAGACACTCGACCCCCTCCTCGAAGAGCGCCAGTGCGTGCGCGAGATCCACCTGATCGCCCTCGAGCTCGTGGACGATGGTCTCGAGACGGTCGAGGCGCGACTCGAACGAGACGGACGGTTCTGGCGCGGCGTTAGGCTTCGCCATCGGCTTGTGGAGTAACGAAGTTCGTGGTCGAGCGGATGGTGCCATCGCGCAGGCGCAGGTCGAACTCCTGCCCCGGCGTGAACGCGTCGATGGAGGCAAGGGTTCGTCCGTCGTCGTCGCGAGCGATGGCGTAGCCGCGTGAGAGCGTGGCAAGCGGGCTGAGTGCATGCAATCGGCCGGCGGTGGCGGCGATTCGACTGCCGCGTCGATCGATCGCGCTTCGACTCGCCGCCGTCAGATCGCCCGCCGCGCGGTGCAGTGCGCCGCCTGCTTCGTCGATGCGCGAGGCGACGGCGCCGAGCAGATGCCGCGCACGCGACTGCAGCTCGCCGACCAGCTCCTCGGTTGCGCGCACAGCCGCTTCCGCCGCCGCGGACGGCGTCGGTGCGCGATGATCGGCGACCAGGTCGCAGATCGTGACGTCGATTTCGTGGCCGACGGCGGAGATGGTCGGCACGGGACAGCGCGCGAGTGCGCGGGCAACACGCTCGTCGTTGAAGGCGCGCAGATCCTCGCGGGCGCCGCCGCCGCGGCCGATGATGATCGTGTCCGCGCCATTCCAACGACTCGCCTGGTCAATGGCGAAGCAAAGCTCCTCAATGGCGGCGTCCCCCTGCACGGTCGCGGGAACGACGACGACACGGACGTGCGGCGCGCGACGTTTTACGACGGCGACGATGTCGTGGAGCGCAGCCCCGTCGGGACTCGTAACGACGGCGATGACGCGCGGGTAGCGCGGCAGGGCGCGCTTCCGCTCGCGCGCGAGCAGGCCGTCTGCCTCGAGCTTCGCGCGCGTGCGTTCGAGCGCCTTGCGCCAGAGACCGTCACCTTCCGCCTCGATCCGCCTAACGGCGAACTGCATGTCGCCGCGCGCGGCGTAGATGGTGAGCTGGCCGAGGACCGTCACCTGCATGCCGTCGTCAGGCGGCGCGGGAATCGATCGCCGGTCGCGCGACCAGACGACGCAGCGCAGCTGAGCGCTTCCGTCGCGGAGACAGAAGTACCAGTGGCCGTTGCGGTGCGCCTTGAAGTCGATCACCTCGCCCCGCACCCAGAGCGGCATGAACGCGCCCTCGAGGATGTCCTTCGCCGTCTGCGTCACGGTGGTGACGGTGACCGCGGAGCCAGGCGAGGCACCAGGGAATGCCGTGCCGAGCTCCTCATACAGCGGCGACGGCGCGTTCTCGTTCACGGATTCCACGCGCGGCTCGGGCTCTACCGGTGGAGCGAAGAGATCGAGATCCGGCTGTCGGCGCGGGCTCTCGCGCGCGATCGAGACGTCACGTCGCTTTGGCACGATGGCCTCAGCTCGCCGCGCGTGCCGCCGCGCGGACGGTGTTTCGCATCAACATCGCGATGGTCATCTTGCCGACGCCGCCCGGAACCGGCGTGATGAGCGACGCGACCTCACGCACCCGGTCGAAGTCGACGTCGCCGACGAGGCGTGATCCGCTCTTCTTCGCCGGATCCGGAATGCGATTCATGCCCACGTCGATCACGACGGCGCCCGGCTTCACCATCTCCGCGGTGACCATCTGTGGCCGACCCGCGGCGACGATGAGAATGTCGGCGCGCCTGGTGTGTACCACGAGGTCGCGCGTGCGGCTGTGGCAAATCGTGACCGTCGCGTCCGCGCCCGGCCCATTCTGCATCATGAGCGCCGCCATCGGCTTGCCGACGATGTTGCTGCGTCCGATCACCACGCACTCCGCGCCACGCGTCTCTACTCCGCAGACCTCGAGCATGTACTGTATGCCCGCCGGCGTGCAGGGCACGAACCCATCCCTTTCACCGATGAGCAACTTACCAACATTCACCGGATGAAAGCCGTCGACGTCCTTGTCGGGTCGGATGCGGCGGAGCACGAGGTCGGCGTCGATCTGCCGAGGGAGAGGCATCTGCACGAGGATGCCGTGAACTGCTTCGCTCGCGTTCAGCTGGTCAACGAGGGCGAGCAACTCGACCTGAGTAGTGGAGGCTGCGAGGCGAATCGTTTCACCGGCCATGCCGAGCTCGCGCGAGGTTGCTTCCTTGCTGCGCACGTACACGGCGCTTGCCGGATCATCACCGACGAGCACGACACTCAATCCTGGCGTCACGCCGCGCGCCTTGAGCCGGTCGACTTCGGTTCGTGCCTCGTCGAGGACGCGCGAGGCGATGGCGGTCCCGTCGATGACCTTGTCATTCGTTGGCATCGACGTCCCGCCCCCCGCGTCCCACGCCCCTCGCCCCGCCGCGACGTCACCGCGCAAAGTCGACTGCCCTCGTCTCGCGAATCAGCACGACCTTGATCTGCCCGGGGTACTGCAGCTCTGTCTCGATGCGGCGCGCAATCTCCTCGGACATCGTCGTCATGCGCACGTCATCGATGTCGTCGGGCATGACGATGACTCGCACCTCTCGACCAGCCTGAATGGCGAAGACCTTGTCGACGCCCTTGTAGCTGGACGCGATCCGCTCGAGACCCTCCAACCGCTTGACGTAGGTCTCGAACGCTTCGCGCCGCGCGCCCGGGCGCGATCCAGAGATCGCATCAGCCGCTTGGACGAGGACCGATACCTCGCTCTCATGCGGCACGTCGTCGTGGTGCGCGGCAATGCAGTTCACGACGAGCGGATTCTCGCCGTACTTCGTCGCGACCTCGACGCCGAGCTGAACGTGCGTCCCTTCGTGCTCATGGGTGAGCACCTTGCCGACGTCGTGCAGCAGCGCGCCGCGCTTGGCGAGGGTCACGTCGAGTCCCAGCTCACCCGCCATGATGCCGGCAAGCCAGGAGACCTCCTTGGAGTGCTGCAGGATGTTCTGGCCGTAGCTCGTCCGCCAATGCATCCGGCCGATGAGCTTCACCAGCTCGGGGTGGAGGCCGTGAATTCCCGTCTCGTACGCCGCCTGCTCGCCGATCTCGAGGATCTGCGCGTCGACTTCCTTGCGCGACTTATTGACGACCTCCTCGATGCGTCCTGGATGGATGCGGCCGTCGGAGACGAGCTTCTCGAGCGCGAGCCGTGCGATCTCGCGCCGGATTGGATCGAAGCACGACACGACCACCGTATCCGGCGTGTCGTCGATGATGACGTCGACGCCGGTGGCGAGCTCGAACGCGCGAATGTTCCGTCCCTCGCGCCCGATGATCCGGCCCTTCATCTCGTCGTTCGGCAGCGACACCGCGGACACGGTGCTCTCCGCTGTATGCTCCGCGGCTATGCGCTGGATGGCGAGGGCGACGATCTTCTTCGCCTCGCGCTCCGCGTTGCGTCGTGCCGTCTCACGAATCTCACGCACGCGATTCGCCGCGTCTGCCTGAGCTTCCTCCTCGATGCGGCGCACGAGCTCGACCTTCGCGTCCTGGGCTGACATGCCAGCCATCTGCTCGAGGCGGCGGCGCTCGTCCGCGATGAGCGTCGTGAGCTCCTCCTCGCGCTGCGCGACTGTCTTCTCGCGCCGACCGAACTCGCTCGCGCGGCGACCGAGATCCCGCTCGCGTTGCTCGAGGAGGTCGGACTTCCGATCGAGCACATTCTCGCGCTCGGTGATCCGCCGCTCCTCGCGCTCTACCTCCTCTCGCCGGCCGCGTACCTCCGACTCGAACTTCTCACGCAGCCTGATCAGCTCTTCCTTGCCGGCGACGACGGCGCTCTTTCGTAAGTTCTCAGCTTCGCGCTCGCTCTCCGAGACAATCCGCTGCGCGGTCTCCTCGGCCGTCGACTTCGACGCGGCGAGTCGCTTGATCTCAGCCGTTCTTCCAACCCGACGTCCGAGAAAGAAGAAAGCCGCCGAGGCGAGTATGACAGCGCCAAGCGCGGCAGCGAGTATTTCATTCATATGGATCTATGCTCCACCGCGGAGTGGGCCGCGGAGTAGGAGTAAACCGCGCCAACCGCAGGGCGCATCTCGAGCGCTCGACCGATCTCGTGCCGACGAAGGGCACGAGCTGGGTTGAGCTAACTATAAAGAGCGCTTGTACCTACGGCTGACCTGTTCCAGCGGCAAAGCTACGACGGCCACGTGCAAAAGGCAACTAAGGTGGCTCAGGACGGCTGCGCGTCGCTTTCGAGAAGCGACCGCGTCTCTTCGCTCAGCGAACGCAAGGATCGCGAGATCTGCTCCGTGTGCTCTCTCGCCTCGAACAGCTCGCCGGCGATCTGCAGCGCGGCGAGAATCGCGGCCTTGTTCGATTCGACGACCATTCCCGAGCTCATCACCTGGCGGATCGCGCGGTCGACGTACTGCGCCACCGCCCGGGTGTGGTCGCTCGAGGTGTCGCTCCGAATGTTGTAATCCTCGTTGAGGATCGTGACGCGCACTGAGTTGCGCTTGGAGCTCATCGGTCCTCGAGCTGCGCTTGTTGTCTGAGAAAGTGCACGCGCTCGAGGACCGAGCGGGTTCGCGTCGTGGCCGCCTCGAGCCTGCCACGGAGGGACGCATTCTCCTGCTCGAGAGCGCGAATGCGCTCCCGGGCGCGAGGCGGATCGGGATGCTCGTCCGCCGTGTCGAGATGACGCAGACGCTCCTCCGCGGAGAGAGCGCGTCGACGGAAGCTGGCGAGCTGTTCTGCCATCTGACGAACGAGCGTCTCAAGCTCGCGGACTGCTTCGACGTCAGGTCGAGCGTGGTCTGACATTCAGCGTCTTCTCCAGATGGCGAAGCACGTTCGTGCGCCGACCCTCCATTTCCTTCGCACTGAGTGTGCGCTCTGGATGCCGGAAGGTCAAACGCCACGCCAGACTCCGGCTTCCCGCCTCGATTTTGCCACCGGTGTGCTCGTCGAAAAGCAGGATCGACTCGAGCAGATCGCCCGCGACGTCCCGAATCGCGCCTTCGACGGTTCCCGCTTCGACTGATTGCGGCACCAGGAGGGCCAGATCCATCATCGACGCCGGCTGCGCCGGAATCGCGCGGAATGGCTTTGCACGAACCGCGGCATACTCGGGCAGGCGATAGTCGTGCTGGCCAGCCGGGGCGACGCGCGTGGAATCGACGACGCCAAGAGACACTTCTACACCGAATGCCGGCTTTGCCCAGACGGGCGCGTCGAGCGACAACGCTCGGACAACTCCGATGCGCCTCTCGCCAAGACGAAGCTCCCAGAGCTCATCAGCGCGCCCGGCGACGAAGGAAACCGCGCCCGAGCCGAAGACTTCGCCGGAGACGAGCTCCGCGAGCGCTTTGGCGTCCCACGCGTCGATGGTCATCGCGCGATCGAACTCCTCGCTCTTGGGATCGGTGAAATGCGGTGGACGCCGCCGTCCCATGATGAGCGCGCCGACGTGGAGCTCCTCGCGGGGCATGCCCTCGTCAGGCAGGAAGATGGCGCCGATCTCGAAGAGACGGAGGTCGCCCTGCATGCGCGCGATGTTGTACTCCGCGCGCCGGCTCAGCGTATCGAGAATCTCCGTGCGGAGAAACGCCTCGTTCTCGGCGAGCGGATTGGCGACGCGTACGAAGCCCGTGTCCGCGCCGCGAACGAAGGGCATCGGGCGCGTCTCGAGGAGGCCGGCGCCGACGAGGGCGTCGCGTAGCCGCCGCGCGAGCAGCCACTGCGGGTCGTCAGGAACGTTGCCGGCGCGGAAGGGGCGGATCTCGTCGGGAAAGCTGTCGTAGCCGCGGAGCCGCGCGACTTCCTCGATGAGATCGATCTCGCGCTGGATATCACTTCGCCAGCTCGGCGTCATGACGCGCACGACGTCGCTCGATTCGACGCGCGCATCGAAGCCGACGCCACGTAGCAGTGACGCGACCTGGTCCGGCGGAACGACGTCGCCGAGAATGGTCCGCACGCGGGACACGCGCAAGGCGAGCGGGGCGGACAGCGAATCGCCGGCGTAGAGATCCACCGGTGCGTCGTCGACGCGTCCGCCGGCGACAGCAATGATGAGCCGGACCGTGCGCTCGAGCGCCACCGGTGCGAGCGCGGGGTCGACGCCGCGCTCGAAGCGGTAGCTCGCGTCGGTGGAGAGGCCTAACGAGCGACGGGTCGCGCGCGTGCGCGCCGGGTCAAAGCTCGCGACCTCGAGCAGGATCTCGGTGGTGGACTCCGACACCTCGCTGTCGCGGCCGCCCATGACGCCGGCGACCGCCTGCGGGCGCTGAGCATCAGCGATGACGGTCGTGCTGTCGGTGAGCGCGCGCTCGGTACCGTCGAGGGTGGTGATCCTTTCTCCGGCACGCGCGCGCCTGACCACGACGGCGCCACCGCCGAGGCGATGGAGATCGAAAGCGTGCGTCGGCTGGCCGAGCTCGTGGAGGACGTAGTTCGTGGCGTCGACGACGTTGTTGATCGAGCGCGATCCGACCGCCTCGAGACGACGCACGAGCCACTCCGGGCTCGGTCCGACGTGAATGCCGCGAATCACCGCGGCCATGTACCGCCTGACGAGTCCCTCTTCCTGAACCCGCACGTCGATGCTGCCGGTGCGGCCCTCGCCACGCACGCGCGACGCCGCGGGAATCGTGGCGTCCGCGCCGTCGATCCTTGGCAGCGTGACGGGAGAGTCCACGGCGGCGGCAATCTCGCGAGCGACGCCGAGGTGGGAGAGGAGGTCCGGGCGGTTGGGGCTGACGTCGATGACGATCTTGGTATCGCCTGCGGGCATGACCTTGAGGAACGGTGTGCCCGGCGCGGCTTCGACGGAAAGCTCGAGGATTCCCTCGTGATCTTCCCCGAGGCCGAGCTCGCGCGGCGAGCAGAGCATGCCGTTCGAGCTCTGGCCGCGAATACGGCGCCGCTCGATCTTCAAGCCGTTAGGCATCGTCGTGCCGGTCGGCGCGAAGGGGTAGAGCTTCCCCGCCTCGACGTTAGGCGCGCCACAAACGACGTCGAGCAGCGTACCAGTGCCCGCGTCGACTTTCGTCACCCAGAGATGATCGGAGTCGGGATGTCGGCCGGCCTCGACGACGCGCGCGACGACGATCGGCGCCAGGTCCTGGCGCAGCGGAACGAGCTCGTCGACCGTCGCTACGCGCGACGTGATGAGGTCACGCAGCTTCGCCGGCGTCTCGTTGAAAGGCACGAGCGCCCGCAACCACTCATACGAAACGTTCATTCGCCGATCTGCTCGAGAAAGCGGATGTCGGAGTCGTAGAGAATCCGAATGTCGGGAATACCGTAGCGGCTGATCGCAATGCGACCCGGTCCCATGCCGAAAGCCCAGCCGCTGTATCGCTCGCTGTCGACACCGGCCGCCTCGAGTACCGAGGGATGGACCATCCCCGATCCCAGGATCTCGACCCAACCGGTCTGTTTGCAGACACCGCAACCCGTGCCACCGCAGACGCCACACTGCACGTCCATCTCCGCGGACGGCTCCGTGAAGGGGAAGAAGCTGGGGCGGAAGCGCGTCGGCCGGCGACCGAAGAAGCGATTGGCGAATCGCGTCAATGTCGCCTTCAGATCGACGAAGCTGATCCCCTCGTCGATGCAGAGCCCCTCGATCTGCTCGAACGCCGGTGCGTGCGACGGATCGAAGAAGTCACGGCGGTAAACGCGCCCCGGAATCAACACGCGAATCGGCGGCGCGTAGCGCTGCAGCGTCCGGATCTGCACGGGCGAGGTATGCGTCCGTAGCAAAATGTCACCGCTCAGATAGAGCGTGTCGTGAAGGTCCATCGCGGGGTGGTTCGGCGGAAAGTTCAGCGCACCGAAGTTGTACCACTCCGTCTCGACCTCCGGACCGGTGGCGACGGTGAAGCCGAGCTCGCGAAAGATCCCTTCGATCTCCTCGATGACCAGCGTCACCGGATGCTTCGCACCGCGCCAGGCGCGGCGCGCCGGCATCGTTAGGTCCGCGGGACGCGTCGTGCTCTGATCACCGAGCTTCGCGATCTCCTGTCGGCGGCGCTCGAGTGCCTCCGTCAGCGTCGCCTTGACGGTGTTGAACAACCGTCCCGCTTCAGGCCGCGCTTCTTTCGGAAGCTGGCCGAGGGCGATTTGAAACTCACGCAACTTGCCGCGCTGATCTCCAAGGAACTCGATGCGCGCGGCCTCGAGGTCGTCGGCGCTTGCGGCGCGCGCGAGCTCGGCGACGCCGCGCTCGGACAGCTCGCCAAGGCGCCGCTTGTATTCGTCGAGTGTCGGGTGTTCAGGGGGCATGACCGAAGTCGTCATCATCGAGGCTCGAAAAGAAGAACGGCGGCAGTGCAGAAAACTCGCACCGCCGCCGTCTCGCTTCAACGTGAACCGGGAGTCACGTCGATGGCAGAGCTCTCCTACGCGGAGCGCGCCTTGTCAGCGAGGGCGCTGAACGCCGCCGGATCGTGGACGGCCAGATCGGCGAGAATCTTTCGATCGAGCTCGATGCCGGCCTTCTTCAACCCGCTCATGAACACGTTGTAGTTCATGTCGTTCTGATGCGCGGCGGCGTTGATGCGCGTGATCCAGAGTCGGCGGAAATCGCGCTTCTTCGCCTTGCGATCGCGGTACGCATACTTCCAACCGCGCTCGACGTTTTCCTTCGCCGCCTTCCACAGCTTGCTGCGGCCGCCAAAGGCGCCGCGCGCCGCCTTCATGATCTGCTTCTTCCGCTTGAGACGCGGAACGTTCGATCGTGCTCGTGGCATGGTGAGTCTCCTTAAGCCTGAAGCAGCCGCTTGACGTGCTTCACCTCGCCCGTGGTTGCCACGAGAGAGGACTGTCGAAGGCGGCGCTTCCGCTTCGCATCCTTCTTGGTGAGGATGTGGCTCTTGAAGGCGCGCATGCGCTTCACTTTACCCGAGCCGGTAACCTTGAAGCGCTTCTTCGCGCCCTTGTGTGTTTTCATCTTCATGGGAACGCCCTCATTTCGGCGCCAGAATCATCGTCATGGATTTGCCTTCCAGTCGCCCCGCGCTCTCGATCTTGCCGACGTCTCCGAGCTGCTGAGCGACGCGGTCGAGCACTGCCTGGCCGAGCTCTGGATGCGCGACCTGCCGACCGCGGAACATCATCGTCACCTTGACCTTGTTCTTCTCCTCGAGGAAGCGCCGAGCGTGGCGGGTCTTCGTATCGAAGTCGTGGTCGTCGATGCCGGGACGGAACTTCACTTCCTTCAGCTCGATGACGTGCTGCTTCTTCTTGGCGACTCGAGCCTGCTTCGCCATCTCGAACTTGTACTTGCCGTAGTCCATGATGCGGACCACCGGCGGGCGCGCGGTTGCGGCGACTTCGACCAGATCGAGGCCCTGTTCCTCCGCCATGCGGAGGGCAGCATCCACCTCGAGAATGCCAAGCTGCGAACCGTCTGCCCCGATCACGCGGACGGGACTGATGCGGATCATGCGGTTGACCCGCACGCGTTTCGTAGTGTCCTGAATACCGAGATCCTCAGCGAGAGAAAACGAAAAGACGCGGACCCCTGTTGGAATCCGCGTCGGGCGCCGCTGCGCCTCGAGCGAGTCGAGGCCGCGTCGTCGAATGTGGACTCCTGCAGCACGCCTCGCGCGCGTCCGCGAGGGCCAGAGGGTGGGACCGACGACCGGCCGGTCCACTTAGCGCATTGAAGCGAATGAAGTTAGGTGGGAAGATGAGCCGAGTCAAGCGCTCTCCTCCCTTCATGCCACTCATCAAAAGCGTTGGCGCGGACCAACACCGACACTGGCGGACATTCACGGGCAAGCATTTCGTCAGCGGCTGTCGCCCTTGATGTGTCCGCGTGAGTCAGCGCCAACGCTTTTGACTCTGCGAGAGGAATCTATTTGACCGCGCCGAGACCCTCGCTGAGCTTGCCCCAGGGTGTCGCCGCGTCGTGCTCGAAGATGAAAAGCCAGTCCTCGGCCTGTGCCTGGGCCAGGATGCGCCGCTTGGTCTCGAGCGTCACCAAGGGCTCGACGTCGTAGCCCATGATCCAGGGGAGCGGCAGGTGAGCGGTCGTCGGCATGAGGTCCGCCAGGTAGAGCGCGCGCTCACCGTCCGACTCGATGAGCAAACTCTGATGCCAGGGGACGTGGCCCGGCGTGCGCACGGAGCGAATTCCAGCGACGATCTCCCGATCGCCCTCGATGAAGTCGAAGCGATCCGCTTCGGCGATCGGGACGAAATTGTGCGGGAAGTAGCTGCCGGCGGTCCGCTCGTTCGTGTGCGTGGCGAATTCGTACTCGCCGCGCTGCACGACGTATCGAGCGTTCGGAAAAGACGGACGCACCTTGCCATCCGTCGTGCGTAACGTGTTGCCCCCGGCGTGATCGAAGTGAAGATGCGTATTGATCACCAGCGCGACGTCCTCGGCACGAATTCCGACGTCGAGGAGGCCGTCCTCGAGCCAGGTCGGCCCGCGCTCGCCGCGATTCTCTACGCCGTAGATGTCGTGGAACTTCTCATTTTCCTTGTTCCCCGCGCCGGTGTCGATGAGAACAGGACCGATCTCATGCTCGATGAGGAGACAGCGCATCCCGAGCTGGATGCGATTGCGCTCATCGGGAACGATACGGCGCTGCCAGAGCATCTTCGGCACGACGCCGAACATCGCGCCGCCGTCCAGCTTCTGACCGCCGGCCTGGATCGCGTGGACCGTCCACCGGCCGATGCGGCGCGTTTCGACGCGCGGGCCCAGGCCGCGGGGAGCGGCAGCTGCGTCGAGGGCCGGGGTCATGCGGTGGTGTCCTTGTCGACGGGGCGCGGCATCGCGGGGGGCCGGCGCGAACGGCGCCGCTTCGGTACCGGCGCGATGAGTAAACGCTGAAGATCGTGCCAGCTCTCGCATCCTTCCCGGCGCGCGTCGTCCATCATGCGAAGAAAGACCTGCGCCGTGGCGAAGGCGTCCCCGCCGGCGCGGTGGCGCCGCGTGATCTCCACGCCGTAGTGCAGCGAGACATAATCCAGCGATCGCCGGCGCAGCCCCGGTAGCAGTTTGCGCGCGAGTCGAACCGTACAGAGGCGCCGACCGGCCAGCGTCCGCCGCGTGGCGCGCTCGATCTCCGTGGACAGGAAGCGCCAGTCGAAGTTGGCGTTGTGCGCGACGAACACGCGTCCGTCGAGCACGCCGAGGAGTTGATCGCAGATCTCGGCGAAGACCGGCGCGTTCTTCACCATCTCCCAGGAGATGTTCGTCAGGCGGCTGATCCACGGCGGGATCGACCGCTCCGGGTTGACGAGCGTGTCGAAAACCGTTGTCGCGACTCCGTTCTTTACTTCGACGACCGCGACTTCGGTGATGCGGTCGCCGCCGGTGACGCGGCCGCCCGTCGCCTCGACGTCGACCACGGCGTAGGTGAGGCCCGCGAGCGCATCCGCAGAAGGAAAGGCGAGGTCGCGCGCGAGTCCCCAACGGCCGTCCGGCTCGCGCACGACACCACGGTGACCGGCGAAGAGCGCAATCGCCATGTGCTCCGCCACGGCGGCGGGCATCGACGGGAGCTGGCAGACGTGCGCGATGAGCGTTCGTGCATCAGCGGGGCCCGCAGCCAGGTAATCGACGGCGCGCCGCGACAGGAGCGTCTCCCGCGCCGTCACCGTCACGCCCGACATGCTTTCCGTCAGTCCCACGGATCCTCGCGCTGAACGGGGCAGCTCATGCACCGAGGGCCGCCACCGCCGCGCACGAGCTCCGATCCCTCGAACGAGATCGCCGCGCGGTCACCCTCGGCGATTCGCTCCTCGCCCGTGAGGAAGGAGACGCCCGACATGACGCGGAACCCGACCTTCTCCATCTCGTGCAGCGTTGCCTCGTTGCGCTGGTACGAGAGGACGACGCCCGGACGGAGCGCGACGAAGTTGCACCCCGACGCCCACTGCTCACGCTCCTGCGTCGTGCGGTTACGGCCGCCGCAAAGGATCGGCTCCATGGGCATTCCGCAGGACTGGAGCGCGGCGAAGATGTTCGCCGGCTCGCGCAGCGTCGACTCTCCCTTGTGCCAGTGCAGGATGGGGAGTCGCTCGGGCCCGATGAAATGCGGCGGAAAAACGACGCAGAGCTCACGATCGACCTGGGTGAAGACCATGTCGAGGTGAATGGCCGTCGTGACTTTTGGCATCACGACGACGAGGATGTCCGTGACGTCCGTGTGCTCGAAGAAGAGGCTCGCCAGCTGATCGATGCCGGCAGGGCTCGAGCGCTCACTGAATCCGATGAGCACCAGATCCTGACGCAGCGAATGCACGTCGCCCCCTTCGAGCGTGTAATTCACGCGTCGCTCCGAGGCGCCGTCGTAGAGAATCCCCTGGTTCTGCAGCAGCGGGTGATGGAGGAAGAGCGTCTTCATGATGATCGCTTCCGTCCATCGAATTGCGTAACGCATCGATCCGACGAGCACGTGCTTCCCTGTCACTGTGCAGCTGTCGCGCGTGAAGAACATGTTCGGCAGCGGCGGCAGCACGTAGCCACATTCATTCAACGCCTTCGCCAGTGGACCCGGCGGCTCTTCCCTTCCCTCGATGAGCAGGCGAACGATCGTCTCGGCATCGAGCTCGCTCAGGTCGCGCGCGAGCGGCTCGGACGGTACGATGTCCATTGTCTCGCGGATCAGCAGCTCACGCGCTTGGGCGTTGGCGAGCACGTCCGCGAGCAGGTCGCGGACCTGATAGACCTTCGTGAAGCGCTCGAGGATCGTGAGGAAGCGGCGATGCTCCCGCTGCGCGTTCTCCGCGTCGATGATGTCGTCGTAGAGAAATTCCGCGCGATTGGACGGCGTCACGGCACGGAGCTCGGGACCCGGCGAATGCACGACGACTCCCCTCAACCGCCCGATCTCGGACGTAACGTGGACCGACATGGCCCGAAGATAACCGAAGGGTGATAGCTGGTGCAGGCGGAAGAGCGTCTTTAACTTGTGAATTCGTTCACAAGCCGGGACCGTAAGCACCCGTGGCGAAACGCATCGCTGATTCGACCGTTCGACGTCTTTCCGCCTATTTGCGCTTCCTCGAGGACTTCGAGAGTCGGGGCCTCGAGACGATCTCCAGCGAAGAGCTGGCGCAGCGCGGCGGCACGACCTCGGCGCAGGTGCGGAAGGACCTCTCGTTCTTCGGCTCGTTTGGCAAGCGCGGCCTTGGCTACTCCGTGCCCGAGCTGGCCGGACGGCTCCGCGAGATTCTCGGTCTCGGCAAGGAGTGGAAGGTCATCATCATCGGCGCCGGCAAGATCGGCGCGGCGCTCGCGCAGTATCGCGGTTTCCGCCAGCGCGGCTTTCTGATTCTCGCCGCGTACGACGCCAACGAAGAAAAGATCGGTCGAAAGCTCGAGGGGATTCCCGTGCGCGACATCGCGCAGCTCGAGCGCGACGTCCGCCAGGATCGCCCCGACATCGCCGTCCTGACCGTGCCGGCAGAGGAAGCCCAGCGCGTGCTCGACCGCGTCGTAAAAGCCGGCATGAAGGCGATTCTCAATTTCGCGCCGACGCAACTTCAGGCTCCCGCCGACGTCACCGTGAAGACAGTGAACATGGCGATGGAGCTCGAGGGACTGAGCTACGCGCTGACCAATCGCGACTGACCC
>Ga0070681_10001083_pt1 | contig 23250 bp, 16 predicted proteins | sample KBSC83BmetaG_FD_65650 | JGI IMG/M metagenome (GOLD analysis project Ga0070681, IMG submission 65650) | Corn rhizosphere microbial communities from Kellogg Biological Station, Michigan, USA - KBS C8-3B metaG | ecosystem: Host-associated > Plants > Roots > Rhizosphere | place: USA: Michigan...
GAGTTCGGCGCGATGATGGACGTCGAGCTCGTGAACGACGGTCCGGTGACGCTCTGGCTGGAACGCTGACGATGCCGCCATCGCCTAACGAGAAACGCGAGCTCGTCCCCGTGGTGCTGGCGTCGCAGTCGCCGCGGCGCCGCCAGCTCCTGTCGCTCATCGGCATCGAGCACGACGTCCGGCCCGCCAACATCGACGAGAGCTACTTCCCGGGAGAGGAGCCCCGAGCGCATGCACTCCGCCTCGCCCGCGGGAAGGTAGAGGCGATCGCCGCGCCGGGTGCCGTCACGATCGGCAGCGACACCATCGTCATCCTCGACGGTGAGCTGCTCGGCAAGCCGGCTGACGTTGCCGAGGCCGCGACCACGCTGCGCCGATTGAGCGGCCGGGCGCACACGGTCATCACCGCCGTGGCGGTCCACTGGCGCGATCAGCTCGTCGCCGACGCCGAAGAGGTCACCGTCACCTTTCGATCACTCTCGGACGCCGAGATCGCCGCCTACATTGCCACCGGCGAGCCGATGGACAAGGCGGGCGCGTACGGGATTCAGGGCTACGGCGCGACGATCGTCGACCGGGTCGACGGCGATTACTTCGCGGTGATGGGTCTCCCTCTCAACCGCCTCACGCGATTGCTCGAGTCGTTAGGCCTCGCGTACTCGTTTGGCCCCCTGAGGCTCGGTCACCGCGACGCGACCGCATAACGAGCGCGCCACCGCTCGATCCGCTCGACGACGTCACGGACGGTGATCCGCGGCATGCGGTCGGGCCGATTCTCCATCGAGATCGGGTAGTCCTCGCCCGGCTCGCCGTAGGCATCGACAATCAGGTCGTGGAAGCGGCGATACGGGCCCGTGCGCTTGGGATTGGTGTAACCCATGAGACTCACGACCGGGCGGTTCAGCGCCACCGCGATGTGCAGCGGGCCCGTGTCCGGCGCGAGCACGAGCGCCGATCCGTCGAGGATCCCGACCAGATTGCGCAGCCCGCTCCCGAGCGCGGAGAGCGGCTTGTGGCGCGCCCGCTCCATGATCACGCGCTCGGCGGCGAGCTCTCGCTCGCTGCGCCCGCCGACGAGCACCGGGGCGAGGCCGAAGTCGTGATACAGCACGTCTACGACCTCCGCCCACCGCTCCGGCAGCCAGTCTTTCTGCGGCTTGCTCGTCGCCACGACGATCGCCGCCGCGGGCCGGTCGAGCTTCTCGAAGAAATCGCGCTGCCACGCCCGCTCGCTCGGCCATGGACCGAGATCCCAGGCGACTGGCTCGTTAGGCACGCCGAGCGCGGTGAGAAACTCGAGGTACTGATCCTGGACGTGCTGGGGTGCGTGCGGCGGGATCTTGTGCGTGGTGAAGAGCCAGTTCATGTCGCGCGCCCGCGCGCGGTCGAAGCCGAGCTTCACCGGGGCGCGGGTGAACGAAGTGACGATCCCCGCCTTGAAGTAGACCTGAAAGTTGAGGACGAGATCGAACGGCCGACGCGCGAGCTCGCCCCGCACGTTGGTGAACGCGCGCCACCCCTTCGAGCGGTCGAACACGACAATGTCGTCGACGTGGGGATGGCCGCGCACGAGGCTCGCCGGCCCCGGCTGCAGCACCCACGTAACTTTGCTCTGCGGCGCGTGCCGTTTGAGCGCGTGCAGCACGGGGAGCACGTGCACCGCGTCCCCGACAGCGCTCATCATGACGATACCGACGCGATCGAGCTTCGCGGAGATCACAGCGCGTCGATCTCGGCGAGAAGCTCGGCCGCGGCGATGCCCGCGGGCGACGGCCGGGCGAGCATGCGCGACGGCCCGACACCCTGGGGAAAGGTGCGCCGCGGCTCACCGGGCGCGAAGATCCCAACCACCGGGACGCCGAGCGCGCCGGCCACGTGCAGCGGGCCGGAGTCGTGTCCGACGAAGAGGGCAGCGTCCGCGAGCGCGGCGGCCGTGTCGGCGAGCGTGCCGTCGCCGACGCGGTCGATGAAACGCCAGTCCGCTGGCGCGGAGTGGACGCGCAGCCGATTCAGCTCGTTCGGGCTGCCGATCCAGAGAATTCTCATTCCGCGCTCCCGCAGCGCGTGCGACAGCTCGATCCAGACGGGGAGCGCAACACAGCGATTCTCCTTGCTCGCGAACGGATGCAGCGCCGCGTACGGCCGTCCGACTGTGGTGGCAAGCCGCTCCCGCCGCGGTGCGAGTGGCGTAGCGTCGAGGCGATAGCGAAGGGTCGCCGCGTCGATGCCGAGCGGCGCGAGCAGCCGCGCCATCTCGCTGAGCACGGGATGCTCGATGTTCTCGTGGGGCAGAGCGTCGGTAAGGAAGTAATGGTTCTTGCGCCGGCGGAGCCCGATGCGTCGCGGAATGCGTGTCGCGGCGACGGCGGCGGCCGTGCGCCACGGCGCGGCGGCGAGAACCGCGACGTCGTATCGCCGGCGCCGCACCTCCTGAAACGCGCGGAAAAACGCCGCGCGCGAGCCCTTCGCGCGTCCTGGCGCGACGTCCCAGAACGGATCCGACGCGATCACGTCCGACACGCCGGGAACGAGTCTCGCCACGTCGGCCGTATACTCCTTGCACCAGACGTCGAGCGTAGCGCGTGGAAAGCGCTCACGCAGGGGCGGCGCGAGCGCCGACGCGAAGACCAGATCACCGAGATTGTCGAGGCTCACGAGGAGAATGCGGTCGACGGACATGCGCCGACAAAGCTAACTTGAGCCGTTCGCGGCCCGCAGCCCAGTTCGATCCGAGATGCGCATCCTTCACATCGACACCGAGCGAGGCTGGCGGGGCGGCGAGCGCCAGGCGCTCTGGCTCGCGCAGTCGCTCGAGCGGCGTGGGCATCCGTCGATCATTGCGGCACGGCCCGATGAGCCGTTAGCGCTCCGAGCGCGCGAAGTGGGGCTCGAGGTTGCACCGTCGACGCCAAGCTTCGAGGCGGATCCCGCCGCGGTGCTCGGCCTGCGGCGACGCCTCAGCGGCGTTGATATCGTTCATGCTCACACCGGGCACGCGGTCGGACTTGGCGCGCTCGCCACGCTCGGCACCGGCGTCAAGCTCGTCGTGTCGCGCCGCGTCGACTTTCCGCTGCGCCGGAATCTCGGCACGCGCTGGAAGTACGGCCGCGCTGCCGCGATCATCGCGATCTCCCGCGCCGTGGCCGATGTGCTCTCGCGGGGCGGCATCGCGCCCGAGCGCATCGTCGTCGTCCACGACGGCACGGACACTGGCCGCGCCATCGCACCGGCATCATCGGAGACCCTTGCGTCGTTAGGCGTGCCCACCGGACTGCCGCTCGTCGTGCAGGTCGCGCAGCTGGTGCCGCATAAGGATCCACTCAACTTCGTTCGCGCGATCGCCGCCGCGCGCGAACGCGTTACGGCGCTTCAGGCGCTCCTCGTCGGCGACGGACCGCTGCGCCAGGAGGTTGCCGACGCCGTGCGCACGCTCGGCCTCGAGGGGAGTCTCCACGCTGTGGGTTACCGCAATGACGCCGATGCACTCCTCGCCGCCGCCGACGTCGTCGTGCTCAGCTCGCGCGAGGAGGGGATGGGCTCCGTGCTCCTCGACGCGCTCTTCCTCGGCAAACCGGTAGCCGCCACACGCGCTGGCGGTATTCCCGAAGTCATCGCGCACGGAGAGTCGGGTCTCCTCGCGGCGGTGAGCGACCCGCGCGCACTTGGCGCGCACATCGCTTCGCTACTCGAGGATCGGGCTCTCGCGGCGCGTCTTGCTGCCGCGGCGCGCGCCCGCGCCGACGACTTCTCGATTGAGCGATTGACCGACCGTACGCTTGCCGTCTACGAGCGCGTGCTCTCCGGCACCCCGCTCGACGATCTCGACGCGACGAACCGCCGCACCGACGCCGCCACCCGCGCGAGCTCCGCCTCGTCAACGCGCGCGTCGTGAAGCGCTCGCCACTTCCGGGCCGAGCGCATGAACCGCTCCAGATTGCCCTCGGTGACGCGGCTGTCGCCGGGCCGGCCGAACTCCACGCGGTCGACGTCGAGCACGTACGCCGTGGGCGCGGCGCCCGCCCGCGGCGCTAACAGCACGTTCTTGACGTTGAGATCGTGGTGGCGTGCCCCGCACGCGGAGAGGCGCGCGATCAGCGACGTCGCCGCCTCGAGAGACGCCCGCCGCTCGGGCGCCGCACCACCCGTGAGCACCACCGCAAGGTCGGCGCTGTCCGGCACCTCCCGCGACGCGACGTCGCTTCGGCGAAACAGGGGACCCGCCTCGTAGACCACGTAGGCGACGATCTCCGGCGTCGGCACGCCGCACGCCGTTAGGCGGAGCGCCGCCTCGAGCTCGCGCGGCGCACGCGTCGGCGCAAGGAAGCGATCGCCGGTAATCGGCGCGAAGAGACCGCCGTGCCGGTTGTGCCTGACGACGACCCGCTCCCCGCCTGGTAGCGGCACTGCGTACGCAACGCCCCGTCCCGCCAGCGGCCGTGCCTGCGGGTGTCGTGCCGCGTACTCGTAGAGTGTTTCTGAGCCGACCACCGAGCACAGGGCTTCGAGCTGTGCCTTTCGCGCGACGACGATTGCACCGCCGATCGCCGCTTGCTCGTAGCCCTGTGGGATTTCGCTCAAAGCACCACGCAATACACTGGTATTGGCTGGCTTTTGCCCTTGAGCTCCATCGGCGGACAGGCACTCAGTTTGGGTGGCGACGTCAGCGCCAGCTTCGTTTCCTCGGTGAGGAGGATCTGTCCCGCTTCCGCCGCCGAGCAGAGACGATAGGCGGTGTTCACGGTGTCACCGATGACGGTGAACTCGAGACGCCGCTCGGAGCCGATGTTTCCAGCGAACGCCTCGCCGTAGTTCACGGCAATGCCGTGCTGCAGCTGCGGGCGTCCCTCCGTCTTCCACTTCGCGTTGAGCTTCTTCAGCGCCCGCATCATGTCGATGGCCGCGAGGAGCGCGCGATCGGCGTCGTTCCCCGTCGCGATCGGCGCGCCCCACTGCGCCATCACTGCGTCGCCCATGAACTTGTCGAGCGTGCCGTCGTGGCGGAACACGCACTCCACCATCTCGGTGAAGTATTCGCTCAACAGGCTGGCCATGTCGTCCGGCCGCATCGTCTCGGAGAGCGGCGTGAAGCCGCGAATGTCGCTGAAGAGCACCGCCACGGGCCGCTTCTCGCCGCCGAGGCGGGCTGACTCACGAGAGTTGGCGATTCGCTCCGCCACCTGCGGCGCGAAGTAGCGGGTGAGATTCTCGCGGGCGAGCATCTCTGTCTGGATCCGCTGCGCGAATTGCTGGTTCTCGATGCCGGCGGCGGCGATTCCCGCGAACGCGATGAGGTACTCGAGATCGTGCTCGCTGAAGCGATGCGTCGTCGTCACGTTGTCGACGTACAGCACGCCGAGGACGCGGTCCTCACTGCCCACGAGCGGGCAGCAGATCGCGCTCCGAATCTGCTGCATCAGGATCGACTGGCCGCCGAAGCGCGAGTCCTCGCCCGCGTTGTCGGAGAGGATCGCGACTTTGTCCTCGACGACCTTGCGCGCGATCGACTGGGGCACCGCGCGCGGCTGCTCGCTCCCGCGCTTGTCGCGCGCGATCCTGGGCGTCAGCTCGCGCCCGTCCTCGCACAGCGCGATCGCGACGCGGTCGACGTCGAGAATCTGGTACGCATAGCGCACGATCTTCTCGAGCAGCGTATCGATGTCGGCCGACTTGCCGAGGCCCTTGGAGACTTCGAGCAGCGTGGCGAGCTTCTGTTGGCTCTTGTCCTCGCCTAACGTGGCGGCGGCATTCGGTGCGGTCGAGATGCGCGGATCGCTCGTCCCGAGCGCCGCGAGCGCGCCCTGCGAGTCGCGCACCGGCATCTGCCGCACGATCGTCGCCGACGGGCGAATGTGGCCGTTGCTCGCCCCGTCGGGCGGAGCGGTGAAGCCGCCCGAGGGCGAGTGCACCGTCGTTGGACCTACAGGCTGCACGCGGAACGCGACCTTGCCGAAGGTGATCGTGTCGCCGGGCTCGAGCTTCACCGCGTCCGAGTCCTCGATCCGCTCGCCGTTGTGGAACGTGCCATTGCTCGAGCCGAGATCACGAACGCGCAATCCAGACTCGTCCGCCTGGAGCTCGGCGTGCCGCCGCGAGATCGTGGGATCGAAGATCGCGATGTCGCTCGACGGAGCACGACCAACCACGAGCTGCACGCCGGAGCGCAGCTCGTGCTGTTGTAGTCCGTCAGTGCTCGTCAGCCGGTACCGCATCACACCTGCCGTTGCTGCTGAGAATATGGAGCCGCCAATCGGGCTCGCCTAGCAGAAGACTGGCGAGCCCGGGGGCGACGTCACACAGACGTCGAGACGCGCGACGTACCTCGAACGACCTCTTTCCCCTCTCGCTGCGGCGCCTCGACCTCCCGGCTGCCGCTGCTTCTCACCCGTCCAATCGCCGTCAGGAGGGCACGCGCCTTGTTCTCGGTCTCGTCCCACTCACGCTCGGGTATGGAGTCGTGAACGATGCCAGCTCCAGCTTGCACCGTCGCCACGCCGTTCGCCATCACGCACGTGCGAATCGTAATCGCCAGGTCCATCCTCTGCGCCCCGGCGGCGATGTAGCCGATCGATCCCGCGTACGCCGCCCGGCGCTCGGGCTCCAGCTCGTCGATGATCTCCATCGCGCGGACCTTCGGCGCCCCGGTCATCGTACCGGCCGGAAAGGTCGCCCGCAGCGCGTCCATGGCGGTGAGCCCCTCGCGCAGCTCGCCTTCCACCTGGCTCACGAGGTGAAAGACGTGCGAGTACCGCTCCACCACCATCAACTCGGTGACATGCACAGTGCCGTACTTCGCTATCCGGCCGACGTCGTTGCGGCCGAGGTCCACGAGCATCACATGCTCCGCCCGTTCCTTCTCGTCCGCCGAGAGCTCGGCGATGAGCGCCTCGTCCTCCTCGCTCGTCTTCCCGCGCGGCCGCGTGCCGGCGATCGGGCGCACCGTGACGCGTCCACGCTCGACGCGCACGAGGAGCTCCGGCGAGCTGCCGACGATCTCGAGCTCCTCGAGCACGAGGTGGTACATGTACGGCGACGGGTTGAGCGCCCGAAGCGCGCGATAGAGCGACGTCGAAGAAAAGTCGTGAGGCACGTCGATGCGCCGCGCGAGCAACACCTGGAACGCGTCTCCGGCTACGATGTACTCCTTGATGCGATCGACGTCGCGCATGAACTGCTCGCGCGCATAATTCGACACGCCGACCGCGGGCTCCGCGGATTGTCGTAGATCGAGTGGTGCGAGCGCCGACGGACCGCGCATCCGCGCCACCGTCGTCGCGATCTCCGCTTCAGCCTCCTCGTAGCCCTGCTGCAGGGCGACGTCGCTTGTATGCGCATCGACCTCGACGCCGACGACGATCCGTGCCTGGCCACGGAGATTGTCTATGATGACGAGCGCACCAGTGAAGACGAAGAGCGCGTCCGGAATGTTGGCGAGCGCCGCGGCGCGCGCTGGCGGATCCGGCAGCCGCTCGATGTAGCGCACGACGTCATAGCCAAAGAAGCCGACGGCGCCACTCCAGAACTCGCCGAGCTCGGGAACGTTTGCCGGCGCGTGTCGTCGGAGCAGCGTGTCGAGATCGGCGAGCGGATCCTCGGGCCGGCGCGCGGCGTGCCATCCGCGATCGGCCGTCCAATCCTCGACGACACCATCGCGCAACCTCCACGCACTCCGCGGCGCGGTACCAAGGAAGGTGTAGCGCGCCCACGTCTCGCCACCAGCGGGTGCCGACTCCAGCAGAAAGGCGAACGGCGGCTCGCGCAGCTTCGCGAAGACGGCGACCGGCGTCTCGGTGTCGAGCAGATAGTCACGCCACACGGGAACGAGCGCGCTCCCGCCGTGCGCCGTCGCGCGTCGCGCGAGATCGCGAAACGACAAGAAGGTCATCGCTGCGACGAGCGCGGCGCGCGCGCCGGTTGATCCTGCTTCACACGCCGACGAGATTCTCGAATCATGCTTCGATGGTCAGTGCAGTACTCCGCCAGAAAATCACTCGTCGCCACGGTCGCGGCGCTGCTGCTCCTCTCCAGTCCCGCTCGAACGTCGCGCGCGCAAACCGTCTGGAACGACTCGACGACGCGCGCGCTCGTGGAGCTCGCGACGCGACTCCGTGCGGCGCAGCTCGCCGATACCGGGCTCACCGACTACAAGGCCGAAGCGCACGGCTACCTTACCTTCCTCGCGCAGGTCGGCCAGGGATTCGTCGAGCCGCCGCGCATCGTCAAGGCGGACGAGCTGGCGCTGGAAGTCTACTGGCGCGCGCCCAATCTCAGCAAGCAGCGCATTGTCGGCCGACGCGACACGCTGCTGCTCCCCACCGACATCGCCTATCATCGCGATCATCTCGGCATCGTTCAGAACAATTTCCCGGCGATCATCCGCCTCGGCGAAGGCGACGAGGTGCGCGACGTTCCGCACCCGCTCTCTCGCGACGGGCTCTCGCTCTACGACTTCGCCATCGCCGACAGCCTTCGCATCCTGCTGCCCGGCCGCGAAGTGAACGTTTACGAGGTACGTGTCCGTCCCAAGGACGATCGCCAGGCGCGCGTCGTCGGCGCCGTGTACATCGATCGCGAGGCGGGCCAGGTCGTTCGCATGGCGCTCAGCTTCACCCGCGCGGCACTGCTCGACACGCAGCTCGAGGACGTGTCGATCGTGCTCGAGAACCGACTCGTCGAAGGACGTTTCTGGCTCCCGTCCCGACAGGAGATCGAGATCCGTCGTACGGGCACGTGGCTCGATTATCCGGTGCGCGGCATCATTCGCGGCCGTTGGGAGATCGGCGATTACGCGATCAACCAGGGGCTCTCGTACGCGATGTTCGGCGGCATCGAGATCGTTCAAGCACCGCCGGCGGAGCAGAAGCGGCACGTCTGGTCCACACCGCGCGTGCTCGATTCGCTCCCACCAGACGTTCGCGTCACCACCGATGCGGACGTCCGGCGCGTGCAAGAGGAGGCGCGTGCGCTCGTCCGTGCCCGTGCGCTCCAGCGGACGCGCACCGTAGCACTCTCGGCGCGCGGCATCTCCGATTTCGTGCGCTTCGATCGCGTAGAGGGCCTCGCCCTCGGCGGTGGACTCACCCAGCGACTAGGCGGGGGGCTCAGCATCGCCGGTCGTGCGCGCTATGGGTTGGATGACCACGCGGCCAAATGGCAGGCCCGCGTGGGATGGCAGAACGGATCGGGCACGTCGGTGCGTGTCATCGGACAGCGCGATTTTCGTGAGCTCGGCGACGAGCCAGAGCGTTCGCGCGCCGTAAACAGCCTCGCCGCGCAGGAATTCGCGAGCGATTACACGGACCCATATGAGGTCGAGGGCATAGGGATCGCGCTCGAGCATGCGCCCGTGGGAGAGACGCTCTGGCACTTCGAGGCCGCGCTCGAGTCCATGCGCACCTTGGCCGCGAACGCAACACCGGTTGCAGGCAGCTTTCTCGGCCTCGTCGAAGTTCCGCCGAATCGTTATGCGCGCTTCTCACTCCGGCGGGAGCGCCCGACCTCGCTCTGGTTGTTAGGCACCGAGCTGCGGACCGCGGTCGAGCTTCGTACGCTCCGCGCCGAAAGCCAGCCCGTCGTCTGCCTGCCGACGAACTGTTTCCCGCCCTTCACGACGCTGCGCGGGAGCTTCATCGCCGATCTCGAGCGGCCAATTGGGAGGCAGCGGATCGTCCTGCATACCATCGCGGGCGGCGTCGGAGGACGCGACGATGTGATCCCTTCGCAGGAGCTCTTCTACTTCGGCGGTCCCGTGACCGCGCCGGGTTACGACTTTCATCAACTCGTCGGGCGCGCCGGCTTGAGCCAGCGCCTCGAGTGGCGTCTCCCCGTACCATTCGTCGCTTTGCCGCTCGGTCGCTTCGGGAAAGTGCCCGCCTCGGCGACGCTCGCGCCGTACGCGCAGATCGTGGCTATCGGTGGCGCTCCCATCCTCGCGTCGCGCGGTGCTCTCCCGATCTCGTCGGCCACTCCGGGCGGGTATGCCTCTGTCGGCCTGGGACTGCTCACGTTCTTTGATCTCGTGCGCTTCGACGTCTCGCGCGGCCTGCGACACGGACGCTGGCTCTTCTCGTTCGATGTGAATCCCGAGTTCTGGAGCGTTCTCTGAATCCAGAGAGGCCGCTGATACCACTGACACGACCCTGATACCACTGACGCTCTCCTCAGCAGCGACGCCTCCACACACCAGGATGGCATTCTGAGGGTCTTGAACAAAGCAAAGTCAAAACCGCCGCGACCAATTCTCTCTCACACGGAACTGGTCAGTGGTTTCAGGGGCCCTCATCCTGGCGCGCACGAATGCTTCGCCTCGCGTAAGTCCGGTGCGACACCCAACTCCTCGCGCCCCAAATGTGCGGCATGTCGGACGCCCTGCTTTCGCCTCACTCGCCCGCGGCCCGCGATCGGTGGCTGCTCCCCGTACTTGCTGGCGCGCTCGACGAAGACACGATCCAATCGCTGGATCTCTCGTCCGCGCGAAGCATCTGGGAAGCCGTCACCGCACGTCAGCTCTTCAATGACCGCACCCTGACGTCGCTCGTCGCTCGCCATTTTCATCTTCCGCTCGCGGATCTGGGCCGGGTCACGAGCCAGGCGCTCGAGCTGATCCCGGAGCGATGGGCGCGCCGCTTCGGTGTGCTCCCGCTCTCCATCGACGACGACGCGCTCATCGTCGCGACGTCGAACCCGTGTGACGTCGACTGCGAGCGCGCCCTCGCCTTCGCCGCCGCGCGTCCGGTGCGGTTCGCGATGGCTTCGCCGGCCGACATCGCTGCGCGACTCGACGCGGCATACGGTGGCGACGGCGACGTATCGCCTAACGAGCAGGTGCGACCAAGCGAAAGCGCGCGCCACGTCGACGTCCAGCTCCTCGCCGGCGAAGCGGAGGAGTACGATGAGCACTCGCTGGCGGGTGACGACGCGCCGTCCATCTCTCTCCTCGTCGACGAGCTCCTCGGCGCCGGGATTGGCGAGCGCGCGAGCGACATCCACATCGAGCCGGAAGAGCAAGGCATCGTCGTCAGGCACCGCGTCGATGGCGTGATCCGGGTCGCGCGTCGGCTGCCGCGCGCCATTGCGCCCGCGCTCGCGTCGCGAATCAAGATCATCTCCGGCCTCGACATCGCGGATCGCCTGCGGCCGCAGGACGGGCGCGCGCGCGTCGCCGTCAACGGCGTCCCCGTCGACCTGCGGGTGTCGAGTCTGCCCGCTTCGCACGGCGAGAAGATCGTCATCCGCGTGCTCGATGGTCGCACGGCAGTGCGCACGCTCGACGCGATCGGCTTCGCACCGGACGAACTGGCGCGCATCGAGCGGCTTCTCCAGTCGCGCGAGGGGCTGCTGCTCGTCACGGGGCCAACCGGCTCCGGCAAGACGACGACGCTCTACGCCGCGCTCCGGCTTCTCAAGCAGCGCGGCGTGAACATCGTCACCGTCGAAGATCCCATCGAGTATCGCCTGCCGGGAATCGTTCAGGTCCAGGTCAACGAGCGCGCCGGTCTCACCTTCGCCGCAGCGCTGCGCTCGATCATGCGCCAGGATCCCGACGTTCTGCTCATCGGTGAGATTCGCGATCGCGAAACCGCCGAGATCGCGATTCAGGCGTCGCTCACGGGACACTTGGTGCTGTCGACGCTGCACACGAACGACGCCGCGAGCGCCGTCACGCGGCTCATCGACATCGGCGTCGCTCCGTACAAGATCGCCACGGCCGTGAAGGGCGTGCTCGCGCAACGGCTGCTGCGCCGGCTCTGCTCCAAGTGCCAGGCGGCCGGCCGATCGACTGGCTGTAAGCTTTGCGGCGGTGGCGGCTATCATGGCCGGCTGGCGATCGTCGAAGTGCTCATCGCCACGGCGGAGTTCGAGCGACGCGTCGCCGCCGGCGAGGCCGCCGAGCGCATCGCCGACGCGGCGCGAAACGACGGGATGCGCTCCCTCTGGCAGTCGGGGCTCTCGCGCGTCCAGAATGGCGAGACCACGGAGGAGGAGCTGCTTCGCGTGGCCGCGCCGGATGCGTCCCAGTCGGTGCCATCGCCCGCCGCGCCGGTAAACGCAGCGTCGGCGGTACATTATCTCCGGCAGCCGCAGGTGTCCTCACAACGGCTTGGCGAGCCCTCTCTCACTGTGTCCCAGCTTTCGATCGGCACCATCGATGTCTACGTGATCCGTCCGCTGCCGGCCGGATGGCGCGTGCTCGTGCTCCAGCGCGCCCTCGAGACCCGCTGTCCAACGGCGTGGGAGACGGTCCACGGCCATATCGAGGAGGGCGAGGAGCCAGAGGATGCCGCGATCCGCGAAGTGCGCGAAGAGGCCGGTCTCGAGGTGAGTCGCCTCTACAACGTCACCGTGCAGCCATTCTATCTGCACCGCAGCCATACCGTGCAGCTCGCGGTCGTCTTCGCGGCCTTCGTCGACGAGCCCGCAACCCTCACGTTAGGCAGCGAGCATCAGCGCGCGGAATGGCTCACCGTCGACGAAGCGCTCGACCGGTTCCAGTGGCCCCGGGAGCGCGAGGCGCTCCGTGAGATTGCCCACTTGCTCCGCACCGGCGATGCGGGGCCAGTCGAGGACGTATTGCGAGTGAAATGAGTAGTGGGCTGAGTGCAGTGGGCCGAGGGTGAACTGCACACGCTTTCGCTTCTCCCGCCCTCTGCCCTCTGCCCTCTGCCCTCTGCCCTCTGCCCTCTGCCCACAGCCCTCTACCCGCTGCCGCCGCGTTCGTGCGATGTCCGTAACACCGTGCCGGTCGTCGGGGCGTTGGGCTTCACCCGCACGCTCTTCGCCGGAATGCCGACGTACACGTGATACGGCCGCACGTCCTTCGTCGCGACCGCCATCGCGCCAACCATACCCTGTTCGTTGACGTGCACTCCTGCGAGCACCGTCGCGTGATAGGTGATCCGCACGCCGTCGTCGATCCGCGTGCAGGCGTTCGTCACGTCCTTCTGCTCGACGATGCTGTGGGTGTGGCTATAGATGTTTGCGTAATCGCTGATCGACACGTTGTTCCCGAGCACGATGCCGCCGCGATCGTCGAGGAGCACGTTCCGGTGCACGACGACGTTGTCGCCGACTTCCATGTTGTAGCCGAACGAGAACTCCACGTTGTGGAACGCCTTGAACTTCTCGCCGCAGCGCTTGAAGATGTGCCGCGCCAGGAGTCGTCGGAGCTCGACGCCGAGCCAGACGTTCTGGCCGCCCGCCGCGGTGCGATCGAACGAATACCAGAGCCAGAGTAGCGGCTTCACGCGCTGGAATCGCTCCTGGTCGCAGTCGGCGTAGTACTCGGGCTCGAGCGTCACGTTGCACGGATCCATCGCCGACAACGCCAGCCGCGTCGCCACCGGGACGCGCGCGTCGTTGACTGCCGTCTCCCAGTTCGCCGCGTACTCCGGATGCCAGAGCTGTGCGAGCGTCTCACGACAGAGGCGATTGCGATTCGTCGCCGAGTCCTGCAGGGCGGCCTCGAGCTGCGCGAGCCAGTCGCGCGCGGCCGCGATGACCGGTCGATCTTCGAGTGCGCGCAGCGGAAGGAGTGCCATGGGAGCGAGTGGTTGAGTGGCCGTCCAGACGGCGCCTTCCCGAACGGTAACGCGTCCGTCCAGCCCTCGGCACGCTACGTCGTTGCGCTCGCCCGCCAGGCCGGTTGCTCGACGAGCGCGACGACGGCTTCGGCCAGCTCGTCGCGCCCTTCGCCCGTCACGGCGCTGAACGGGATCACCTGATCCTCGCTCGTCTCGAGGATGTCGAGCAGCGCCGGGATGCGCTCGTTTCGCTGGAACGCCGTCAGCTTGTCGATCTTGGTCAGCGCGAAGAGCGTCGGCACGCCGACCGATGCGAGAAAGGCGAGCATCTGACGATCGTCGTCCGTCGGGTCGTGCCTAACGTCGAGCAGCTGCACGATCCCGCGCAGCTCCTTGCTGCTCCGGAGATAGCCCTCGATCAGCGGCTTCCACTCTGCGCGCCGCTCCTTCGAGATGCGCGCGTAGCCGTAGCCGGGGAGGTCGACCAGAACGAACTGCCCGTTCACGAGAAAGAAGTTGACCTCGCGCGTCCGGCCCGGCGTGTTGCTCACCCGGGCGAAGCGCTTCCGTCGCACGAGCTTGTTGAGCAATGACGACTTTCCGACGTTGGATCGTCCCGCGAACGCGACCTCCGGCCACTTGGGCTCCGGCCGCCACCCATTCGGGCTCGCCATCGGCCCGATGAACTCCAGGCTCCGGATCACCAGCGGATCGCGCGCCGATTCAGTCAAGTCGCGCCTCCTCGAGATCAGGGCTCTCGGGGACGCGAATGGCGCGAATTTGAAGCGAATCCAACCGTGAGCATTGAAGCTTCAATGCAGCCGTCAAAGTTTCGTCTTTTTTAAAAAAGACGGTCCGTCCTAACATCGATCGCATTCGCTCACATTCGCGTAATTCGCGTCCAAAAGCTGTGGGCCATACCAGCCGCGACGATCAATGCGATCAATGGGTGATCATCCCCGGCGCCGGCACGACGAGCTCCTCCGGATTGTCGCCCACGCCTTCGCGCCGGTCGAGTGCGAGCTGCAGCACTTCGTCCATCGTGCGCACCGGATGAAAGCTCACCGACGACCGCACTTCGGCCGGCACGTCGTCGAGGTCGCGGCCGTTCTGGTAAGGGATGAGCACGTGCGCAACGCGATTCCGGTGCGCCGCGACTGCCTTCTCCTTGAGCCCACCGATCGGAAGCACTCGGCCGCGAAGCGTGATCTCGCCCGTCATTGCCACGTCGCCGCGAACCGGAATGCCCGTGAGCGCGCTCACGATCGCCGTCGCGATGGCGATGCCGGCGGACGGACCATCCTTGGGCGTCGCACCCGCCGGAATGTGAACGTGGAGATCGCGATTCCGGTGGAACTCGCGATCGATCCCGAGCGCGCCGGCGCGCGAACGCGCGTAGCTGAGCGCCGCGGATGCGGACTCCTTCATGACGTCGCCGAGCGTGCCCGTGAGCTGCAGCTTCCCGCGGCCGCCGACGACGCTCACCTCGATCTCCAGCACCTCGCCGCCCACGCTCGTGTAGGCGAGCCCGGTCGCAACCCCGACTTTGCTCTCGAGGTTGAGCTCCGAGGGATCGAAGGGCGGCGTGCCCAGGAGCTCCTTGAGATCGCCTGCGGTAACGCGCGCGACAGGTGCCGGCGCTGCCGCGCCGTTAGGCGCACTCGCGCCTTCGCTTCCGGACGACTCCACGGCCACCAATGCGCTGCCATGCTGCTCCGCCTTCCGGCGCGCCAGCTTGCGCGCGACGCGCGCGATCCGCCGCTCCAGCTCGCGCACACCAGCCTCGCGCGTGTAGCCCTGGATGATCGCCGAGATCACCTCACTGTCGATCGCGACGCTCTCCGGAACGAGCCCATTCTGACGGAGCTGCCGTGGGACGAGAAACTGCCGCGCGATCGCGAGCTTTTCCTGGTCGAGATAGCCCGAGAGCCGGATGATCTCCATCCGGTCGCGCAGCGGCTCCGGTACCTGCGGCAGATAGTTCGCCGTCGTCACGAACAGCACTTGAGAGAGGTCATAATCGACCTCCAGAAAGTGGTCGTTAAAGGCGCGGTTCTGCTCCGGATCGAGAACCTCTAACAGAGCTGCTGACGGATCGCCGCGATAATCCTGCCCGAGCTTGTCGACCTCGTCCAGCAGGATCACCGGGTTCACGACCTCGGCCCGGCGCATCGCCTGGATCACCCGCCCAGGCATCGACCCGATGTAGGTGCGGCGGTGCCCGCGAATCTCCGCCTCGTCGCGCACGCCGCCTAACGACATGCGCACGAACTTCCTGCCTAACGCGCGGGCGATCGACCGACCGAGGGATGTCTTGCCGACGCCGGGCGGACCGACGAGACAGAGGATCGGCCCCTCCATCCGGCCGACGAGCGACAGCACGCCGATGTAGTCGAGGATGCGGTCCTTCACCTCCTCGAGGCCGTAGTGGTCTTCGTCCAGCACCCGCCGCGCGTGCGCGACGTCGAGCACGTCGTCGCTCCGCTCGCTCCAGGGCAGCGCGAGCAGCCAGTCCACGTAGTTGCGCCCGACCGTCGATTCCGGCGACAGCGGCGACATCCGGCGGAGCTTCCGCACCTCGCGCAACGCGCGCGTCTGCACCGTCTCGGGCATGTGCTTCGTCGCGATCTGCGCCTCGAGCCCTTCGACGTCCTCGCCCTCGTCCTGGCCGAGCTCACGATGGATCGCCTTGAGCTGCTCCTGCAGATAGAACTCGCGCTGGTTCTGGAAGAGCGATCCGCGCACCTCGTCGTCGATCTTCCGCTCCAGACGCAGGAGCTCGATCTCCGAGCGCAGCAGCTCGGCGAGCATCCGGTAGAGCGCGAGGAGGGACGTCGTCTCGAGCAGCGCCTGACGAGTCTCGACGCGGACGCTCAGATGGGCGGCGATGCCGAACGCCTGTCGCGCCGTGCTGTCGGCGCCTTGAACGAGCGTCACTACTTCTGGGGGGATGCGGCGGTGCAGGGAGACGTACTCTTCGAAGAGCGCGACGACGCGACGCGCCAGCGCTTCCACCTCCGAGATCTCCTCGGGCGAGGTTTGCTCCTCGACGGGCACGACCTGCGCTCGCAGGTGCTCTCCCATCGACACGTACCGCGTGACCCGCACCCGAGCGAGCCCCTCGACGAGAATCTTCGCCGCCCCGCTCGGCGCCCGGGCGAGCTGGACGACGCGGGCGACGACGCCGCCCCGATACAGATCGGCCGCCGCGGGCTCGTCCGTGTCGCCGCTCCGTTGGGTGACGAGGAGGATGTAGCGGTCCTCCGCCATCGCGCTGTCCACCGCCGCGAGCGACGCCGGCCGGCCGACGAGCAGGGGCATCGTCACATGCGGAAAGATGACGACGTCGCGCAGCGCGAGCACGGCCAGCCGGTCGGGAACGTTGAAGACCTCGGCGTCGCGTTTTACGGTCGGCATGGGGGAAAGATAGCGGGCCGCGGGACGCGGGCCGCGGGGTAGGGGAAAAACAAAGGCCCGCGAGTTAGCTCGCGAGCCTCACTAATGAGCCGGTTCTATGGCGCGCCCCGTATCCCTCGCCCCGCATCCCGCTCAGGCTTCTTTCTTCTTCCTCTGCGGCGAGATCTCGAGCAGCGGCGGCGTGCCGTGGACCACCGAGCCTTCCGTGATCTTCACCTCCTCCACGTCCTCGCGTGTCGGGAGGTCGAACATCACGTCGGTGAGGATCTCCTCGACGATGGCGCGCAGGCCGCGCGCGCCCGTGCCGCGCTTGAGCGCCTTCTGCGCAACTGCGCGCAGGGCGGCTTCGTCGAAGCTGAGCTTGACCTCTTCCAGCTCGAACAGCTTCGCGTACTGCTTCGTGAGCGCGTTCTTCGGCTCCTTGAGAATCCGAACCAGCGCTTCCTCGTCGAGCGCCTCGAGCGCCACGACCACGGGCAGACGGCCGACGAGCTCGGGGATCAGCCCGTAGCGGAGCAGATCGTCCGGCTCGACCTCGGAGAACGGATTCTTCTTCTTCTCGCCGGTCTTGCCATTGTCGACGCCGGAGAAGCCGATCTGCCGCCGGCCCGTGCGCGACTCGATGATCTTCTCGAGGCCGTCGAACGCGCCGCCGCAGATGAAGAGAATGTCCTTCGTGTTGATCTGGATGTATTCCTGCTGCGGATGCTTACGCCCACCTTGCGGTGGAACCGACGCGATAGTCCCCTCTAAAATCTTGAGCAGCGCCTGCTGCACACCCTCACCGGAAACGTCCCTGGTAATGCTCGGGTTCTCCGACTTGCGCGCGATCTTGTCGATCTCGTCGATATAAACGATGCCGCGCTCGCATTCAGCAACGTTAAAATCTCCGGCTTGTAGCAGGCGAACTAAGATATTCTCGACGTCTTCGCCGACGTAGCCGGCTTCCGTCAGTGTCGTGGCGTCAGCAATTGTGAACGGAACGTCGAGGATTCGCGCCAGCGTCTGCGCGAGCAGCGTCTTGCCGACGCCGGTGGGACCGATCAGCAGGATGTTCGACTTGTCCAGCTCCACGTCATCGTCGCGCACCGAGGACGAGTTGATGCGCTTGTAGTGATTGTAGACCGCGACCGACAGCGCTTTCTTCGCGCGCTCCTGGCCAATGACGTACTGGTCGAGAACGTCCTTGATCTCCTGCGGCGTCGGAACCTGGGTTATTGCTTCGGCAACCTCGCGCTCCTCATCCTCGGCGAGAATCTCGTTGCAGAGGGCGATGCACTCGTTGCAGATGTAGACCGACGGGCCGGAGATGAACTTCCGGACCGAGTCCTTCGACTTTCCGCAGAACGAGCAACGCAAGTGTTTGTCGTGCGACATGGCGAATCTCTACAGAGAATGCGGAAGCCCGGGGGCGAAAGCCGGCTCGGCCGGGAGCACAACGTACGACGTGCTAGAGAATAAGGAGCGGCGCATCACTCGGTCAAGCAACACCATCTGACGACCGATCCTCGTGAACGTTTTCACGAGTGCCTATCGTGCGGCCGCGGCGGCCGCGATCACAGTCTCGGGAACGACTTCGCCGCGGTGCGTGATCACATGGTCGACGATTCCATAATCCTTTGCTTCCTCGGCGCCCATGAAGCGGTCGCGATCCACGTCGCGCTCGATCTGCTCGAGCGCACGACCCGTGTGACGCGCCATCAGCTCGTTCATCTTGCCGCGAAGATACAGAATCTCCTTCGCCTGAATCTCAATATCGGCCGCTGTGCCCTGCGCTCCACCCGACGGCTGGTGGATCATGATGCGCGAATGTGGCAATGCGTGTCGCTTTCCCTTCCGCCCAGCCGTGAGTAAAAAGGCGCCCATGCTCGCCGCGAGACCCATGCAGATCGTGTTGATCGGCGACCTCAGGTACTGCATGGTGTCGTAAATCGCGAGACCAGCCGAGACGCTTCCGCCCGGCGAGTTGATGTAGACGTGAATGTCCCGCTCGGGATTGTCCGCCTCGAGGAAGAGCAACTGCGCAATGATGATGTTTGCAACATCGTCATTGATCGGCGTGCCGAGAAAGACGATGCGATCCATGAGCAGCCGCGAGAAGATGTCGTAGCTCCGCTCGCCGCGGCTCGATCGTTCGATGACATACGGGGGATACAACGTTGGCATGGCTCAGAACCTCACTCGACCGTGTTTCTTTCCAACAGCCACTTGAAGACTTTTTCCTCGGTCAATCCCTGCTCGATCTCCTTCAATCTTCCCGCCTTCTGTAGCGACGCGTAGACCTGACCGGGGTCGGCGTTTCGCTTCTTGGCGAGCTCGGCGATCCGATCGTCGAGATCCGCCTCAGTTGCGCGAAGCCCTTCCTTTTCCGCAATCGTGTCGAGAATGAGGTCGCGCCGCACCTGGCGCTCCGCGATCGGGCGGAACTCCCCGGCAAATCGCTCGCGCTCATCCTCGGGTACTCGATAGGCTTGCACGTAGCCGTCGATGAGTTGACTCACCCAGCTCGGCGGCACCGCGAAGGGGTTCGCGCCCGCGATCTCGTCGAGCAACTGCTGACGAACACTCGCCTCCGCGTCCCGCCGCGTGTTCTCCTCGAGGTCCTTTCGCACCGCGGTCTGCAGTGCATCGAGAGTCTCGAAGTCGCCGACCTCGCGTGCGAAGCTGTCGTCCAGGGCGGGAAGCTCTTTCCGCTTCACATCCTGCAACGTCACCCGCACGGTCTTGCTCTTTCCGCGCTGGGCCTCGTCGGGAAAATCGTCCGGCCAGCGAACCGACCGTTCGACCGTCTCGCTCGGCGAGAGCTCCATGATCAGCTCTTCGATTCCGGGAATCGCTTGACGCTCTCCGAGCACGAGCGGATAGGCGTGCCCCTCCGACATCGTGCCGTCTTCCTCCGCGGTCGCGAGCACCACGTTGACGCGATCGCCCGGCGCGGGCTTTCCCTCGACGGGGTGCCAGATCGCCTTCTGATCGCGCATCTGCTCGATCTGCTCGCCGACCTGCTCATCGGTGATCTGCGCCGCTGGTCGCGAGACGCGGAATCCCTGCGTGCGCGCGAGCTCGATGTCGGGCCGGACCTCGACGTGTAGCTCGAAGGTGAGCGGCTCGCCTTCGTTGAACTTCAGATCGTGGACATGCGGCTGCGACGCGACCTTCAGCTGCTCGCGATCGATGACTTCCTGAAACGCCTCCTGCACGAGCGACTCGATGACCTGCTGACGAATCGCGTCCTTGAAGCGCTTCTTGACGAGCTGCGGCGGTGCCTTGCCCGGCCGGAAGCCGGGGAGGCGAACGCTCGTCGCATAACGACGCGCGGTCTTCTCCTCCGCCTCACGAATCGCCTCGACCGGCACCTGCACCTCGAGGAGCCGCTCGGTGCCTTCGCTCTTTTTCGTCGTGATCTGAATGTCCATGTGCCTCAAAGCTAACTGGATTTGTCATCCCGAGGAGCGGAGCGACGAGGGATCTGCACGTTGCAGCGGCCGAAGTGCAGATTCCTCGCTGCGCTCGGAATGACAGGCAAATGCGAGAGGGGGGACTCGAACCCCCATTCCTTTCGGAGCCAGATCCTAAGTCTGGTGCGTCTGCCAGTTCCGCCACTCCCGCGAGCCGCCGAAAGCTAAGAGTGAACGGCGCTCTGGGCCACTCTAGTCGATCGGGCAGGAAACCCTATCACCGCAGCCCTTGTCATCCTGAGGAGCGCGGCGACGAAGGATCTGCACTTTCGCTAATGCCAAAGCAAACGCCGCCAGGAGAGCTCCTGGCGGCGTCACATGCAGATCCCTCGCTACGCTCGGGATGACAACGTCGATAGCTACTGCACTTTCAAAGTCACCGTCGTCGTTGCTCCCGGCGGACGAATGTCGTAGACCATCAATGTGATCAAATCACCGGGCTTCAATTTCGACACGACATCCTCGAAGTCAGCAGGTGATCGAATGTCTCGCTTCTGCGGATAGAGCACGCGCTCGATGATCGAGGTGTTCTCACTCAACTGTCGATAGGCGGGACCACTTGGCGAGATGTCCGTGACGAGCAAACCGTGGCGCCATTGGTCGGCAACACGCGCCTGCTGCGCGAGCTCCGGCGGCACTGCTTGCACCGAGATGCCAAGCTTGTCGTAGCTCCGCTCCGTCCCGCGCGAGACAGGCTGTTTGCCCCCGTCATCGGCTGACGCAACGTCGGTCGGCCGATCCGCCGGCGGCTCGCCAAGCTTGACGTTGAGCGTCTTCTTATCACCGAAGCGCATGACGTCGAGACGCACCGACTCGCCGGGCTTGAAGTTGCGGATCACGCGCTGGAGTGTGCTTACGCGATCGATCGACGTGCCATTCACCGCGACGATGACGTCGCCGACTTCCACGCCGGCCTTCTTCGCCGGGCTCGCGTCCGGATCGTCCGCCGGATCGAAGCCGCTCACCTTCACGCCGTGGATGTCCTTGAGCCCTGCAACCTGCGCGTCGTTAGGATCGACCTCGCCGATGTTGATGCCGAGCACCGCCCGCCGGACCTTCCCGTACTGGATGATGTCGTCCATCACCTGCTTCGCGAGCGTGATCGGAATCGCGAAGCCATAGCCGGCGTAGAAACCGGTGTTGCTCGCGATCGCGCTGTTGATGCCGATCACCTCACCGCGAATGTTGACCAGCGGCCCACCCGAGTTCCCAGGGTTGATCGCGGCGTCCGTCTGGATGTAGTCCTGGATCGCGTAGCGTGTGTTGAGCAGCGCGCCGAGCGACCGGCCGCGGGCGCTGACGATGCCGGCGGTCACTGTGAAGTCGAGGCCGAGCGGGTTTCCGATCGCCACGACCCACTGGCCGACCCGCGCATTCGCGTCGTCACCGAGCGCGACCGTAGGAAGATCGCTCACGTCTACCTTGATCACGGCGACGTCGGTCGTGGGATCACGGCCGATGACCTTCGCGTTGTAGGTGCGATTGTCGAGCAGCTTCACCGTCACCTTATCCGCGTCGGCGACGACGTGATTATTCGTCAGGATGTACCCATCCTTGCTGACGATGAACCCGGAGCCGCTCGCCTCGCTCGGCTGATCCTGCTGCGGATCGAATTGACGGAAGAAGTCTTCGATGCCGCCAGGGAGCCGTTGATTGCGCTGGCGGCTATTGGTCCGCGTCCGCGCAAAACGCTCGGTTTGAATCGAGACGACGGCCGGCGTCACGTGGTCGGCGATGGCCTCGAACGCGTTCTGCGTCTCGACGAGCGGCTGGACCTGCTGGAGGGTCGGTTTCGGCCCCGTCTTCGACTGAGCCCAACCCAGGTGGGTGAGGTTCGAGCCGGAGGCGAACACAAGGCCGCAGAGGAATGCCACGACCACCGCCGCGGTGAGCCGGGCACGAGGGTACTTGGTCATACGCTGCCTTCCCACGTCGAATGAGTTTGGGGACCGTACACGGAATTTAAGGTGCAAGTTCCGGTGCTGCTGTCGTCTCGACAGACACGATTAGGCTTACGAAAGGTTGCTTCCGGGCGTTGCAGAATGAAGTGAAGAAGTGGTAAGGAATCGGATTGTCATCCCGAGGAGCGAAGCGACGAGGGATCTGCACCCGGAAGAGCGGAAGTGCAGATCCCTCGTCGCTTCGCTCCTCGGGATGACAGTGGGAGTCGCTTCGCTCCTCGGGATGACAGTGGGAGTCGCTTCGCTCCTCGGGATGACAGTGGGAGCGGGCTACTTCTTCCCTTCGTCCACGATCTCGTAGTCCGCCTCGACGACGTCCTCCTTCGGAGCGCCGCCCTGCGCCTGGCCGCCGGTCGGTCCGGCACCTTGCGCTTCTCCGCCCGGCGGATTCTCCGGCTGCGACTGAGACTGCGCGTAGAAGGTCTGTCCCGCCTCGCTGTACGCGCGGTTGAGCTCTTCCTGCGCGGCGCGGATCTCGTCCATGTCGTCGCCGCGGAGCGCCTTCCGCGCCCGCTCGATCGACGCGTCGAGCTTGGTCTTCGACTCGGCCGGCAACCGATCGCCCCACTCCTTCACATTCTTCTCGACCTCGTACGTCATGCTGTCGAGACGATTGCGCGCGTCAATCTCCTCCCGTCGCTTCTTGTCCTCCGAAGCATGCGACTCGGCATCCTTGACCATCCGCTGAATGTCCGAGTCCGACAGACCGCTCGAGGCCTCGATGCGAATCTTCTGCTCCTTGCCGGTCGCCTTGTCCTTCGCCGACACGTGGAGAATGCCGTTCGCGTCGATGTCGAACGTCACCTCGATCTGCGGCATGCCGCGCGGAGCGGGTGGAATCCCCGTGAGCTGGAACTTGCCGATGGTGCGGTTGTCCCGCGCCATGTCACGCTCGCC
>Ga0070681_10001084_pt1 | contig 23218 bp, 24 predicted proteins | sample KBSC83BmetaG_FD_65650 | JGI IMG/M metagenome (GOLD analysis project Ga0070681, IMG submission 65650) | Corn rhizosphere microbial communities from Kellogg Biological Station, Michigan, USA - KBS C8-3B metaG | ecosystem: Host-associated > Plants > Roots > Rhizosphere | place: USA: Michigan...
GCATACCCACCATCCTGCGCATAGCGGGGCGCGGGGCTAATGAAGGCGCCTTTGTCGCGCGCATGATTGCCGGCCGTTGGCCGGATCGCCGGATCGGCCTTTCCGATGACGGGTCGGCCAATTGGCACGAGGCGACGGCGGCGGTGGCAGCCGGTCTCGCGCAGCGCGGCCTGACGCCGGTCTTCTCGCCCCGCTTTCAGTCGGGCCAGCGCAACTATGACGGGCTGGTGCGCGAGCTGAAGAACAAGCGCGTCGAGCTGCTCTACGTCAACGGCGTTCCGCCAGACCTCGGCCTCATCGTGCGCGACATCCGCGCGGCAGGGCTGCAGATGCAGGTCGTGACGGGACGCACCGCCAATGCCGACGCCTTCGTCCAGACCGCCGGCGCCGCGGCGGAAGGCGTCGTCTTTCCCGATCGCCCCGAATGGCGCGAGGCGGCCCTTGCCGATTCCGTGCTCGCCGCCGAAAAGGCGGCCGGCGGCGAGATCAACGTCTTCGTCGCCAGCGCCTATGTCGCCATGCAGGTTTGGATCGAATCGGTTCTTGTCGCCGGCACATTCGACGCCGCCGCCGTCGCCGCGACGGCCAAGAGCCGAAGCTTTTCGACCTTCTTCGGCGACCTCGCCTTCGATGCCGGGGGCGACCTCACTGCGGGCTCGGAGCAGTGGACCTGGTATCGCTGGCATGAGGGGCATATCGAGCGAAGTGCGCTCGACGAGGGAGGCGATCATAAGTAGGCCTTTCTCGGCCGATGCGCCTCGGCCGGCACGCCGCATCGCCGGCCTGGCGGCCGGCTTGGCGATGCTGGCGACGGCACAGGCGTCGGCCGAGGTCACCATCGCGAGCATCGCGCCCTGGTCGACCTATCGACCTTACGCGGCCCTCGGCAGCCTGCGCGGCACCGAGCTGAAGCTCGAAGCCGTGAATGCAGCGGGCGGCCTGCTCGGACAGAAGCTGCGCAACATCCAGATCGATGACGGTTGCAACGCCGAGCAGGCGGAGGCGGCGGTGAAGCTCGCCATCGCCGGCCGGCCCGTTCTCGCCATGGGCGGCGCCTGCTCGCCGGCCGCCATCGACATCGCGAAATCGCTCGCCGCCGCCGGCATTCTCCAGATCGTACCCAACGCGCCGAGCCAGAAGATGACCGAAGGCGGCATCGCGACCATCCTGCGCATGACGGCGCGGGGCGACAGCGAGGGGGCTTTCGCCGCGTCCTTCATCGCCCGCCGCTGGCCGGAGCGGCGCATCGCGGTCGCCGATGACGGCGAAGCCAATTGGCACGAATCCGTCGAAGCCCTCGCCGCCGGTCTCGCGCAGCGGAAGATTCCGACCGTCCTCGCGGCGCGCTTCGATCCCAACAAGCCGAGCTATGCGGAGCTCGTGCGCGAGCTCCGGGACAAGCGAATCGAGCTGCTCTATCTCAGTGGTCTTCCTCCCGATATGGGCGTCATCGTGCGCGAGATCGGCGCCGCGGGCCTGCCCATGCAGATCGTGACCAACCGGAACGGCAAGGTGGATGCCTTCCGCCAGACCGCGGGAGCGGCGGCGGAGGGCATCTTCGTCTCCGAGCGCCGCGATTGGCTCGACACGGCGCTGGCCGATCCCGTTCTCGCGGCCGAGAAGCGGAGCGGCGGCGATATCAACGTATTCGTGGGCGGCGCTTATGCGGCGATGACGGTCTGGGCCGAGGGGGTGCAGGCGGCCGGCAGCTTCGATGCCGCCGCCGTCGCGGCTGCCGTGAAAAGCCGTCGCTTCTCAACCATCCTCGGGGACATCGCGTTCGACGCGAAAGGCGACCTCACGCCGGAGTCGCAGCAATGGATCTGGTACCGCTGGCACGAGGGCAAGATGGAGCCGGTGCCGTAATCGGCCGGTGTCCGTCGAGGCTGCCTGGCTAGCTGGGCTGCTCGAGATAGACCCAGACCTTGTCGACGACCGTATCGAGATCGGTGATGTCGCGCAGGCGGTTCAGCATGCGCGGGGTGAGGACGGCATCGGCGCCGAGCAGCATGGTGCCGGTCTTGGTGGTGAAAGGGCGCGACAGGACGCTGCCGGGCGGCACCTCGGACAGGTCGAGCTGCTTTTCGTAGCGCTTGGGCTCGGCCGGCGCGGCGGGTGTGAAGGGCTTGCTCGGCGCGAAATCCGATTCGAGCGCCATGCTCTTGCCGCCCTCGCGCGTCTCGGTGCGCGGGCGCTCCGAGCTCGGAACGGGGATCACGGAATAGGCGATGGACGGGCGCACCGGGCCGGGATCGGCGATCACCCGAGCGAGACGGTCGCACAGCAGCTTGAAGGAGACGGGCTTCGCCAGAAAGGCGTGGGCATCGAGCGCGATCGCCGTGCCGACGAGGTCGGAATCGGTATGCCCGGTCAGCATGACCACGGGCAGGCTGCGGGAGATTCGTTTGGTGCTGGTGCGGATGGTCTTCAGCAGCTCGAGCCCGTTGATCGGCGCCATGCTGAAATCGGTGATGACACAGTCATAGAAGGCATCGCCCCGCATCAGCAGCTGCAGCGCCTCTTCGCCGCTTTCGGCCGTGTCCAGCTGTCGCGGCTTGAGCTCGGCCATCATGCGCCGGACGATGTCGCGGCTGAAGGGCTCGTCATCGACGATCAGGAAGCTTCGGTTCTCGAGGCTGGTCTCGTATTTCACCGTGCGTCCTCCTTGCCGGCGGCGACGATCCGCTCCGCCACGCGCCTGAAACATTCCGAGACCAGCGGCATCAACCTGTCGATGGCGTTCCAGTCGGCCGCCTTGGCGGCGCTCTCGAGATGCGCCAGCTGATCGGCGAGGTGCGGGGCGCAGACATTGCGCGCCGCACCCTTGGCGGCATGGGCAACCCGCAGGAGATCGCCCGAGCGTCGCCCAGCCGCATAATCCTCGGCTTCGCGAATCAGCGGCTCGACATTGGTCACGAAAAACGCCGTCACCTCGACAAGCGTCGCATCGTCGGCGCCGCCGAGATTGTCGCGCAGCTGCTCGAGGTCGAGAAGGAGGTCGCCGGCCGCACCGGCTTGCTCGGCCATGCGGGTCACGGCACCGCGCGGGCGATGCGCTCGGACAGGACGGCCGGCGCGTCACACGGAGAAAAGCGGGAAGATGCGCCAGCGACAAAGCCGGCTGGATTGCGCATGAGCCCCCCGATCTCCTTGGTGTCGCAGCTCGACTGTAGGCGAGCCGTGCGGCCAGCGGCAAGCAGCGTGCGTGCCCTTAACCTTGTCCCGCTAGAGCAGCATCCGCTACCTAGCGCAACTCGGCGCGGTCCACGGCTGGCAGGCCCGCCTGGCGGGCGATGGCGCGGTCGAGCAGGGTGCGCGCCTGCCGCATGGCGCCGTCGAAACTGTCGGCGGCGGCACCGGTGAGCGATTTTCCGGCGTCGCCCGCGAGCGCCAGCAGCGCGCCGCGTACTTGCGCATATTGGCCGGCCTGGACGAGTGCGAAGCTGGCCGAAAATTCCTGCTGCAGGCGATCGCGCACCGTCCCCTTGTCGAGCAGGTCGATGGCGGTCTGGAGATAGCCCCAGGCCGGCGCCATCGCGATCACGTCCTTGGTCATGAGGGCGTTGACGAGCTGCACCGCGACGGCGCTTTGCAGGCGGAAATGCTCGGCGCTGAGCCGCGTCTTCGCGGCCGGATAATAGGCCTGGAAACCGGCGCTCGGCCAATCCCCCGAGACATGCCAGCCCGGCCATCCCCCGAGATCGACGAGATAACGCGAGAAGCCGCCGCCGAGCCAGCGCTGCTGCGGCTTGCCGTTGACGCCGGGGCGCGCCGGCACGTCGACGATGGCGCGCGGCAGGGCCTGATCCTTGACCGCCGCGATCGCCTCCTGGACGGCGAGCGCGTTGGGCCAGCCCCAGATGTAGGTCGTCGCCGGCTTGCCGGTGGGCTTGTAGCTGTCGCCCTCCTCGACGAATTGCAGCCCGCCGAAATGCTCCATGGCGACGCCGCCGACCACCGAGCGGAACAGATCCGGGCGGTCTTTCACGAGATCGAAGGGATAGCTGCCCTCGGTGCCGGGCACGAAATGGCGCGTGTCGAAGAAGGCGATCAGGCTGCGCGGCCGCTCGGCTTGCGGGAGCTGCGCGTAGTAATGCAGCACGGCGAGGATGGCGAGCCCGCCATCGTCCTCGACGACGCTCGGCCCGTCGAGATGGGTCGCGAGCAGGATCGCCTGGTCGGAGGGCGAGCCGTAATCGCGGCCCGGCAAGGTCGCGAGCAGCTCATAGGCGGTGGCGTTCTCTTCCTCATGCGCGTCCAGCACGAGATGCGCGCTCTTGCCGGCGGCGGCATCGGCCAGCACCTTGGCGCCGGCGACGCGGTCGAGCATCAGCAGCGGGACGTTGAACTGGCGCGGCGTCGGATGGATGCGCGTGCCCGCTGCCGCGAGCGGCGACAGGTCCATCACCGTCACCGCGCCGGCGGCGCGCGACGGGACCAGCACATTGGTGATGACCTCGCGGATCTGGCCGAACTGGTCGCGGTTGCGGAAGCTCGATTCGACCGTGACCGGCACCTTCTCGAACAGTCGCGTCGCATAGCTGTCGCCGCCGCTGCGATATTCGTAGTCCATGTAGCTCATCAGCGGTCCGGGCTTGCCCCATTGCGGCGAGGGCGGCTCGGCGCCGCGCAGCGGCGGCCGGCAGGCCGGCGGATTGCCGCAATAGGCGGCGGCCGTCCTCGGCCCCGCTACGCCGAGCGGCACCCGCGCCGGCGTTCCGAAGCTCGCATAGGGCTGCTGCTTCACCACCACGATCTTGCCGGCGAGCGCAGCGAGCGGCGGCCGCTTCTCCACCGGCAGCGCCAGATCGTAGAGCACCATCGGCGCGGTGACGCCGGCCGGACCGGTCGATCCCGATTGCGTACCGTATGACGCCACTTCGACGTGCGTGCCGTCGGAGCTCAGCGACCAGCCGCTCTTGTCGGGAAATTCCGTCGTGTACCAGCGCGTATAGGGAAAGGAGTGCTCGAGCAGGTTGACGGCACCCATGCGCGCCAGCTCGGCACGGACGAGGCCCATGAATTTCTGCCAGGCGGGACTCCCGGTATAGGCCGGCCCCCAGCTGTCCTTCTGGTCGAGCCAATCCTGGATCTGCGCCGTCGCCGGCAGCAAGGCGCGGTCGACGGCGCGCAGCTTCGGCGAGCTTGGCTGGCCCTGCGCCGGGAGAGCGAGGCTCGTCGCGAGCAGCAGGAGCGCGGGACCGCTATGGCGCCAGGCGCGCATGAGACACCCTCCCTGATCGGCCGCGGGCTTGCTGCCGCGTGCGTCGCGGGAGGATAGCCGCCGTCAGGTCGGACGTGAAAGACTAGGCGAGGCCGGAAGGCTCGTAGAAGCGCGACGGGTCGCGCCGCGCCCAGGCGAGCAGCGCCGCCGCATGATCGAACAGCCGGAGAGCATGGCTGGACGGCTCGTCGCGTTTGGCGCCGGACGCGATACCCAGCACCTCGCGGGTGCGTGCCGCGAGATCGTGGGTCAGCGCCTCGAGTCGCTGGCTGTACCAGGGGTCGTCGCTGAGCGAAGCGGCTTCGGCCAGCTTCACGGGTCTGTCGGCGAGTCCGCCCCTGTCCATGCCGTCCTCCCCACTCTCGGGCCAGCCGGACCATGGGCGCGGGGCCGCGGACCGTTCACGTTAAGATTGATGATTTGTGTAAACCCGTCTTAACAAGCCGGCGACTTTGGCCGCAAGCCGCTGAAATCCTGGTATTTTGCCGGTGGTGCGCGCCGCGCTATGGTCGGCCGAAACGACGAGGGCGGGGTCATGGCGCACGATTTCTTCACCATATCGGTCGGCGCCGCATGACTGCCGCGCCCCGGATCGGCATCGTTGGGTTCGGCCTATGCCCGGCATCTCCATGACGCCGGCTTTGCGCTCGCGGGCTACGACATCGCGGCGCCGGCGACGGAGGCGTTCCGTCGGCTGGGCGGCAGGCCGGCCGTCTCGCCGCGCAAGCTTGCCGAAGAGTGCGACCTCATCCTCGCGGCGCTGCCTTCGGTGGCGGCGCTGCGGCTGGCCTGTCTCGATCCCGAGACCGGCCTCGTCGCCGGCCTTGCCGCCGGCAAATGCCTGGTCGAGATGAGCACGCTGCCGATCGCCGTGAAGGAGGAATGCCGTGCGGCGCTCGCCGCGCGCGGCGCCGACATGCTGGATTGCCCGGTGAGCGGCACCGGCGCGCAGGCGCTCGAACGCGACATCGTGCTCTATGCCAGCGGCGCGGCAAGCGTCACCGAACGCTGGCGCACGGTGCTCGGCTCCAGGACCAGGATACGGCGGCGCTTTTCGCCGTGCTGCGCGGCATGGCCAAGAAGGCGTGAGCGCACCGCGCGCTGCCTGCTCGGTTCCATCTCTGACGTCATGGCCGGGCTTGACCCGGCCATCCACGCTCAGCACGCGCAGCGTGCTGTCTCATTCGCTGTACCGCACGCGTTGCGCGCGCCCGTGGATGGCCGGGTCAAGCCCGGCCATGACGACTTATTTATTGTATTGTGAGCGAGCAGGTAAGCTACGCGCCGAGCTTCCGCGTACTGTCGTCGAACAGCTCATCGACCGAGAAGCGCGTGGTGATGAGCCGCTGCTCGAGCGAATAGTCGATGATGAGCTCGAGCGATTTGCGGCTGGGCTCGATGCCGATCGGGATCGAATCGCGCTCGGTGTCGGCCGGCCTGTCGCCGAGCCGCTTGCTCTCGGCGAACAGCCGGACGATCTCCTGCAGCAGATCGGGGCGGCTGCGGGCGAGCTCCTGGCGGATCACCAGCATGTGATTGACCGGCACGGCATCATGCTTGCGCGTCCAGTCGCGCGCCGCCTGCCTGGCGTCCGGAATGAGCGTTTTCAGGCGTGGGTCGCCGGCGACCTCGCCGAGAATCGCGGCATCGATCTCGCCGGCCAGCAGCATCGCCTGCGGGCTCTTGCCCGCCGGCGCCCGCTCGATGCCCGGGGGATCGACATATTCCGCGACATGCGGGTCCTCGTAGGTGACCCATTCGATGTCGCCGGCATCGACGCCGTAGTCATGCTCGAGGATGCCGCGCAGCCAGGCGCCCGTCGTCTGGCTGTAGGCGCGCACGCCGACCCGCTTGCCCTTGAGGTCGGCCGGGGCGAGCGGGCCGCGCTCGGAATTGTAGAAGATTGTGTGGTGCTGGTCGCGCCCGACCACCACGACCGGCATCAGCACATAGGGCTTGCCCCATTGCTTGGCCTGCAGATAGGTGACGATGGCGAGCTCGCTGAGATCGAAGCGCGCCTCGCGCACCAGCGGCTTGAAGCCTTCGTTCGCCACCTTCTGCGGCGCGAAGGCGAAGTCGATCAGCGGCGAGGAGACTTTGCCCTGCTTGATCGCCAGCGTGTTGCGATAGTCGGCCAGCAAGGTCTGCAGCTTTGTCGCGGTTTCAGCGCCCATGCCCTGCCTGCTCCCGGGTGAGGCTCACATACCAGTCGTGGATCTGGGCGCCGGTCCACACCGGCACCTCCGGCCGCGACCTTATATAGGCCAGCGCCTCCTCGAAATAGCGAATGCGGTGCGGCGCGCCGGTGATGTAGGGATGCACCGACAGCGCCATGATGCGGGTCGCCCGGGCGCCGTCGCGATAGAGCCGGTCGAACTGGTCGATGACGCGCTGCTTCATCTCGGCGGCGGGATGGTGCTGCAGCGCCATCATGCAGATGTCGTTGGTCTCGACCGTGTAGGGCAGGGACAGGATGGGGCCGAAATCGGTGGCCAGCTCGACCGGCTGGTCGTCGGCCACCCAGTCGGCGACGTAGCGGATGCCGGCCTCGGCGAGATGATCCAGCGTCTGCTCGGTCTCGGTGAGGCCCGGGCTTTCCCAGCCGATCGGCGCGCGGCCGGTAAAGCGGCGGATCGCCTCCATGGTGCGGCGGATGGCGTCGCGCTGGTCTTCGACCCGATGCATGGCGCCTTGCGTGAAGCCGTGGCCCATGAATTCCCAGCCGGCATCGCGCGCCGCCCCGGCGACGCGCGGATAGGCCTCGCAGACCGCGCCGTTGATGGCGAGGGTCGGGATCACGTTCGCCTGCTCCAGCGCCTCCATCAGACGCCAGAAGCCGACCCGCATGCCGTATTCGTGCCAGCTCCAATTGGCAATGTCGGGCAACAGCGGCTGGCCCATGGGCGGCGTCAGCACGCTGCGCGGCATCGCCCGCGCGATGCTCCACAGCTCGACATTGACGATGACCCACACCGCCAGCGGCGCGCCGCCGGGCAGCGGCAGCGGCGGCCGGTCGATGATCGCCGAATAGGGCAGGCGGTCGCTGGGCTCGCGCATCGGGGCTGATGATAACGAAAGTGCCGCTTCAGGGAAGCTTTCCACCCGCCGGAGCGTCTTGCGGAGGGCCGGCTTCTGGACGAATACTCGGCCTCCAAGGGTGGGCCGGCCGTGCGGTGCGGCAGCAAGCAACAAGGCGCATGTCACGCGCCGAGCGGAGGACCGAGCCATGCGCAGGAACAAAGCGGGGCGGCTGCTCGCCTGCTTGGCGCTCCTCGCGGCGCTGCCGCTCTGCGCCGGCGCCGCTGCCGCCGATCCCCTCACCATCCGGGTCGGCTGGTCGACCATGCCGGGCCATCTCATCCCGGTGCTCTTCGCCAAGCCGGCGATCCTCGAGCATTACGGCAAGAGCTACACCGTCCAGACCACGCTGTTCCAGGGCAGCTCGCCGCAGATCACCGCCATGGCGGCGCGCGAGGTCGATCTCGTCGCCTATTCGCCGGCGACCCTGGCGCTGACCATCCTCAATGCCAAGATCGACGTGCGCGCCGTCGCCGACATCATCCAGGACGGGGCGCCGGGGTACCATTCCGAGACCTTCCTGGTGCGCGCCGACAGCGGCATCAAGAGCATCGCCGATCTCAAAGGCAAGAGGCTCGCGACCAACGCCATCGGCTCGGCCTCCGATACCGCCATGCGTGCCGCCTTGAAGCGCAACGGCATCGATTCGAAGGACGTCACCACCATCGAGGCGGCCTTCCCGACCATGCATGCGCTGCTCGACGAGAAGAAGGTCGACATGACGGTGATCCTGCTGCCCGATCTCCTGAGCATGCAGGCGAGCGGCAAATACACCTCGCTGTTCACCGCCGCCGACGGCTGGGGCCGGACGCAATTCGTGTTCCTGGCCGGACGCGGCGCGTTCCTCGATCAGAATCGCGAGGTGCTCGAGGATTTCATGGAGGATTATGTGCGCGCCCGGCGCTGGTTCGTGGATGCGTCGAACCGGGCCGAGGCGGTGGGCATCATCGCCTCCTTCATGAAGGCCGATCCCAAGACGCTCGCCTATGTCTTCACCAAGGATGATTACTTCCGCGATCCGTATGGCAAGCCGGACCTCGCGGCGCTGCAGAGCGCGATCGACGTGTCAGCCGAGCTCGGCGTCATCCCCGGCCGCATCGAGGTGAAGCCGAAATATGCCGATACCAGCTTCGTCGACGAGGCCGAGCGGCGCATCAAGGCTGCCAATTGAGGATCGCCCCGGCCTAAGCATGACCCTTCTGGCACGCTACGCTCCGCTCTTGCTGCTGCTCGGATTGTGGGAGGCGTCCTCGCGACTGGGGCTGGTCTCGACCCAGATGCTGCCGCCTTTCTCCGATGTTGCGGTGGCGTTCGCCGGCCTCATCGGCGACGGCGATCTCCTCGCCAACGCCGTCGCCTCGCTGTGGCGGGCGCTGCTCGGATTTTCCGGCGCGGTGATCGTCGGCACGCTGCTCGGCGCCGGCATGGCGCTTTCGCGCACGGTGCGCCTCGCCTTCAACCCGGTGGTGCAGTTCTTCTATCCGCTGCCCAAATCGGCGCTCATTCCGCTGGTGCTGATCTGGTTCGGCCTCGGCGACGCCTCCAAGGTGGTGCTGATCTTCCTCGGCTGCCTGCTGCCCAATATCCTCGGCACCTATAACGGCATCACCGGCATCGATCAGAGCCTGGTCTGGTCGGCGCGCAGCCTGGGCGCCAAGCGCTTCGCCATCATCTTCGGGGTCATGCTGCCGGCCGCCATGCCGCAGATCCTGGTCGGGCTCCGCACCGCGATCGCCTTCGCCTTCCTGCTGATGGTGACGTCGGAGCTGGTGATCGCCCGCGACGGGCTGGGCTATCTCATCGGCCGGCTCGGCGACAGCGGCGTCTATCCCGCCATGTTCGCGGTCATCATCGCCGTGACCATCCTCGGATTTGCCGCCGATCGCGGCTTTCTCATGCTGACCAACTTTCTGCTGCGGTGGCGCGAATGACGGCGCTCTCCTCCGGGGCGGCCGTGCCGCTGGCGCGCGCCCTCACCCTGAGGCGGGCGCGCGACATCGCTCTGCAATGGGCCGCCGCGGTGCTGCTGCTGGCCGCCTGGGAGGGTGCCTCGCGCGCCCATCTCGTCCATCCTTTCCTGCTGCCGCCGCTCGACGAGGTGGTGGCGCGGCTGGTCGAGGAGGTCACCAGCGGCCTCTTCTTCGTCAATGCCGGCCTCACCCTCTACCGCGCCGTGACGGGCTTCGCTATCGCGGCGCTGATCGGGGTTCCGGTCGGGATCTTCATCGCCCGCGGCGGCATCGCGAAATGGTTCTTCGACCCGCTGGTGTCGATCGGCCTGCCGATGCCGAAGATCTCCTTCCTGCCGGTCTTCATGCTGTGGTTCGGGCTGTTCGATCTCTCCAAGATCGTCATGGTCGCCTTCGCCTCGATCTTCACGATCGTCGCGGCGGCCGAGGCCGGCACCGCCGGCGTCGACAAGTTCCTGGCCTGGTCGGCGCGCAGCCTCGGCGCCCGGCCGGCCGAGATCTTTTTCCAGATCATGCTGCCGGCGGCGCTGCCGCACATCCTCACCGGCCTGCAGGTGGCGCTGCCCATCGCCCTCATCACGGCGGTCGCGTCCGAGATCCTGATGGGCGGCACCGGCCTCGGCGGCGCCATGCTGCAATCCGGCCGCTATGCCGATTCGGTCGGGGTGTTCGCCGGCATCATCGAGACCGCCGCCGTCGGCATGCTGGCCGTGACCGCCATGACGCGGGCACGGCGCAGGCTGCTCGCCTGGCACGCGGAGTCGGATCGCGCATGAGCAGCGGCGCCGAGATCGTCATCGAGCGGGTACGGCATCTCTACAAGCCGCCGCGCGGCGCGCCGGTGCTGGCGCTCGACGACGTGTCGATCGAGGTCGGCAAGCGCGAGTTCCTGGCGCTGCTCGGCCCGTCGGGCTGCGGCAAATCCACCCTGCTCTATCTGGTCGGCGGCTTCCTGCCGATCGAGGGCGGTGCCATCCGGGTCGACGGCCGGCCGGTGACCGAGCCCGGCCCCGATCGCGGCATCGTGTTTCAGAACTTCTCGCTGTTTCCCTGGAAGAGCGTGAAGGGCAACATCCTCTACGGTCTCGAGCGCATCGGCCTGGCGCGGGCCGAGCGCGAGAGCCGGGCGCAGGCGCTGATCGATGTGGTCGGCCTGTCGGGCTTCGAGAACAGCTACCCCTCGCAGCTTTCGGGCGGCATGAAGCAGCGCGCCGCCATCGCCCGCACCCTCGCGGTCGATCCCGAGATACTCCTGATGGACGAGCCTTTCGGCGCGCTCGACGCGCAGACGCGCATCATCATGCAGACCGAGCTCCTCGATCTGTGGCGCCGCTCGCCCAAGACGGTGATCTTCGTCACCCACGACGTGCAGGAGGCGGTGCTGCTGGCCGAGCGGGTCGCCGTCATGTCGGCGCGTCCCGGCCGGATCAAGGCGCTGATCGACACGAAGTTCGACAAGAACGACGAGCATCTCGTCAAGGCCAAGCATGACGAGATCTGGACCCTGGTGCGCGACGAGGCGATCGCCGCGCAGCGGGGACGATAACGAGAATGCGCATGCAGAGGAGGAACCCAATGCGCCGAGTCCTAGCAACCCTATGCCTGCTGGCGGCCCTGTGTGCCGCGCCGCTGGCCGAGGCTCAGCCGCTGAAGCTGCGCATCGGCTGGGCAATCACGCCCGCCCAGATGCATGCGGTGATCTTCAGCCCCGATTTCGTCAAGACCGGCGTGCTCAAGCATTACGGCAAGAGCTACTCGGTGGAGCTCACCCTGTTCCGCGGTTCGACGCCGCAGATCACGGCGCTGGCGGCGGGCGACCTCGATGTCGCGGCGCTCGCCTTCTCCTCCTTCGGCCTCGCCATCCAGAACGCCCATATGAGCGACATCAAGGCGATCGGCGACCTCTATCAGGACGGCGTGCCCGGCTATTACACCAGCGAGTTCGTGGTGAAGGCGGACGGGCCGATCAAGAGCATCGCCGACCTCAAGGGCAAGGTCATCGCCTCCAACGGGCTCGGCGGCGCCATCGACGTCGCCATGCGCAAGATGCTGCGCGACAAGGGGCTCGAGGATAAGCGCGACTACCAGATCGTCGAGGTCCAGTTCCCGGCCATGCCGGCCATGCTCAACGAAGGCAAGATCGTGCTGGCCGGAATGGTGGCGCCTTTCTCGATCGAGGAAAAGAAGGCGGGGCATGTGCGCACGCTGTTCACCCTCGCCGATTCCATGGGCGTCGCGCAGACGACTCTGCTCGCCGCGCGCACGCCGTTCATCGCGAAGAACCGCGCCGCGCTCGTCGACTTCTTCGAGGATATGCAGACCGGCACGCGCTGGTTCCTCGATCAGAAGAACCGCGAGAAGGCGCTCGCCATCATCGCCGCCGTGACGAAGCAGCCGGCGTCATCCTTCGCCGATTGGGTGCTGACGCGGCAGGATTATTTCCACGATCCCGACGTGCGGGCCAACGACAAGGCGCTGCAGGCGAATCTCGACGTGCAGAAGCAGGTCGGCTTCCTCAATGTCGCGATCGATGTGAGCAAATACGCCGACAATTCGCTGGTCGACGAGGCCGCCAAGCGGCCGCGCTAGGAGGCGGGTGCGCCGCCCCCCGATTTGACCTCCCTCAGCCCTGGAACCAGAGGGCGAGCGCGAGGTCGGAGGGCGGCGTCACCATGCTGGCCATGACGAGATAGAATGCCAGCATTGCTCCGGCGAGCAGAACGGCGCGAGTCATGGGCTTGGCCTCGTGAAGCATTTGCAGCCATAACGCTCTGGTCGCGCTTTCCGGCCCGGGTTAATCCAGGATTTTCCTCCCGAATGGCTTAGTCCTAGCCTGCTGGATTTGACGTTCGCCCAGCCTTAGGATCGGGCAGCGAGCGACTTCAAATCCAAAAAGCAGACTGGATTCAAATGTTTTCCAGTGGGAGTTAAATTCAGAAATTCGCTCTGAGCGGGCCGTCGCTTAAGACGAATGTCTGAATCGCCCCACGAGCAGGCGTGGCAGGCCGCAGGATGGAGGAGGGGTCGAGGTGACGGGACTTCATGGCAGCAATGCCCCGCCGGTGAGCTTTCCGCGTGCCGATTATTCGCGCGTGCCCTTCCGGCTCTATCACGATCCCGAGATCTACCGGCAGGAGCAGGAGCGCATCTTCAAGGGACCCTGCTGGTCCCTCGTCGGGCTCGAGGCCGAGCTGCCCGATCCCGGCGACTTCCGCACCAGCTTTCTCGGCGAGCTGCCGATCCTGGTGACGCGCGACGCCGAGGGCGCCGTCCATGTCCTGGTCAATCGCTGCGCCCATCGCGGCGCGCTGGTGCGGCGCGAGAGCTGCGGCAACGCGCTCGAGCATGTCTGCATCTATCACCGCTGGTGCTACGCGCCCGACGGCAGGCTGATGGGCCTGCCGTTCCGCAAGGGGCTCAAGGGCAAGGGCGGCATGTCGGAGGATTTCCGCATCGAGGAGCACGGGCTCACGGCGCTGCGCGTCGCGATTTATGCCGGCGTCATCTTCGCGAGCTTCAGCCAGGAAGCCGAGCCGCTCGAGGACTATCTCGGGCCGGTCTTCCGCAGCCATCTCGATCGGCTGTTCAGCAAGCCGATCCGCATCCTGGGCTATCAGCGCCAGCGCATCTACGGCAATTGGAAGCTCTATCTCGAAAATACGCGCGATACCTATCACGGCAGCCTGCTGCACGAATTCCAATCGACCTTCGGCCTGTCGCGCGTGACCCAGGAGGGCGGCGTCACCATGGATGCGCGCCATCGCCACAACCTCACCTGGTCGAAGATCGGCACCGACAGCGAGGCCGAGTTCAACTCCCTCTACAAGGACAACAAGGTGCGGACCGGCACGCTGCGCCTGAATGCGCCGCAGCTCGTCGAATATCGCCCCGAGTTCGAGGACGGCATCAGCCTCGCCATCTGCAGCATCTTCCCCAACGCCACCATCCACCAGATCGGCAATTCGCTCGGCGCGCGTCAGCTGCGCACCTTCGGGCCCGGCGAGTTCGAGCTCGTCTTCACCCTGTTCGGCTATGCGGACGACAGCGAGGAGATGACTCAGCACCGGCTGCTGCAGGCCAACAATGTCGGGCCGGCCGGCCTCATCTCCATGGAGGATGGCGAGGCGATCGAGATCACCCATCGCGGCTCGGCCGGAGCGCCCGAGGGCCATTCGGTGATCGAAATGGGCGGGCGCGGGCCGATCCGGAATCTCGATCACCGCGTCAACGATGTGCCCTGCCGCGGCCTGTGGTCCTACTATGGCGAGCTCATGGGGCTCGAGCCTCCGGGAGCCCTCAGATGAGCGCCGTGCGATGAGCGCATCGCTGCGCGAGGCGGCGATCGACCTCATGGACGATTATGCGTCGCTCATCGACGCCGACCGGCTGGAGGACTGGCTCGACCTCTTCACCGAGGATGCGACCTACCGCATCGTTCCGCGCGAGAATTTCGATCGCGGCCTGCCGGCGCCGCTCATGCTCTGCACCAGCAAGGACATGCTGCGCGACCGCGTCTTGTCGCTGCGCCAGGCCAACGAGTACAACCCGCATTACGACCGCCATCTCGTGACCAACATCCGCGCCAAGGCGGACGGGGCCGAATCCGTGCGCATCGAGGCGCATTACCTCGTGCTCCAGACCAATCTCGAAGGCCAGTCGCGCCTCTTCTCGACCGGCCGCTATCAGGACCGGGCGCGGCTGGAAGGCGGCCGGCTGCTGTTCACCGAGAAGCTGGTGATCGTCGACACCTTCTCGGTGCCGACGCTCTTGGCGACGCCGCTGTAGTTTTTTATCCCTCTCCCGCTTGCGGGAGAGGGCAAAAACGCCATGTCACATGGCTCCGTCCTGCCTCGTCTTGACGGCATCGCCCCCGCAGCGAGAGGAAGGATCGATGCTGAAATGGCTGATGCGACGCCGGGTCGCGGCGTTCGAGCGCGAATGGGATTATGATATGGGCTATGTGCGCGAGCTGCTGGATGCCGATCTCGGCGCCGTGCTGGCTCTGTCCAAGGTGATGGCGATGGCCGATTACCGCCGCGGCGTGCCCTTGGCGCCCTGGTATGCGGCGAAGCTGGTCGCGACGATGGAAGCCGACTGCGGACCCTGCGCCCAGCTCGTGGTTGCCAAGGCCGAGCGGGCCGGGGTCGGGCCGGCGGTCATCGCCGCCCTGGTGCGGCGGGATGCGGCGGCCATGCCCGAGGATGTGCTGCTCGCTTTCCGCTTCGCCGAGCGTGTGCTGGCGCGTGATCCCGAGGCCGACAGCCTGCGCGAGGAAGTCATCCGGCGCTGGGGCCGGCAGGGTCTGGCGTCGCTCGCCTTCGCGATCACGGCCGGGGGCCTGTTCCCGATCCTCAAGCAGGGGCTCGGCCATGCGCGCGCATGCCGGCGGCTCACGGTCGCCGGCCAGACCCTGCCCGTGCTGTGGGAGGCCGCGGCATGAACCATGACACGCAGGCGTTCGAGCGCCATCGGCCGCGGCTGCTCGGCCTCGCATACCGCATGCTCGGCTCGCTGGCGGAGGCCGAGGACATGGTGCAGGAAGCCTATCTGCGCTGGCACGGCGCCGATCGCGGCGCCGTCGCCGAACCCTTTGCCTATCTCGCGCGCACCGTCAGCAGGCTCTGCCTCGATCACCTGAAATCGGCGCGCGCGCGGCGCGAGACCTATGTCGGACCCTGGCTTCCCGAGCCGGTGGTCGATAGCCCCTGGCCGGCGCCGGCGCCGGCGCCGGATCCGGACTGGCTGCACGACGTCTCCTATGCCCTCATGCTGGCGCTGGAGCGGCTATCGCCGCTCGAGCGCGCCGCCTTCCTGCTGCACGACGTGTTCGATGTCGAATTCGCCGAGATCGCTGGCGTGCTCGATCGCTCCGAGGCGGCCTGCCGGCAGCTCGCGACGCGGGCGCGCGAGCATGTGCGCGAGGCGCGACCCCGCTTCGCCGTCTCGGCGGAAGAGGGCAACCGGCTGGCGCAGGCGTTTCTGGCGGCGGTGCAGGGCGGCGACACGGATGGTCTGATGCGCATGCTGGCCAAGGACGCCGTGCTGCTCAGCGACGGCGGCGGCAAGCGCCTCGCCGCGCTCAACCCGATCCTCGGCGCCGACAAGATCACGCGCTTCCTGATGGGAGTCCGTGCCAAGGCGGAGGGGTTCGAGCGCTATGCCTATCGGCCGGCCCGCGTGAACGGCCTGCCGGGATTCCTCGTCAGCGAGCCCGACGGCGCCCACCACACGATGGCCTTCGACATGGCCGGCGGGCGCGTCGTCGGCATCTATGTCGTGCTCAATCCCGACAAGCTCGCGCTGCTCCAGGCGGTCGCCTAGGGCGAATTCCGATCACGTGTGATCGGAATTCTGCCCCGGCCGTTAGGCGAAACCTCTGGTTTCGCCGATAGGCGCGCATCTTCACCCGATCATCTTGAACCGCTGAGGCGGTTCAAGATGATCGGGATCTGCGCTAGCTATTCGGCCCAGGCCACGATGGGCGTGAACAGGCGGTCGATATCGACCTCGCCGCTGACCCGTCCCTGCTCGCGCAGCAGCTGCGCCGCCATCGTCAGCGTTCGACGATTCGGCTCGACCGCGTAGGGCCAGGGATCGGCCCCGAACAGCCTGTCCATCTCGTCGATCTCGTCGAGCAGCCAGGGCAGCATGGTGCGGAGCGCGCCCGAGAAGCGCATCTGCCCGATGCACCAGCGCTTCGCCTCCTCGCATGCCTTGAACAGCGATTCGGCGAGCCAGGGATGGCGCGCATGCAGGCTCTCCGGCATCACCAGCACCGTCATGATCGGAAAGATGCCGGTCTTCTCGAAGACATCGCGGTCGCGCGCCGCATGGTCGGGGAACAGCGGCCGGATCGGCGCGGCGGTCGGCAGGCGGAGGCCGAAGGCGGCGTCGATCTCGCCGGCCGCGAGCCTCGAAGCCAGCGCCTTCGCCTCGCAGTCCACGAGCGTCAGCGACTCGCGGGCGACGCCGTGCTCGTGCTGCAGCGCTCCGCAGATCCACATGGCTTCCGTATCGCGATCGACGGCGACACCGATGCGCTTGCCGGCGAGATCCGGCGCGCCCGCGATGCCGGCGCTTCCATTCACGAAGATGAGGCCGTGGCAGAAGCTGCGCAGCGGAAAGACGGGAATGGCGATGTCGGCGGCGTTGCCGCGCGCCTTCTCGGCGAGATAGGTCGCGAGGGCGATCTCGCGAATCTCGCAATCTTCGGCATCGGGCGGATGCAGCGTGAGCGAAACACCCTCGGCCTGCACCGCGCCGCTGGCCAGCGCCTCCACGCGGTCATAGAACCCGCAGGCCATGCGCAGGGGAAGCCGCGCCACGGCGCTCATTCCCCGACCGCGGCGAAGAAGGAATCGATCGCGATCGGCTGCGGCACGAAGCTCTGCTCGAAAAGATAGCGGCCGAGCGCATCGAGCGTCTTGCGGTTGGCGGCGATGCCATAGGCCCAGGGGTCGCCGCCGAACAGCGCCTCGATCTCCGCCACGGCGGCGCCGAGGAAGGGCAGGGTGCAGGGCATCCTCTCGGTGCGACGCAGCCGCTCGAGCGCCAGGCGCTTCGATTCCTGGCAAGCGGCGAACAGGCTTTCGGCGATCCAGGGATGCTCGGCCAGCAACGCTTCGCGGACGACCAGCACATGCATGATCGGGAAGATGCCGGTCTTCAGCCAGTAATCGCGCTCGCGCCGGCGATAATCGGGAAAGAGCCGCCCGACATTGGCGCTGTCCGTCAGCGAATCGGGCTTGCGCGAGCCGATATAGGCGTCGATCTCGCCGGCTGCCAGCAGCCCCGAGAGGTGGCGGTCGGACGGGATGAGACGCAGCGACACCTCGCCCATCGGCCGCAGATCCATGGTCTCGTCGGGCGGGCGCGGATTGTTCACCCCGCCCTCGTACCAGTCGAAGCGGCGCCAATCGACGCCATGCTCGTCCTGCAGCATGCCGCGGATCCACAAGGCGGCGCTCATGCGATATTCCTGAATGCCGACGCGCTTGCCTTCGAGCTGCCGCGGCTCGGTGATGCCAGCCGCCTTGCTGACGAAGATATAGCCGTGACGAAAGAGGCGCGACGGGAAGACCGGCAAGGCGACGAAGGGAAAGCGCTGCTGGCTGCGCATGGTGAGGTAGTGGACCGAGGACATCTCGGCGATGTCGAAGGACCGCGTCTTGATCATGCGCGCGAAGATCTCGGGCGGCGACTGGATGGCGAGATAGCGGAGATCGATGCCCTGCGGCCGGACGCTTCCGTCGGCCAACGCCTGCATCCGGTCGTAAGGGCCGCAGGCCATGGTCAGTTCCAACGCGCCATCCCCTCTGTTTCGGCGCCACTCTAGGCAAGCCGGAGGCCCGCGCCAGCCTTTTTCGGCTTCGCTTCAAGTCCTTGCCGTTATTTGCCAAATCGCTCGCATTCGAGTACTCCCAGCACAAAGCGGGAATCCCTGGGGTGAATGATGGCCGACGATGACGATCTCATGTTCGACGATGCGCAGCTCGACGATGCCCGCCAGAAGGCGCTCGAGGAGCTGATCTGGGCCTCCGACAATGTCGAGCTTGCGACGGTCGGCATCGATATCGGCTCCTCCACCTCGCATCTCATGTTCGCCAAGGTGCATATGCAGCGCCTGGCAACGGCCTTGTCCTCGCGCTTCGTCGTGGTCGGGCGCGAGGTGGTGTGGCGCTCGCCGATCCTGCTCACCCCCTACCGGCCCGATTACACGATCGACGCCGAGGCCTTGGGGAAATTCATCCATGACGGCTATGAAGCCGCCGGAATCCCCAGGGATTCCATCGATTCCGGCGCCGTCATCCTGACCGGCGAGGCGCTGAAGCGGCACAATGCCCGCGCCATCGCCGACATCTTCTCGGCCGATGCCGGCAAGTTCGTCTGCGCCTCGGCCGGCCACCATATGGAATGCCTGATGGCGGCGCACGGCTCGGGCGCCGTCAAGCTGTCGCGCGAGCGCCAGGCCAATGTGCTCAACATCGACATCGGCGGCGGCACGACCAAGTTCGCGCTCATCAGCAAGGGCCACATGACCCAGACCGCCGCCATCGCGGTCGGCGGCCGGCTGCTGGTGACCGATCCCTCGGGCAAGCTGACGCGGCTCGAGGAGCCGGTCGTCATTCTCGCCAAGAGCCTCGGCATCGCGCTCAAGGAAGGCGGCAATCTGAGCGCCGCCGACCGTGCCCGCATCGTGCAGAAGATGGGCGAGCTCCTGATCGCCATGGCCGAGCGGCGCGACCCCGATGGGCTCGCCAAGCAGCTGCTGGTCACCGACAGCTGGCATGGTGAGGCGGGCGCCTTGCCGATCGATCTCATCACCTTCTCGGGCGGCGTCGCCGAGTTCCTCTATGGCCGCGAATCCGACAGCTTCGGCGATCTCGGGGCCGAGCTCGCGGCCGAGCTCCGGAAGGCGCTCGACAAGACCGGCCTCGGCGCCAAGGTGCACGATCCCGGCCAGGGCATCCGCGCCACCGTCATCGGCGCCGCGCAATTCTCGGTGCAGGTCAGCGGCAACACCATCCTGATCTCGCATCCCGAGCAGCTGCCGGTCCGCAATTTGCCGGTTCTGATCTGTAAATTCGGTCTCGGCGAGACCATCGACCAGGAAGAGGTCACGGGCGCCGTCAAGAAGGCGATCGGCGCCTCGGACCTGGTCGAAGGCGAGGGGCCAGTGGCGCTCTCCTTCCCCTGGTCCGGCACGCCCGACTATCCGCGCTTCGCCGCCGTGGCCAAGGGCCTTGCCGCGGCCCTGCCCCAGACCTTGGCCAACGGCCACGCCATCGTTCTGCTGATCGACGGCGATGTCGGCATGACGCTGGGGCGCATCCTGACCAACGAGGTGGCGCCGGGCGCCGATGTGATCGCCATCGACGGCGTCCAGCTCAAGGAATTCGACTATGTCGATATCGGCACCCTCATCCAACCCGCCGATGTGGTGCCGGTGATCATCAAGAGCCTGCTTTTCTAGGCAAGATCCCAACCCTCTCCCGCTGGCCGGGAGAGGGTGGCGCGAAGCGCCGGGTGAGGGCCGGAGAGACATGATAAGCGCCCCCTCACCCTCCCGCCGCTTTGCGGCGGGCCCCCCTCTCCCGCAAGCGGGAGAGGGGCTATGAGCATTATTCACGCTCTAAGTTTGTAATATCCCCTATTTCACATCTGAGATATGAAAAAGCTTGGAAAAGAGCGGTGGCGTCCCACGTTATTTCGAGTGGGATTTCCGCCGCCGATTGCGTTCTAGGGGCCAGTTCATGGACGGCAAGGTCAGGAAGGAAGGCGGTAAGCCGGTGGTCTTCACCGCCAACCGGCTGCGCGACGGGCAGGTGCTGTGGCTCACCGCCGAGGAGCGCTGGAGCGACAAGGTCGCCGATGCCCGGGTCTATGAGGGGACGGCCATCGAGGAAGGCCGCGCCGCCGCTGCCGAATGGGAGCGCCGCCAGGAGGTGGTCGGCTCCTATCCGGTCGAGGTCGCGCTGACCGAGGCCGGCCCGGCGCCGCTGTCGGTGCGCGAGCGCGTGCGGGCGCAGGGCGGCCCCAGCACCAAATACGGCCTGGCCGAGCGCGCCATCGCGCGCGCCCAGGCGAATATCTCGCCGACGCGGCATTGAGGGGGCAGCCATGAGCGCCGTCCTGATGCCAGATCCCGTCGGCGATCCGCACAAGCGCGCCGGCATCTATCATTACGACGAGTACGACCGCGCCTTCCTCAAGGAGCGCGTCGGCGATTTTCGCCAGCAGGTCGAGCGGCGCCTCGCCGGCGAGCTCACGGAAGAGGAGTTCCGGCCGCTGCGCCTGATGAACGGCCTCTATCTGCAGCTGCACGCCTATATGCTGCGCGTCGCCATTCCCTATGGCGCGCTGAGCTCGACCCAGCTGCGCGGCCTCGCCCATGTCGCCCGCACCTTCGACCGCGGCTACGGCCATTTCACGACGCGCCAGAACATCCAGTTCCACTGGGCCAAGCTCGAGCAGGTGCCGGACGCGCTGCAGGCGCTGGCCGACGTCGACATGCATGCGATCCAGACCAGCGGCAATTGCATCCGCAATGTCACGGTCGACGAATATGCCGGCGCCGCCTTCGACGAGGTGGTCGATCCCCGCGTCTATGCCGAGATACTCAGGCAATGGTCGACGCGTCATCCCGAATTCACCTATCTGCCGCGCAAGTTCAAGATCGCGCTGTCGGGCAGTCCGCGCGATCGCGCCGCGATCAAGCTCTACGACATCGGCATCATGGCCAAGCGCAACCCGGCCGGCGAGATCGGCTTCGAGGTCTATGCCGGCGGCGGCCTCGGCCGCACGCCGGTCGTCGGCATGAAGCTGCGCGACTGGGTATCCGAGCCCGATTTCCTCGCCTATATGGAAGCGATCCTGCGCGTCTATAACGCGCTGGGCGAGCGCGACAATATCTGGAAGGCGCGCATCAAGATCCTGGCGCGCGACCTGAAGGAGCGCTTCACCGCCATGGTCGAGAAGGAATTCGCGACCATGCCGCGCCAGAAATTCCATCTCGAGCCCGAGCTCATCGAGTCGATCCGCGCCCATTTCGCGCCGCCCGCCTTCGAGCGGCTGCCGGCGGTATCCTCGGCGCTCGAGCAGAAGCGGCTGGTCAGCCGGCCCTTCGACGCCTGGGTCAAGGCCAATACCCATCCGCACAAGCAGCCAGGCTATGTTTCGGTCGTGGTGAATCTGAAGCCGATCGGCGGCACGCCGGGCGACTGCACGGCCGAGCAGATGGAGGCGGTCGCAGCCCTCGCCGACCGTTATTCCTTCAGCGAGATCCGCGTGACGCACATCCAGAATCTGGTGCTGCCGCATGTCCGTCAGGACGCGCTGCCGTTTCTCTGGAGCGAGCTCGACAAGCAGGGCCTGGCGACGCCCAATATCGGCCTCATCTCCGACATGATCGCCTGCCCGGGCATGGATTATTGCAGCCTCGCCAATGCGCGCGCGATTCCGGTGGCGCAGCGCATCGCCGAGCGCTTCGCCGATCTGAAGCGTCAGAACGACATCGGCGAGCTGTTCGTCAACATTTCCGGCTGCATCAATGCCTGCGGCCATCACCATGTCGGCCATATCGGCATCCTCGGCGTCGACAAGAAGGGCGAGGAGGCCTACCAGATCACGCTCGGCGGCGAGGCCGGACCGGACGCGGCGCTGGGCCAGATCGTCGGCCCCAGCTTCTCCTATGACGAGGTGGTCGACGCGATCGAGACCATCGTCGAGACCTATCTCGGCACGCGGCAGATGGGCGAGCGCTTCATCGATTGCTTCCGCCGCGTCGGCTTGGCCCCCTTCAAAGAGGCGCTCTATGCCCCTGCTTGAGGCGGGCAAGCTCGTCCCCGACGCCTATAGCCGGGTCGATGACGAGGCGGCGCTGCCCGACTCGGCGCCCGCGATCGTCAGCTTCGCGCGCCTCGAGCGCGATGCGCCGGCGCTGGCCGGCCGCAACGCGCCGCTCGGCGTGATCGTGCCGCAGGGGCTCGATCCCGAGAAGCTGGCACCCTATCTCGATCGCCTGGCACTGGTGGTCGTGCAATTGCCGAAATTCAAGGACGGCCGCGCCTTCACCACGGCGCGCATCCTGCGCGAGCGCTACGGCTACAAGGGCGAGATCCGCGCCACCGGCCATATCCTGCCCGACCAGTATGTGCTGCTGCTGCGCGTCGGCGTCACCTCGGTCGAGCTCGCCGAAGATGCTGATCCCAAGCGCTGGCAGGAGGCGATGCATCTCTATCACATCGCCTATCAGGCGAGTCTGACCGAGGACACGCCGCTGTCCAACTTCCGCCGGCGGCTGGCAGTCGCCGACAGCCACTAACTCAAACCCGTCATGCCCGGGCTTGACCCACTTCTGTCCGGTTCAATGAATTCGGTAGTTTAGCGCCGTGGAACGACCACTCTCGGTCGTCATCCTCGCGCTTGGCGCGAGGATCCACGCCTT
>Ga0070681_10001086_pt1 | contig 23200 bp, 24 predicted proteins | sample KBSC83BmetaG_FD_65650 | JGI IMG/M metagenome (GOLD analysis project Ga0070681, IMG submission 65650) | Corn rhizosphere microbial communities from Kellogg Biological Station, Michigan, USA - KBS C8-3B metaG | ecosystem: Host-associated > Plants > Roots > Rhizosphere | place: USA: Michigan...
CTCTCGACCTACGAGCTCTCCGAGCCGCCGATGGATGCCTATGAAGCGTTCGAGATTGCGACGCTGAACGGCGCGCGCGTCTGCGGCTTCGAGGGTGAGGCCGGGGCGCTCGCGCCCGGCATGAAGGCCGACGCGGTGCTCGTCGACCTCGACCGCGTGGAGAACGAGCCGTGGCTCGACCCGCGGTCCGACATCGTCGAAGCCTTCGTCCAGCGCGCCATGGGCACGGACGTGAACACCGTGGTCATCGGCGGCCGGGTTGCCATGCAGGAGAAGGAGCTCAGGCTCCTGGACGTGAAGGCGCTGTTTGCCGAGGTGCGCGAGTTCTGCTCCAAGGGACTCCCGGAGGAGCATCGCAAGCGGGCCGACATGCTGGCGCGCCTGAAGCCCTATATGCACAAGTGGTACGCCGGCTGGCACGACAAGATGGTGAACGAGCCGTTCTACCGGCCGAACAGCCGCATCTAGAATCCGTCATTCAAAAGGGGGATGTAAATGATCCGATCGTTATTGCTTTTCCTGGCCCTGAGCGGCACGGCGCTCGCGCAACAGCCGATCCGCACGGGCATCGACGCCACCTTCGCACCGCACGCCATGCCGAAGCCCGGCGGCGGGCTCGAGGGCTTCAACATCGACCTCGCCAACGAGCTCGCCAAGCGCCTGCACCGGCCGATCCAGATCGACGGCACCGAGTTCAGCGCGCTGATCCCGGGCATGAACGCGAAAAAGTACGACTTCCTCATCGCGCCGACCACGGTCACGCCGGAGCGCACGAAGGCCATGCTCTTCTCCGAGGGCTACATGGAGACGGACTACATGTTCCTCCAGCGCAAGAACGACAAGCCGATCAAGGGCCTCGAGGACCTCAAGGGCAAGACCATCACCGTCAACAAGGGCTCGGCCTACGAGACCTGGGCTAAGGCCAACGCCGACAAGTACGGCTTCAAGTACGACGTCTACGGCACCAACGCCGACGCGGTGCAGGCGGTGCTCTCCAACCGCGCCGATGCCAACATGGCCGGCCACACGGTCGTGCTCTGGGCGGCGAAGCAGAACCCGGCGGTGAAGGCCACTTACACGTACAAGACCGGCCTCGTCTGGGCGATGCCCTTCCGGCTCGACGACAAGGAGGGCCGCGCGAAGGTGAACAACGAGCTGAAGTGCCTGAAGCTCAACGGCACCGTCGCGCGCCTCTACGAGAAGTGGTTCGGCATCAAGCCGGAGAAGGACTCGTGGGTCTACAAGGTCGCGCCGGGGCACGGCGTGCCGGGCATGGACGGCTACGACCCGGGTCCGTATCCGCCGAAGTGCGGCTAAGCGACACCGCCGTCGGCTCCATTCTCGAACTAAAAGGCCTGCACAAGTCCTTCGGCACCCTCGAGGTGCTGAAGGGCATCGACCTCGCCGTCGCTCAGGGCGAGCTGGTGTTCATCATCGGCCCCTCGGGCTCGGGCAAGTCGACGCTCCTTCGCTGCTGCAACCGGCTCGAGGAGCCTTCCGGCGGCGCGGTGGTCGTCGACGGCACCGACATCACGCGGCCCGGCGTCGACCTCAACCGCGTGCGGCAGAAGATCGGCATGGTGTTCCAGTCGTTCAATCTTTATCCGCACATGAACGCGCTCGGCAACGTGACGCTCGCCCTGCGCAAGGTTCAGCGCCTCACCAGGGCGGACGCCGAAGCGAAGGGCATGGTCGCGCTCACCCGGGTGGGCCTGGCGGAGAAGGCGAAGGCGTACCCGAACGAGCTCTCCGGCGGGCAGCAGCAGCGCGTCGCCATCGCGCGCGCGCTCGCGCTCGAGCCGAAGATCCTGCTCTTCGACGAGCCGACCAGCGCGCTCGACCCGGAGCTCGTCGGCAGCGTGCTGAAGGTGATGCGCGAGCTGCGCGACTCGGGCATGACGATGGTGGTGGTGAGCCACGAGATGCAGTTCGCGCGCGCCGCGGCCGACCGGGTGGTATTCATGGACGGCGGCCTGATCCTCGAGCAGGGCAAGCCGGAAAAGATCTTCTCGAATCCGGACCATTCGCGCGTGGGCGAATTCGTGGCCCGTATCGCCAGCCACGCGTAGATGGAGCTTCACCGGCTCGTCTTCAGCTTCTTCAACGCCGACGTCGCCTCGCGCTACTGGCTCGACATCGTCTACGGCATGTGGGTGACGACCTATCTCGCCCTCGCCGTGGTGGTCGCCGGCCTCGGCCTGGGACTCGGCCTTGCGCTCGCCAGGGCGTTCCAGTTCAAGCCGGCGAACGTGCTGATCGTGATCTTCGCCGACGCCTTCCGCGCGCTGCCGCCGCTGGTGGTGATCATCGTCCTGTTCTTCGCCTTCCCGTACGTGGACCTGGCGATGAGCGCGTTCACCGCGACCTGGCTGTCGCTCTCGCTCGTGCTGGCGGCATTCGCCGAGGAGATCTTCTGGGCCGGCATCCTCTCCGTCCCCAGGGGCCAGACCGAGGCGGCGCGCTCGACCGGCATGTCGCGCGCGCAGGCGCTGGTCTACGTCGTGCTGCCGCAGGCCGTGCGCCTCACCATCCCGCCCCTCACCAATCGCATGATCGCCATCACCAAGAACACGGCGCTCGGCTCGGTGGTGGCGGTGCACGAGATCATCTATCACGCCTCGTCGGGCGCGAGCGAGGCGGGCAATCCGACGCCGCTCACGCTGGGCGCGATCGCCTACCTGATCCTCTTCCTGCCCGTGGTGATCTTCTCGCGCTGGGTCGAGACGCGCTTCGCGTGGAAGCGCTAGGCGATGGACCAGGTGATCCAGGTCTTCTTCAACGGCGCGATCCTCGAGCGCGCCTGGCCGTTCCTCGTGCGCGGCGTGGGCATGACGGCACTGCTGTCGCTCGTCATCGTGCCCATCGGGCTCGCCGGCGGGCTCGCGGTGGCGATGCTCTACCACCTCCACGTGAAGTGGCTGAACCGGATGCTCATGGCCTACGTCGACTTCTTCCGTGCCTTCCCGCCGCTCGTTCTCATGCTCTTCATCTATGGCGGGCTGCCGTTTCTCGGCGTCGACCTGCCGCTGTTCGGCACGGTGGCGCTCGCCTTCCTCCTCAACACGTCGAGCTACTACGGCGAGATCTTCCGCGCCGGGCTGGAGAGCGTGCCGACCGGGCAGGTGGAAGCCGCGCGCTCGACCGGCCTGTCGCGCTGGCAGACGATGCTGTGGGTGATCCTGCCGCAGGCGACGCGCAACGTCCTGCCCGATCTGGTCGGCAACACGCTCGAGGTCATCAAGCTCACCACGCTCGCAAGCGTCGTCGGCTTCACGGAGCTCCTCAACAACGCGCGCAACGTGCAGGCGCTCACCTATAACGCGACGCCGGTCGTCGCCGCGGCGCTGATCTACCTCATTGCGCTCTGGCCGCTCGTGCGCCTCGTCTCGCGCCTCGAGCACAAGAGCATCGCCGTGCGCTAGCATCGAAGCATGACGCCGAGCATCCTGGTCATCAATCCGAATTGCACCGAAGCCATGACGCGGGGCATCGACGATGCCTGCGCGCCGCTGCGCATGCCGGGCGGCCCGGCGATCGAGACGGCGACGCTGAAGGAAGGTCCGCCGGGAATCGAGACCCAGCAGCACGTGGATGGGCTGATTCCGCCGCTCACGGCCTTCGTGCGGAAGAACGAGGCGAAGCACGCCGCTTTCGTCATCGCCTGCTACAGCGATCCCGGCATCTTCTCGGTGCGCGAGGTGACGAAGAAGCCGGTGCTCGGCATCGCCGAGTGCGGCATCCTGACCGCGATGACGCTGGGCTCCAAGTTCGGCGTGATCGCCATCTTGCAGAAGTCCATCCCGCGCCACCTGCGCTACATGGGCGCCATGGGCGTGATGGATCGCTGCGCCGGCGAGCTGCCGGTCGACCTGCCGGTGCTCGAGCTCGCTGACGAAAAGAAGACCTTCGGCCGCATGGTGAGCGTGGGGCGCAAGCTGCGCGAGCAGGGCGCCGACGTGGTCGTGATGGGCTGCGCCGGCATGGCGCGCTACCGCGACGCCCTGCAGCAGGAGCTCGGCGTGCCGGTGGTCGAGCCGACGCAGGCCGCGGTGTCGATGGCGATCGGCCGCGTGCGCGTGAACTGGGAACGCATTTGACGCCAGAGCAGGGCCCGGTTGCTCCGCCGGCGAACCTGAAGGAGCTGTTCCTGGGTTTCCTCGCCATCGGCGCCCGCTCCTTCGGCGGCGTGCTGCCGTGGGCCTATCGCACCATGATCGAGGAGCGGCGCTGGCTCACGCAGGAAGACTTCGCCGCGACGATCGGCCTGTGCCAGTTCCTGCCGGGGCCGAACATCGGCAACGCCTCGATCGTGCTCGGCAAGCGCTGGTTCGGCCTGAAGGGCGCCGTGGTCGCCTTCCTCGGGCTCTTCGCGCTGCCGTTCGTCTGGGTGATGGCGCTCGGCGTCCTCTATATGGAATGGGCGTCGCATCCGCTGGTGCGCGCCGTGGTCACGGGGGTGGGCGCTACCGGGGCCGGCCTCTTCATGGGGACCTCGATCAAGCTCGGGCGCGCGCTGGCGAGGAAGCCGGCAGCGCTCGTGCTCATCGCCGCCTGCTTCCTGGCGGTGGGCATCGGTCGCATTTCGCTCGTCTTCGTCATGCCCGTGGCTGCAGCGCTCGGCGTGATGGCGGCACGCCGGGGATGGCTGTGATCCTTCTTCAGATCGCGCTCTATTTCGGCATGCTCTCGCTCCTCGCCTTCGGCGGGATGCCCTCGGTGATGCCCGAGATGCAGCGCATCGTGGTCGAGTCGCACGGCTGGGCCACGCCGCTCGAGTTCGTCCAGCTCTTCGCCATCGCGCAGGCGGCGCCGGGGCCGAACATCCTCATCGTCAGCCTGATCGGCTGGAAGGCGGCCGGGTTGCCGGGCGCGATCGTCGCCCTGCTCGCGGGCTGCGTGCCGGCCGGCATCCTCGCCTGGTGGATCGCCGGCCTATGGGAGCGCTTCAAGGGCTCGCCCTGGCGCGCGGCGATCCAGAAAGCCATCGCGCCGTTAGTCGTGGGGCTTACCCTTTCCGGCGGCTACGTGCTCTGCACGCCTTCGACGCCCGACCCGCGCCTCTGGGCCATTGCCGCCGCGAGTGCTACCGTTATGGTCATGACCCGGATCAATCCCCTCTGGCTGCTCGGCGTGGGCGGCCTCGTCGGCGGCCTGCTGCTCGGCGGCTGCGCCAGCCAGCCGAACTACGACCTGATCGTCGCCAGCGTGGACCGCACGGCGGCGGACCGCCAGAACGATGCGCGGCGCAAGCCTGCGGAGATGCTCGCCTTCATCGGCGTGCGCGAGGACATGACAGCGCTCGACGTGAGCGCGGCAGGCGGCTACACGACCGAGCTCCTTTCGCGTGCCGTCGGCCCGACCGGCACCGTCTACGGCCAGACGAGAGCGCCCGATCCGCGCCAGCGCCTCGCGCTGCGCAAGCGGGAGAACATCGTCCCGATCGTGCGTCCGTTCGAGGACCCGGCACCGCCAGGGGTTCCGCTGGACCTCGTGACGCTGATGTTCAACTACCACGACTTCGGCCATCTCGGCGTCGATCGCGCGAAGATGAACGCGGCGATTTTCCGGGCACTGAAGCCCGGCGGCATCTACGTCATCGCCGACCACTCCGGACGAGCGGGGACCGGCATCTCGGAATCGGGCACCCTCCACCGCGTGGAGGAGTCGTTCGTGATCCAGGAGGTCTTGGCGGCGGGCTTCCGCCTGGTCGGCGAAGGCAACTTCCTGCGCAACCCGCAGGATCCGCGCGACCGGGAAACGCCCGAGCCGCCTCAACCGAAGGACGAGTTCGTCCTGAAGTTCGTCAAGCCCTAGAGAGGCCGCTTCACATTGCTTTGAGCGAGCCGTCCTGGCCGACGCGCACCTTGTCGCCGCTCTTAAGGGCGATCTGCGCGCCGGACTCGTCGGAGAACTTGCGCGTGCTGCCGTCGGTCATTTGCACCGTGATGTCGTAGCGCGTGTGCTTGCGCACCTCGCGCTCGATCTGGTGCCCGGCCACCGCGCCGACCGCGGCGCCCACGGCGGTACCGGTGCGGTTCTCGCCGATCTGGTGCCCGATCACGGCGCCGCCGACGCCGCCGGCGACCGCACCGATGCCGGTGCCCTTGCCGAGGACCTCGACCTCCTTCACTTCGACGATCGTGCCGCAGTCACGGCACACCGCGACGGGCTTGTGCGCCGGCTTCGCCGCGTGCGCTGCGGCGGTTTGCGTCGGCGCAGTCTCTGCTTTCGAGCCGGGCAGGTGGCCGGTGATCGCGGCGACCGCGACGCCGGCGGCGATGATCACCGCTACCGAGGCGCCGGCAACGAGGGGATGAATGCGATTAGCGACTTGAGCTTCCATTTTCTTTTGTTCCTCCGATGGTGCTGGAGTCGCGAGCGTAATGTCGAGCACGCTAACGCTGCGTGATCGAATCGACGAAAGGCAGAAAAAACTGCGCGTGCGGTCCGGGCGGACTAGCAACCTGTCGCTCTCAGGCGACTACGGAATTCTTCCCGGCAGGTTGAATCGCTCGCGGGTGGTGATGTAGCGATCCGCGAACAGGCGGCCGATCGGCCGGTAATTCTTCTCGGAGATGCGCTTGGTCTGCGGGTCGATGATGCCGTCGCGCGCGTGCACGAGCTGGATCTCGCCGAGCACGAGCTCGCGCGTGGGGCTGATCACGATCAGACGCTCGAGCTTGCATTCCAGGCAGGCAGCGGCCTGCGCGATGCGCGGGTGCCGCACGGTGATCGCGGGCGCCGGGGTGAGACCGGCCTGCTCGAACTCGCTCACCTCCTCGGGGAATTCCTTGCTCGACAGATGCATCGCATTCGCCGTGTCCTCGTCGACGAGGTTCACGACGAACTCCTTCGTGCGGCGGATGTTCTTCAGCGAATGCTTGATCTGCCCGTCGCTCCTCGGATTGATGCCGATCACGCAGAGCGGCGGATCTTCCGAGAACACGTTGAAGAACGAGAACGGCGCGCAATTCGCCACGCCGTTCGCGCTATAGGTCGAGATCCACGCGATCGGCCGCGGGATCACCAGGCCGATGAGCAGCTTGTACCGCTCGAGCGGCGGCAGCTCCGAGAGCTTGAGGTCCATGAATATGGGGTCAGATCAAAATTTCAGGACGATGGGCATCATTTTCCCGTCCGTCCTGAATTGTTGATCTGACCCCAATTAGGTTAGGGGGAGACGCGGGTGAAGACCTGGCGCTCGCGCGAGGCGAGGAGGGGAACGGCCTCGGCGACGTATTTCTTGAAGTGCGGCGTCTGCTGGTGGGTCTCGAAGGCCGCCTCGTCCTTGTAGACCTCGTAGAGCATGATCTTCGCCTTGTCCTTCGGATCCTGCAGGACCTCGAACTGCTTGCAGCCCGGCTCCTTGCGCGCGGCGGATGCGTTGTCGGCCAGCATCTTCATGAAGCGATCGACGTTCTCGGGCTTGATGCGGATATTCACGACCAGCACGAACATTACGTTCCCTCCTTGGCGGGTGTGACTTCGGCGCCGACGCGCTCGACGATCAGCCGGTAGTGCTCCGGCCGGCGGTGCGCGGCGAAGTTGAACATGGTGCGTTTCAAATTGGTCGCCAGGTCGATGTCCGCGTTGTACGCGATGACCTCGTCCTCCTCGGTCTGCGACTTGGCGACCATCTCGCCCGTGGGCGCGACGATCACCGAGTGGCCGAACATGCGGAAGCCATCCTCGAAGCCGCACTTCGCGGTCTCGACGAGCCAGGTGGCGTTCTGGAACGCCATCGACTGCGCCATGATCAGGTGGTGGTGCACGCGCAGCGCCGGCGGCTCGGGGTAGTGCAGGTTCTCGGTCGGCGTGTTGAAGCCGAGCGCGACGATCTCGGCGCCCTGCAGCGCGAGGACGCGGAACGCCTCCGGCCAGCGGCGGTCGTTGCAGATCAGCATGCCGGTGACCGTGTCCATGAACCGCCAGACGCGGAACCCGAGGTTGCCCACCTCGAAGTACTTCTTCTCGAGATGCTGAAAGGCGGCCTGCGGCTTGTGGTCCGCGTGGCCGGGCAGGTGAACCTTGCGGTACTTGCCGACCAGGCGGCCGTCCGGCCCGACGAGGATGGCGGTGTTGAAGCGATGGTGGTCCGGCGTGAGCTCGGCGTAGCCGATGTAGAAGCCGATGCCGAGCTTCTTCGCTTCGTCGAACAGCGGCCGCGTTTCCGGCCCCGGCATCTCGCGCTCGAAGTAGCGCCGGTCCACCTCCGCCTGGTCTTCCATCCACCAGCGCGGGAAAAAGGTGGTGAAAGCGAGCTCCGGGAAGACGACGAACTTCGCGCCCATGCCGTTCGCCTCGCGCAGCAGCTCGACCAACCGCCGCGTGGCGGCGACGCGGTTATCGGACTTGTTGAGCGGCCCGAGCTGGGCCGCCGCGATCTTCAATTTGCGGGTCATGGCCGGTATTTTAGGGGCCGGAATGCGTCGCCCCGCGAAGGCGGGGGTCCAGTTTCCGTCTTGAAGACCTGGGTCCCCGCCTTCGCGGGGACGACGGCAGAGCGGGGCGCTACTTCCGCTCGGCGCCCTGCATGAGGAGCTGGACGAGGAGCTCGACGGACGAGCGGGTCTTGCTGGTGATGGCGGTGAACTCGATGCCGCACAGGTAGCGGCCGCGCTCGGCGTTGCACTTCTTCACCCGCCCGTAGACATCCGATGCCCGGTGGTTGACGAGCGGCAGGTCGACGCGGATCTTCACCTCGCTGCCGACCGCCAGCGGCTCCTGGATGTCGACCAGGATGCCGTGGTAGCCGAGCACGAGGATCGTGCCCTTGTGCTGCTGCGGCAGCGTGACGTCGGTCTGGATCACCTGGTAGCTGAAGCCGATGCCGACCTTGACGCGCGGGCTCTTGCGCCCCTCGCGCCGCGGCACGACCTTCTGGAGCGCCGGGATCTCGAGCAGCTCGCGCACCACGATCGGATCGGCCTTGCCCTTGACGTGCAGCGGGAAGGGCTCGCCGGTCTTGGCGAAGCCGTTGCAGCGCGCGAAGGTGCTCTCGCTGATGAGGACCTGGCCGCGCAGGCTGAACGCCTCGATGCGCGCGGCGACGTTGACCTCCTCGCCGATCACCGTGTGCGCCTCGTAGAGCTCGGAGCCGAGCGTGCCGACGAACACCGGCCCGGTGCTGATGCCGATGCCCAGATAGAGCTCGGGCAGGCCGCTGTCGCGATGGTGCTGGTTCAGCTCGTCCATCGCGATCTGCAGGTCGACCGCGCAGGCGAGCGAGCGCTCGACCGGGTCCTTGCCTGGGGTCGCCTCTTTCCCGGAGGTCGCCTCGCTGAAGCGCACCATCAGCGAGTCGCCCATGAACTTGTCGATCGTGCCCTCGTGCGCGAACACCACCTCGGTCATCGTGACCAGGCAGCGGTTCAGCACCTTGAGGACGATCTCGGCGGCGTACTTGTCGGAGATCGACATGAAGCCGCGCAGGTCAGCGAAGAGGATGGTGAGCTCGCGGTGGGCGAAGCCGTCCTGCCCCTGCTGGTTGTTGGCCGCGATCTGGCGGAGGAGCTTCGACACGGCGAGCTCGGCCTCCGTGCCAAGGCGCCGGCCGGTCTCGGCCGAGACGATATTCTGGATCCGGTCTACGGTGTGCCGCAGATCCATGCCGCTCTTCTATCCTTGTTTTTATAGGCGTTTCGCATGGATTGTTGCATATTCGCGCGCGAGGCGCTTTTTTCAGAGCCGGAGCGGCGTCTTCCAGGCCTTGAGCTGCGCCATTTCCGCCACGTCCCGTCCGAGCGGCCGCAGCGCATCGGAAGGCTCGCGCGCGAGGAACCGCCCGCGCCCGCGCCCGGCCGAGCACTTGCCCTCGTCGACGATGACCTCCCCGCGCGACAGCACGGTGACCGGCCAGCCCTTGAGCACCCGGCCCTTGTACGGGGTGTAACCGGTGCCGTCGTGCGTCTCGCGGACCGTGACGGATTTCTCGGGATCCCAGATGGCGATGTCGGCGTCAGCGCCGACGGCGATGGTGCCCTTGCGCGGATAGAGGCCGTAGGTCTGCGCGTGGCGCGCCGCGGTCAGGTCGACGAACTCCTCGAGCGTGATGCGCTTCGTGCCCACGCCGTAGGTGAAAAGGAGCGGCAGCCGCAATTCCAGGCCCGGGACGCCGTTCGCCATTTCCTTGAAGGTGGTCTTCTCGCCCTTCGGCAGCTTGCCCTGCATCCCGTAGGGCGCGTGGTCGGAGGAATAGACGTGCAGCGATCCGTCCTTGAGGCCCTCCCAGCACGCTTCCTGCGCCGCCTCGTCACGCGGCGGCGGGCTGCAGCAGAAGAGGGCCCCCTGGATGCCGATGTCGATGTCCTTCGCCGTGAGGAAGAGGTACTGGGGACAGGTTTCGCCGAAGACCTTGAGGCCGCGGGCCCGCGCGCGCCGGATGGCCTCCACGCCATCCGGCGTCGAGACGTGCACGATGAGGATCGGACAGTCGACCAGTTCGGCGAGCTTCACCACCCGCTCGATGGCCTCGTGCTCCGCGCCGCGCGTATGGCAGATGGCGTGGTAGCGCGGCAGCGTGTTGCCCTGCTTCACCATGCGGCCGGCGAGCCAGGAGATCATGCCGTGGTTCTCGGCGTGCACCATGACGAGCGCGCCGTGCTTCCGCGCCACCGCCATCACGTCGAGGATCTGCTCGTCGTGCAGGCGGGTGCGCTCGTAGGTCATGAAGATCTTGAACGAGCGCACGCCGGATCGGATGGCTTCCGGCAGGTGCTCGGTGAGCGTCGGCTCGTCCGGATTCGCGATGATCAGGTGAAAGCCGTAGTCGATCACCGCCTTCGCCTTCGCCCGCTCGTGGTAGTCCCTTAAAACCGCCCTTAAATCGTCGGCGCGGTGCTGCGCGCAGAACGGGATCACGGTCGTCGTGCCGCCGTGGGCGGCCGACACGGTGGCGGAGTAGAAGTCGTCGGCGGTCATCACGCCCATCGAGGAGAGCTGCTCGATGTGGCAGTGGCTGTCGATGCCGCCGGGAAGGACCAGCTTTCCAGTGGCATCGATTATTCTGGGGGCAGAAAGGCCGGCGCCGATCTCGGCGACCTGCTCGCCGCGGATGCCGACGTCGGCGCGAAAGACTTTTTCCGCCGTGGCGACGGTGCCGCCACGGATAACGAGATCGAGGGCCATGGGATTTTCCGTCCTCATTTTCCTATAAGCTCGGCGCGTCAACCACGGGAGGGGGGACTATGGACAGCATGATGGTGAAATCGCGGCTGCTGTTCCCGCAGCTGCGCGGGTTCTACCAATGGGCGGAGCCGGTGTCCTGGCTCCTCATCCGCCTCACCGCCGGCTTGATGCTGATTCCCCACGGCTGGCCGAAGCTGATGATGGGCGTGTCGAAGACCGCCGAGATTGCGCTCATCAAGCGCGGCATCAGCCCGGCCGAGCCGCTCGCCATCGTCATCATCACGCTGGAGACGCTCGGCGGCCTTTGCGTGGCGCTCGGCCTGTTCACGCGCTTCTGGGCGGCCGGGATCTTCATCGAGATGATGGTGATCACCGCGGTCTACTGGCCGAAGTTCGGCTGGACTGGGCCGGGCTACGAGTACACGCTCATGTGGGGCCTCGTCATGCTCGCCATCGCGCTGCGCGGCGGCGGGCCGTACTCGCTCGACCGGAGGATCGGCCGCGAGCTGTAGCGAAACGCCGCCGCGCCTGGCGGCCGCCGCGTATGACAATAGTCCGGTGCGCAGGATCCTCGCGGCGTTCTTGCTGGTTGCGCTGAGCCTGCCGGTCGCGGCGCAGGAGTGGCCGTCGAAGCCGGTCCGGATCATCGTGCCGTTCCCGCCCGGACAGGGCGCCGATATCGTCGGGCGTCTCCTGGGGGAGCGGCTTTCGCCGATCTTTGGCCAGCAGTTCATCGTCGACAACAAGCCCGGCGCGGGCAGCATGATCGGCACGGCGCTCGCCGCCAAGGCGGCGCCCGACGGGTACACGCTCTTCATCGGCGGCACGAGCGCCATGGTCATCAACCCGCACCTGTACCAGAAGCTCGACTACAAGCTCTCGGACTTCGCGCCGATCACCAACGTGGCGCTGCTCCCGATGGTGATCTGCGTGACGCCGGGCCTGCCGGTGCACTCGATCCAGGAGCTGGTCGCGCTCGCGAAGCAGAAGCCGGGCGAGTTGACCTATGGCTCGTCGGGCAACGGCAGCACGCATCACCTCATCCAGGCGCTGTTCGCCGCGACCGCCGGCATCCAGATCACGCACGTGCCGTACAAGGGCTCGACGGCAAGCATGACCGATCTCATGAGCGGGCGGATCTCGATGCTGGCCGACGTGCTGCCTGCCGTCACGCCGGCGATCCGTTCGGGCAAGGCGCGCCCGCTTGCCATCACGTCTGCGACGCGCTCGCCCTTCCTGCCGGACCTGCCGACCGTGGCGGAGCAGGGCTATCCGGATTTCCAGGCGGTGGCGTGGGCCGGACTTTTCGCCCCGGCGGGAACGCCGGAGCCGATCCTGCAGCGACTGAACGTCGAGGTCGTGAAGCTGCTTGCCGCGCCGGACGTGCAGGCGCGATTCAAAGACCTGTCCATGCCGACGATTGCCGATACGCGCGCGCACTTCGACGCCTTCCTCAAGGCGGAGTACGAGCGTTGGGGAAGGGCGGTGAAGATCTCCGGGGCGAAGCTGGATTGAAGAACGCGCCGCGGGTCATCGATTTTCGCTTGCGCCCGCCTTCGCGCGGCTTCCTCGGCATGGTGATGTACGCCAACGTCCAGCGCACGAAACGCCTGACGGCCGGCATCGGCATGACGCAGCCGCCCTCCGTCGCGCAGTTGTCGATCGACCTCATGCTGCAGGAGATGGACGAGGCGGGCGTGCGCTGGGGCGTCGTGCCGGGACGCCTCTCGCCCGTGCTGGGCACCATTGCGCCGGATGACGTGGCGGCCATCGTCGCCGACCATCCGGACCGGCTGATCGGCTACGCGGCGGTCGATCCCTCCGAGCGCCGCAAAGCGGTCGCCGCGATCGATGCCGAGATGAAGCGCGGCATGAAGGGCATCGTGCTCGAGCCGGGCCTCCTCGCGCAGCCGATGCACCTCGACGATCCGCGCATGTATCCGGTCTACGCCCACCTCGAGGACCGTGGCATCCCGGTGCTGTTCATGGCGGGCGGCAACGCCGGGCCGGACATCACCTATACCGCGCCGGAGCACATCGACCGCGTGGCGCGCGATTTCCCGCAGATGAAGATCATCTCGGGCCACGGCAACTGGCCGTGGGTCGCGCAGATCATCCACATCTGCTATCGGCGCACCAACATCTGGCTCTCGCCCGACATGTACCTCTTCGGCGGCATGCCCGGCGCCCGCGAGTACGTCGATGTGATGAACGGCTTCATGTCGGAGCGCTTCCTCTTCGCCACCGCGTACCCGGTGCTGCCGCTCGGCGAATCGGTGGAGAAGTTCCTGCAGCTCCCGCTCAAGGAATCGGTGATCGACCGCATCCTGTATCGGAACGCGGCCGAGCTTCTCGGCTTCGCCTAGTGCCGTACGCCGGCAAGATCCATTACGAGGTCATCGACCTCGTCGCGCCGTGGCAACGGGCACGCGAGACGATCATCTTCCACCACGGCATCGGCGCGAGCGCCGGCATCTGGCAGGAATGGCTGCCGGAGCTGATCGACCGCTACCGGATCGTGCGCTTCGACATGCGCGGCTACGGCCGCTCGCAGATTCCCGCGCCGGAGGAGAAATGGAGCGCGCAACTATTCGTCGAGGACCTGCTCGCTGTCGCGGATGCCGTCGGCGCCGAGCGGGCGCACCTCGTCGGCGAGTCGATCGGCGGCACGATCGCCCTCTACTTTGCGCTGCGCCACCGCGCCCGGGTTGCCACGCTCACCATCAGCAACGGCGCCGATCGCGGCGCGCCGCTGCAGAAGGTGAACGAGTGGCAGGAACAGCTCGATCGCCACGGCGTAAAGGCGTGGTCGGACCAGTTCATGCGCGACCGGTTCTACGACGGCGCGCTGGGCGCCGAGAAGCACGCCTGGTACGCGGCCCAGCAGGAGGCCTGGAAGCGCGACTCGATCCTCGGCGCGCTCGGCGTCCTCGTTGGCACCGACCTGCGTGCCGAGCTGCCTTCGCTCAAATTGCCCGTCCTGCTCCTGCACGGCGACGCGAGCCCGTTCATTCCAGTGAACGTGATGGTCGACATGCATCACGCCCTGCCGGACTCGCGGTTACAGGTCTTCGCCCGCGCGCGGCACGGCCTTCCGTTCTCCCACGCGCGCCAGTGCGCGCAGACGCTACGCAGGTTTTTGGACGGACGGTTCTGATAAAATCGCGCCCTTCGCGCCCGTAGCTCAGTTGGATAGAGTACCTGGCTACGAACCAGGGGGTCGTGGGTTCAAATCCTGCCGGGCGCGCCAATTCTTTCAAGGGGTTAGTTTTTTTCGGTACGACCCCTTATCTTCTAGTGGGGACTTCGATTCGCAGCTTAGCAAGCGATCGAAGTGACGCAGAGAGCACGTGGACTCTGCGTTCGACGGCAGCGCGTTCCTACGGCTACTAAGCTTGGCCCGCCGACGAAGAATCGGTGCTCCTAAGCGGCTCGAGCAACGGCAACAATTCCTTCGCGTCGCACGGTTTCAACAGGAAATGATCGAAGCCAACGGCTTGCCCCAAGAGCCGATCTGAAGCCTTCGTCCACTTTCCGGATATCGCGATCAGCATCGGAGCCAACGTGCCATGCCGTTCACGCAGCTCTCTAGCGATCGCATAACCGCTCTCGCCGGGGACGTTTAGGTCAGCGATGACTACGTCCGGTCGGACGAGCCGGCACATCTCTAGCGCGTCGTCTCCGCGCAAGGAGGTGTGCACTTGGTGGCCCTCGTCAGTAAGAATGGCCGCCAGAGTGGTCGCGGTATCGCGGTCATCGTCCACGACAAGTATGCGCAGCGAATGCCTTTTGCCGGCGGTTCCGCCGGACTCGACCACGCGCAACGGAGGCTTGGGTGCCATAGGGACACTCCCGTTATACGCGGCTGGCAAGGCGCGTGCGCCGAGATAAAAAATATATCTACGCTCCGTTGCGAACATACGAGCGCAAGTGTTGGTGGGGTCGCGAAACCAATGACGGGACTAAGCTTGGACTCAGCAGACAGCGCGGGACCGGGAGCACGAGGACTCGGGTACACCGAGCTAAGTCAATTGATCCTGCCAGGCGCCGCGCCTACCCTCTCCACCCGTTCTGTGAATGGTACGACCATCGTGTTCCGCACGCTTTGCCACTCGTATAGGGGACCCGTGGTCGCAGGTTTCGACTCTACAAGCTGCGGGTGGGGTTCTACGTCCGGGCCTGCACCCAATAGGACCATAAGAACAATATGCGCCGGTTCGGCTACTGGGTTCCGGTCTTGCGCAGGAAACCGTGGTCGTCCGACGCTCTCCTATGGTGATGGTGTTGACGAGGCAGACGGACCGTAAACATCGTGCCGGTTTCTTTGGATGATTGCACATCGACAGTACCGTCGTGGGCTTTGACTATCGCCGCCGCGATGTAAAGGCCGAGGCCCAGGCCTTCGGTTCGCTTTGATCCGTTGCCAGTCTGCCGCAGCGGCTCGAAGATGCGATGGAGTTCCGCTTGCGGGATGGGAATGCCGTCGTTGTGGACGGCGATCTGGACGTTATCTGTCTCACCGCAGGCTGAAACGGTGACCGGCCTGTGGGGAAATCCGTGCCGAATAGCGTTCTCCACCAGGTTCGACAGAAGCTGACAGAGGCGGCTTTCATCCCAAGTCCCCTGTAGCTCGCCCGTCGAGGTGAGCGTCACGACGCGGTCCGGGTGAAATGCTTGGGCCTCTTCTGTGACTTGTTCACACGCAAGCACGAGGTCCATGGGCTTCGCGTCAACCGGCAAGGTACCGCCCAGCCGCGCACGGGTTACATCGAGCAGATCGTTCGTCATTTTCTGGATTCGCGTGCCGCTTCTCAGAATGGCTGCGCTTGCCTTCAATTGCTCGCCGGAAAGCCCTTTCGAGTGCAGCAGGTACTGAGCTGAGTTCAGCGTTGCGCCCAGTGGCGTGCGAAGATCATGTCCAAGAACGCCGAGAAACAGCTCCCGGGACTTTTTGTCTTCCTCGGAATAGCGGAACACCGATTCGTTCAGCGCCTGATCAATAGCCTCATTGAAGCGCGACAATTGCCGCTCCCGGTCCTCGGCGCCGGCTTGGGGCGTCCAGAGTCGGATCACGCTTGCCCGTAGCGCGCGGTACTCTGCCACTAGGGCGTTCAAATCAAAACCGTCGCTATAGCGGTCCGTGCCGTGACTCGTGGCCGCGGTGTCCCCTTTGCCCACGAGCTGCGGCGCATTTCCCTTGGATTTGGCGGCCTGCTCCTCCGCGCTTTGATGTTGGAGCAGGTCTTTGGCGATGGTGTGCAACATCTTCGCCGCATGGTCGCGCAGCGCTTTGGTATCCATGCCTTGAGCCGCAGGAAGCGTGCGCGCGAATTTTTCCCATTCGGCCAGGATCTGCTCCATGTTGCCGGTGATGAATTCCGCGAGTGTCATGATGCATTGTCGACCGCCATCAGAGGCACGGCGGTACGGCGGCCCACATTGGCATTCCGGGCGCCGCGATTTCCGACGGCCGGAAGACTAAGACTCGACCTGTCGCGCGTTGTGTGCGATGGCGAACATAGGCAGGTGACATCTCGGCGTATCCTAGGAGATGCTTCATGACTTCCTGACTACTCACCGCAATGAGCTGATTGAGCATTGCAAAGAGAAGGTAGCTAAAAGATTCGCACCGGCGCGCACGCCGCAAGTGGTCAATCACGGCGTTCCGCTTTTCCTGCAACAGCTTGTCCACACGTTGGAAGCCGAGCAGTTGACCACCGCCCGTTCCGAAAGTGAGCCGGGTCCATCCCCGGTTCCAACGGACATTGGGCGCGCGGCAACGCTGCATGGCACCGAACTGCTTCGCCTTGGGTTTACGGTCGACCAGGTCGTGCACCACTATGGTGATGTATGCCAGGCGATCACCGAGTTGGCGGTGCGCAAAGAATCGCCCATTGATACCGACGAATTCCGAACGCTCAACCGGTGCCTCGATGAAGCCATTGCCGACGCCGTTACTGCATTCGGAGATGAACGGGAAAACCGTATTCTCGATCAGGCAACAGACCTTCATGCACGCCTCGGCGCGTTGGCCGACGAACAACGGCGTTTAGTCGACGTTTCTCTCCAAACGCTCGCGGCGATTCAGTCCGGGAAACTCGCGCCAGCGGGCGCTACAGGAGCCGCTCTCGCCAGGACGCTAACCGAGTTGCGAGATCTCATCGACCGCACGTTACCTGAAATACGTTTGATTTCCGGAATGACGAAATCGCCTCCGGGCTAATAGCGGTCGAACACCTGCGTCGGCGACGGTGGCACGCGCGAGTTCTGCCGGATCCGAGTCCTAAGCCCGACAGCGGGCGAAACATGAGTGCGGACTTTGGTGGGGACTGAAGGGCGCTGGAGCGGTCAACACGGCGCAAGAGCGGGGTCGTGGGTTCAAATCCTGCCGGGCGCGCCAAGTCTGTGCGGTCACGCACAGAGTCGGAAAACGCGCCTGGTGTTCTGACGAAATCGCCGTCCCGACTTTTGTCGGCACGCGCCTTGCACGTCGATCACTTTCCCGTCAGGACTGCCATGCCGAAAATGAAGGCGGCTGTATTCATTCAGCCCGGCCGTATTTCGCTTGAGGAAAAGCCGCTCCCGTCGGTAGGACCGCTGGACGCGCTGCTGCGCGTCACGACGACCACCATTTGTGGCACGGACGTGCACATCCTTAAAGGCGAGTACCCGGTACGCAGAGGTCTTACGATCGGTCACGAGCCGGTCGGTGTCATCGACAAACTGGGGTCGGCGGTACAGGGCTTCGAGGAAGGCCAGCGCGTCATCGCCGGTGCTATCACCCCGTCGGGCTGGAGCCATGCATCGCTTTGCGGTGTGGGCGCGCAGGACGGGGCCGGTACGCCGCACGGATGGAAGCCAATCGGTGGCTGGAAATTCGGCAATACGATCGATGGCTGCCAGGCCGAGTACGTGCTGGTGCCTGATGCGATGGCCAACCTAAGCCCCGTGCCGCAGGGCCTGACCGACGAACAGGTGCTGATGTGTCCGGACATCATGTCAACCGGCTTCTCTGGCGCGGAAAGCGGCGGCGTGCGCATCGGTGATGCCGTGGCGGTTTTCGCGCAGGGTCCGATCGGCCTGTGCGCCACCGTTGGCGCCAGGCTCATGGGCGCGACCACCATCATCGCGATCGAGGCCATTGAGGCGCGCCAGTCCATGGCTCGGCGTCTCGGTGCCGACCACATTGTTGATTTCCGCACAGCCAATGTGGTGGAGGAGATTCGCCGCATTACCAATGGGCGTGGTGTCGACGTAGCGATCGAGGCGCTCGGCACGCAGGCGACATTCGAGGCCGCGCTTCGCTCTATCCGTCCCGGGGGCACGCTGTCCAGCCTGGGCGTTTATTCCACTGATCTCAAAGTGCCGCTGGACGCTTTCGCCGCCGGCCTTGGCGACCACAAGATCGTCACCACACTTTGCCCCGGCGGCAAGGAACGCATGCGCCGACTGATGAATGTGATCGAAGGCGGGCGGGCCGACCTAAAGCCGCTCGTTACGCACCGTTTCAAGCTTGACCAGATCGAGGCCGCCTATGATCTGTTCTCGCACCAGCGCGATGGCGTCCTAAAGGTTGCTATCACGCCGTAGCCGCTTGCTCGTACGAGATCAGGCCGCTCTCCAGCGATACTGGAGACTTGGCGTCTCGCTAGTGGTGCGCCATTCCGACGTGCTATTGCCAGCCATAGCGGCGCGCGTAGAAGCCTTTCATTGCCTGGGTCAGGGCCAGGTACGCGAGCAGGATGACCGCGAGGTAGAGGAAGTATGAGAGCGGCAGCGGCTGCATCTTGAAATAGCCGGACAAGGGTCCCATGACGATGAACACTCCGGCCGCCATTATCGCGGCGGTCATGACCAGCAACGGCGCGGCTGCGCGGCTCTGAAGGAAGGGCATTTTCTGCGTGCGGATCGTGTGGACGACGAGCGTCTGCGTCAGCAGTCCCTCTACGAACCAGCCGGACTGGAAAAGTGTCTGGCGCTCCGGCGTGTTCGCGTCGAAGACGAACCACATCAGCGCGAAGGTGACGAGGTCGAACACCGAGCTGATCGGGCCGAAGAAGAGCATGAAGCGCCCCAGCTCGCCGGGGTTCCAGCGCTGCGGCCTACGCAACAGCTCCTCGTCGACATGGTCGAACGGGATGGCGATCTGCGACGTGTCGTAAAGCAGGTTCTGGACGAGGAGCTGGACCGGGAGCATCGGCAGAAACGGCAGGAAGGCGCTGGCGATGAGGACCGAGAAGACGTTGCCGAAGTTCGAGCTCGCGGCCATCTTGATGTATTTCAGCATGTTGACGAACGTCTTGCGGCCTTCGATCACGCCCTCTTCGAGGATCAACAGGCTTTTCTCGAGGAGGATGATGTCGGCCGCTTCCTTCGCGATGTCGACGCTGGAATCCACGGAGATGCCGATGTCCGCCGAGCGGAGCGCGGCGGCGTCGTTGATCCCGTCGCCCATGAAGCCGACGACGTTGCCCTGGGATTTCAGCGTTCGCACGATTCGTTCCTTCTGCGCCGGTGTGAGGCGGGCGAATACGTGGTGTCCCGCGGTCACCTGGGCGAGCTCGCGCTCGTCCATCCCCTCGACTTCGGTCCCAAGGACGATGTGCGTCGCCTCGAGCCCGACCTGGGAGCAGATCTTTCCCGTAACGAGCTCGTTGTCGCCGGTCAAAACCTTGACCGTTACGCCGTGCTCCGTTAACGCCTTCAGCGCCGGCGCCGCGCTCTCCTTGGGCGGGTCGAGGAATGTGACGTAGCCGATGAGGGTCAGGTCGCTTTCGTCTTTGACGCCGTAGGTCTCCTTCGCCGGCGGAAGCTCCTTGGCGGCGACGGCAACCACCCGCAGACCTTCCTTGTTCAGGGACGCGGTGACTTCGCGTACCCTGCCCAGCAGCTCCGGCGTCAGCCGCTCGTCGACGCCGCCGTGGCGCACGCTGGCGCAGGCGTGGAGGATTTCCTCCACCGCGCCTTTGCAGATGAGCAAATGGTGCTCGTCATGCTCGGCCACCACGACCGACATGCGGCGCCGCTGGAAATCGAAAGGCACTTCATCGACCTTGCGAAAGGCGGTGGCGATCTCGAGCTCCCTGTGGACTTCCGCATGCTTCAGGACTGCAACGTCCAGCAGATTCTTCAAGCCGGTTTGGTAGTAGCTGTTGAGGTACGCGTATTCGAGCACCGCGTCGGAGTCGTCGCCCCACACGTCGGTATGGCGCTCGAGCGCGATCCTGTCCTGCGTGAGGGTGCCGGTCTTGTCCGTGCAGAGCACGTTCATGGCGCCGAAGTTCTGGATCGCATCCAGGCGCTTCACGATGACCTTCTTGCGCGAGAGGAACACCGCCCCCTTCGCGAGCGTGGAGGTGACTATCATCGGCAGCATTTCAGGCGTCAGGCCGACGGCGATGGAGAGCGCGAAGAGGAATGCTTCGAGCCAGTCCCCTTTCGTGAAACCGTTGATGAACAGCACGACGGGCGTCATGACCAGAATGAAGCGGATCATGAGCCAGCTCACCTGGTTCACGCCGACCTGGAACTGCGTCGGCACCTCGTCGGTCGATGCGACTCGCGCCGCCAGCGCGCCGAAGTAGGTCCTGTTGCCGGTGTGAATGACGAGCGCGGTCGCTGACCCGGAGACAACGTTGGTGCCCATGAAAACGAGGTCGTCGAGGTCGAATACATTCGGCGCCGCCGCGTTACGCAGGGCGGCGAATTTCTCGACGGGAAGCGATTCGCCGGTCATCGCCGCCTGGCTGACGAAGAGGTCCTTCGCGGAGAGCACGCGGCAATCGGCCGGGATCATGTCTCCTGCCGAAAGGAGAACCACATCACCCGGCACCAGCTCGCGGATCGGCAATTCCAGACGGCGCGGCGGCTTGGCGTGCACTTCGATGCCGTAGTGCCGTCCTGCCTCGGCCGCCTCTTCCGAAACGTCGCAGCGGAGCACCGTAGCGGTGGTGCGGACCAAGGCCTTGAGCTCCTCGGCCGCCTTGCTGGACTTCGTTTCCTGCCAGAACCGGATCACGGTGGCGAGCATCACCATGGCACCGATGACGATCGTCGCCTTCAGGTCCTCGGTCGCGTACGAAATGACTGCCAGCGCCGTGAGAAGAAGGCTGAACGGCGTGCGGTACGCGAGCCACAGATGCTTCCACCAGGGCAGGGGCTTTTCGTGCTCGACCTCGTTGGCGCCCCATTGCGCGCGGATCCGCTCTACCTGGGCGTCCGAAATGCCGTCGGGACGCGAGCCCAGCTGACTCAGTAGCTGCCGTCCTTCGCTGCGTGCCGCATCCAGGAGGGCCGTCGTGAGTTCTGGCGGCAGGTCCCGGCTCACCCCGGTACGGGTGACCGTTTCGAGCAGCGCCAGCCGCTTGAAGTGCCGTGTGAATGCGTGGCTGCGCAGGAACGCGCCGAACAACCTTCTCAGTATGTCGACGATCACCTGTTCTTCTCCGTTCGAGCGGCCCGCGAGAACCGCGCTCGACCAGGGCCGTGCAGCAGATGCGGTAGTGGACCACCTGCTTTGCAAATGGTGGTTCGCGAAGGTGCCTAATTCCGCTTACGCGAACCTTTCATTGCGTACAATCCTCGCTAAAGACGCCGAAACAATGTCACGGTCCAGGGAGTGAATGAACGCGCTCTTGGATGCATCGGTACAGCTAATCCCCTGAAGGCCATCGAAGAAAAGCTTGACTCTCAACACTCGCGTGACACGGGGCAGTGATAGGTGTACCACCGCGGGACTTGGGTGGGGACTCAACGGTGCTGAACCGGAACGGGCGGCGCCGAGACTAGTTACTTCAACGAGCTGGGCCTGCGGGAATTCTGACGAACCAGGGGGGCGTGGGTTCAAATCCTGCCGGGGCCGCCAGACAATATCCGGGCCCGGCAATCCCCGGGCCCTTTTCATTTCATGAGAATCACCACGTTCGCGTTGGCTCTTGGCGCCGTGTATGCCGCGATCGGCGTGCTCGGCCTGATTCCGGCCGCGCTGCGGCCGCCGCCGCCGGATGCGCCGCCGGTTCACTTCACGGTTTTAAGCGGTTACCTGCTCGGCGTGTTTCCGGTGAACGTGCTGCACACCGCGGTGCATCTCGCTACCGGCTTCTGGGGACTCGTCGCTTGTCGCCGCATCGCCCGGTCGATCACGTACTGCCACGCCGTCGCACTCTTTTACGGCACGCTTTGCCTGGCCGGTCTCGTGCCGGGGTTGGACGCGATGTACGGCACGCTGCCGATCCACGGCCCGGACGTCTGGCTGCACGGGACTACGGCCGTGCTCGCCGCCTATTTCGCGTGGCGCGCGGAGGCTTCGCCGCCTCGCCGGCGACCCTGAGGGCTCATTTGCACCACTGCTTTACGGCTTCCTGGGCTCGCGCCTTCTGTTGCGCGATCTGGCTCTCGTCCAGGAAATAGCGCTCGCCGTTCGGCCCGACGCTTGAGACGCGGCCGCCCATTTCGTACTGGGCGACCACGGCGCGCGCCTGCTGGCACTCCGCCTGCTGTTTTTGTTGGTCGGCGGCCGCTTTTGCCGCCTTTTGCTCCGCCTCTTCGCGCTCTTTCTGGCGCTGGCGAAATGCTTCTTCAGGCGTCGGCGGCGGTTTGCTTCCGGGCTTCGCGCTTGGCGCGGCGGCCTGGCTCGCCGGAGCCGGTGCACGGATAACGCCCGCGCTCTGGCCCGGCGGGCAGGGCGACTGCGAGTAGACGACCTTGCCGGATGCATCGACGCACTTGTTGATCTGCGCGTGCGTCGCGCCGGACATCAGCGTCAGGACTACTGCAAGCGGCAGTGCTTTGTTCATATCGTGGCGCCGATCATAAGGCTTATCGCCCGCGAGGGTAATTGACCGTCGCACGGCCGCCGATCCCGACGATAAACGGCCGGTAATCCGGCTCCAGCGGTCGCGGGCGGTGCACTGTCAGAATCTGTTCCGGTCAGAATCTGTGCGTTCTCCCGTTGAGCCGGAAGTCGGCCCCGTCTGTCGGTTGGCGCTTTGACGGGTTAGCCCGACAGGGCACCATCTACCCGAACAAAAACGTAAAGGGGTGGTCATGCGCAGGGGACGTGGATTTACCCTAA
>Ga0070681_10001088_pt1 | contig 23195 bp, 13 predicted proteins | sample KBSC83BmetaG_FD_65650 | JGI IMG/M metagenome (GOLD analysis project Ga0070681, IMG submission 65650) | Corn rhizosphere microbial communities from Kellogg Biological Station, Michigan, USA - KBS C8-3B metaG | ecosystem: Host-associated > Plants > Roots > Rhizosphere | place: USA: Michigan...
CCAGCGTCCGCCGGCCGGAATGTGCCGGATTTGGATCGACGGCGTTCCGCCTGGCCATCAGCCCGCGCCGACCGACTGCGCGACGGCTGCCGCGCGCGTTCCGCCCAACGCCCGCATCATCTACAGCGACCAGACCACGGCGTACCCGCGCGATCCGCGCAGGGACGTGTACGACCAGAGCGGACGCGTATATGATCCGAGACGGGTAGATCCAAGCGGCACCGTCGTGTACGACCCGCGGCGGACCGATCCGAGCGGAACCGTCGTATACGACCCGCGTCGCGTCGATCCGAACGGTCGCATCATCTACGATCCGCGCCGCGTCGACCAGAACGGTCGAGTGATCACGGGTTCCGAACGTGACGACGACCGCGTGGTGGAATCGCGCCACGAATCGAAGCACAAGACGAAGAAGCACAAAGGCCACGACAACGACGACCAAGGCGACGACGATCGAAACTAGAACCGTTCGAAGACATACACATCGAGTCGTCGCGGCGTCGGCCCTCGCGCTTTCCATAGCGAGCGGCTGCCGCAGCGACGACTCGAACGTTGTCAGGGGTCGCGGTCTCACCGTCATGACGTTGCCGGCCGCAGCGTACGCGAACATCTATGAAGCGGCCGCACGCGCGGCGTTCGACGTCAGCGATCCCACGCTATCTTTGCTCCTCGACCGTCGCGAGCTCCCCCGAACGACGGGGCTCGACTCGGCCGGACAGATGTCCGAAAGCGTGGTGGCCGAGGCACGGCAGCGCGGCGTCTTCAAGGGGACGTGCGAGCCATCGTTGACCGCGACGAAAGGCACGGTTCGTTGCAAGGCGGAGCTGCCGGGCTACGTACTTCGTTTCTCGCCTGTCTTTGCCGAGCATGGTGACACAGCCGAGGTCTACATGTACGCGCAGCGCTACGACACACCAAGCTCGGGTATCTCGGAGACCCTCCGCTTCGAGCGCGCCTATCAGGTGCTTCGGACCGCCGACGGCTGGCGTGCCGCGCGCGAAGGCCGCGTCCCGAAGGAGATTCGCGGCGAAAAGAAATGACTGAATCCCTCGCCTCTCCGCTCGCCACGACACGTCGTTCCCGCTTTGCCGCTTCCGACGCCGAGCGCGTGGCATCGGAATTCGGATTCCGTGGGACCGCGCGAGAGCTGACGAGTGAGCGCGATCAGAACTTTTTAATCAACGGCGACGATGGGCGCATCGTCCTGAAGATCGCGAACGCGGGCGAGGATCCGGCGTTTCTCGAGGCGCAGAACGCGGTGCTTCGCCACATTGCCGGCACGGTCGGCGTCACGCCACGAGTCGTGCCGACGAAAGGAGGCGCCGCTTTCGCCGAGTTGTCGGACGACGACGGCCGCCGTCACCTCGCGTGGGCGGTGACACACCTTCCCGGCCGATTGCTCGCGCACGTCCGACACCGCGACGAGTCGCTCCTCGAGGATTTTGGCCGCCAAACGGGCGCTATCAGTGCTGCGCTGGTGGGCTTCGATCATCCCGCTGTTCATCGCGAGTTCTATTGGGACGTCGCGTCCGCGCGAGCGATCGTCGCGGCTCATCGCGGGGAGGCTGCGATCGGCGACACTCACGTCGCCGCCGCCGTCGATCGATTGACGGCCGCGTTCGACGCGCAACTCGCCCCGATCGTCGGCCGGCTGCCGCGCGCCGTCGTTCACGGCGACATCAACGACCACAACGTTTTGGTCGAGCCGCGCGGTGGGTCGTCACTCGACGGTTGGCGCGTGAGTGGTATCGTGGATTTCGGCGATATGGTTCACAGCTATCGCGTCGCCGATCTCGCCATCGCGATTGCTTACGCCATGCTCGATGCCGGCGATCCCTTGAGCGTGGCCGCGGCCCTCGTCCGCGGCTTCGCCGAGCGCGTTCAGCTCGATGACGCGGAGTTGTCTGCCGTCTTCGGACTCGCCGCGATGCGCCTCTGCGCCAGCGTCTGCATCGCGGCCGACCAGATGCGCCGTGAGCCGGAGAACGAATATCTCGCGGTAAGTCAGGCGTCGATCGCGCGAACGCTGCCGCGACTCGCCGAGATTCCGTTCGGTCTCGCGGAGGTCGTGCTGCGCGATGCCGCCGGCCGTCCCGGGGTCGGGAAGCGCGACCGTGTGCTCGAGTTCCTGCGTCGCGCGAACCCGGCGCAGGTGCTCGAGCTCGACGTGCGCGACGAGCCGGTGATGATCATCGATCTGTCGATCGACAGTCCGCTGCTGACCGGCGATCCGGCCGACAACGACGAGCCGTCGCTCACCAAGCGCTTGTTCGCGAAGATGGAGGAGGACGGGGTAAGGGTCGCTGTGGGCGGATACGACGAGCCGCGTCTCGTCTACGTGGCGCCCGCGTTTTCGCTCGGTCCGCGCCCGACGGACGAGCATCGCACGATTCACATCGGGCTCGATTTGTTCGCCCAAGCGGGCACGGTCGTGCTGGCGCCGCTCGACGGAACGGTACACGCGTTCGCCGACAACGCGTTTCCGCAGGATTACGGGCCGGTGATCATTCTTCGGCACGAGACGGACGGCGGCGACGAATTCTTCACGCTGTACGGGCACTTGAGCCGCGAGTCGATCCGCGAGCTGCGTGTCGGAGATCGGGTTCACGCCGGCGCACCGATCGCGACGCTTGGCGCGCCGGACGTGAATGGCGGCTGGACGCCGCACCTCCACTTGCAGGTCATGCTTGACCTGCTCGGCCTCGGCACCGATTTCCCGGGCGTAGCGCCGCCGTCGCGGCGTCGCGCCTGGATCACGCTCTGTCCCGATCCAAACCTGCTCGTGTGTGTGCCGGAGTCGCGATTCGCGGCGCCCGACCCGACGCCGGCACAGACGCTCGAGGGGAGACGTGACCGCATCGGCGGCAACCTGAGTGTCGCGTACACGCGGCCGGTAAAGATCGTGCGCGGCTGGATGCAGTATCTCTACGACGACGAAGGCCGCTGCTTTATCGACGCGTACAACAACGTGCCGCACGTCGGGCACTGCCATCCGCGCGTCGTCGCGGCCGGCGTCGAGCAGATGCGTGTTCTCAACACGAATACGCGTTATCTGCACGACAAGCTGGCCGCGTACGCCGAAAAGCTGCTGGCGACGCTGCCGCCGGAGCTCGACGTCTGCTACTTCGTGAATTCGGCGAGCGAGGCGAACGAGCTGGCGTTGCGTCTGGCGCGCGCACACACGGGCGCGCGCGACATGATCGTGCTCGACGCGGCGTATCATGGAAACACAACGTCGCTCATCGACATCAGTCCGTACAAGCATGCCGGCACCGGCGGTACCGGCGCGCCCGATTGGGTGCACGTCGCTCCGCTCGCCGACGACTATCGGGGACCGTTCAAGCGCGGTGATCCGAGCGCGGGACCGCGCTACGCGGCAATGGTTGGCGAGATCATCGCCTCATTGAAGTCGCGCAATCGACGCCTGGCAGGATTCATCGCCGAGACGTGTCCAAGCGTCGGCGGCCAGTTGGTGTTTCCGAGCGGCTATCTGCGCGACGTCTACCGCTTCGTGCGAGACGCGGGCGGTGTCTGCATCGCCGACGAAGTGCAGACAGGGCTCGGACGGATGGGGACGAGCTTCTGGGCGTTCGAAGACCAAGGTGTCGTACCCGACATCGTCGTCATGGGCAAACCCCTCGGCAACGGTCACCCGATTGGCGCTGTGGCGACGACGCGCGCGATCGCGCGCGCGTTCGACAACGGCATGGAGTTCTTCAGCACCTTTGGCGGCAACACCGTGTCGTGCGCGATCGGGATGGCGGTGCTCGACGTCGTGCGTGAGGCCCAGCTTCAGGACCACGCCCGCCGTGTCGGCGACAAGATGCTCGCCGATTTGCGCGGGCTTGCCGAGCGATTCCCGGTGATCGGTGACGTCCGTGGTTCGGGACTCTTCCTGGGCGTCGAGCTGGTGCGCGATCGGACGACGCTCGAGCCGGCGACCGCCGAGGCCTCGTTCGTCGTGAATCGCATGCGCGATCGCGGCGTGCTGATTGGAACGGACGGGCCGTACCACAACGTCTTGAAGATCCGTCCACCGATGCCGTTTGGTCTCGAGGACGCTGGAACGCTCGTCGAAGCGCTCGAAGCGTCGCTCGGCGAGGTCGATCAGTAAGGACGCCCCAGACGGCCATGCCATAGGCGAGCAAAAGCGTTCCGCCACGGAGGCCCAACGCCTTGGCCAACCGCTTCGCCCAACGCCAAAGTGCCCGAGGGGACCGCCCAATCGTCTTGCGAGGGGCTACGCTCGTCATGCTGACGATCGTCTACGTGTTGTCGCCGCGTGAGCCCAAGCGCGAGACGGTTGCGGCAGCGGCGCCGGTCCCGGCCTGACTGACATTCATTAGGGAAGACGAACCGTCGCCGACGGCGGTCATTCATGCGGCGTTTAGCGATTTCGAAGCGGACGATCAAGAGAACGTTGACCATCCTCGTTGGAGCGATGGTCGTTGTGCTCGTCTCGTTTCGCGTCGCGGCCGCGAACCGCGAGTCGCTGAGCCGCTCACTGGCGTGTCCGCTGAGCGGAAAATTTGTGCACGGCGCCGATGTCGAGATGTTCGTCCAGGAGGATGGCCCGGCGAACGGGCGGACGGTGCTCTTCGTTCACGGCACCGGCGCATGGAGTGAGATCTGGCGACACACGATCGACACCCTTGCGGCCAGCGGTTTCCACGTCGTCGCCGTCGACATGCCGCCGTTCGGATTCTCCGAGCGACCGGCGACAGCCGACTATGGTGACGAGGCGCAGGGACGCCGGATCCTCGCCGTGGTCGAGGCACTCCATCTCACGGGAATCACCCTGGTTGGTCATTCGTTCGGCGCTCGGCCGGCGATGGAGGCGTTCTTTCTCGACTCGTCGCGTTTCTCGCGACTGGTGTTGGTCGACGCCGCGCTCGGGCTGTCGTCGGATCCGCCCCCGCCACCGGGGCTCGTCGTCCGCACGCTACTCGCGATCGCGCCGTTGCGGAACGCGCTCGTCTCGATGACGCTGACGAATCCCGCCCTCACGGCGCGACTGCTTCGAAAGCTCGTCTCGGAACAGTCGGCGATCACTCCGGAGCGCGTCGCGATGTTCCAGCGGCCCTTCACCGTCCAGCACACGACGGCGGCCTTCGGCGCCTGGCTGCGTCCGTTCGTGCTGACGCGCGAGCGGTCGCTCGCGGCGCTCAGCCCACTCTATGAGTCGATCGACGTCCCGACGTTGTTGCTGTGGGGCAAATCCGACTCAATCGCCCCCATCGCGCAGGGTCGCGACCTCGCGAAGCGGATCCCGGGCGCGACGCTCGTCGAGCTGGAGGACGTCGGCCACATCCCCGCCATCGAAGCGCCGGAGCGCTTCGACGCGGAGTTGCTGCGGTTTCTGTTGAAGAGCTAGTAGCGGTAGTGATCCGGCTTGTACGGGCCCTGAACCGGCACCCCGATATACGACGCCTGGTCCTTCGACAATTCAGTCAGCCTCGCCCCGAGCTTGCCGAGGTGTAGCCGCGCGACTTTCTCGTCGAGCCACTTCGGGAGCACGTACACTTCCTTCTTGTACTTGGCCGTGTTGCCGAACAGCTCGATCTGCGCCATCACCTGATTGGTGAAGCTCGACGACATGACGAAGCTCGGATGTCCCGTCGCGCAGCCGAGGTTCATCAGGCGACCCTCGGCGAGGATCATGACGGAATGGCCGTCGGGGAACGCATACTCGTCGTACTGCGGCTTGATGTTGATGCGGTTGATGCCCTTCACCTTCTTCAGGCCGGCCATGTCGATCTCGTTGTCGAAGTGGCCGATGTTGCCGACGATTGCCTTGTCCTTCATCCGCGCCATGTGGTCGGCGGCGATGATGTTGAAGTTGCCCGTCGCGGTGATGAAGATGTCGGCCGTGCTCACGACGTCCTCGAGCGTCACGACCTGATAGCCGGCCATGCACGCCTGCAGCGCGCAGATCGGATCGATCTCCGTGATGACGACGCGCGCGCCCTGGCCGCGCAACGCTTCGGCGCAGCCTTTACCGACCTCTCCGTAGCCGCAGACGACTGCGAGCTTGCCCGCGATCATGACGTCCGTCGCGCGATTGAGACCGTCGATCACCGAGTGACGGCAACCGTAAATGTTGTCGAACTTGGACTTTGTGACCGAATCGTTGACGTTGATGGCGGGGAAGAGAAGCGTGCCCGCTTTCATCATCTCATAAAGACGGTGAACGCCGGTGGTCGTCTCTTCGGTGACGCCCTTGATGTCCGCGGCAACTTTGGTCCAGCGGCCGGGGTTCTTTGCAGCTTCGCTGCGTAGAAGATCCAATATTACGCCCCACTCCTCCGGATCCTGCTCGGCATTGAAGTCGGGGATGCGCCCCGCCTTCTCGAACTCGGCGCCTTTGTGTACGAGAAGCGTCGCGTCGCCGCCGTCGTCGAGCAGCATGTTCGGACCGCCACCGTCGGGCCACATGAGCGCTTGCTCGGTGCACCACCAGTATTCCTCGAGCGTCTCGCCCTTCCAGGCGAAGACGGGAGCGCCCTTTGGGTTCTCGACCGTGCCATCGCGGCCAACAACCGCCGCCGCAGCAGCGTGATCCTGGGTCGAGAAAATGTTGCACGACACCCAGCGCACGTCGGCGCCGAGGTCGGTAAGCGTCTCGATCAGGACCGCGGTCTGCACCGTCATGTGCAGCGAGCCCATGATGCGCGCGCCGCGCAGAGGGAATTTGCCCTTGTATTCGTCACGAATCGCCATCAGGCCGGGCATTTCCTGCTCGGCGAGGCGGATCTCCTTGCGCCCGAACTCGGCGAGCGAGAGGTCGTGAACCTTGAACGGCGGACGGTCAGTGGTCTGTTGCTGCTCGATCAACTCGGCGACGCCCATTGAAACGAACCTCTTTCTGGTAAGTGGTTGCGCGACGATGTCGACGCGTCGCGTCCTGCATCTCGTATGGTTCTTCGCCCTGCATTGCGGCCCTTACTTCTTTCTGCCCGACGCGGCGAACAGCGCCGGACCTTTTGCTTCGGGATCGGCCGGCAGCGGCCGGTAACGGCACGCGGTGAATCCCGCGCGCTCGAGCCACTCCTTCACCTGCTCACCATCGAAGCCCTGCCATACGTGGCCGAGCTGCACGACGTATTCGATGCGATCGTGCGACATCAGATCGACGACGAGCAACCGGCCGCCGGGCTTGAGCACGCGGCGAATCTCGCGCATCGCTTTCGACGGATCGGTGATGAAGTGTGCGACGAGGAACAGCACCGCCGCGTCGAGCGATTCGTCCTCGATCGGTAACGATTCGATCGTCCCGACGCGGAGGTCGACATTCAATTGGCCGGCGAGCCGCTTCTCGGCGGCGGCGAGCATCGGTCCGGACTCATCGACGGCAATGACGCGCGCGACGCACGGCGCGAGCGCTTCACTGATATGGCCGGCGCCGCATCCGAGGTCGCCGACGACCCAGCTCTCGTCGAGCAGATCGAGCAGCGCCAACAAATCCGTACGCGCCCCGATCATCTCGGTGCGCATCATATCCCAGTAGCCGGCCGAATCCTGGAAGAAGACGAGCGCCTTGTCGCGACGCTTGGCGAGAACGCCTTCGGCGCGCTGCGCGTCCTGCTTGCCGCTGGCCGATCCAGCCATCTTTTGACGAAGGAGCGCCCAGAGCTCCTTCGTATCGTCGTCGAGCCGGGACGCGACCAGCTTGTAGAAGCGTGTGGTGGCCTCGCCGCGAGCGAGGAGCCAGCCGTCGTCCGCCAAGGTCTTCAGGTGGCGGCTGACGGTAGACTGCGGCAACTGCAGGATTGTGCACAGCTCGCCGACCGTAAGTTCATTCCTGTCAAGGAGTAACAGGATCCGACTACGGGTTCGGTCGGCGAGGATGCTGAGGCGGTCGAGAACAGGTGTGGGCATATATCCGTCTATCTACATATACGGTAACTCCAGCCGGGTTTCGCCGCAAGAGTCGCCATTGCCGCCTGCTCGACGATACGGACGTCGCTTGAACAATCCCGTTCGCCAGGCCAAGATCACGTGCTCGGCGCCGGGCAGGTTCGCGTACCCACCCCATGCCTTCCCCCCCCCGTTGCCCGTGGACGAAGCGACCAAGACGTGGAATATCCTGACCCCCGAAGAGCGATCCTGGTTTGCCGGGAGTGTGCTCGATATCGGGTGTGGGCGCGACAAGATCGTGGCCCACGCCAAAGGCTTCGATGTGGGTGACGGCGATGCCAACGTGATCGACGAATACGTCGGCGAGCGATTCGACATGGTGTTCTCGAGCCATTCTCTCGAGCACATGAAAAACCCTGTCGACGCGATCCAGCGTTGGTGGCGGCTCGTGGCGCCGGGCGGACGGATGATCGTCATCGTGCCCGACGAAGACTTGTACGAGCAGGGCGTGTACCCGAGCCGGTTCAACGACGATCACAAGGCGACGTTCACGCTCTCGAAGCGCCACTCATGGAGCTCGTGCTCGTACAACATGCTCGAGCTGGCGAATGGTCTGCCCGGCGCGAAGGTGCTTCGCTGCGAGCTGCAGGACGACGGATACGACCGAGCGCGCTTGACGTTCGGAGTTCGAAGGGTCGCCAAGATCGACAAGCCGATCGCCCTGTTTCTCAAGCGCGCGCTGTTCCGCGCGGTGGCGCTCGACCAAACGCGCGGCGACCCGGGCGCACTGGCCCAGCTCTTTCTCGCCGTCGAGAAGGCGCCATAGAGGCGCCGCTAGCGCAATCGCATCGTCGCCAGCGCGGCGGCGATCGAGTCGGCGACGCGGTCCACGTCGGCCTGCGGCGTCGTCCAGTTATTACAAAGAATGCTGAACTCGAGCATGTGCTTGTCGGCGGTCGTGACATACCCCGACAACGAGCGCACCATCTGCAGCGTGCCCGTCTTCGCGTGGACGTTGCCCTGCGCCGGCGTGTTTCGCATGCGGGTGCCGATCGTGCCGTCGACGCCCGCGATGGGCAGCGCGTCGTAGAACGGCTGGAAGTTCGGCGATCGGCGCATGTGTTCGAGAATGCCGACGATCGATTCGGGCGAGATGAGATCGCTGCGTGAGAGCCCGCTGCCATCGCGCACCACGAAACCATCCGGTGCGATGTTCCACTCGGCGAACTGTCGTTCAATCACGCGCCGACCGCTGTCGGCCGTGCCGATCCCCGTGCCCTCGAGACCGATCGTGCGCAGGAAGATCTCGGCGATCTGATTCTGCGACGGCTTCATGAGCATCGGCAGAATCTCGCGCAGTGGCGCCGACTGCACGGTAAAGAGCGTGTCGAGCGGACGATTCCAGTTCGAGCCCTCTTGCCGCTCGACGGCGATGCCCCGCTCGTGCAGCGCTTCGGAGAGCGCGGCAACGTACGCCGCGTCCGGATCGTGCTGCGCGATCGTGAGGTTCGCGCTGTCGCCGAGCGCGATCTGGCCGCGCAGGGTCACCGTCGCGCTGCCGGTATCATTGTGAATCGTGAGGCGCGTTCCGGCGCCGCCACGTCCACCGCGTCCGCCACCGCGACCACCGCGACCTGTCGTGGCCGCAGTCGTATCCGGAGCCACCGTGACCGCGGAGATGCGAACGACGGGATAGGTCTTCGCCGGCGCCGTCTGCACGACGGCCGGATCCCCGATCTTCGCGCCCGGTCGAACGCGGATCGCGCTCAGTCCTTCATTGAACAACAGCTCGTCGACGCCCGCGTACGAGTTGCCATCGAGTGCGTCCCACGGCCAGGCGGCTCCGGCGACGGCACCCGGCATCGCGTCACCCGCCGCGACGACGTCACCGGTGATCCGGCGAACGCCGCGCTGCCAGAGTGAATCGGCGATCGCGCGGAGCGGGAGCATCGCGTCGCCCTTCATGTGATTGCTCGCCGTCGGATCGCCGCGGCCGATGACCGCGAGATCGCCGTTGAGCGTTCCATCCGCGATGGTGCCGCGCGCGGCGAGAATGGTTCGAAAATGGTAGTCCGGCCCCATCCGCTCGAGCAGCACCGAGCTCACGACGAGCTTCTGATTCGACGCGGGGATGAACAGCTTCGTCGCGTTATGCGTGTAGAGCGTCTCCCGGCGTTCCGGATCGACGATGAGGATGCCCCAGTTCGCGCTCCGGAAATCCCTGGCACCGATCATCGAGTCGATCGAGCGCGCCAGCGGCGTGTGCGCGCCGCCCGGACCGGCGGCAGTCGACGGACGAAACACGGCGCATCCGGCGATGGACGCACCGACGACGAAGAGGCGGATTGTCGGTTTCATCCGACCAACGTGTAGGGCATGCGCGCGCCACGCAAGAAGACGATTGGCCGGTACACCACATCGGTACTACCGATTGCGGCCCCCCGTAGGGCCCGGTATCGTTGCGCGCATCTCACCCCTACATACCAGACAACGGAGGACGTCCGTGCGACACGCGATGAAGCGCGGCAGAACGGCTCTGGTCTTCGCGACGGCCGTGCTGTCGCTCGCGATTCCATCCCGGCTGCACGCGCAAAGCGGCGTAGTCGAAGGCACGACGGTCACGCAAGGGACACAGCGTCCGCTCGCCGGCGTGCAGATCGGCGTCGAAGGACAATCCGGGAAGGGAGCGACATCGGACGCGTCCGGACGATTCCGCGTCACCGGTCTGTCCGGCGAGACGGTCGTGCTCAGTGTGCGCGCGATCGGTTTCCGCCCCGTATTCGATACGGTTCGCGTTGGCGCGACGAACGTGCGCATCGCGCTATCGGAGCGCGCGATCGAGCTGAATCAAGTCGTCGTCACCGGAACCGCGGGCGGCGCCGAGAAGCGCGAGCTCGGTACGTCCATCGCGTCGGTGAACGTCGCCGACGTCACCGCGCAGACGTCCGTGCCGAGCGTCGAAGGACTGCTCAACGGACGTACGCCGGGGGTGGTGGTGCTACCGTCCACCGGCCAAATCGGCGCCGGGGCGCAAATCCGCGTGCGCGGGGTCGGCACGTTCTCGCTCAGTAACACGCCGCTCGTCTACGTGGACGGCATTCGCTCCGACAACAATCAGACGGGGCTGATCGGCCGCTTCAACGACTTCAATCCGGAACAGATCGAGAGCATCGAGGTGCTCAAGGGGCCCGCGGCCGCGACGCTCTACGGAACGGAAGCAGCCCGCGGTGTGGTGAACATCATCACCAAGAAGGGCGCGGCGGGGTCCAACAAGTACGCGTTCAGCGCGAAGACGGGCGGCAACTACTTCCAGGACGCGGAAAACCGGATGCCGACGAACTATTGGATCAATCCGGCGACCGGCAAGCTCGATTCGATCAACTTCGTGCGCAGCGAGGCGGCGCGCGGCACGCCGCTCTTCCGCACGGGGAAGAATCAGTCGTTCGACGCCAACGTGAGCGGCGGCTCCAGTCTCTATCGCTACTTCGCCGCGGGCGAATGGCAGGACAATCAGGGCATCGTGACGCAGAACGCGCGGCAGCAGAAGAGCGCGCGGACGAACCTGTCCGTCGTCCCGAACAGCAAGTTCGATCTCGAGACGAACATCGGCTACATCACGAGCCGCACGACGACGACACCCGAAGGCACGGGCGGCGGCATCTTCTTCACCGGGGAATACGCCGAGCCGCAGCGAACGGTGGCGGCCTGCGCCCCGAACGCGGCGCGCGGATGCGGCTGGGCCCGCGGCGCGTTCAGCAATCCGCCGGAAGTCTATCTGGCGACGACGAACTGGCAGGACCTGCAGCGTGTCACCGGCAGCGCGTCGATCAAGTACGATCCCTTCCCGTGGATGTCGCACCGGGTGCTCATCGGCACCGATTACGTGCTGGAGGACATCCAATCGTATACGCCTTACCAGACTGACTCTGTGATCGTGTTCTTCCTCGGCGCCAACTTCGACGGCTCGCGCTCGGAGACGAGCACACAGACGCGGCTCGTGACCTACGACTACGCGGGCTCGCTCCGTTTCAACGTGAGTCCGGCGTGGATCACGAAGAGCACGTTCGGCGCGCAGTATTACACCAACACCATCTCCAGTCTCTCAGCGTCGGGAACCCATTTCCCGACACCCGGTTTGTCCACGATCTCGGCGACGGGCACGAAGGGAACGCCTTCGTCGAGTTTCACGGCGAACAACACGCTCGGCTTCTACGGGCAGCAAGAGTTCTCCTGGAACGACCGGTTCTTCGTGACCGGCGCGGTGCGCATCGACAACAACAGCGCGTTCGGTAGCGACGCGAGCTGGGTCCGGTACCCCAAGGCGAGTTTGTCGTGGGTCGCGAGCGAAGATCCTCGCGTCCGCGACCACCTGCCGTCCCTGATCGACAATCTGCGACTGCGTTTCGCGTTCGGCGGATCCGGCCAGCAGCCGGCGGTGAACTCGGCGCTCCGAACGCTGTCGCCGATCGCCGGCCCGAACGGCGCCACGGTGCTGACGAATGGCAGCGTCGGCAACCCGAACCTCAAGCCCGAACGGGTTCTGGGGACCGAGGTTGGATTCGAGACGGGCCTGTTCGCCGAACGCGTGGGTGTGGATTTCACGTACTACAGTGACGTCTCGCACGACGCGATCCTGTCGAAGACCACGGCGCCTTCGACCGGATTCGGCGGCAGTAGCCAGTTCTTCAACGCCGGTCAGATCAACAAGCACGGCATCGAGCTCGGAGTGAATGGCCGCGTGATCAGCCGCCGCGATTACGGCTGGGACATGCAGCTCAACCTCGCGACCGCGTACTCGAAGATCGTGAAGCTGAGCGGTGCGCCGGCCGACACGTCGATCGACCTGGGCACGGCTCCGCCGCTCGGCCATCGGGTCGGCTACTCGCCGTTCGATTACTTCACGTACAACGTCGTGAGCGCGACGTACGATCCGACGACGAAGAAGGCGATCAACGCACAGTGCGCCGACGCGCACGGCGTGATCGCGCCGTGCTTCATCTCGGGAACGACCAGCGTGCAGGCTCCGAAGGTCTACTTCGGCCATTCATTGCCGACGATGACCGGTTCGCTCTCCAACACGCTGCGCTACAAGCGACTGCGTCTCTACGGCATGGTGGATTTCCAGCGCGGGTACAACAAGTTCGACAACAACCTGCGCATCAACTGCCAGCTGAACGGCGATTGCCTCTACGACGTGTTCCCGGACAGGTACGATCCGGCGATCGTCGTCCAGACGCAGAACTCCGGCACCATCCGAAACTTCTTCATCAAACCGGGCTCGTTCACGAAGCTGCGCGAGTTGTCGGTGTCGTTCGACGCGCCGGAGCGCTTCTCGTCGTACATCGGCGCGCATTCGCTCGCCGTCGTCGCGAGCGGCCGCAACCTGCACACGTGGACGAAGTACACGGGGATCGATCCCGAGAACAACCTGGGCGGTAGCAACGCCAGCAACGCCCTCGATCAGTCCGAGTTCCCGCAACTGACGTCATTCCTGTTCACGATCCGGCTCGGCTACTAATCCCCCCCACATCAACTCGACGGAATCATGACAACGGTCAAATTCACAAGACCAGCGAGACGAGTGGCGGAGCGTTTGAGTGCGTCACTCGTCGGTGCTCTCTTCATGGCGACGGTCCTCGCCGCGTGCAACACCGATAGACTGCTCACCGTTCAGGCTCCGAACAGCGTTCCCTCGACGGTGTTCGACGACCCGGCCAACGCGGCGTTGATGGTCAACAGTATCATCGGCGATTTCGAGTGTGCATTCGGCGGGTTCGTCACCGCCGAGGGGATCGCGACCGACGAGCTCCAGGACGCCACGATCACGGCCGCCAACTGGCAGCTCGACCGCCGCGACGACGGCTTCACCTCCGGCACGTACGGAACCGGAAGTTGTACCAACGGCGAAGGCATCTACACACCGCTGTCCACCGCGCGATTCGAAGCCGACGCGGCGATCAAGCGGCTCACCGGATGGACGGATGGCGAGGTTGCCAACCGACAGTCGCTGGTCGCACAGGCGAACCTGTATGGCGGATTCGCGTACGCGACGCTCGGCATGGCAATGTGTCAGGCGGCGTTCGACCTCAGCGAGCCGGTGGATCAGAAAGGAATGTTCGCGCTCGCCGAGAAGCGCTTCAGCGACGCGATCACGGCCGCGCAGGCTGCCAACCTCACGAACGTCCTGAACGCGGCGTACGTCGGTCGGGCACGCGTGCGGCTCTTCCAACACAATCTCACCGGCGCCGCCGCCGACGCGCAGCTCGTTCCAAAGGGCTTCGTGTTCAACGCGACGACGGACGCCACGACGTCGCGCCGGTTCAATCACGTGTTCGACCGCATCTCGACGGGCGGCGCGATGACCGTCGAAGCGGCGACGCGTACGCTGACGACGGAGAACAACGAGATCGATCCGCGCTCGGCGACGACCAAGCTCACGACCAAGCCTTCCGACGGCACGTCGCTGATGTTCATTCCGAACAAATTCAACGCGGCCACGGTGGCTACAGGCGATGCGATTCCGCAGCCGATCGCGCGATACGAGGAGGCGCAGTTGATCCTCGCCGAAGCGCAGGGCGGAGCGCAGGCGGTGTCGATCATCAACGCGCTGCGGGCCGCGGTGAGTCTGAAGCCGTACTCCGGCCCGACCGACGCGACGGCGATAACGAATCTGATCATCGGCGAGCGGCAGCGGGTGCTGTTCGTCGAGGGTTTCCGCGCCTTCGATATCGAACGGTTCAACATCGTGCTCAACCCGGCGCCGGGAAGCAACTATCGATTCGGCGGCGTGTACGGCAACACCGTGTGTCTGCCGCTTCCGGATGTCGAGCGATCGGCAAATCCGAACGTGGATCCGACGAAGCTGATCTCGGGTGTTCGCGGGCAGTTTCCGCTGCCTTAGGGTCGGCGGTCGGCGATGGGCGATGGGATGCGGTGAAAGAAAGAGGGCGGGCATTGCGCCGGCCCTCTTTCTTTGCGACTCAGCGCGGCGTCAGCCGCGCGTGCCCCCAGCGAGCGAAGCGAGCGTGCCCCCAGCGAGCGAAGCGAGCGTGCACCCAGCGAGCAAAGCGAGCGTGCTCCCCGGGAGCGCCAGCGACCGTTTAGTGCAACTTGGGGTTGTTCAAGAACTCTACTTGCGGCAGCGGCAAGCACATCTGGCTGCCTTTGTCCGGTCCGTAGGCCTGGTTCCACGGAGCCAGCGTTCCCGCGGCCGGCGACACCGTCAGGTTGTAGCGAATGATGTCGCCGAAATGCGTTCCCGTGAGGAAGAGTGCGCGACGGCGTTGATCGATGATCTCGTTCAGATCGTCCGCCGCCGTCGTCCCGGTGTACGCCGGCTGACTGCCAGCCGCGCGCATGGTGGCGATGATCGCGAGCGTGTTCGAACGATTCGACGCGATGTCCGCCTCGGCGATCAGGAGCTGCATCTCGGTTCCCGTCGCGGCGGGAATGGACGAGTTGACCGCTGTGTATTTCGTCTGCGCCCAGAGCGGCACGTTCGTGCCATTGGAGAGACGGTTGAGGTTCTGAACCTTGATGCGTGGATCGCTCGTGTAGGTCGCTTGGCGATAGCGCGCACCGACCGAGGAGCTGGGCGTAATGCCCACGTTGTTCTCCTGGAAGACGCGGTTCTGCCGCCGCGTGTTGGTGTTCGACGCCGTAATGTTCCAGACGAAGCCCACGGGAACGATGATCGCATCCGCGCGCGCGTGCGCCATGTCGCCCTTGTCCTGGTACGCACGGGCACGAGCGACGAGCGCGAAGTACCGAATGCTGTCCGCCACGACGCCGCCAACCGATTGCGCGGTCGTGATCGCGCTGCTCAACCGGCTGATCGCCGAGTCGAGCGCCTGCGCGCGAGGAATCTCGGTGCCGTAGTCGATGTCCTCGCCTTTGACCGTCGAGAACACCGTGGTGCAGAACATTTCGGCAATCAAGAGCTGGCTCCAGCCCTCGTACGCCGACATGCGCGCGATGTGGAGATTGCGGTTCGGTACCTGAACATCGGTCCAGCCTTCGAGCAGCCGCCGGACGTTGCTCGCCGAGACCCGCGCCGCTTGCAACGGCTGATACACGCCGAGCGCCGTGCAGCTGTTCTGCGAGTAGCGGCTCTGGTTAGCCGCGACGGTCCTCTGGTCGTATGGCCAGCGATCGGCCGTCTGTATCGCGTCGTCCAACTCCTCGCCGAGCAGACCACCGACGACGACGTATGAGTTGAACGCGCAATCGTAGTCGCTCGCGGCGCCGGCGACGAGCAACAATGCGTTCTCCGGGGTCTCGAGCGTGACCGCCGGGATGAGGTTGGCCGGTTGGACCTCGAGCGTTTTGCCGAGGTCGCAGCCGACGATAGTGACCGTTCCGAGCACCGCGGTGACGGCGAGCGCTCGCATGATCGTGCTAGGTGTGCGTGTCATGTGTGCGCGTTCCTCAGAATGAGAGATTGAGTGAGACGATCCACGTTCTGAGTTGCGGCAGCGTTGTCTGCTCCCACGCCGCGTTGCCGCCGCGTGAGCCGCCGAGGAACATCGCCTCGGGCTCGAACCCTTTGTAGCTCGTCCACATGCCGAGGTTGCGGCCGGAGACGGCGAGCGATGCGCGCTGCGCATTGACCTTCTGCGCGAAGCGGTCGGGAACGTCGAACGTGAACGTCAACTCGCGCAATCGCGCGTAGTTGTTCTTGTCGATGAAGAAGTCGACCAGGTTGCTGCTCGATTGCGCCTGGACCGCGCGAATCGAGTCGATCGTGGCGCCGTAGGTCGCCGGGAAGTTCTCCTGGCAGCGTCCGAAGATGCCGCAGCGGGCGCGCGTGTTGCCGTCCAGCTTCTTGCCGCCGTTCTTTACGTCGAGCATCGAGAAGACGTGGAAACGGCGGAAGAGACCGAGCGTGCCGCTGAACGCCATCTCGCGTGGCGGCACCGACCGTCCGAGGTACACCGACGGCGCGTCGTCGGACGTGCCGTACCGCCCATCCGGGCCGGCGCAGAGACGCGGTGCACCGCCTTCCTTCCCATGCGATCCGGGAATCGTATCCGAGCACATCGGGTTCGACCCCACACCGAACGTCTTGCTCGCCGGGTTGCGGTCGATCGTCGTCGAGACCACGCGCTTTTCGAACCAACCGAAAACCGGGTAGCCGACCTGCTGACGGAGATACGTACCGGCGACGATGAAGTACTGGCCCGGGATACCGATGTCCGTGACCTGGTTGTCGTTGGTCGAGAACTGTCCGGTGAGGTCGAGGCTCAGGTTCTGGCGCCGAAGCGGCGTTCCCCGAACCGTCAGCTCGAAGCCCTTGTTCAGGATGCCGCCGACGTTGATCGGCTGCGTGCCGGCCTGGCCAGAGGACGGCGCGACGATCTTGTCGAGGATGGCGTCGACAGTTTTCTTGTTATAATACGTGAATTCGATGCCCACACGGTCGTTGTAGCCGTTGGCGTCGAAGCCGATCTCGAGCTCCTTGCCCTTTTCGGGGCCGAGGCTCGGATTGCCGATCGTGTTCGGTGTGACCGCCGCGGCGTCCACCGGACCGGCGGTCGGCGAGTACGTCTTGATCGATGAGTACGCCACCGGTGCTTTGCCCGACTGACCGTACGCCGTGCGGAAGCGGAGCTCGCCGAGATTGCTTCCGACGAACGGCACGTGGAACCACGGCTCGTCGCTCAGCACCCAGCTCAACGACGCCTTCGGAAAGAGCACCCGGTTGAAGTTCGCGCCGAACGCGCTGTGATCGTCCGAACGCAGGGCGAGGGTGACGAACATGCGATCGCGCCAGCCGATCGCTTCCTGCCCGAAGATGCCGAGCGTCTTGTTGTCGCTGAAGCCTTCCGAGGGCGCGCCGCGGTTCACCGTCGAGGTTACCGACTTGAGACCCGGCGTGGGGAATACCGAGCCGAACGCGTCGACCGAGTGGATGCTCTCGGTGAAGTACTGCGCGCCGACCGACGTCGTGAAACGGAAGGCCGGGCTGTAATTCCAGATCGCGCTCGCCGAGTAGTCGAGCGACCGGTCGGTGACGTCGCGCTCGTTGATGTCGCGGAAGCCGAGCGACTGCAGCGAGTCGACGCGCGGATCGTACTCGTTGTTTCCCTCGCGCGTCACGTCGCCGCCGAGCGTCAGGCGCTGCGACAGCCACGTCGTCGGCTGATGTTCGATGCGCACACTCGCCGTCGTGCGAGCCAGATCCTGCCAGAGCACCACGGTCTGATCGTACTGATAGGGCAGACTGCTGTGGAAGCCGTGGCGGTTGGCGAGGTTATAGTTGTTCGGCGTTGCCGAGAGCGTCGTCCACGTGTAGCCGCCGCAACCGGCGTCGCATGGCAGGTTGGTCGGGCCGGTGACGTAGCCGACGTTCGTGCCGATCGTGACCGTCTTCGACGGTGAGATGGAGAGGTTGAGGCGGCCGCTGTAGTTCTGGCGGCTGCTTCGCGGTTCGGCGCCCCGATCGTCGAGCAGGTTGCCGCTCGCGTAGTAGTTGAGCAGTCCCGCCGAACCGGACACGGAGAGCTCCGTCTCCTGGTGACGGCCGGCGCTGAAGTAGTCGCACTTCTTTCCGAGACGCGTGGAGATCGAGTCTCCACAGGCGCCGACGAGCAGCGAGTCGAAGTTGAGCTGCTCGACTGGACCGGACGGGCTCGCGGACGGCGCGTCCGTCGCCAGGCGTCGCGCGCCGTAGTTTTTCGGGAAGCGATCCTTCCAATCGGCGAAATAGTTCCAGCCCTGGCGTGTCGAGAAGTTCCAGCGCGGCGTCGTGCTCACGCCCTTCTTCGTGATGATGTTGATCACGCCGTTCGCCGCTTCGGTTCCGTAGAGCGTCGCGGCGCTGGGCCCTTTGAGGACCTCGATCGACTCGATGTCGCTGGGATTGAAGTCGTTCAACCGTGAGATCGGCGACGAGCCGAATGCCTGGCTCTGCGGGCCGGTCGCAGGATCGTTGTTGACGCGAACGCCGTCGACGAAGATCAGTGGATAGTTGCCGAGCGAGAGACTCGCCTGGCCGCGGATGCGAACCTGCGAGCCCGTGCCGACCTGTCCCGACGTCGGCATCACGACGATGCTCGGCGAACGGCCGTTGATCAGGCCCTGCATGTTGATCACAGGCGCCTCCGCGACGACGTCGGCCGCGTTGATCGTACCAATCGCGTTGCCGATCTCGCGCTTCGCTGCCGCGCCCACGGTGCCGGTGACGACCACCGCTTCGAGGCTCGTCGGGTTGCTGGTGAGCGACACGAGGACATTCGTCGCGCCGACGCGCGCCGGGACCTGTACCGTGCGATAACCGATGCGCCGCACGTCGAGGCGCACGTCGGTGCCGGTCAGGCCTATGATGCGGAAACGACCGTCGGCGTCGGACGCGGCGCGCTGCGGGCCGCCGCTGACCGTGATTTGCGCGCCGGCGAGCCCTTCATTCGAGCCCGCCGCGACGACGCGGCCGGAGACGGAGTTGTCCTGCGCGCGAGCAGCGGTCGGCGCCGCGAGCGCGAGACCCGCGACGAGCACGCCGAACAACGATCGCGGAATGCGTGTGTGCCTCGCGCGAACAGAAGCTCGGCGAGTCGATCGAAACATCGTTGCGATCATGAGACCCCTTCCTGAGCGGGGAAGCCAAGGCCGCTGAAGTGGAGCGGCGGTGAGCAATGTGAATCGCGCGCGACCGGTGGGTTCGCGATGGTTGCGGGGTGGGCGTCGCGTTCGATTCGGGGTAGCGTTACACCAGCGTTACACGCTATCGCGCAACCTTACGCTAGCGTCCGTGCGAGAGCAAGTGAGAAAGTGTGCTGGCAACGATAGCAACTGTTTCAATCGCCGGTCGCGTCACGTCCAGCGACCATTGCAGGAAAACATTCGCTGCGAGGTGGTCTGGGCGAAGCAGAAGCTCCAGCGCGGCGAGCTCGTTGACGACCGTCGCCAAAATTGCGTACAAGATGGCGGGGAGACCGTTCTTCCTATGGTACGAGAAGGTGCGTGCTCGTGCCGAGCAAGGGGAACGCGACGCCAGGCGGCTGTCGCGTAATAAAGGATAGAGAATTCAGCCGCAACGACTCCGGTAACTTGCCCTGGTACTGAGGGCGGCGTCCATGCGGCGGGGCCAATAGCCGGGCTTTGACCCATCGGCCGAAAGGTACCGCCAGGCATACAGTTCCCGAACAGCGGCTGTGAACGGCTGATGTTGCTCGGCGACGGACAAGCCTGACAGTTTCCGGGGACCGGCCAATGGCGCCGTTCATCCACCGGGCGAACTCCATATGACGAGCAGGCGAGAATTTCTCAGGAACACCGGCGTGGCCGCGGCGATCGCCGCCGCGAACTCGGCACTCTCTCCCGTCTTCACGCGCGCGCTCGGCGCGCAGCCCGCGTATCCGCGCGGAGTCGGGGCGTTCGAGGAGCTCCCGATCGAGGAGCTCTTGGCGGACGCCCTCAACGCGGCGAAGGGCGCCGGTGCGTCCTGGGCGGACGCGCGAATCGGCCGGTACCGACAGAACTTCGTCGGAACGCGCGAGAAGCAGATCGTCCAGGTCGGTGACACCGATTCGATCGGGATCGGCGTGCGCGCGCTCGTCAACGGTGCGTGGGGCTTCGCCGCGTCGCAGACGCTGACGCGTGATGGCGTGGCAGCCGCGGCGCGCGAAGCGGCAGCGATCGCGAAGGCGAACCAAATTCCCGGCGCGGCTCCCGTCGTACTGGCGCCGGCGCCGTCGTTCCCCAACGCGACGTGGAAGAGCTCCTACTCGGTCGATCCGTTCACGATCCCGGTAGAGCAGAAAGCACAACTGTTGATGGACGCGAACACCGAGGCGATGAAGGTTCAGAACGTCAAGTTCGTGAACAGTTTCCTCTTCTTCATTCGCGAAGACCGCAACTACGCCAACACGGACGGTTCCGTCATCACGCAAACGGTCATCCGCAGCTGGGTGCCGTTCACGGCCACCGCGGTCTCTCCCGACTTCAGCGATTTCCAATCGCGCAGCAACACGGTACAGCCGGCCGGGCGCGGCTGGGAGTTCATCCTCGCGGCCGATCTTGTCGGCAACGCCCGGAAGTGGGGCGAGGAAGCGGCCGAGAAGCTCAAGGCGAAGCCGGTGGACGTCGGGCGGTACGATCTCGTGCTTCATCCGTCGCACCTGTGGCTGACGATTCACGAATCCATCGGCCACCCGACCGAGTTGGACAGAGCGATGGGCTACGAAGCCAATTACGCGGGAACGAGCTTCGTGTCGCCGCCGGAGAAAGTCCTCGGCACGCTCAAGTACGGTCCCGAGATCATGAACATTCAAGGCGACCGAACGCAGGAAGGCGGCTGCGGCACGATCGGATGGGACGATGACGGCGTTCAGGCCGAGTCGTTCCTCATCATCAAGAACGGCATCTTCCACGATTACCAGACGAGTCGCGAGCAGGCGCCATGGCTCGAGTGGTATTACAAGAAGAACGGGATGCCGGTGAAGTCGCACGGCTGCTGCAACGCGGACAACTGGAGCAGCGTGCAGTTCCAGCGCATGCCGAATGTCTCACTGCTGCCCGGCGAGAAAGACACGAGCTGGGACGACATCATCGCCGGTACGGATCGCGGGATCGCCATTGTCGGCGACGGTTCGTTCTCGATCGACCAGCAGCGCTACAACGCGCAGTTCGGCGGCCAGGTGTTCTACGAGATCAAAGGCGGCAAGCTCGCCGGAATGCTCAAGGACGTCGCCTACCAGATGAAAACTCCGGACTTCTGGAACTCGATGGACATGATCGGCGGCAAGTCGAGCTACATGATGGGCGCGAGCTTCTTCGACGGGAAAGGCCAACCGGGGCAGATCGGGTCCGTGAGCCACGGATGTGTCCCGGCGCGCTTCCGGAACGCGAACGTGATCAACACCGGGAGGAAGTCCTGATGAGCGCCCGGAACTATACCCATCGGGCCGATTCCCGTGTGCTGAGCCGCGAGCAGGCGCAGGCACTGGTCGACCGAGTATTGAAGATGTCTAAAGCGGACGCCGTTCAGGTGAACGTCGGCGGCGGTTATACCGCCAACATCCGGTTTGCCGACAACCGCATCTCGACCGCGGGCGGCGTGTCGACGGCGAACGTCGGGATTCAAAGCTCGTTCGGCCCGAGGCACGCCGTGACGCAGACGAACGATCTCTCGGACGAAGGGCTCACGCGTGCCGTGCAACAATCCGAGGCGCTGGCGCGTCTCGCGCCCGACGATCCGGAAGCGATGCCGCCGCTCGGTCCGCAGCAGTACGACGCCGTGAACAGCTACTTCGACGCGACGGCCAAACTTGGCCCCGAAGGCCGCGCCGAAGCGGCGCAAATGGCGATCGTGCCGTGCAAGACGGCGGGCGATCTGAAAGCCGCCGGCTTTCTGCAGACGGGAATCGGCGCCGGTGCGGTCGGCAACAACAAAGGTCTCTTCGCGTATCAGGCGAGCACGTCGGCGAACTACACGGTCACCGTTCGCACAACCGACGGCACGGGCTCCGGCTGGGCGGGAGCGGACCATCCCGACTGGTCACAGCTCGACGTGAGAGACGTGGCGCAGCGCGCCATTCAAAAGGCGCGGCTGTCGCGGAATCCGGTCGCGATCGAGCCGGGCCGCTACACCGTGATCCTCGAGCCGCAAGCGGTTGGCGATCTGGTGCAGTTGCTCGCATTCTCGCTCGATGCGCGCTCGGCGGACGAGGGACGCAGCGCGTTCTCGAAGCAGGGTGGCGGAACGAAGATCGGAGAGAAGGTCGTCGACGAGCGCGTCACCCTCTTCTCCGATCCGACCGACCCGCAGCTCCTCAGCAACGCGTTCGACGGCCAGGGCATGGCCGCGCACCGGCAGGTGTGGATCGACAAAGGCGTGCTCAAGAAGCTCACCTATTCGCGCTTCTGGGCGCAGAAGCAAAACAAAGAGCCCGATGCCGGAACGAACGCCGTCAAGTTCCAAGGCGCCACGACGACGACCGAGGATCTCATTCGCTCGACGCCGCGCGGCGTGCTCGTCACGCGGCTCTGGTATCTGCGGCAGGTTGATCCACGAACGGTGCTCTACACCGGCCTCACGCGCGACGGCACGTTTCTCATCGAGGACGGCAAGATTACGAAAGCGGTGAAGAACATGCGATTCAACGAATCGCCGCTCTTCATGCTCAATAATCTCGAGGGAATCGGGAGGGCGCTGCGTGTCGCGGGGACCGAGGCGGGTGGCGACGTGGTGATGCCCGCCATCAAGGTCCGCGACTTCAACTTCACGAGCCTGTCGGACGCGGTGTAGCGGGGGGGACGTCGCTTTCCACGCTGATCGGCTCGACCAGCTCGAGATACGCACCCACACGGCGCGCTAAATCCGACGGGCTGACCGGCTT
>Ga0070681_10001094_pt1 | contig 23147 bp, 22 predicted proteins | sample KBSC83BmetaG_FD_65650 | JGI IMG/M metagenome (GOLD analysis project Ga0070681, IMG submission 65650) | Corn rhizosphere microbial communities from Kellogg Biological Station, Michigan, USA - KBS C8-3B metaG | ecosystem: Host-associated > Plants > Roots > Rhizosphere | place: USA: Michigan...
GCCGCGGGATCGACCGGCACATCGCGCCAGCCGAGGAAATGCTGCTTCTCGATGCCGACTTGCCGCTCGATCGTCTCCTCGCAGGCCTGGCGGGTCTGCGCGTTGCGCGGCAGGAAGACCATGCCCGCCCCATAGGACCCATAGGGCGGCAGGGCGATGTTGAGCCGCGCCGTCTCGGCACGCAGCAACTTTTCCGGGAGTTGGATGAGGATTCCGGCGCCATCCCCGGCAAACGGGTCCGCGCTCACCGCGCCGCGATGGGCGAGGTTGTGGAGAATCGTCAGCCCATCGCTCAGAATCGCATGGGTTTTGCGGTTCTTGATGTTCGCAATGAACCCGACGCCGCAGGCATCATGCTCGTAGCGAGGATCATAGAGTCCCTGCCTCGCATGCATTCCGTCCAAAACCCCTCTCTCCACCCTTCGATCCGCGCAGCCGCGAACAAGCCGCTGACACGCGGCCTCCCCAGGACAGCATCGTTACGCAGGGTGGACGAGTCAAGAAGTACGTCAGCGCCGCTGACCAAAAATCTTCAAGGAAGGCAGGGGTTGCGCGCTATCGAGGCCCAATCCGGAGCGGATCCGCGCGGTCGCCGCGACCGCCGCGCGCAGGATCGGCGGAACGAGCCGCATGAAGACGGCGGCGCTCACGCCGAAGGCCAGCCCATCCTCGACGGCGCCGGACCAGTCGTAATCGGAGGGGAAAATGCGGATGAGCTTTCTCATGGTCCAGCGAAGCTGTGCCGGGCAGCGCTCGGTCGGCTTCGACCGGCGCGGCCGGCGGTGCGCCGGGGCGAAACTGTGGCGGAGCTTCTTTAATTTCCGGCTACCAATCGTCGGGATTTTAGCGATCGCCGCGCATTCCCCGCCGGAACGGCCGGCCGGAGGCGAAGGGCTCAGGCGAGGCGCGCGCCCTCGGCGAGCACCGCCGCGATCAGCCCATCGATGTCGCGGCGCTCGGTGCGATGATTGATGAGGCAGGCGCGAATCGCCACGGCGCCGCGGATCCGCGTCGTCGAGGGTGCGGCAATACCGCGCTCCTGGAGCTCGGCGACGATCGCCGCATTGAGACGATCCGCATCGGCGCCGCGATATCGGAAACATACGATGTTGAGGGCGACGGGCGCCATCAATTCGAGCCGCGGCTCGGCCTCGACGCGAGCTTTGAGGTATTCGGCGAGCGCGCAGCTGCGCGCAATTGCCGCGCCCAGCTTCTCGGTGCCATGCACTTTGAGGGTGAACCAGGTCTTCAAGGCGCGAAACCCGCGCGAGAGATCGGGGCCGAAATCGCAGGGCCAGGGCGAGCCGCCGGCGAGCCCACGCGCCTCGCGCCCGAGATAGGCCGCCTCGGCCGCGAAAGCGGCGCGGTGAACCGCGCCGTCGCGCACCAGGATGAAGCCGGCATCGTAGGGAACCTGGCCCCATTTGTGGAAATCGAAGGCAATCGATGACGCCCGCTCGATGCCTTTGAATCGCGGCCTCAGCGCGGGCGCCAGCATCGCGAGCGCGCCCAGCGCGCCGTCGATGTGGAACCACAAGCGCTCGGCCTCGGCCAGCGAGGCGAGCGCGTCGAGATCGTCGATCGCCCCGGTATCGACGGTCCCGGCATTGCCGATGAGAAAAAACGGCTCGGCGTCGGCCTGCCGGTCGGCCGCGATCGCGGCGCGCAGCGCATCGAGCGCGACGCGCTGTGCCCCATCGGTTGGGATGAGGCGCAGAGCCGCGCGGCCGAGGCCCGCCAGCTCCAGCGCCTGCGGGATGCAAGCATGGGCGGCTTCGGAGACATAGGCGGTGAGCCGCCGGCCGGAGGCGGTTATCCCGTCGCGCCGGCTGTCCGGCCCCAACCGCGCGGTGCGCGCGACGATCAGCGCGATGAAATTGGCGATCGAGGTGCCGGTGACGAAAAGCCCGCTCGCTTCGGGCGGAAAGGCGAAAATCTCGCGCGCCCACTGCGCGATCTGGCGCTCGACCTCGATCGCCGCATGATCACGGCCGCCGCAATTGGGATTGAGCCCCGCCGCCAGCATTTCCGCCAGCATGCCGACGGGCGTCCCGGCGCCCTGAACCCAGCCCATGAAGCCTGGATGAGTGTTGCCGCTCGAATAAGGCAGGATGCGCGCGGTGAAGTCGCGATAGACCTCATCGAGCGCGGTCGGCGCCGCGGGCAGCCCCTCGCGGAAGCTTGCGCGCAGCGCGCCATTCATTGGCTGCCACACGGGACGCGCGCGCAACTGCTGGAGATAATCCAGCATGTCGTCGAGCATCCGGTGCCCTTCGGCGCGGAACTGCGCCCAATCCTCGGGATCGAGGCTCGGCCCCTCGCCGTTCGGCCGCTCCGCCGCAGTCATGCGGCGGAATCGGTGCGCCGCTCCGGCGCCGGCACGGCGCGCTCCTCGAGCATCGCGGCAAAGGCGCTGAAGATCTTGCGCATTTGCGCGACCTTATAGGGAAAGATCGCTGGCGAATCCATCCGGTGAACGATCATCGCGATATCGGCTTCGAACAGCAGCAGCCGGCCATCGGGCGTCTGTGCGCAATCGATGCCGAAATAGTCGAGGCCGATGCGATCCGCCAGGGCGGACAGCGCGGCGCGGTGGCGGCGGGCAAATTCCGAGGCGAAGGCGGTCATGAACCGCTCTTCCTCGATCTTCTTCTCCGCGCTCTCCGCCATCCCGGCATTGAGGTAATAGATCATCCACTGATCGGCGATCGCCATGTGGCAGGCATAGGCATGGCCGTCGATGAAGACGATGCGATATTTGCGGAAAAGCCCGTCGGGACTGCGATAATCGACATAGCGCGAGAGGTAGAAACCTTTCTCGTTGCGCTCCGCGAGATAGGTGCCAAGGGCGGCCGGATCCTCGAGCTTCTTGAGGCCGCGCCCCGCATGCGAACCGATCGGACGCGCGATCAGCGGAAAAGCGCCATCCGCGAGATGCGAGCGCAGCGCCGTCTTGCCGGCGGCGATCTCGGCGAGAGTCGCGCGGTCGATGCGGATGGTCACCGGCATCTCGATGCTCGGCACCGGCTTGACGAGCGTATGCAGCCGCTCGCGTGCCAAAAGCGCGATCTGGTCGGGATGGTTGAGCACCGGCTTCGGCCAGCTGCGCGCGAGCCGCGCGATCTCGACGAGCGCCCGCCGGTTCTCATCGCTCTCGCAGGCCGCGACGATCGCGACGTCATGCTCCGGAATTGGCGGCAGAGGCTCGCCTGGAACGACGTAGAGCGTCATGAGGGCAATGCTCGACTCGCCGATGAGAAACTCGAGCGGCGTGTTGTTGCCGATGTCGCCCGGCGCGGCAAAGGCGAGAAGGCGGAGCGCCGGCTTCTCCGCCGCGCAGGGCGAGCGATAGAGGCGGCTCAGCGCCAATGCCTCTTGCTGGCGCGCGAGCCCATCCTCGACATTGCCGAGGAGCTGCTCGATCACCGCGAGATCCATGAGCGCGGCGGCGTTGTCGGGCTCGAAGACATATTTGTCGAGAAGCTCGCTGCGCAGCGGGCCGAGATCGGCGCCGTCGAAGGCGAGCTTCGAGAGTTTCGCGACGCCGAGCGGCGAATCCGCCGCCTGCCGCCAGAGGAGCTCGCTCATGCGGCGCTGACCCGGCGCGGCGGCGCGGCACACGCTTGCGAATAAGCCGGCTCGATATCGTCGAAATGCCGCGCGAGGAGATGGATCTTGCCGAAAATCGCGCGGATCTGGTCGAATTCGCCGCGCAGCTTGCCGCGCGCCCGCGTCAGCTCGGCGTGCCAGCTCTCGGAAACGAAGCGGGCGCCGGCGCTGACGCGCAGCGCGCCCTTGAAGCCGCCTTGACCGTCGGGCAGCGCCACCGGCTGACCGATGTGGCAGCGGCGCGCAGCGAGGAGGCGCTGCATCGGCGGCAGGTTCGCCGGCAAGAACGGCGACATGTCGTCGTTGAGCGCGTGATAGAGCGTCATCGCCTGGCTCTGCGACAGCGCCCGCCCGTTCCGCCGCACGAGGAAGGGAAAGATGCTGCGCGGCGCCAGCTCTTGATCGTCCGGCGCGGTGCCGGCGGCGTCCTCGGCCGGCAGCGGATCGATGCCGCTTTCGGCGGCCATGAGGCGGGGAACGGTCTCGGCGAATTGCCGGAGCGCGAATTCGCGGAACGAGAGCGGCACGGCGAAGTAGTCGCGCATCTCCGCGAGCGCCGACACCCAGCGCAGCCACATGCCGAGATTGGCGCTGCCCGGCAAGGCCGCGCGCAGCCCGGTGAAGGCTTCCGGCCAATCGTCGCGATTGCTGTATTCGCGCAACCCCGCCGGCACCTGATCGAGATGAACACAACGTGCGGCGATTGCTTGCGGCAAGAGCAGCGCGCCGCTGAAGGGCGCGCCGGTGAAGAATTTCGAGCCGGTAAAGAGCACCAGGAACCCCTGATCGAGGTAGAAGCGCAACCGCCGCCGCCCGAGCCTTGCCTGGCAGGCGTCGACGACAATGTGCAGCCGGTCGCCGAAGGATGCGGCGAGCCGGCACAGCGTCTCGGTGCTCGGTGCGCGCAAGCCGAATTTCGAGCTGTCCATCGCAAAGAGGAGAACGTGGTGCTGTCCCGCGAGAGCGTCCGCGACCGCCGCGGCCACCTCTTCGTTGATTTCGCCGGGCGGGCGCGGCACGCCGCGCTCGTTCCGCGCGCGAACCGTGACGCACCCGATATCCTCGCCGATGCCGGACAGCCTCTCGCCCTTGACGACGGCGATGCCTTGGGCGGTCGCCGTGTTGAAGTGCCGGCCGGTTGCGGCAAAGACCGTGCCGCTGCCAGTCTCGTCGGCGGCGGCGATGACGCTGGTGAGGGGCGCGCCGAAAATCGTGCCGATCAGAACGGCGGCGTGCAGCTGCGAGTCCGTCCCGGAGGGCGAGAAGACGATGTCGCAATCCGCGGCATCGAGCCCGAGCAGGCCGCGCAGCTCGTCGCGCAGCGCCCGCATCTGCTCGGAGAAGGCACGCTCGAAACCGCCGCGCGCAGTGTCGCGCAGCAGGCGTTGGCGCGCCGCCGCGGCCGCGGCATAGGCGCGACCCGAGATCGAGGTCGCAGTCGATGAGGCGAAGGTGAAAGCGTCGGGCCGGGGAAACGGGCGGCAGCCATAGCCGTTCAAGCGGCTGACCGGATCGAGAGCGAGCCGCGTGTCGCCACCGCTCGCCAAAAGCTGCTCGATCGGCGCGAGGAGGTGACGAAGCGGGTCGGGCGGGGAATCCATGCCGGGATCGTCGCATCGGCATGGTTAACAATCCTTGAAGCCGCCCTTACCCGCTGCGCTGCAGGAAGAACGCCGCCAGCACGCCCAGCGTCGCGATCATGGCGCCGGTCGCGATGAAGAGGATGCTGAAGCCGGCGACGCTCACCACCCAGCCGGCGAAGACCGGCCCGACCCCCTGGCCGATGAAGAGGGCCGCCGAGAATAGCGCGAAGGTCGAGCCGCGCGCGCTCGGCGCGAGCTCAGTCGCGCGCGTTTGCAGCGTGTTGTGCATCATGTAGAAGCCGAAACCGGCAATGACGAAGAAAGCCGCGATGGCGACGGGCGGCAGCGGCGCCGCGACCGCGAGATAGGCGATGCCCGCCATTCCGGCGCCGACGCGCAGCATGTTCCATTGGCCGAGCGCGGCCATCATATGGCGCACGACGACGCCGTAGATGATGCCGCCGATGGCGAAGCCGGCAAGCGCCGCGCCCGCGGCGACCGGACCGCCGGCGCTGCGCGCAACCAGCATGGCGCCGACGAAGGGGAAGACGCAGAAATAGAGCATCCCCTCGGCCATCACGACGCCGAAAACGACCAGCGAGCTGGAATTGGCGAGGACGGTGCGATAACCCTTCACCGCGCCGCTTATGGTCAAGCCGTGGCCCTTGTCGCTCTTGCTGTCGAGATAGCGATAGACGATCACCCAGGACGCGATGCTGAGCACGGTCACGACATCGAACACGGCGCGCCAGCCGAAATAGACCGCGATGACGCCCGAGACCGTCGCGCCGAACATCTGACCGAAGATCGAGGCGACAAGAAAGCGGCTCGCCGCGATCTGGCGCTCTTCGAGCGTGGTGCGATCGCCGATCAGCGCGAGGCCTACCGGAAAAATCCCGCCCGAGACGATCCCGGCAATCACGCGCGAGACCATCAAGGTCGAAAAGCCGGGCGCGACGGCGGCGAGCGCGACCGAGGCCGTCAACACGCCGAGGCAGATCTTGATGAGGCGCGCCTTGCTGTAAGCGTCGCCGATCGGACCGAGCACCGGCTGCATCAGCGCATAGGGCAAGCCATAGGCCGAGACGAGAAGCGCCGCCTCGCGCATCGAGACGCCGAAATCGCCGGCGACGAGCGTCAGTATCGGATCGAGCGAGCGGTAGGAGATCGATCCGGCGAAGGCCGCAAAGCAGAGAACGAGAATCAATCCCACCGGCTCGACCTTTCACGCGCCGGCTCGTCTTCGATGGATTTCGGCGCCGGGTCAAGACCAATCCTCCGCGCGCTCGCGCCGCGGGTTTCGGCTTGGCCTGGAGCGCCGCTGCCCATATGATGCTCGCCGCGAACTAAAGACCGCTCGGCAAGAGCGATTGGAATAGAGGAACCGCCATGAACCTGCGTCAAACTTCGGTCATCGCTTCTGCTATCGCCGTCGGCGCCTTGTCGCTCGGCACGCCGCCCGCCCATGCGGAGCTCATGCACTCGACCATGGCGATTCCGGTCACCAGCCTCGGCTTCATGATGGAATTCGTCGCGCAAGACATGAAGTTCTATCAAAAGCACGGCGTCGACATGAAGACGACGCAGATCAACGGCCTCGGCGCGATCAACGCGTTGATCGCGGGCAGCGTCGATTTCGCCCAGCCTTCGGGCGTGTCGCTGACCCGCGCGGCGACGCGCGGCCAGCCGCTCCTTGCGATCGTCGAGCTCACCGACCGCATCGTCGTGCAGGTCGTGTTGCGCAAAGAGCTCGCGCAAGCCGCGGGCTTCGATCCGAAGGCCCCGCTCGCCAAGCGCGTTCTCGCGCTCAAGGGGCGCGCGATCGCCGTCGAATCCGTCAACTCGATCATCGATGCCTATCTCGGGCTGCTCGCCAAGCAAGGCGGATTCACTCATGACGACATCCATGTCGCGGTGATGGAGCCGCCCGCGATGATCCAGGCTTTCGCCGCCAAGCGCATCGACGGCTTCGCCATGTCACTGCCCTGGACGCAAATTCCCGTGGTCGAGGGGAGCGCCGTCATGGTGGCGAGCGGGCCCGATGGCGATACGGTCGGCCTCGATCCCTTCACCAACACCGTCGTCGCGGCGAAGCCCGCGACCTGCAAGGAAAAGCCCAAGCTGTGCGAGGCGGTGGGGCAGACTTTCGCGGAAACCTCGGCCTGGATGCATGCCCATCCCGCCGAGGCCGAGGCGTTGCTCTATAAGCGCTTCTCGAAGCTCGACGCGAAGGTCTTCCACGCCTCCTTCCTGACCGAGCTGAAGATGACCCCGAACCCGCCGGTTCCGACGGCGAAGGGCATCGAGAACACCGAGAACTACAATATCGCCGCCGGCCTCGAGAAGCCTTCGGAGAAGTTGAAGTCCTACGACGCGCTCTTCACCGACCGCTTCACCAAGAAATGAGCGAAACGGCAAGCGGGCGCCGCCGCGCGGCGGCCCGTTTGCCGCCCCCAGGCGACACCGAACCGGCCGCGCCACCGCGAATTATGGTTAACAAAATATTCAATTTAATCATGGACTTCGCGCAAAATTTTGGCGATTAATCTTCCGTTAGGGTTGGTTGACGGGAGGCGCGAAGCGATGTCGGGACCATTGATGCGTTTGGGCTCTCAAACGCTCGCGGCGATCCTTGGCGGGCCGGGCATCTTCTATGTTTGGTATAGTTTTTACGCGCCTTGGGCGGCTGCCAATGCCGTGATCCTGCTCGGCTGCGCCATCGGGATCAGCGTCTTCCTCTATCCCGAATTGCAGGGCTCGCCGCAGAGCGCGCTGCGGCTCATCCGCCGGATCGCCGGCCATGTGGCGCGGCTGACCGGCCGGCTCTAGACCCGAGCGCCGCGTCCGCGGCGCTCGTCTCAGCGCATCTCGCGCTCGACCGGGCGCCAAGCGAGAGCGCGGCGCTCCATCCAATTGACCAACGCGTTGATCGCCAGCACCAAGCCCGTCGCGACGACGATCCCGGCGAAGACGCCGACCGTGTCGGAGAGCTCGCGGGCGTGCTCGATGTAGTAACCGACGCCTTCGGTCGAGACGAGGAACTCGCCGACGATGCAGGCGCCCACCGCGTGCGGCATCGCGATCTTCATTCCGGCGTAGAAGAAGGGCTGGAGCGATTTCCAGATCACCTCGCGCGCAACCACCTTCTCGCTCGCGCCGATCACCCGCGCCATGTTGACGAGGCGGAAATCGACCGCCTTCACCCCGGCGAAGGTGTTGTAGAAGATGACGTAGAACGACATGGCGATGACGATGATCACCTTGGGCAGCTCGCCGATGCCAAACCAGAGGATGAGCCAGGGCGCGAGCGCGTATTTGGGAATGCCCTGCGACCAGAAGATGTAAGGCTCGATCGCCTCGGTGAAGCGCGCCGACAGCCGCAGCAGGAAGGGCAGGCCCGCGCCGGCGATCATCGCGATGACGAAGCCGATCGCCGAGACCTTGAGCGTCGCCCAGATGTCCAAAAACATCTCGCCGCTCGCCGTCATCTCCCACAGGCGCTGGAGCACCGCCATGGGCGGCGCGAAGAAGATGATGCCGAACGCGTCGGCCGCCCATTGCCAGGCGATCAGCAGCGCGGCGGTGAAGCCGAGCCGGCCGAGGAAGATCGCCATTTTGCGCGAGATAAAGGGCTCAGCCGAACCCGAAATGACTTGATCGATCGCTGTCATTGGATTTCTGCCCTGATGGTCTCGTAGACGGAAGCAAAGCCTTCGAGCGCGAATATGTCCTTGACGTTGCGCGGGCGGCGGAATGGGATCTTGTGCTCCGCGCCGATCCGCGTCGGCTGTTTCGTTAAGACGAGCGTGCGGTCGCCGAGCGCGATCGCCTCGGCGATGTCGTGGGTGACGAAGATGATGGTCTTGCGCCCCATCTCCCACAGCCGCAGCAAATCCTCCTGCAGCTGGGCGCGGGTTTGCGCATCGACCGCGGCGAAGGGCTCGTCCATCAGAATGACCGGCGGATCGTAGACAAGGGTCCGGATGAGCGAGGTCCGCTTGCGCATGCCGCCCGAGAGCTCGTGCGGATAATAGCGCTCATAGCCGGAGAGGCCGACGGCCTTGACCAGCGTTTCGGCATGGGCGCGCGTCTTGTCGTCGAGACGCCCCTGCACCTCGAGCGGAAACAGCACATTGTCGATCGTCGTGCGCCACGGCAGGAGGTTGTCGTCCTGCGTGACATAGCCGACGCGGCGATCGAGGCCCGGGCGCAGCGATTTCGGATCGCTGACGGCGATCGCATCGCCCGAGAACAGGATCTGGCCGTCATTCGCCACATCGATCTGCGCGATCATGTTGAGAAGCGTGGTCTTGCCCGATCCGGACGGGCCGATCAGGGTGACGAACTCGCCCTCGCCCACGGCAAAGGACAGGTCGCGAATGACCCAGGGCGAAGGTTCACGCCCCTGGCGCGTCGGGAAGCGTTTGGCGAGATTGCGGATTTCGAGAAAGGGAGGCGCCATGACTCACGCAGTACCGAGTTGTTGCTGTTGCGAATCTGCCGGCGGCCGCCAGCGCAGCAGGACGCGTTCCGTCCCATCTACGGCGTAGCCGACCGCGAGCACCAGGATCGTCGCGCCGAGAAGCGCGGCGAAAACCTGGGTTACGTCGAAATTCATCGCGCCGATCTGCACGAGATAGCCGAGGCCGCGATTGGAGGAGATGAGCTCGGTCACGACCGCCACGGCAATGCCGATCGGCAGCGAAATGCGCAAGCCCGCGAAGATGTTGGGCACGGCGCTGGGGAAGACGACGTGGCGCGCGACCTGGCGCTCGCTGGCGCCGACGAGCTGCGCCATCTGCACCAGCTTCGCGTCGAGCTGCCGCACTCCCGAGAGCGTGCTGAAATATTCGATGAAGAAGACGATGCTGGCGACGACCGCGATCTTCGATTCGATGCCGATGCCGAACCACAGAATGAAGAGCGGCGCCAATGCGAGCTTGGGCGCGCCGTAACCGCCCATCATGAAGGGATCGAGCACCGCCACCACCGTCGGCATGCGGCGCAGCGCGAAGGGGAGGATGATCGCCGGCACCGCGCCGATAATCGCGCCCAGAGCCGCTTCCTCGATCGTGTAGCCGGCATGGCGCAGCATTTCGCCGCTCCAAGTCGAGGTGCAGAAGCGCGAGATCGTCAGCCAGGGCGTGCTCAACCAATAAGTGCCGAGAAGCCAGCTTCCAAGCTGCCACAGCAGTAGTAGCGCCACGCCAACGAGTACTCGATCAATTAGTCGATAGCGCTTCATCGCTCCCTGCGCCTGTTGTTGTGGGAGATTTATGTCCGGCCCAGGCCGATATGTCCAGCGCCCCGATCACCGCCGCCACGCACGCTCTCGCGAGCGGCGGGCCGCGGCAGAGGGGTCGAGGCTAGGGCATCTCGCCGAGCAGCTTTGCGACGCCGGCGCGGCGCGCCCAATACTCCCAGGCGCGCCAGGATTCGGGCGCCTTCGGATTGAACGCGCCGCGCACCTCGATCTCGCCCGGCGCCAAGGGTTTATAGTTTGGATTCAAGCGCATCGCCGCCGTCATCACGCGCGCATTGACGGGCAGGTAGACCGCGAGCCGGACCGTGTCCTGGATGGTTGCCCCACCGGCGACGAAGCCGTGGCCGCGCATCAGCGTGACCCGGCCCTGGCCGAAGCGCTTGGCGAGGTCGCGGCCCTGGTCCTGATTGACGACGAGAAGATTGGTATTGTCGCCGAACTTCTCGGCAATGTCCCAGACCGGGACCGAGGGACCGATCGAGCTCGCGACATGGATGACCGGCTTCAGCGGCACGCCGGCGATGCCGAAAGGCAGAGTCTCTTCGGCGTGGCTGTGCACCACGGCGCAGACATCGGGACGCGACTCATAGATGCCGCCATGGATGAAGCGCTCGAGATAGGGCGGGCGGCGATCATCGCCGACCACCTTGCCGTCGAGCGTGAATTCCATGATGTCGCGCTCGTCGACCAGCTCTGGGCTGCGCGAGCGCGACAGGATGAAGCGCTCGGGATTCGTGGGATGGCGCATGCTGACATGGCCATAGGCGTCGACCACGCCCTGATGGGCAAGAATGCGGTTGGCGATGACCAGGTCTTTGAATGCCGTCTCAAGCTCGCTCATGGGCGTTTCCTCGCGGAATTAATGACACTCAGTGGGAAGGAAAGGTGCGGACGAAGATGTCCTCGATCGGCATCGGCTTGGCGATCAGATGCTGCTCGTGAAGATAGGTGACGAGTGCTTCGAGCGTCTTGCGATTGTTCTCGACACCGTCGGGCCAGGGATCGCCGCCGAAGACATCGTTGACCTCGTCGAGCTCCGCGGTCATCCAAGGCAGCATGTAGCGCAGCGCGCCGGTCTCGGTCATCCGCGCGAGCGCGATCTTGCGCGACTTGACGAGCGCCTCGTAGAGGCTGGTCGCAACGAACGGATGCCTTTCGTGCACATCGCGCTTCAAGGCGACGAGATGCATGATCGGGAAAATCCCCGTGCGCTTGTAATAGTCGCGCTCCATCTCGTGATAATTGGGAAAGAGGCGCACGACGTCGGGGTTGCGCTTCATCGCCAGCGGCAGGCCGGTCGCCATGATTGCGTCGATCTCGCCTTTGTCGATGAGATCGCTCAAGGATTTGCGCGGATCGGCGAGCTCGATGTCGATCGGCTTCAGCATCGGCGGCGCGCTCGGATGGCCGTGCGTGCCGACATGGTTGAGCGCGCCCTGGACCCAATGGATCTTCGACAGGTCGACGCCGTGATCGTGCTGCAGCATGCCGCGGATGAAGATCGCCGCGGTTTGAGTGTAGAGCGGCACGCCGACGCGCTTGCCCTCGAGATCCTTCGGCGTCTTGATCCCCGAGCGCTTGTTGAGGGTGATCATGCTGTGGCGGAAGACGCGCGAGGGAAAGAACGGCAGCGCGACGAAGGGCGTGGTGCCGGCGCTCAGCCCCGAGACGAACTCGGAGCTCGAGAATTCCGAGGCGTCGAATTCCTGGCCGCCGCCCATGCGATCGAAAATATCGCGCGGGCTGTTGATCGCGAGAAAATTGAGATCGATGCCGACGGGCTTCACCTCGCCCGTATAAAGCGGCAGGACGCGATCATAGAGGCCGCAGGCAAAACTCAGCGGAAGATTGGCCATTTTCGGGTCCCCCTTTACGGCCCTGCGCGCAGGAAGCCGAGCTTCGACAAGGTCGGCTCGTCGGTGACGCGGAAGAGCACGGCATCGCTCGAGGCGCGGTGAGAGTGCTGCAGCCAGGAGGGCACGACCAGCACGTCGCCGCGCCGCCAGGGAAAGCTCTTGCCCTCGACGATGGTTTCGCCCTCGCCCTCGACCGGCGAATAGAGATTGTTGGCGGTGGTGCGGTAGGGCGCGGTGTCCTTGCCGGCATCGAGCTTCATCATGAAGAGCGCGGTCGTCGCGAGCGCCGGCGAGCCGAATTCGATCTGCGTGCCGAAATGGCCGCTGGGATCGGGGCTCGCTTCGGCAAGCCGCGATTTGGTCTCCGCCCAGGGGAAATGCATCGGCGAGGGCGCCGCGGGCTTGCTACCTTTCTCGTATTCGTCGGGATAGGGCTCGAAGAACATCGGCTCGAGCAGATGCACCAACGGCACGTCGAGAAAATCGATCCAATAGCCGTTGGCCTTGCCGTCATTGCCGTGGCCGTGCCAGCACCAATTGGGCGTCAGCAGCACATCGCCCGGCATCATCTCGAGACGCACGCCATCGACCACCGTGTAGGTGCCGGGCTCGGCATCGACCACCAGCCGCAGCGCGTTGGGCGAGTGGCGGTGCGAGCGCGCATGCTCGCCGGGCATGATCATCTGGTAGGCCGAGACCAAGGTCGCCGAGGTGCCGTAGCTGCTGCCCGCGCCCGTGTTGACGAGGATGAGGTTGCGCCGCTCGGCGAGCTCGGTGTTGATGAGGCGGCCGGCCGCGTCGAGCGCCGCCTTGGCCTGGACATAGTGCCAGACCGCCGGCGGATAGGTCTTTTTCGGCGCGGGATAGAGCGAGGGCGTGACCTTCGCCCAGCCCGGCGCCAGATCGACCGTCGACAAATGGCCGTAGAGCTCGTCGAGCGAGCTTGCCTGGCCGAGCTGTTGCGGCGTCGCGCCCGTCAGCATCATCTCAAGCCTCCTCCCCGCCCTTCATTCCCGCACCCCGCACGCAATCGATGAGGCGCAGCGGATCGGCGGGCATTCTGTCGTCGCGCCAGGCGACGTGGCCGTCCGGACGGACAAGGACGAGCCGCCTCTCATAGGCGCGCGCAACCTCCGGCTCGTCAAGAGCCACCTCGACCAGCGGAACGCCGCGCTGGCTTGCGGCTTTTGCCAGCGCCTCGCCCGCCGGCGCGTCTTTGCCGATGCGCAGCAGCACGAAGGCCTTGCCGAAAAGATCGAGCGTCGAGCGCCCGTCCTTCAGCCAGACATGAGGCGCCCGCGCGCCGGGGCGCGCCGTCTGGTCGTAGGTCATCACCTCCATCGGCGGCGCCGGCGTCCCGTCGGGCCAAATGATCGGCGAATCATCGTAGCGATAGCCGAGATGAATGCCGAGCGTGTGCCATTCCCGGGTCATCGCCGCGGTGAATTCTTTGCCGAGTTGCGTACGCAATGCGGCGCCCTCGGGCGTGTCGTCGAGCAATGCCTTGTTTTCGCCGGGCGAGCGCATGCGGCCGAGATTGCCGCTGGCCTCGTTGACGTTGCGGATCGAGACCGGCCGGCGCTCGGGCGTATAGCTCTCGAGCAAATGCGGCCCGCCCCAGCCGGAAAGGCAGGCATCGAGCTTCCACGATAGATCGACCGCGTCCTGAATGCCCATATTCATGCCGAAGCCGCCGGTCGGCGAGGTCAGATGCGCCGCATCGCCGGCGATAAAGACGCGGCCCTCGCCGAATTTATCGGCGACCAGCGCGCGGCGTACCCAGGGCAGTACGCTCAGAATCTCGTAGTCGAAATCGAAGCCGGCGACGCGGCGGATCACGGCGCGGATATCGGCTTCGCTATGGGTTTTCTTGTCGGCAGTGCCGATGATCGACAGCCGCCACTGATCGCGGCCGTTGATCGCGACGATGGTCGCGAAGGTCCCTTCGGGGCCGACGAAGATATGGCGATAGGCCTTGCCCTTGTCGTGCATCTTGACGAGATCGGCGCAGCGGAAAATGACGTTGGTCGTATAGGTCAAAACGCCGCGGCCGCTCATGCCGATGCCGAGAACGTCGCGCACGCGGCTCGCCCCGCCGTCGCAGCCGACGAGATAGCGCGCGCGGATGGTCTCGCGCTGACCGCTCTCCACCGCTTCGAGCTCGGCGCTGACGCCGTCCGCATCCTGGGTAAAGCCGAGAAGCTTGGTGCGATACCGCATCTCCACATGCTGCGGCATCGAGCGGCACCATTGCAGCAGGATGGGATCGAACATGTTCTGCGGGCAACGCTCGCGGTGCTGCGGGCTTTGCGGCGGGGCCACCTCGTCCTGCATCGCCGGGAAGCGTTCGCGCCCCAGCTCGTAGCCGTTGAGCGCGGTGAGATACATGTTGTCTTGCGGATAATCGCGCGGATAGGGCGAATGCTCGACCGCATCGACCAGCCCCCAGCGGCGGCAGAACTCCATCGTCCGGAAGCCGACGAAATCCATGCGCGGCTGATAGATCGATCCGTCGCCTTGCTCGACGATGAGGCAGCGCCGGCCGCGCCAACCCAGATCGCCCGCCAGCGCCAGCCCTACCGGGCCGGCGCCGACGATCAGAACCGGCACAGCGTCCGCCGCATCCGTCATCGACTCACATCCTCCACCGCCGCCGCAAGCTTAGATCGGCGCGACGGTTTTGTAGCCGTGTCCGCCTTCCGCAGCAACCGCGGCGCCCGTTCCAAGGCTTCGGCGAAGCTGATAAGCTCCGCGAAGGGGAGGATTCCATGACCGAGAGACGAGCGCTCGTCCGCGTTGCCGCGTCGGAGCGGGCGATCTTGAACGGCGTCGCCGTCTCGCCGCAGGGCCGGGTCTTCTCGAGCTTTCCGCGCTGGATGGATGCGCCGACCCCGAGCCTTGCCGAGGCGATGCCCGATGGCAGCTTCAAGACCTTTCCCGGCGATCGCTGGAACGAATGGCGCGAGGGGCTTTCGCCCGCCGAGCATTTCGTCAATGTCCATTCGATTTGCGCCGATGCCGTGAATTGCCTCTGGGCGGTCGATGACGCAGCACCCCATCATCAGCCGCATTTGAAGGGCGGTCCGAAGCTCGTCAAATTCGATCTTGCGACGAACAAGCTGGTGCGTGTCTATCCGATGGACGAAGGCGTGGCGCCGCCCGGCGCGGTGCTGGGCCATATGCGCGTCCTCGGCCGCCACGCCTTCATCACCGAATCGCATTACGGCGCGATCATCGTGCTCGATCAGGAAACCGGCGCGACGCGCCGACTCTTGAGCCGCGATCCGAAGACCCGCGCCGATCCCACGATCGTGCCGGTGATCGACGGCAAGGAATTCCGCCGCGCCAATGGCAAGGTTCAGATGGTGAATGTGAACCTTCTGGAGCTCAGCAATGACGGTCGCTGGCTCTATTTCACCTGCCTCTTCGGCCCGGTGCTGCGGCGGATCGAGACGCGGCATCTGCTCGATCCGGCACTCGATGATGCTGCGCTCTCGCCGCTGATCGAGGATGTCGCACGCATTCCGCCTTGCGCCGGCTTCACCATCGACAAGAGAGGCCGGCTCTATTTCTCGTCTTTCACCCAGAACGCGATGCTGGTGATGGGCGAGGATCGCACGCTGCGGAGTTTCGTCGCCGATCCGCGCATCAGCTTTCCCAACGAGCCGGATATCGGGCCGGACGATTGTCTCTATTTCCCCGCGTCGCAAATCCATCGCCTGCCCGGCTTTCAGGCCAACGGACAATCCCAGGTGAAGACACCCTGGGAAGTGCTGAAGGTCGGCCTCGCCGATTGAAAGGACCCTCATGCCCGCCCCGGTCATCGACTTCCATGTTCATTTCAGCGACCCCGAGCTTCACCGCCGCGGCGACGCGCACAATGTAATGTCGGGCTTCGGCACGCGGCCGATGCGGCAAGCGAAGCCCGGCGATGGCTGGCATTACGATATCCAACAAAAAGTCGGGAACCCGGCACAGCAAGTCGCCGACATGGACAAGTTCGGCATCGGCAAGCACGTGATCTCGCTGATCGGCGTCTCCTGCAACACCGATTGGGCCGAGCCCGAGGAAGCCGCCGCGCTCAACCGTCACGCCAACGAGATGAACGCCGAATGGGTGCGGAAATATCCCGATCGCTTCGTCGGCAGCTTCACCTTGCCGCTTCACGATATGAAGCTGGCGATGAAAGAGCTCGACTATGCGGTCGACACGTTGGGCGCCACGGTCGCGAGCGTCTCATCCAATTCGCGCGGCGACTATTTGGGCGAGGAAAAGTTCCGGCCGTTCTGGGAGGCGGTGCATGCAAAGAACCTCGCGGTCTTCATCCATCCGCATGGCTCGCCCGATATGCGGCTGCAGAAATATTTTCTCTGGAACGGCATCGGCCAACCCATCGAGGAAACCCGGGTGATGGCCTCGCTGATTTTCGAGGGTGTGCTCGATAGGTTTCCGGGCGTGAAGATCGTGATGGCGCATGGCGGCGGCTACCTGCCGCACTATGCGGGGCGGCTCGATCGCAACATCGAGAACAACCCGGCGATCGGCGTCAACCTCTCGAAAAAGCCGAGCGAATATCTGCGCGACTTCTATTACGACACCTGCGTCTATGGCGCCGATGTGCTCGAAGCGCTGGTGAAGCGCGTCGGCATCGACCGCATCGTCTTCGGCACGGACTACCCGGTGGGCGAGCGCGATCCATTCGCCACGCTAAAAGCATGCAAAGCGCTGAGCGAGCAGGACCGCGAGATGATCACGCGGCAAACGCCGGCGAAGATTTTGGGGCTCGCCTGAGAGCTACGGCCCGACCTTCGACACGCCGGCGATGATCAGCTTGTCCATCGGCACCTTGCCGTTGGTGTCGCCGATCGCCGTCATCTCGTCCATCAGCGCCTCGACATGCTTCTTCGAGATCGTGCCGTCGGTCGGGAAGAAGCCGATCTTGCGCAGGAAATCATAGCTCTTGGCGACGTCGTCGCGCTTGGAGTTCTTCATCTCGTCGACCAGGATGTCGATCGCTCCGTCGCGATTGGCGTCGTTGTTGAACCAGGCATAGGCCTTGTCGAGCGCCTTAACGAAGCGCAGCACCGCGTCCTTGTGCTTTTCGGCAAAGGCGCGCGATACGTCGGTCGAGCCGAAAGGCAGATCCTTCGTATAGTCGATCATGTTGCCGATCGAATGGAAGCCGGCGGCTTCGGCGAAGAAATTGACCGGCGGCGCCAGCATGGTGACATCGGCGCTGCCCGATTTGAGCGCCGCGAAGCGCGCCGAGGTGCTGCCAGCAACGGTAATGTCGATATCAGCGTCCTTGAGCCCGGCGGCCTTGAGGACGCGCTCGAGATAGACGCGGTTGATATCGACCAGCCCGCCGATGACGAAGGTGTGGCCTTTGATGTCCTTGATGGTCTTAATGTCGGACTTCGCGATAATCGCATAGGGCGACACCGCGCCCGAGATGCGCAGGATTCCAACCGAGGCGCCGCGCGCGACCGCGTGGATCGGCTCGACCACGCCGATATCGCAGACATCGAGCGAGCCTGCCGCGAGCTGCTGAACCAGACCCGGGGCCGTCGGCACGTAGATCACGTCGGGCTTGATCCCGGCATCGGTAAAGAAGCCCTTGTGCAGCCCGATATACATCGGCCACTCGACCGCGTTAGCCGCGCCAATGAGCCCGGTTTCGATGGTATCGGCCGCCCGCGCCGGCACGGCCATCCCGCAGCACGCGGCCAGCACGGCCGCGCAGACAAAACGCTTCACACTCATTGCCTCCCCTTCCCGCGCCACGCTTTGCGCGCGGCGCTCTGTTGATTGTCGTCTATTCGGCCGCTTCGGCGGTCTCCGCTTCCTCGGGTGCCGGCGCGCCGCTCAAGACGCCGAGCCTCAACCCCGACAGATCGGGCAGGCCGAACAGCATGATCTGCGTCTCGCTGCCGGCGGTCAGCATCGCGCGCTCGCCTTTCCGCAAATAGATGGTCGAGAGCGCGCGATAATCCTCTTCCCCCGACTTGCCCGTGCCGGAGACGACGAAATAGAGGCCGCGGCCTTTGGCGTAATAGGAGGCGCCCGGTGCAAGCCGCAGGAAGCGCGCCTCGCTGCGCCGCTCGGTGAAGACACCCAAGAGCTTCTCTTCGGTTCCGGGCGAGCCTTCGACCTGGGTCCAGGCGAAATTCGCCGGATCCATGAGGACGGGCGCGGGATAGCGGCCCTTGGGATAGACCATGGCGCGGCCGTTGATGTGCTCCCAGATGGCCTGGAATCCGTCGAGATTGCGCTTGCCGGGCACGCCTTCCTTGCGGCGATAGACGCCCTCCTTGAATTCGCCGAATTCCTCGAGCGCGTCCATCGCGCCCTTCACCTCTTTGCGCGAGGGATAGCCGCTGCCGCTGGCGCCGCCATTTTGCAGAACGGCGACGAGCGATTCGCGATGCTGGGTCTGCGGCCCGTAATGGACGCCTTCGGGGAAGTAGCCGACCATGCCGGTGGTCATGGTCCCGTCGCGGCCGAAGCTCAGCTCGCCTTCGAGCACGAAGCGGATTTGCTCGAAATTGTGACGGTGACGCGGCGAATAGAAATCGGCCGAGGATCTGCCCATGTTGAGGCGGAAATTATCGACGCTGCCCTCCTCGCCTTCCATCAGGCTGCGGAAGTGGAAGGTGCCGCCGCGATATTCGAGGCCGCGCTTCCATTCGAGCGTGTCGGCATGCGTGATCTTCATTGCTTCCTCCTGGGGTGTGCTGCCCGCGTCCAGCCCTATCTTTTCGCCAATTCGCGGCCCTTGTCGAGCCCCGTATAGGTCCGTCCCGGCGCCGACATCAGGTAGCGGAAGCCCTCGCCCAGGATGCGCTCGACGTTCTTGGCATCGACATGCGGGTGGCCGACCGGCACGTTGTGCTTCTTGCAGGTCGCAACCACGCGCGCCATGTGTTCGAGGACGGTCGGGTGCTCGTATTGGCGCGGCACGCCGAGCTCCTGGCTCAAATCGCCCTCGCCGATGAGGATGAAACCGATCCCGGGCACATTCTTCAGCATGGCGTCGAGATTGTTGACTGCCTCGACCCCTTCGATCATCAGCCCGACCAGGATCTCGCCATTGGGATCGAGCGGCCAGACATCGGCTTTCTTGTAATATTCCTGGTTTGTCAGGCCCCAAAACCGCGCGGCGGCGGTGGGCGAATCTCCGCGAATGCCGGCGGGCTCGTAGCGCGCCGCGGTCTTGAGCCGCGGATAGCGGCAGGCGGCGACCGCGTTGTAGGCCTGATCGACGGTATCGACATGCGGCCAGACCACGCCGTAAGCCCCGACATCGAGCGCTTGCTTGGCAAGCCACTGGTTCTTCTCGTTGCCATTGGCCGGAATGCGCACGAGCGGCGTGACGTTGGGCGCGATCGAGCCTTTTTCCGCGATCTGGCGGCGGTTGAGCATGTATTGGAGAGAATCCTTCAGCGCACGAATATCCCAGATATTGTGCTCCATCTCGAACACGATGCTGTCGTATTTGGCGTCGCTCATCGCCGTCGCGGCGGCGGTATCGGGCGTGCAGAACGCGCCGAAGGCGGGCTTGCCCTCCTCAAAACAGCGGATCATGCCGTTGAGACGCGGAATCTCGGCCATTTCTTATTCCTCCCGGACCTGAATCGTGATCGCTCGCGCGCGATGCTAGCAGAACCGCGACGCCACTCCTAGCCGTGGGCAAGCGCCGGTTTGACAAGCCGAAACCCGCTCAATAGCATTCCGCGCAACGAGGGAGGGCTTCACATGATCATCGACTGCCACGGCCATTACACCACCGCGCCGAAAGAGCTTCAGGCCTTCCGCAACGCGCAGATCGACGGGAACGACAATCCCGGTCCGCTCAACATCAGCGACGATCAGATCGCCGAAACCATCCGCAACGGCCAGCTCAAGATGCAGCAGGACCGCGGCAGCGACCTCACCATCTTCTCGCCGCGCGCGGCCGGCATGGGCCACCATATCGGCACGGCGAAGACCAGCGAGATCTGGTCGACCCTCTGCAACGACCTCATCCACCGCGTGGTCAAGCTCTTTCCCAAGAACTTCATCGGCGTGTGCCAGCTGCCGCAATCGCCCGGGGTCGCGCCCGCCAATTGCATCAAAGAGCTCGAGCGCTGCGTCAAGGAGTTGGGCTTCGTCGGCTGCAACCTCAATCCCGATCCCTCGGGCGGCAAGTGGATCGATCCGCCGATGACCGACAAGAAGTGGTGGTATCCGATCTACGAGAAGATGGTCGAGCTCGACGTGCCGGCGATGGTCCATGTCAGCATGTCGTGCAACCCCAATTTCCACACCACCGGCGCGCACTACATCAACGGCGACACCACCGCCTTCATGCAGTTCATCATGTCCGACATCTTCAAGGATTTTCCGACCTTGAAGTTCATCATCCCGCATGGCGGCGGCGCCGTACCCTATCATTGGGGCCGCTATCGCGGCCTGGCGCAGGACCAGAAGCGCGCGCCGTTCAGCGAGCTGGTCTTGAAGAACGTGTTCTTCGACACCTGCGTCTATCACCAGCCGGGCATCGATCTCCTCACCAAGGTGATCCCGATCGACAACATCCTCTTTGCCTCGGAGATGATCGGCGCGGTGCGCGGTATCGATCCCGAGACCGGGCATCATTTCGACGACACCAAACGCTACGTCGACAAGGCCCCGATCTCCGCCGCCGACAAGCAGAAGATCTTCGAGGCGAATGCGCGCAAGGTCTATCCCCGCCTCACCGCGCAGCTCGCCAAGCAGGGATAGGCACCGAGCGATGAGCGCCGATCCGCCGCCGCCGAAGATCGTCGCGCTCGAGAACGACTTCGTGAAGGTGAGCCGCGATCAGGCGTCCTTCGCCGCGGCCGGCCATGGCGACCGCGTGATCGTCGCCATGGCGCCGCTCTCCTTCATGGCGGGCGATGCGATGCAGAGCTTGGAGCGCGGCGAGTTCCAGGTGTTCGGTGCCGGCGATTTCTACCAGATGCCGGCGGGCGCCGCCTTCTTCGAGGTTGCGATCAAGCCCGATCATCCGCTGGTCACGCCGCCTGCGGAGATGATCCCGCCGGCCAAAAATCTGCTGCTCTATGACGGGCCGCATTTCTTCATCTATGAGGAAAAGCTTGCCGTGGGCGATACCCGCCCGCGTCACAGCCATTGCCAGCGCGTCGAGATCCGCCTCAACAATGGGCCGATGCTCGACCAGTGGTTCGATCCGCCGCGTCCGCCAATGCAGCCGACCATCGTCAATTGGCGCGAGCCGGTCATTCACACCGTGCGCAATGTCGGCGACACGCCGCTGCGTAATCTCATTATCGAGTTCAAGCCCCCGCCGCGTTAGGCGCGCCGGCTCACGGAGCGACGAGCGTCTTCGGGTCGGGATTGCCCTTGATGAGACCCTGCTCGCGCGACACGCCGATCCAAAAAGCGAGACTCTGAGGCGTCGGATCGACATCGAGGCGATCCGGAATATCGAGCGTCGCCGCCACCGCAGGCGGAAGCTTCGTGTATTTGGCGAGGATCGTGCGCGCGGTCGCAAGATTGGCCGGATTCCGCACGAAAGCCTCCGCCTCTTTCAGCGCAGCCCGCAGCTCCTGGATCGCCGCCTTGTTCTTCATCGCCCAGCTACGCGTCGAGGCATAGACGACCGGCACCGTGCCCGCCGGGATGGTCGAAGCATAATCGCCGATCTTGTAGCCTGCTTTGCTGTCGATGACGCGGCTGTAGAACGGATCGACCGAGGCGATCGCGTCGGCGAGGCCGGTCTTCAGCGCATCGCCCATTTGCGGGAATTGCAGCTCGATCCATTGCACGCGGTGATAATCGACCCCGTTGCTCTTGACCCAGTTCCGGCTCAGCACGTCGATGATGCCGCCGAGCCCGGGCACGCCGACTTTCTTGCCGACGAGGTCGGCGGCGCCGTGGATGCCGCTCTCGGCCCGGGCAACGATGCCGCTGCGCGTTCTCAGCGGGTAGGTGCCGGTTCCCGCGATTTCGACCAGATCGAGCCCCTGCTCATTGGCCTGCAAGAGCACAGTCGGGGTCGGGCCGCCGATCTGCGCCGAATCCGCAACCAGCGCCGCCGAGATGACCGAGCCGTTCTGCGCGATGGTGAGCTCGGCTTCGAGCCCGTGCTTGGCGAGATAACCCTCGTCCTTCGCGACGAAAATGCCGATCCAGCTATTCACCGGCGTGTAGAGGAAGGTGAATTTGGTCGCCGCTTCGGCCGGCCAAGCAGTCACGAGCATCGCGAAGACCGCGGCACCGATCGCACTGGATTTCATATTCCTCCCCCGGTTTGCTTATGACGCGGCGCGGCAAGGGCCGGCCGCACGCCCTTGCAGCCATGCTAGCCGAGGCCCGATCGCGTGTCATACCGACGGAAAGACAGCCGAGGCCCGCCCCGGTGACCTGATCCAAGTCAAAGAATCCGGGCTGCCGGTATGGCATAGAGACGGTATAGTGAGCGGCAAAAGGGGTGAGGAGAGGACCATGACAATCAAAACGATTTTGGCCGCGGCAAGCGGCGGCAGCGCCAGCGACGGCGCGATTGATCTTGCCTGCCGTTTCGCGCGCCGTTTCGGTGCCCATCTCGAGGGTTTCCACGCGCGTCCCGATCCGCGCGACCTCTTCACCTATTCGAGCGATGGTTTCGGCCTGTCGATGTCGGGCGAATTCGTCGACCGCTTCGTCAAGGATGCCGAAGAGATTGTCGGCAAGACGAAAGCAAGCTTCGAGGCCATTGCCAAGCGCCATCAAATCCCCGTCGGCAGCGCCTCGTCGGGACAATTGCCCGGGAAAATCCCGGCCACCGCCACCTGGCACGATGAGACCGGCTAT
>Ga0070681_10001096_pt1 | contig 23135 bp, 19 predicted proteins | sample KBSC83BmetaG_FD_65650 | JGI IMG/M metagenome (GOLD analysis project Ga0070681, IMG submission 65650) | Corn rhizosphere microbial communities from Kellogg Biological Station, Michigan, USA - KBS C8-3B metaG | ecosystem: Host-associated > Plants > Roots > Rhizosphere | place: USA: Michigan...
GCCCCATCGGCGTCACTCACCGTCAGGATGCTGCGCCCCCTAAGCGCCGCCATGATCGGCTCCAGGTGCGCGAGCTCCGATGCAGCGATGAACAGGATCTGACAGTCGCGGACGTCCGCGACATCGCGATAGCGCTCGACTGCGAGCGGATGGCGGTTCACCGCTTCGCCGCGCACTACGCCATCCAGATCCGCTCCGAAGGGATCCTTCCCCAGGACACCTATGACAAATGGAGCATCGTCACGTGGCAGCGCCGTGGGCGGCCACTCGACGAACTGCGCGAAGTTGAACAGGAACACGGCCTTGAGCCGATACTCAGATACCTGCGTCGCGCCGAGCAGTCCGGCGGCCGTGAAAAGCAGCGCAAGCAGCGCAAGCAGGCGCCACAGAGCCGGCCGGGCGAAACCCCTCAGTGGCACCACGTGATCCCTGGCGATGCGCTGTTGCGGCTCGGCCCGCGAGTCGGCGACAAGCGATCGAATTCGGCGTGGCAGACAGGCAGCAACTTCCTGCCCGCGGCGGGACGTCGCCGCTCCTGCTTCGGACACGACGCAATACCAGGAAGCGGATGGTTGCTCAGGATCGTCTCCCGCACGCACGTGCCTATCAGATGCCACCCGCCCTGCGTGAGCATGCAGGTCGCGGAGTCCTGGTCGCTCACGCACTCTTAATCGCCGATGAAAATACGGCCTGTGGCGAAGCTCCGCCATGGATTACGTCACATGCACCCGCGCGGTCTCGGGGCAGCAGCGGTCGGAATGTGACTCACATCTCAATGACATCTGCGCCCCAAACGCTCGCGCCGCGACGCGTCGGGAATAGTGCGCAGCGGCTTCGCTGTCGCCGTTGCCGCGTGGGATATGTGAACTGAGAACGACCGCACCGCAATTGCGCGTGTTATCCCTCAGGTTTATCTCCGGTACGGATGCATGAGGACATTTCTCTGAGCGCAGGTCGCCAAACCGGGCATTGTGGACCGCGCGGCACGGTTGCTGCCGCCGCCGGACTCGCCCTCCTCTGCGCACTGCTTTCTACGAGAGGCGCGGTCGCCTCTGACGCGGTTGGCCCAGCAGCCGCGCAAGCCGACGCCAGTCCCACCGGCTCGCTCAAGACGCTCAGCATCGACGAGTTGCTCGACGTCGAGGTCACCTCAGTCTCCAAGACAGCGGAACCCCTGAGCGAGGCGGCCGCTGCGGTCTACGTGATCACGCGCGAGGAGATTCTGCGCTCCGGCGCGCGGAGCATTCCTGACATGCTGCGACTCGCGCCCAACCTGCAGGTGGCGCAGATCACTTCGAGCAGCTACGCCATCACCGCGCGCGGCTTCAACGGGCCCGCCGCCTCCAAACTGCTGGTGCTGATCGACGGACGTAGCGTCTACACCCCTTTTCACTCGGGTGTGTCATGGGACGTCCAGGACGTACTGCCTGAAGACGTCGAGCGCATCGAGGTGATCAGCGGCCCTGGCGCTACGCTGTGGGGCGCGAACGCCGTGAATGGGGTGATCAACATCACGACGCGCCGCTCCCGCGACACACAGGGCGCATCAGTGAACGTCGGGGCCGGCAATCTCGAGCAAAGAGGCAGCGCTCAGTACGGCGGTAAGCTTGGTGACGCGCTCGCCTATCGCGCCTACGCGGACTCGTTCCACTACGGCCAGGACGTGACCGCCAGCGGCACGGACGCGAACGATGACTGGCACAAGACTCAGGGCGGCTTCCGCCTCGATTGGACTCCGGGCACAGACCTGCTGACGCTGCAAGGCGATTTTTACAGCGGGTCAGAGGACGCGCTGGCGGTCCCGAGCGAGTCCATCTCCGGCCAGAACGTGGTGGCGCGCTGGAATCGCCAGCTGTCCAATGGGTCGGCGCTGCAAATTCAGGCCTACTACGATCACGAGCTTGCTTCGGAGCCCGGTGTCGCGAGCGACGACCTGCATGCGTACGACCTGGACATCCAGCACAGCTTCGCCTGGGGAGCGCGGCAGAGCATCGTGTGGGGCGGAGGCTATCGGATCGAAAGCGACGACTTCCCGGTCGTCCCTTCGGCCACCGAGCTGCTGCGCTTCATCCCGCAGGACCGCAACCTGACACTCGCCAATGCCTTCGTCCAGGACAGCATCGCGCTGACGCGCTCGCTCAAGCTGACTCTCGGAACGAAAGTAGAGGATGAGCCCTACACCGGGGTGGAGGTACTGCCAAGCGCGCGTCTGGCGTGGAAGCTTTCAGACAGTGACATGGTGTGGACCGCGGCGTCGCGGGCCGTGCGTGCGCCGTCGCGTCTCGACCGCGACCTGTACGAGATCTCAGGTCCGCTCGTGATCATAGCGGGCGGCGACTTCCAGCCGGAGAAACTACTGGCATACGAGCTGGGCTACCGGACGCAGCCCAGTACGAACAGCTCGATTTCGATCTCGACCTTCTACAACGTCTACACCGACCTGCGCAGCGCGGAATTCTCCCCAGGCGGCCAACTGCCCGTGGTGTTCGCCAATCGCATGGAGGGCGACACGTATGGCGTCGAGCTCTGGGGCAGCTGTCAGGTGAGCGACTGGTGGCGTCTGGATGCCGGCGCCAACTGGCTGCACCGGAATCTGCACTTTGAACCCGGCAGCAGCGGCATTACCGGAATAGGCATCGCCGGGAACGACCCCAGCTACCAGGCCTCGCTCCGCTCGACGATGATCTTCGCCCGCGATGTGCTGTTCAACCTGGATCTACGCCAAATCGGCTCGCTGCCCGATCCGGCCTCCCCTGCCTATACCGAGCTCGCCGCGCGACTGGCCTGGACCGCCTCACGGTCGCTGGAACTCTCCCTGCAGGGGTCCGACTTGATCCATCCGCACCATCTGGAGTTCGGTACGACCGCCGCGCCGCTACAGCTGGGCGCCACGGGTGTGGAGACGGGACGCAGTTTCTTCGTTGCAGCGCGTTGGCAATTCTGACGTCTCAGGTCCCTAGGTACGTGCTTGGCGCCGGGATGCCAGGGAGTTGAGGGATCCGCATACCGTTTTCGGACCGTTTAGGCGCGATAGCTTTTTAAATTGACTGGCGTCCCCAAGGGCATTCGAATCCTGTTGCCGCCATGTAGCCCGAAATAGACGTCTTGACGTTATAGCGTCTCGTCCCCAGAATAAGATCATGGATAACCCGAAGCGCGCCACCGTCTACTTCTCCGCCGACGTGCACAAGGCTCTGCGCCTTCGCGCTGCTGCGGCTGATCGTTCCATCTCCGACATGGTCAACGACGCGGTTCGAATCGCTCTGGCCGAGGATGCGACCGATCTTGAATCGTTCAAGGAACGGCAGGATGAGAAGAGTATCTCGTTTGAGACGTTCGTGGCCGGTCTGAAGCGGCGTGGCCGGATATAGGCTTCTCGTAAAGGCCTCGGCAGCCAAGGAAGTCGAAGCCGTCGGCTCGAAGGAAGATCGTCGCCGAATCGTTAAAAGGATCGCAGGACTTGCGTCGAACCCCCGGCCCCACAATTCCGAGAAGCTCGCTGGCTACGACGACCGATACCGGGTTCGTCAAGGCCACTATCGAATTGTTTACCTCATCGACGACTCTCGCCGCGAAGTCACGATATTCAAAGTAGGACATCGAAAGGATGTCTATCGCGCGTGACGCCCAGCCGCGCTGATCGGCGCAATTCAAACAATCGCCAGCCGCACCGTCAAACCGCAGGAAGGGCCGAGAGCGTCCACACTCGCACGGTCGTTCGCCACTGCAGCGGTGTCCGCGCCTCAATCGTCGTCGAATTCGTACTCCTTCTTGTAGTAGCTATACCATTCCCGCGTTTGCGGGTCGCCCTGCACATGTTCGGACAAGTACTTCAGCTGAACGAGCATCTTGTCCGGACGCGATGCATTCAGATAGAGGTCCATGAGACGCCAGTGATAGGCAGGCTCCCCTGGAGCAAGAGCTGACGCCATCTCGTAAGCTGCGATTGCCTTTGAAATCCAGTTCGCCTCGAAAAGATAGACATCACCGAGGGCCGCGTAGTTGGCTGCTTCGTGTGGAGCTGCGCGGGTCTTATCCTCGAGCGCCTGAATGGCCGCCGACAGAGAGGACGGGTAAGAGGACAAGGGAGCCGTACCAACATGCCCATCATAGATTGCGCGCTCCATATGAGGCAGTTTCAGCGTCCGCAAGCCGCGTAAGAATGGATTGTCCGAATACTTCACGAAGAAGTTAACGTCGTCCTCAAACCGATGAAAGTACGTCCACGACTTGGCCTCATCGATGTACCACAGACCGTCAGTTCCGCGGCGAAGCACCAACGGTAGGTTTGAGTGATTGGGCTGCGGAACGGCGACTGCTAGATCGCCTGCGAACAACAAGCGGTACGGAGCTGCGGACTGGAAGTACGCGGCAATTCTTTGCTGCTGCGCCGCGTCCCGGGGTACGACGGCGCGGAACAGCTGGCTGCCCTCGGTCAGGAGAGGCACACGCGGGTCACCGACTCCGGCCGTCAGTGACGCGAAGTAGCGCTGTGCCGACGCCTCAGCGGTGGACGCCGGCAGGTACTGTTGCAATCCGGCCTCCGGCAGACGGCGGATTGCGCCTTGTAAGTCGGCCAATGTCTTGCTGTAGCCATGGACCAGCGCTCCACCACCGCCCGAGAGAAATTCGCTGTTGAGCCATTGCGGACGCGACCATGGCATATAGTCGCGGGCCGCGCCCATGCCGCGCAGATTGGTGGTGATGATCAGCTCGGAAATGAAATCCTGCGGGATCTCTGACAGCATGTAGCTTCTAGCCGCATCCTCAACGGCGTGGCAGTAGATATCGGTGACCTCGCCCTCCAGTGCATACGAGACCTCGATCTTCAAAAGGTTTTCCCGCGCACTGTATAGATAGAGGATGCCACGGCCGTTGGTGCGGGCGCCAATTCGCAGCCGCGAGAACAGTTCAACCGCCGTTTGCTCGATGCTTTTTGAGGGTGGCAGGGCGGCGAGGAGTACAAGAGCGTTTTCGATTCCCGACTTTCTCTCCGCCAGCTTGAGGCTCATCTTGAAGGCCAGGTCGTAGTCGTGCTGATCCGTCTCGTTGATGAGAACGTAGTGGGGACGACGCACATGTTGCGGCTCTCCCCAGCTGAGCCAGCCAGTTATGGCGGCGACCAATAAACCGACAACGGCCAGACTCCAGGCGTAGGGCGCTCTAGTAACGGCCGAATACATCGCTCTTCGTGCCATCGCTTGCGTAGTTTGCGAGGAACGGATCGGTGGAACTCGGGCTAAGGCCGTACACAGAGCGGTCACGCCCCCCATTCTTGAGCACAAGCACTGGAGTGTCGCGGGGGCCAAACAAGCGGAATATGCCGGCGGCGCGTTGCTGAGGATCATTCAGGACCAGGGAAGGTGCCTCGTTCTCAGCCGCGGAGTACAGCCCCACGACCAAGCGGTTTTTTCCTGCGTTATCGAAGAAGAAAAGCGCGGGTCCTCCGTCAGGCGACATCGCGAGCTCGGCGCGCAATTTGCCGCTCGCGTCGCGAAGCTCGATTCTGCCTGCCGCGAGCACGTCCTGAGGATGCGCCGGGTTGGCGACCGCCGTCTGCAGTCCGACACCATTGCTCGGTCCATGCACGATGAGTTCCGCGACGGCGAGCCCGCCAATCAGTCCGCCGACGATCCCCGCTAAGAGTGTCCGGTTCATGATCGATCCCCACATGCCACGCTCGGCCTGACTCGTGATCAGACCTACGAGACTGTAGCCCGACTCTTCCTATCGAAACGTGCGGGAGATCACTGATCGGGCGAGCGTTTCCGCAGCTGCAGCGCCGCGAGTCTCTTCAGCGACTGCGAATGCAGCCTGCCATTCCCCACACCATGATAGGACACTCCGGCTGGGATATGGGGATCAGGCCAGCACGAGGAAACTTATAAAGTTTGAGCGTGCTGATACTTCCCCTTGGGTCCTTATGGGCCTCCAGCTGTTGGTGCGTGCGCGCAAAAGCGAACCGTTAAGCGGACGTGGCTTTACCAACTCAATTGGCGCGGGCGTGGAGTCTCGTCCGTCGATCAGCCATCCTCAGAGACGTTCCTTGACGTCGCTCAGACAGCGCCACGACCTGCTGACGCTAACTATGGTATAATGGTACCATGGTAACTCATAAGAACCTTCGCGCCTGTATTCAGTCGCACCGACCCCTCCGGTTGCTATCTGCAGTCTTCCTTGGCGTTTGGGGGTTCACTGCTATTGCTGACGACGCCCCTCCGAGTGCAGTCCGCAGTTTCCACCTCGATGGGCCGGTGGCGCGCGTGTTTCCGCTCTTCACCGCCTTGGGCGAACGCTCTTGGGCCCAAGGCTGGGATCCGATATTGCTCAGCGGTCGCGAGGAACGCGGTACGGCCTTTCGTACAGTTAGTGGCGGCCGTGAAACGACCTGGATTGTTACGGACTATCGGCCTGCCGAAGGCAGGGTGAGCTACGCGCGCCTGGCGCAGCATCTGAACATCGGGTTGGTCGACGTCGTATGCAGTGCAGTTCCGGGGGGCGGGACAGAGGTCAGCGTGCGTTACACGCTGACCGGCCTCAGCCCGCAAGGCCAGACGCTCGTACGCGAGTTCCTCGAGCCCGAGCATTACAGCCGCATGATTGAGGAGTGGCGCGTGGCCACCAGCACTGCGCTCGCGGCGAACAAGTAGCGCCACCCCGAGTCCAGCCGTCTTGGAATTCTGCGGCTTCCGGTGACAAACAGGGCAAGACAATATGGTGCGCAAAGATTGACCCGCCGATTCAATTTCGGCAGCTGCGAACGACCTATGGATCGCTACTTCTGAACGCGGACGCGCCACTTACCACGATTTCTGAGCTACTAGGACACAAAGACACGCGGATGACACGCGGACACTATGCACACCTGCTATGGGACAAACTGAAGGAGACGGTAGACGAGCGATTGCCGTCTTTCACATTGCTCGAAAAGGCGCGGTCCTAGTACGCTCGGTTATTGCGGTTACGGTCTCAGCTGAGCGTCTCTTTGAGCGCCTTAAGCATGGCCTCCGCCTCCTCAATTTTCGTGAGCGTCTCAGCATCGCCTTTTAGTTCGCGTAAGGCAGTCCAGGGGTATTTCTTCATGAGGCCGGTCAGCGCCTGAATATCGGCGGCGAGCCCCGATCCGGCTTTGGTGGACTCTGGCAACATCTGAAGCATGGCGGAATCGATGTCTCCTTGAGATGACAGGAAGTGATCCCTGGCAACGGGATCGCGGAGTATCTGCCGCAGCTTTCGGATGTCCTTCGAATTTGTAATCCGACGTGAATTGACCTTCTTGACAATTTCGTCGACCACACTTGGGGTTAGGAGTTTCTTTGCAACTCCGTTCAACTCGCGGGCCCAAGTGATACCCGCGCCCGGCTCCCTCAGATCCGTGAAGCGCTCGGATAGTTTGTAAACGTCGACAAGTTTATCGAGGTCTCGGACCGTGAGGCCTAGTATGTTGGCGGCACTCGCTCGACCGACCAAGTCAACCAGCCGGTAGGCAACCATCTCCTTCTCTTTTGTGTCCCATTCCTTGCGTTGGCGATGAATATAAATCCACACCCGCAGACGCTCATCGTCGCTCAAGGTATGGTCGGTGACCTCTGCGGGGAGATTGCGAAACTGGGGCTTGCCCTGCTCGACAAGGATGCGCGCATTCGTCGAGCGCCGATCGCCATCAATGATTCGGTACTTGCCTTCGATCTCCGGGTGGGGTTCAACAAGCAGGGGCTCAAATACCCCCTCATTCGCAGCGATCTGCCGCTGCAGCTCGACGTCCTCTTTCGGTCCGAGGCGCGGCTGTTGGTCATTCGGCAGAAGATCCTCAAGGTCAAGCGTGGTGCGGTACGTGCGTAGCACACTGCGACCAAGGCGTCGCTCCTGAAGTCCCACCACCCGCCCTGCTCGTGGCGGAGAGCTCTGCGGCGACGGCTTCCCAGTCATGCCGAGTGCCCACCTTCGATGATGCGGTCGATCTCGGCCTTGAAGTCGGCATGCACCTTTTCTGCATCACGAATTAGCCTGCCGCGCTTTTCCCAAGTGCGCTTGTGTGCGTCAACCTCGCGCTCATCCAGTTCTGAAAGACCGTCAGTAATGGCATCGTAGCGAGCCATCAACTGCTGACAGCGCCCGGAGTTGATGAATTCATAGAGTTTCTCGGTCTTTCTGGCCTTCTCGCCGACCCCCAGGCGAAGGCGATGAGCCTCCACGATCTGAGCACGAATGATTCGTACGAGGTGAACCACACGGGCCGGGTTGGCGATGATCACCCCTCCCTGGACACAGATCTGCTGTTCCCCGGCCGGAAACACACTGGTCGTAAGAATGGCGTGGTCCGCTTTGGCAGCAAGTTGGTCGGTCTTCAGTTTCTCGATAAAGTCGTTGCGCCAAGCACGATGATTCTTTGAGTCATAGAGGATTGAACCGCAGACGCGGTTGTTGTGGATCACTTCATGCTCGATGTCGGCGCCGGCCTCGCCCTTCTTGACGCGCCGGATCCGGTCACGTTCGTAGTGCTCTCGCAGGGTCTCGTAGAGGTCAATCTCAGCGCCTTCGCCCAGCTGCGAAGAGTTCTTCTGTTCCAGTTGTCGCTTCAGCGAATCGACCTGCTTCTGCATGCGCTGGTTCTGTTGGAAGGCCTCTGCATCCTTGCGACGCAATTCGTCAGTCTTGCCCTTGTCGAGCACTTCGCGCTGTTTACGCAAGGCTTTTGTAATCTCGCCCTTGACCAGCTCGTCCTGACCTAACTTGATACGCGCCAACTGCTCTTCGGCTGCCTGCTTGGCCTGGGCAGCTTTCTGCGCCGCCGCGTTGGCTGTCTGAAGGGCAGTCCTACTTTCCGACTGTGCTTGAGTCTTCGCCTCTACGCGAATCGCCTTCTCCCGCTCCGCGTGTGCGGCGGTAAGCCGCGTTCTTTGCGCCTCGACAGCACCAGTCTGAGATCGTGCAAACTCAGCGCGCAGCCGGTTGGCTTCGGCGTTGGCGGCCGCTTTTCGACCCGCTTCGAGCTGATCTGTAAGCTCTTTGGCGTTGAGGTTGTGCGGGAGGGGCTGCTTGCAGAGCGGGCACTTCTCTTCGATAGATGTCAATACATACGTATTGACGTTTTGAAGGCCAGCTAGCATCATTAGCCTATGGCTATGAACTCAAAACTCTCGCAACTTCAGATTCGGGTATCGGAGGCGGAAAAGGCCGCCATTCGAAGCGCTGCCGCGCGCGCGGGTCTCGACATGTCCACTTATGTTCTGAGCCGAGTGCTCTCAATCCCGGGCCGCCAGTTCGAGGAGGCAGTCCGGGCGCTAAACGGGCCTGATCGAGTCTCTTTCGCGCTCGCGGACATCAATTCGCTTCTTTCGAAGTTCACGGCTGCAGAGCTGCGCGATGCGGTAGAGGCTGCACCTGAGGCGGAGCTTTCACCGTTTCTCGCTAACTATCTTTCGGCGATGGTTGAGGCTGCGTGTGCGAAGCGTGGGACTCCAGTGCCCGCATGGACCCGGAGAGTCCCGCCGCTCGATGAGCCTGCGTTCGGTTCCACATTGGGATCGCTTCGACTGCACCTACTGACGCATTCCCCCGCTCCGTTCCGACGTCGAAACATCTTCATCGACTCGAGCCTCGGCGACCGGGTGTGACGTGCCCGCTCTCACGCAGAAAGACATTCGGCGGCTACTTGAACTCCTGAACGAGGAGCTTCGACAGTCTGAAATTACTGGCGAGCTCTATCTGGTCGGAGGCGCGGTGATGTGTCTTGCATACAACGCCAGGCAGTCGACCGCCGATGTGGACGCCCTCTTTCAACCCGCCACGCAAGTGCGGAAGGCGGCGGACCGTGTGGCCGCGAAAGCCAACATGCCAGCCGAGTGGCTCAACGACGGTGTGAAAGGTTTTCTGAGTGAGAACGCCGATTTCGCCTCGTTCCTCGAACTCGACCATCTGCGCGTGATGGTGGCCGAACCCCGCTACCTTTTAGCGATGAAGTGCCTAGCAATGAGGATAGGTGCTGAATTCCACGATGAGGAGGACGTCCGCTTTCTCCTGCGACTCTTGGATGTTCGTTCCTACGATCAAGCTCTTGAAATCATCTCCAAGTACTATCCGCTCGAACGGTTCCCGCAGAAGACGCTATGCGCTCTCGAGGAACTACTAGGGCAAAAACCGACAGAGACCTAGATGGCAGACGTTTGCTCTCCGACCCGATTCCAGTCGAGCAAGACCTGTGACACGGCGCACGGCTCTGAAGCGCGAACGGTGGCCACCCTCGAAGGCCAAACTTGCCGCCCTGATCGAGGAGGCGATCGTCGATGCCTACACCGAGTCAGAGCAGCGTGTGGGCTTCTACACGCTACTGGATGAGCGCCTCGACACGCCGTTCGACACCGAAATCCTCGGCGTGACGGTGACGGTCGACCGAGTGGACATGACTCGCGACGAGCAAATCGTCGCGATCTGCCGACGCGGTCGCTCGCGGCAGAAGATTCCTGTTCTCGATCTACCGCTACCGAGCCCTCGCCCCGCAGGCGCGGAATGGATCGAGGCGTACCGCTCGTGGGCCACTGGTACATGAGCGGGTGACCGTCGTTCAGCGCGCCGTTGCACGATGAGCGAGTTCCAGTACTACGAATTCGTCGCGATCGATCGGCCGCTCAATGCGACGGAGCGAAGGCGGCTCCGTGCAATTACGAGTCGGGCCACCATCACTTCGACACGGCTCGTGAACACCTACGAGTGGGGCAACTTCAAGGCCGACCCGCACGAGCTCGTCGCAAAATACTTCGATGCTTTCCTTTATTATGCGAACTGGGGTACGCGTCGGCTCATACTGCGCGTCCCGAGTGCGCGGCTCGACCCAAAAGTTGCGAAGCGATACTGCGCAACCCGCACGGTTCGGAGCCGTTCCAATCGAAGCGTCGCGACTGTCACAGCAACGGAGAAGCATCTGGTAATCGATCTATGGTCGGGGAGTGAATCTGGTGATGACTGGGGTGCCGGCGAGCCAGGTGTGCTCAGCGCGCTTGTACCGATACGCAATGAATTGATGACCGGTGACTATCGCGCGCTCTACCTCGCATGGCAGCTCCGAGCTCGAGCCGGTGAGATCTCCGCCAAGAACCGGACACCGCCCGTACCGATCAGCACAAGCCGGCTCACCGGATCACAGCAGGCGCTCGTCGAGTTCTTGCGGATCGATGCTCCCTGACCGACGCGTGTCGCGTCGCGATGGCTGCTGTGCATGACCACAATCGCACCGCCATCCCGCAAGTAACTGAATAAATTGGCAATTCGGTTTCATGCGGAGAATAAGCCGCTCAATCTCCGCAAGATATACGGAGATAACAGGAGCCGATACGGAGAATAGCCCGCATAATCTCCGCATGTCATACGGAGATTAAATGTACATCTGGGAGCACGAAAACTGGCCCGAACTGACCTGGGATACCGCGCGCCTTGCCACTTTACTCGGGGAGGCTTCGCGCGAGCAGGGTCGACTGCTCGGCAGGATGCAGGACCTCGGCTTCGATCTGCGTCGTGAGGCCCAGCTAATCACGCTGACCGAAGACGTGGTCCGCTCGAGTGAGATCGAAGGCGAAAAACTCGACAGCAATCAGGTCAGATCCTCGATCGCGCGGCGGCTCGGTATGGATGTCGGCGGGCTGGTGCCCGCCGACCGCGATGTCGAAGGTGCCGTCGAGATGATGCTCGACGCAACCACCAACTACTCGCAGCCCCTGACGTCCGACCGGTTGTTCGACTGGCACGCGGCACTCTTCCCCACCGGCCGAAGCGGACTTCGAAAAATCACCGTTGGCAACCGGCGCGATGACCGCGGTGGGCCGATGCAGGTTGTCTCAGGGCCGATCGGCCGGCAGAAAGTGCATTATGAAGCGCCGCCTGCCCCGCGCGTCACTGAAGACATGGACCGCTTCCTGAACTGGTTCGAGGCGCCCGGCAACATCGACCCGCTTCTCATCGCGGGACTCTCGCATCTGTGGTTCGTCACCATCCACCCCTTCGATGATGGCAACGGACGCATCGCACGCGCAATCGCCGACATGGCGCTCGCGCGCTCCGAACGAAGCACCCAACGCTTCTACAGCATGTCAGCGCAGATCCGCCGCGAGCGGAAGGACTATTACACGAGGCTTGAGCGCACGCAGAGAGGTACGCTTGATGTTACGCCGTGGCAGGAATGGTTCCTTTCGTGCCTGCGCCGCGCGATCGAGGGCGCGCAAGACACGCTGAGTGCGGTACTAGAAAAGGCACGCTTCTGGGAGCGCTTTGCGCAGCAGCCGCTGAACGCGCGTCAGGTTAAGGTGCTGAACAAACTACTCGACGGCTTCGAGGGAAAGCTCACGACGTCAAAATACGCCAAGCTCACCAATTGCTCGCAGGACACGGCCTACCGCGACATCCTGGAACTCCTCGAGCACGGCGCACTGCGCAAGGACTCCGGCGGCGGGCGGAGCACGAGTTACTCGCTCGTCACAGGCGTCGAGAGGAAATGACGCAAGCGCGCGGCGAGTGCGGCGGCGGCCCCTCTCTACACCGGACCCTGTTACCGCTCTGACAACATCAAAACCGCGTCCATCGAAATCCGGGCGTGTCGAAATGAGCTCCACGAAGAACAGATTGTTGTATACGCCAGTCAATGCGCATCCATTCCACTCCAGTGCGGGAAGTTTCCGAAAGTAAGTTGGTCGCTGACCTCGCAATCACATAAGCGACGGATTTTATTGGCGTCCCCAAGGGGATTCGAACCCCTGTTACCGCCGTGAAAGGGCGATGTCCTAGGCCTCTAGACGATGGGGACAGCCCGACGGCACACCCAGCCGGGGCGCGAAGCCTACACGCCGCGCGGCGGCAGGACAACGCCCGGCCAAGTAGAACTCACCGCGGGTGGATACCCGCGGTGAGTTCACTCTCCGATCAGAACTTGAACGTGGCCCGTGCGTACCAGAAGGCTCCGGGCAGATCGTATGTACCCGCGTCGTAGCCGTTCAGCGTGCAGGTGTAGCAGATCGGCGGGTTGGCCCCGAAAAGGTTGTTCACGCCCCCTTCTACCTTCAGACCCGTGAGGCGGAAAGCGTCCGCCCACGAGACCTGCACGTCGCTGTAAAGCATCGAATGCATGTTGTGGAACAGCGTTGCGTCGAACGCGCCGGCAGTGGTGCAACCGGGAACCGCAATTCCCTGGTTGACTGCATTGCTGCAGGACTCCTCGACCGCTGACAGGAAACGCAGGTTCCAGTTCACGTCTACCGTCGAGACTCCCCAGCCGAGCTGCAGGTTGGCGCGCCAGCGCGGGATCGCGCTGTTGTTGACCTCGATGCCGACGGTCCGCTGGGCCACGAGGCCGAGCGCATCAACCGCCTTGTAGTCGTTGACCCGCGTCGCCTGCAGTGCGGCCGACAGATGCCCGAAAGCCTGCGGCTCGGACAGCCAGTTCACCTTGATGTCTTCGCCGTTAGTGGTGATATCGGCGAGGTTCTGCAGGAAGTTCTGGGGCGGATTCAGCTGGCTGCCCGCGCCGCGCGTGAACGGCGCGCACAGCGCCGGATCCGTGCCCCCGCCGGTGGACAGGCAGGCGTTGAGCAGCCCCTGGAGGTCCTCCGCCTGGATCGCGCCCTTGACCTTGATGTTGTAGTAGGTGGCTTCGAAGTTCAGCCGATCGGTCGCAGCGCGCCCCTGCGCCCAGCTGGCGTTGTAGACAATCCCCGCAGTCCAGCTGTCGGACTTTTCAGGGTTGAGCTTGGCGTTGCCGCCGGTAAAGGTCGTGATCTGAGTGTTCGCCTGCTGGAAGCCGGCTGGCACTCCTTGTGCCCGGCATCCCGCCACATACTGCGGCGCTGCTGTACCGCCCGTCGGGCCGCATTGGTCAACCAGTGTGGCGCCGAACTGCGTCAGGCCGTACAGCTCGCCGAGGTTCGGCGCGCGGAAGCCGGTAGAGTAGTCGCCGCGGAGGGCGAAGTCGTTTATCGGCTGCCAGCGCAAGCCGCCCTTGTATGTGACCTGGCTGCCAAACGTCGAGTAGTCGGAATAGCGCACCGCGCCGCTCGCGCCGAGTGAGGCGAGCAGCGGCAGGCTCAGCTCGGTGTAAGCCTCGTTGACGTGGTAGCTCTGGTTGACCGGAAATGCCAGCGAGTCCTGCGACTCGCCAGTCTGGCGCAGCGGATCCGGGGTGAATATGCCGTCGTACTTGCGGTACTCAGCGCCCACCGCGATGCCCGCGGCCCGGTCCTGGATGTGGAAGAGGGTCCCGGTGATGTTGGCGGAGAACAGCTTCAGCTTCTGGTCGCTCGAGTCCAGCTGGGTCGCCTCGACGAACTTCAGCATCTTGGGTGTGATCGGGCGGGTCTGGCCGCCGAAAATATCGAGCGGCGTGCAGCCAGGGACCAGCGCGCAGATCGCCGGGTCGCCGAGCGCGAGGCTCAGCTTGGCGAGGTTGTAGCCGCCGGTGAACTGCTGACTGGCCTTGTTCTCGGTGTCGACGAAGCTTACGTCCCAGGTGAAGCCCTCCAGGACGTGGATCGTGCCCCGCAGGCCGGTGCTGAAGTACCAAGTGTCGACGTCCTGATTGAAAATACGCGGGCCCCCTTCGAGCGGACGACGCGTGAGAAAGAATGAGTTCTGCGTGCCGTTGCCGCAGGTCGGCTCGGCGGTCGCGCACAGGTCGATGCCGAACGGGTTGAACGGGTTGTTCTTCGAGACATTGATCCCGTCGGCAATGCCGCCGGTCCCCGCGAACGGGCCGACGAATATCGGCTCCGGCGCCGCCTGGTTGGTTGACGTACGGGTGTTGAACAAGCCCTTCGTGTACAACTGCAAATCGTCGGTGGCGTCGTAGCTCAGGCTGGTCCAGATTGCCTTACGCTGCGAGGGCGTGAGCAACAAGTTCAGTGGCGCGAAGTTGAAGCGATCGGAGCCGCCGAAGTTGTGGTACGAGCTCCCGGTCGCGTTACCCGGGGTAGCCACTGGCGGCGGCACGGCGCCTGTGTTCAGCGTCACGTCGAAAGGATTGGCACAGGAGCCATAGACGGGGTTTTTCGGGTCGGGGCCGGCCGCGACGGTGGGGTCGCAAAAAATATCGCGACCCTGCGGGGTGCCTGAGCTGCCGGCACCAATGCCGGCCAGCGGCTCCGGAAATGACGACTGCCCCCACTTTGCGGAACTGATGGACTCCTGGTTATAGAAGCTGCCGACGAAGATCCCGGAGAACTTTCCGGACGTACCGCCGGCGGTAATGCTCGCCTCGGTGGTGCGACCGCCCTTGCTGAACTCGCCCGTGTACCCGCTGACTTCGACACCATCCATCTTCTTCTTGGTGATGATGTTCACCACGCCTGCGATCGCGTCGGAGCCGTAGATCGAAGAGGCGCCGTCCTCGAGCACTTCGATGTGATCGATGATGGAAAGCGGAATGGTGTTGAGGTCGGCGCTGCCGCTGACTCCGGATGCCGAGGATTCGTTTACCCAGCGCAGTCCGTCGACCAATACCAGGGTGCGCTTGGAGTCGAGGTTGCGCAGATCGACCTCGGAGGAGCCGGCGCCGATGCCGCCACCATCGGGCGGGTAGCCGAAATTACCGGAGGAGTTGAACTTCTGATTGAGCGCCGAACCGCCGGTGGTCAGCTGCTGCAGCAGGTCGCCGACGCTCGCGAGTCCCGTCTTCTCGATCGTGTCCGAGCTGATGATCGAGAGCGGCTGCGTGCTCTCGGCGATGCTCTGCTGGATGCGGGAACCGGTGACGACGACTTCCTGTACCGTCTGTGCCTCGGCGGGCGCGGCCGCCTGCTGCGCCAGCGCTGGTGTTGCCGCGCAGCATGCGGCGAGGGCCCCCTGAACCGCGAGCATGATGTGACTCGAGCGGCCGCGTAGAGATGATGCCATGGTGTCTCCCCTATCTTGACCCTTGCTTGTAGTGGCGGGCGGCACCGGCAGTGCGTGACCGATTGCAAAACTCAGTCCACCGACTGCACCAGCGCCGACCACAGTGCGTTAAGAGCGACTTAACTTACTTAGCCCGAGCGTAGCACTGCGGGAACGAGGCAAGCAATTTGTGTCTCAATTGTGCATCAGCTCGAATAGCACCTTACGGGCTTAGCGGAGTGGCTGTTGCAGGGGTGCAACAAGATTTGCACCGTTGCGCCAGACGGTTGATTCGGCGCGCCGGGAAGGGTTGATTCCCGGCCGAATAGGCTTTGCGCTGTCGGAGGCTTGGATCGCCGGCGTGCGGGAATGCGCGGGAGCTGGTGGAGCCAGGCGGGATCGAACCGCCGACCTCTTGCATGCCATGCAAGCGCTCTCCCAGCTGAGCTATGGCCCCACGCGAAGCCGGCGCAAACTACGCAGCGGTCTGCGCATTGTCAAGCGCGGCCGGCGCTGGATGCGCGACGCGGCGCCCGCACTGAAATCCGCGGTATTTTCCGACGGGCACGGGAGGAAGTTCTCTGAGCAACGCCGATGCCGGGGCAGCCGATGGCGCCACGATCCTGCGCATGATCCACGCGTACCGGGCTGCGGGAGCCGCCGGCCGCAGCCGCGAGGCCGAAGAGTTGCTGGCGCGCGTGGCGCGGCTCGCGCCCGCGCATCCGGCCGTGCTAAACGAGCTCGGCTTGCAGCTGATGCAGCGCGGTGAGGCCGCGGGAGCCCGACAGCTCTTTGAGCGCGCCACCAGTGCCGATCCTTCCCATCCGGCGCTGTGGTCGAATCTGGCCTCGAGTCTGCATGCGCTCGGCCGCGGCGAGGAAGAGATGCAAGCCATCGAGCGCGCGTTGGCGCTAGAGCCGCGGCATCCGCTGGCGCTCTTGCAGAAGGGGCTGCTGACGGAGCAGTGCGGCGATCCACGCAACGCCGCGCGCATCTATCGCGCCGCGCTCATCACGGTAGGCCCGGAGACCAGCCCGCCGCCGGCCGTGCGCGCGGCTCTCGAGCACGCGCGCGCGGTGGTGCAGGCGGACGATGCCGCGCTCGCGAGCGCGATCGAGGAGCGGGTAGCCGTCATCCGCGCCCGGCACGGCCCGGCGGCGGCCGCGGCGCGCGCCGACCGGTGCGTCGAGCTCTTGACCGGCAGACGTAGCCGCTACGCGTCGCAGCCCACCTTCCTGTTCTTTCCGGGAATCCCTGCGCTCGAGTTCTTTGACAACGGTGAATTTCCCTGGCTCGCTGGGATCGAGGCGGCCACCGCTGCGATCCGCGCAGAGCTCACCGCCGTGCTCGCCGCCGATGAGTCCGGATTGCAGCCCTACGTCGCCTATCCAGAGGGCGTGCCGCTCGACCAGTGGCAGGAGCTTAATCAGTCGCGCCGCTGGAGCGCCTACTTTCTCTGGAATCAGGGCGTGGCCGACACTGCGCACCTCGCACGCTGTCCTCGTACCGCGCAGCTGCTGCGCAGTGCACCGCAGTGCGACGTCGGGCAACGCGGGCCGAACGCGTTCTTCTCGATTCTCGAGCCGCGCACGCGCATCCCGCCCCACACCGGAGTCACCAATGCGCGGCTGACCGTGCACGTACCGCTGATCGTGCCACCGCAGTGCGGCTTTCGCGTCGGCAGCGACACGCGTGAGTGGGTGCCGGGGCGGGCGTGGGTGTTCGACGACAGCATCGAGCACGAGGCCTGGAATGGTTCGGATACGCCGCGGGCTATCCTGATCTTCGATATCTGGAATCCGCTCCTGAGCGTCGTCGAACGCGACGTCGTGCGCGCAGCGATGGAAACGGTGGGTTCCTACTACGGCGAGGTCCCGCGGGAACCGCTGTAAGGGCGCCGCCTTAGGCGCCTGCAGTCATGCCGCGCTTCAAGGCGGCATCGATGCGCGCCAGCGTGCGCTCGCGGCCGAGCAACGCGAGTGTCATATCGATGGGCGGTGACACCGCGGTGCCGGTGACCGCGACGCGCAGCGGCTGGGCAATCTTGCCCAGGCCGCTCTGCAGCTCGCGGGCGAGCGCTTCAAGCGAGGCATGGATCGCCGTGGCATCCCAGGTCTCGAGCGCGGCCAGCGCCGCCCGGGCCCTGACGAGCGCGGGCAGCGCGTCCGTGCTCAGGTGCTTGGCGGCAGCCTTGGGGTCGATCTCGATGCGCTCGACGAAGAAGAAGCGGCTGTTGTGCGCCATCTCCTTGAGCGTCTTGGAGCGTTCGCGCTGGGCGAGGATCACTCCCTCGAGGAGGGGCTGATCGTCGCTGTCGCAACCCAAGCGGCGCAACTGGGCGCGCAGGTGCGGCACCAGCGCCGCCGGGCTGGCGCGCACCATGTGCTGCTGGTTGAGCCACAGCAGCTTCTCGGGATTGAAGGCGGAGGCGGCCTTGTTGACGTCGTGGATGTCGAAGGCGGCGATCATCTCCTCGCGCGTGAACACTTCCTGGTCGCCGTGCGACCAGCCGAGGCGCACCAGATAATTAAGGAGTGCATCCGGCAAGTACCCCTCTTCCTCGTACTGCAGCACGCTCACCGCGCCGTGCCGCTTGGAGAGCTTGGCGCCGTCGGGCCCGAGAATCATCGGTACGTGCGCATACGCGGGAATCGTGGCGCCGAGCGCCGTCAGCATGTTGATCTGCCGCGGGGTGTTGTTCAGATGGTCATCGCCGCGAATGACGTGGGTGATGCCCATGTCCATATCGTCGACCACGACCGAGAAGTTGTAGGTAGGCGTACCGTCCGAGCGCGCGATGATCAGATCGTCAAGCTCGGTGTTCTGGAACGTCACCGGCCCATGTACCAGGTCCTGCACCACCACCGCCCCGTCCGCGGGATTGCGGAAGCGCACCACCGGATCCACGCCGGGACGCGGCTCGGTTCGCTCGCGACAGATGCCGGTATAGCGGGGTTTCTCTTTGCGTGCGATCTGCCGCTCGCGCAGGGCATCGAGTTCCTGCTTGGTGCAGTAGCACCGGTAGGCGGTGCCCGCCTGCAGCATAGTCGCGAGCACCGCGCGGTAGCGGTCGAAGCGCTGCGTCTGGAAGTACGGACCAGCGTCGGCTTTGAGCCCGAGCCAGTCCATGCCCTCGATGATGACGCGCACCGCATCGTCGGTGGAGCGCTCACGGTCGGTGTCCTCGACGCGCAGAATGAACTTGCCGCCGGTATGGCGGGAATACAGCCAGCTGAACAGCGCGGTACGCACACCACCGACATGCAGCAGGCCGGTGGGACTCGGGGCGAAGCGGGTGACGACGCTCATGGGCGCGCGGATGTTACCAAGGCGCGGCCGGTGACGCCCGCCCGCCCCCCCCCAAGCGCGCACGCCGCGCGCAAGGGTCTGATTTGCCTTGCGGCAGGGCCGCCTATAGACTGCCCGTCCCTCGAAAATGGGCGGTTAGCTCAGCGGTAGAGCACTGCTTTCACACGGCAGGGGCCACTGGTTCGATCCCAGTACCGCCCACCATTCAGAACAAGAACTTACAGGGGTTCCTTAACTGTGATTCACTCGCATCTGGGACAGCGAGCGTGGTTGGGTAACCCAAGCGTTCGGTTCACATTCACGCCGGCACGCTGAGGAACTAGGTCGTGGCGATCCCTGAATGGGCAAAGAAAGAGCTGCGCTCGGCCTTTGTGCGTGCCTCCCGTGCCGGGCGGCGGACTGCAAAGACCGAGCCGAGAGCTGCCCGGGCCACATATCGCGCACGGGGCGACGCTATACGAATTGAACTCACCAACGGAGCAGTAATCACGCTCCCGGTGAAGCTAATTCCGGAGCTGAAGCGAGCCGCACGCAGCGACGTGCGATCGGTCGAAGTGCTCGGTCGGGGCAGTGGACTGCACTGGGAGAGCCTGGACCTGGATCTCAGTGTCCCTGGCCTGGTGTCGTCGGTATTTGCCGGACCCGAATGGATGGCGGAATTAGGTCGCATCGGCGGCCGGCGATCATCGTCGGCCAAAGCAGCTGCAGCGCGAAGAAATGGGAGGAAAGGCGGGCGTCCGCGTGCTCGATGATTCTGTATTTACATTGTAAATACCAGTCGGTAAACTGGACCCATGGACCGCGTCTTTGAACACGGAGGCACTAGCTTCCGTTGGGACGAGTCGAAAGCCGCGGAGAATCGACGCAACCACGGCGTCTCCTTCGAAGAGGCCGCAACGGTGTTCGACGATCCCCTGTTTGTGCTGCAGGACGCGAGTCGGAACGAGGAACAGAGGGACGCCGTCATTGGTTTCAGCTCTGCGGGCCGATTACTCACGGTGGTGCACATCGAGTTCGAAGGAGAATTTATCCGAATCATCTCAGCGTGGCGTGCCTCGCCGGCTGAGGAGGCATTTTATGATCAATGAGCGAGTGAAGAAGCGACTGAAGAAGGATCGAACCAGCACGACGATTACCATGCGGATTCCGGCTGATGTCGTCGAGTCGTTGAAGGCCGTCGCCCCAATGCGCGGGTTTACCGCTTATCAAACGCTTCTGAAGAGCTATATCAGCGAAGGGCTGCGCCGTGACGAAGCTCAGGTCGATCAACACACCGCGCGCCGACTAGCGGAGGCGCTGAAGCGCCGTGGCGTTGCCGAGAGGGTGCTGCAGGAGGCTATGAAGGAGATTGCAGGGAGCTAAGACGTTCGGAGTCGCGAGCTGGGACAATTTTGGGACACTGACCTCGTGACACTCCGTGATATCAAATGACATCACGTGATACCAACTGCCTGTTGCAATTGGGAACTGCGCTCGCATATCGTTGATCCGTAAGCCCCGTACCCCCGTTTCACACGGCAGGGGCCACTGGGGCGATCCCAGTACCGCCCACCATAGATCGGCGAGATCGTTCAGAAGTAAACTACTCTGGCCCCAAGCCCGCCGAATGCGCTACCTCGCGTTCTTCGTCGGGTACATCTCGGATGCGTTCGAGGAGCGCGCAAAGCTCGAGCCCGATCGCTCGAGCGCACTCCTGTTCTGTCACGGCGGCTTCAACTTCTCTTCGACGTACAGTGAGAGCTCGACCATCCGCTCGACGAGCTGCGCCGCAGGAAGCCCCGCAAAGTTCCGGAGCACGAGCTCCTTCACGTAGAGGCGCACAAGATAGCGCAGCTGCAGTGCCCGGTTGCGCGTGGCAAAGACAAAATCTCGGTGCCCGTTATTGACCACGATGAGATTGCGTTGGGTATCGAAGCGCGAGCGCCAGAGCTCCCCGGCCGCGCGCTCGAAGGTATAACCCGGGAGCCCGCGGGCGTTGACCACCGCAGGCCCAATCGCCGGCTCTAGACTCGCGGCGACCGTAATCAGGGCTTCAGCCCTCGCATGCACCTCGCGCTGCGCAACCATAACCGACAGACGCACGAGTCCCGGTGAGGCGGGTGCCTGAAACGCTACTTCCTGATCCGAGCTCGAGGAGAGCGAGCCGCCGCCATCGGCAATTTCCCACACGAAGGCGAGATCCTCTTCCACACGGCGGCGCGACCGATCTCGCGGCAGAGCACGGAAACGTCGGCTGTCGTTCACCGCGACCGTGCTCGCCGCCGGCGAGATGACCACGCTGTGCAAGGGGCCTGCGTACTCGAAGAAGGCGCGTTGCGGAGGGTCGGGCACGGACCGCTCCGCGACCCCGAATGTCTCATCATTCTCCTCGGCATCGCTCGGCCCCTCCTCAGCCCCGCCGCCACGCGAGCCACCGGCGTCCCCCTCCTGGCGTGAGCGGGCGTGAATGGCGAACCAGTCGTACTCCTCTCGTGGGAGCGCGAGCATCGCCTCACGGAACGCCCGCTGGATCGCGCGCAGCGACTCACGGTTCGCCTGCTCCTCCTCGGCGCGCTGCTGGGCTTCGATGACCGCATTCAGATGCGACTCCAGCGGGGCCAAAGCATTCATCAGCGCCGCATAGCGGTCGTCGTGGACAATGCCTGAGCGCGTGCCGGGCGTCAGATTGAGAAAAGGCACGTCGATCAGGCCCTGCAGGTATCTCGAGGTCCACGGTGGGTGCTCGAGCCCTGAGAGTGTTCCCAGGTCCTCGATGACGCGCGTGCCACTGCGGGTAAGAGCCACGCGGGAGGTATCGGCCGGCTCGGTGAGATAGAGCTCTGCGTAACCATCCCCGAAGCCCGAGCGCACTGGGGGCAGCTGGTGAAGCAGCCGTCCCTCGAACTGCCGCGGCTCGACCTGGTATTGCTTGCGCGCGAGCTTGTCGACCACCGTGACGCGCACGCCGGAGTGACGGACCCGGTCACGGAGCTCGGCGGCGAGATACCACTGGATCTTCTCCCCGCTTAAGGAACGGATCCCCTCGAGGAGCGGGCTCACCTTGAGTTCGGTGCCCCGCTCGGAGAAGAGCGCCCGCCGCAGGCCCACCGTGTAACGCGGCTCGCCCTTGCTCATGACCATCTGGTAGGCCCGGTTATCCGCGCCGGTGGAGCTCATGGTAAGCGTCTCGCCGACTGTCCAGAAGGAGAGCAGCCCGATCCCGAATTCCCCCTGAAGCCCCACACCATTTCCTTCGGCCTTCAGGTGCCGCTTGATGGAGTCACAGATGTGGGTGGCGACGTACTTGAAGTCGGGCAAGCCTTCCGCATCGCGCGGCACGCCATCCCCGTCATCCTTGACAGCGAGGTAGTGTTCGCCGTGCTCGCGGCCGCGCGTGATGGTGACGGACTTCGCGTGAGCATCAATCGAGTTCTCGACGAACTCGGCGATCGCCTTGAGCGGATTACCCTGCGAGAGCGCGATGATGCGGATGGCGTTCCAGTCGTCGCCGATCTTGAGCCGACCGCCCTCATCGGGTCGCGGTCGAGGCTTTGACTTCGATCGCTGGGTCGACTTCATATCGGCGAGCAGAGAGGAAACTTACGTTTCGGGATACAGGCGCGGAAACAGTACTTCCAAAACCCCTGCTGAGAAGCGCAGCGACACCGGGCCCTTCGGGCTCAGGCTGGCCAGTAAGCCCGCCTCCACAGCATCGTTGAGCACCCGCCGCGCCGTTCGCTCCGGGAGCCCCGTGATCCGCGGCGCCGCGCCACGCTCAATCTCGCCGAATATCAGGGCGGCCTCGAGAAGCGCCGCTGCTTCGCCTTTCAGCGTCTCGGAGCGCTCGACGAGCGTACGCAAACGTTTGGCGAGAGTTTGAATGTCGAAAAGACTCGCCATGAAGTTGACCTGATCGAGCGCCACCTCGAGAAACCACCGAGTGAACTCGATGAGCGCCGCCCGCGAGAGATTCCCTCGCCCGTCGAGATCGCCCCCGC
>Ga0070681_10001098_pt1 | contig 23129 bp, 24 predicted proteins | sample KBSC83BmetaG_FD_65650 | JGI IMG/M metagenome (GOLD analysis project Ga0070681, IMG submission 65650) | Corn rhizosphere microbial communities from Kellogg Biological Station, Michigan, USA - KBS C8-3B metaG | ecosystem: Host-associated > Plants > Roots > Rhizosphere | place: USA: Michigan...
TGGACCGATTGCAAGGTCGCCTCCGGCGCGACCGTCACGGGCGGGACGGCCGGCTTCGCCGTGGCCGACCACGACTCGGCCGGCAACATCTACGTCGTCTGGGCGGACTCGTCCGACTACCACACGTGGCTGAGCGTGGTGCCTGCGGCGAAGATCGCTGCCTGCAACCAGTCGATCGACGATGTGTCGGCGACGGCCGACGGCGAGCCGACGGTCGATCCAGGTGCCTCGACGCCCGTGCAGGTCGACCGCGATGCCGTGCGGACGACCGTGTTCCCATGGGTCGCAGCGGGTGGTGCGCCCGGCCGCGTCGCGGTGGCGTTCTACGGCACGACGTCCGACGGCGATCCCAACACCGGCGACTTCAAGGGCGCGTGGAACGTGTACATCAACCAGTCGCTGAACGCACTCGACGCGTCACGGACGTTCAGCCAGGTGAGTGCGAGCACGCACCCGTTCCACTACGACTCGATCTGCCTGAACGGGCTCGGCTGCGACCTGGCCGTCCCGCCGGGCGACCGCACGCTCGCCGACTTCTTCGCGATCGGCTACGACCCGTCCAGCGGCAGGCTGTCGGTGGTCTACGACCGCGACAACAAGAAGCCGGACGAAGCGGCCGGCCACATCGCGACGCCGATGGTCGCGACGCAGATCGCGGGACCGTCGAACAACGGCGGCACGGTCACGACGACGGGACACGCGACGGTGCGCACGTCTTCGACCGACCCGGCCGGTGACGCGCTGTCGAGCTACTCGCTCGCGACGCCCGGCGCTGCACCGCCGGCTCCGCCGACGAAGAACGAGCCGGCGGCGGACTTCACGTCGGCGTCGATCGGCAAGGACGCCGCAACCGGCGGCTTCACCGTCACCCTGAAAGTGGCGAACCTGTCGTCGGCGTCGCTGCTGCAAGCGCTCACCGACACCGGCGGGCAATCGCTGCTGTGGGTGTGGCGGTTCACGAACGGCTACCAGGACTCTGCGGCGAGCATGCGCTGGAATCCGCTGCAGGGGTTCACGTTCGGCTGGAACGACTACTCGACCGGCGGCTCGCCGTGCCTCTCGACGACGAACGCACAGGGCGACAAGTGCGTCGTCTACCCGGGCGGCCAGCCGCTGCAGGGGACGGTCAACCAGGTCACGGGGACGATCACGTTGACGGTCCCGAAGACGTACCTGCGGCAACTCGCCGGCACCGACGCCGACGGGCGGCCGCTCGAGCAGCCTGCGGCGACGGGCGCGCGGTTCTACGACGGGACGGCGTTCTCGTTCGCGAACACGACCGGGCTGACGCAGGACACGCAGTCGTTCCTGTATCCGCTCGACAACACGCCGGCCATGGACTTCACCCTCCCGTAGGGGAGAGAGGGAACACGCGGCGGACGGACCAGCGTCCGTCCGCCGCTTGCTCGATCAATGTGACCTCACGCGCGGTCGCGCGGATCGGCAGCTCGACGTCGATGTCGATCGGCACCTCGCTCACGGTGAGGTGAGGGACGACGACGTCGAAGGCGCCCTCGTACGGCGGGTACTCGGGGAACCGGCGCCAGACTGCCTGGATCAGCGCCGAGAACGGCTCTGACGGCTCCGGATGAAGCCACACCAGGCCGTCGTCGAACCGGTCGACCCGGTCGAGCTCGAAGTCGAACGGGGCGAAGGAGGCGACCACTTCGGCGATCGCAGGCTCGTCGACGTCGGCGCCGTCGGCGAAGGGATAGAGGATCGTCACGTGCGCGGGAACGCCGAGCGGCGCCGAGCTGTCGTGGGCGAGCCGCAGGGCGCCGACGGCAGGTTCGGCCTCGGGGATCGCGACGATGAGGGCCGTGCGTGGCATGCTCGTCCCCGCAAGGGTGAAGCGGGCGCTCCTCATCGTCAATCCGTACTCGACGCAGGTGACCGGGCCGTCGATCACCGCGGTCGAGAACGCCCTGCGCGAGCGCGTCGCCATCGAGACGAGCTTCACGCAGCACAAAGGTCACGCGACGGAGCTCGCCGCCGCCGCCGCCGCAGACTCGGTCGACGCGATCGTCATCTTCTCCGGCGACGGGACGTACAACGAGGCGCTGAACGGCGCGGACGGCGCGCTGCCGATCGGCTTCCTGCCCGGCGGCGGCACAAGCGTGCTGCCGCGCGCACTCGGGCTCTCGCGCGACCCGTCCGAGGCGGCGCGGGCCGTCGGCGCTGCGCTCGCCGAAGGCCGGTTGCGGCGCATCACGCTCGGCACGGTCAACGGCCGACGCTTCAGCTTCTCCGCGGGCATCGGCTTCGACGCCGAGGCAGTGCGGTTGCTCGATCGGCTCGGCCGCGACCCCGCCGGGGCGCGACCCGGTGACTTCACGTTCGGGCGGATGCTGGCGCGAATGGCCTTCGAGCGGCGCGGCCGCTGGAGCCCGGTGCTCGAGATCGAAGGCGTCGGCCGCGCAGCGTTCGTGTTCGTCGGGAACTGCGACCCGTACTCCTTCGCAGGGTCGGTCCCGCTGCACGTCACTCCCGGTGCGCGGTTCGAGGACGGCCTCGCGTTCGCGGCCCCCGAGCGCGTCCGCCGCCGCGACGTGCCGCGGCTCGCCGCAGCGATCACGGCGGGCCGCCCGTACGGGACGAACGTGATGACCGGCCTCGACCTCGACCGGATCGTGGTTCGCTGCGACCGCCCGTTGCCGCTGCAGGCGGACGGCGAAGACCTCGGCGACGTCGAGCACGCAGTGTTCGAGGCGCACCGCGACGCGGTTGCGGTCCTCGTCTAGCTAGCCTCCCGGCGCATGGCGACGGACACGCGGAGCGACGTTCGATTCGGGGGTCTCGCCGGCGCCGACCTCCTCGAGCTGCACCGCCGGATGGTGCTTCTCCGCACCTACGACGAGCGCTCCGTCATCTACCACCGGCAGGGCCGGATCGGGACGTACGCGATCTTCTGGAACCACGAGGCGATCCAGGCGGGCGCGACATTCGCGCTCGGCGCCGACGACTGGATCTTCCCGTCGTATCGCGAGTCGGCGATCGGCCTCGTGCGCGGGCTACCGGCCCAGACGATCCTGCAGTGGTGGCGCGGCCATCCCTCCGGTTGGTGGAACCCTGCTGACTGGAACGTGGCGTCGATCTCAGTTCCGATCGCGAGCCACGTGCCGCACGCGGCCGGCCTCGCGTGGGGGAAGAAGCTGCGCGGCGAGAACGGGGTCGCGATGGCGTTCTTCGGCGACGGCGCGACGAGTGAAGGCGAGTTTCATGAAGGCGTCAACCTCGCCGCCGTGATGAACGCGCCGGCCGTGTTCATCTGCAACAACAACCACTGGGCGATCTCGACGCCCCTCGAGGCGCAGACGCGCGCCGAGACGCTCGCCGACAAGGCCGTCGGCTATGGGATCCCGGGCGTGACGGTCGACGGGCTCGACGTGCTCGCGGTCTACGGCGCAGCGCGTGAAGCGGTCGAGCGTGCCCGCGCCGGCGGCGGCCCGACGCTGATCGAGTGCGTCCACTATCGCGCCGCTCCGCACGCGACCGCCGACGATCCAAGTGCGTACATCGACCTCGCGCGCGTCGAGGAAGAGCGCGCGAACGAATGCCTCGGTCGCTTCGAACGATTGCTGCTCGACGCAGGCGTGCTCACCGAAGAACGCGCCGAGGCGGCCCGCAAGGACGCCGAAGACCTCATGCGGGCCGGAATCGCTGCGGCGGAGGCCGAGCCGCCGGCCGATCCGGAGCTTGTGTTCACGAACGCGTACGTCGACCCGCCGGAGAACTTCCGCAATGGCTGAGCTGACGCTTGTCGAGGCGGTCAACGACGCGCTGCACACCGAGCTTGCGCGCGACGACGACGTGATGGTGCTCGGTGAGGACGTCGGGCGTGCGGGCGGAGTGTTCCGCGCGACCGCCGGCCTCCTCGATCGCTTCGGGCCGGACCGGTGCGTCGACACGCCGCTTGCAGAGGCGGGGCTGCTCGGCGGTGCCGTCGGACTCTGCATGGCGGGCTGGCGCCCCGTCGTCGAGATGCAGTACGACGCGTTCTCGTACCCGTCGCTGAATCAGTTGATCACGCACGTCGGTCGCTACCGGTGGCGCACCGGCGGCCGCATGCAGTTCCCGCTCACGATCCGCATGCCGTACGGCGGGGGCGTCCGTGCCCCCGAGCTGCACGACGACTCGCCCGAGGCGTACTACGTGCACACCCCAGGGATCAAGGTCGCCATCCCGTCGACGCCCGCGGACGCGAAAGGGCTCCTTGCCTCGGCGATCCGCGATCCGGATCCCGTTGTCGTGCTCGAGCCGAAGCTCGTGTACCGCACGTCGCGCGGCGAGGTGCCGGAGGGCGAGCACGTCGTGCCGCTCGGCGAGGCGCGCATCGCGCGCGAGGGAAGCGACGTGACGCTCGTCGCGTACGGCGCGATGGTGGCGGTGTGTGAACAGGCCGCCGACGCACTGGACGTGTCGTGCGAGATCGTCGACATCCGTTCGCTCCGCCCGCTCGACGAGCGCGCGATCCTCGCATCGGTCGCGAAGACCGGCCGCGTCGTGATCGTGCACGAGGCGCCGCGCACGGCGGGGTTCGGCGCCGAGCTCGCCGCGCTGATCGCCGAGCGCGCGATCTTCGACCTGCAGGGCCCGGTGCTCCGCGTGACGGGCTACGACGTGCCGTATCCCTACTGGACGATCGAGGATGCGTACATGCCGTCGGTCGAGCGTGTCGTCGCCGCCGTCAACTCGCTGACGTGATCCACGAGCTTCCGCTCGAGCGACGGACGCTGCACGGGCACTTCTCGCGCGACCTCGAGCCGGTGCTCGCGGTCGACCCGGGCGACGCGGTGCGCTTCGCAACGCCGAACGCCGGTTGGTGGCTCGACGACCGGACGCGATTCGCGCCCACGTCGTCGCCGGAGGACGACGGCCACGCCCTTGCCGGGCCGATCCAAGTTCGCGGTGCCACCGAGGGACAGACGCTCGTCGTGCAGATCGACGACGTCGTGCCCGGATCATGGGGCGAGACCATCGGCGACGGGGCCCACGTCTTCTGGGACCTCGCCGACGGGGTCGGCGTGTCGGCTGGAGGCCTGCGGGTCCGGCTCGCCCCGTTCCTCGGCGTGATGGGCATGCCACCGGTCGGCCACGGTGTGCACTCGACGGTCCCGCCGCGTCCGCAGGGCGGCAACATCGACTGCAAGGAGCTCGTCGCGGGCACGACGCTCTACTTGCCCATTCCGGTTGACGGCGCACTGTTCTCGGCCGGTGACGGTCACGCTGCGCAAGGCGACGGCGAGGTCAGCGGGACGGCCATCGAGTGTGCGTCGCGGGCGCAGCTCACGCTCGATGTCCGCGACGACCTGCCGCTCGAGTGGCCGTGTGCCCGCATCGACGGAGCGTGGATCGCGTTCGGCTTCGACCCGGATCTAGCGACCGCCGCCTCGAAAGCGACCGACGGCATCCTCGCGCTGATGCATCGGGAGCTCGGCATCGCGCGTCCGGAAGCGTTGGCCTACGCGAGCGTTGTCGTCGACCTGCGCGTGACGCAGCTCGTCAACGGCGTGCTCGGCGTGCACGCGGTGCTCCGCGACGATGCGCTGATGTGAGCGAGCGGCTTCGTCTCTGGCTCGAGCGCGACCGGCGCGGCGCCGGGTATCACCTGCGCGACGCGGCAAGCGGCGAGCGGGTCGACTCGGACGATCCGAGGCTCCGCGTGATCGCGGTCGCGGGCGTCTCCTTCCGGCCCGAGGCGGTGAGCGACTCGTCGTTCGATCCGGGTGCCCGACTTGCGCTCGTGCCGGAGCCCGAGAACGCGCACGACCCGAACGCGATCGGCATCTGGAACGCGGAGCGCACGCTGCAGGCGGGCTATGTGCCGCGCGACACGGTCGCCGAGCTGGCCGGCGACGAGCTCGCCGTCTCGCTCTGGCGGGCGGGCGCCGACGGGTTGCGCGTGCTGCTCGTGCCCTCGGGCTCGTGGGTGGGGAAGCCTCGTCGGTGAGCTAGCCTCCGCGTCCGTGCCATACGAGTTCAAGCTGCCGGACCTCGGCGAGGGGCTGACGGAGGGAGAGATCGCGCGCTGGCTCGTCGCCGAGGGCGACGAGATCGCCGAGGACGCCCCACTGGTCGAGATCGCGACCGACAAGACGACGGTCGAGATCCCGTCGCCCGCCGCCGGGCTGGTGTCGAAGATCCTCGTCGCCGAAGGCGACGTCGTCCCGGTCGGCACGGTGCTCGTCGTGATCGGCGGCGGTCCCGCAGACCCAGCAAGTAACAGTCTGTTACAAGCCTCCTCGGCGCTCCCAGATCGGGTGCAGGCGACGCCGCTCGTTCGTCGAGTCGCCCAGGAACTGGGCGTCGACTTGGCTTCCGTCACCGCGACCGGCCCTGGCGGACGCGTCACCGAGGAGGACGTGCGCGCCGCCGCCGGCGGAGCAAGTAACAGTCTGTTACAAGCCTCCGAGGGGCGTCGCGAGAAGGTCCGTGGGATCCGGCGGCAGATCGTCGACCACCTGAGCCGCGCGCACCGTGAGGTGCCCGCAGTGACGTACGTCGAGGAGTGCGACTTCACGCACGCCGACCTGAAGCTGCTGCTGCCGACCGTACTTCGCGTGACCGCCGCTTTGCTCAAGGAGTTCCCCGAGCTGAACGCGCGGCTCGAGCGGGACGAGATCGTGTACCTCGACCGCTACGACCTCGGGATCGCGGTGCAGACCGACGCCGGGCTCGTCGTGCCCGTCGTCCGCGCGTGCGACACACGCAGCATCGACGAGCTTCGCGCAGACGTCGACGCGCTCGCGGAGAAGGCGCGCACCGGCACGCTCGCGCCGGAAGAGCTCCGCGGCTCGACGTTCACCGTGACGAGCGCCGGCAAGCTCTCCGGCCTCTTTGTCACGCCGATCGTCAACCACCCCGAGGTCGCCATCCTCGGCGTGCACCGCATCGCACCGCGCGCCGTCGTCGTCGACGGCGAGGTCGTCGTGCGGTCGATGGGGAACATCAGCGTCACGTTCGACCACCGCGTCGTCGACGGCGCGCGGGCCGCGCAGTTCACGCTCAGCGTGATCGAGAAGCTGCAGAACGCCTAAGCGGTAACAGCGAGGTGGCGCTCGAGCATCGCCTCGATCTTCGGTGCGCTGACGCGACCGGTGAGACGGTCGACCGCTTTGCGCTCGACGACGAGCACGAGTGTCGGCACGTCCTCGACCCCTAGCTTCTTGGCGACCGCCGGCGCGCCGTCGACGTCGACCTGGATCACCCGCAGACGGCCGCGCTCCTTCCGCGCGAGGTGCGCGACCAGGCTCTCCATGCGCCGCGCCGGCCCGGAGCGGGCCGATGTGAAGAAGACGAGCTGCGGGCGGGAGTCGCCGTCCATTGACTCCGTCCTGCCCGTTGACGGGCCATGTGTAACCTCGCTGGCGTGGGAGATTGGTACTCGATCGGGATCCTCGTCGGGCTCGGTGCTTCGATCGGCCTCGCCGCGACGGGCGCGTTGCGCCGAGCGCTCGCGGGACTCGTTGTCGCCGTGGCCGCCGCCGTCGCGATCGGGCTCGTGTTCGGTCAGTGGGACGAGGCGGTCGGGGGCGCGGCAGGTGCGATCTGCGGCGCGATCGGTTCCGCTCCGCTCGTCCGCGGCACGTTGAGGCGTGGCGGCACGCGCGGCGGCACCGCACTGCTCCTCGGGCTCGCCGCGCTCGTCGGCGCTGCGCTCGCGTTCGTCCCCGTGCTCGGATACCTCGAGGCCGTCGCGGTGCCGGCGCTCGGCGCACGGCTGCGGTCACGCGCGCCGGAGCGGCACGCCGGGCTCCGATCGCTTGCCCGGGACTGACGCCTCGCCGGCGAAGCCGAAGCCCGTCGTCCTCGTCATCGTCGACGGGCTGACGCCGGCCACGTTCGAGGCTGCCGACACACCCGCGCTTCGCTTCCTCGCGGAGCACGGTGAGTACCGCCGCGCGATCAGCACGTTCCCGTCGCTGACGCCCGTCTGCCTCAGTTCGATCGCGACGGGCTCGCATCCCGACGGGCACCACATTCCGCACCTCGTCTGGTGGCACCGCGGCGAGCAGCGCCTGGTCGAGTACGGCTCGTCGTTCGGTGCGGTCCGGGCGGCCGGACTCACGCGCTCGCTGCGCGACACGATCGTCGACCTGAACGCGAAGCATCTCTCGCGGGACATCGAGACCGTGTACGAGACGCTCGAGGACGCCGGTCTGACGACCGCGGCGATCAACATCACGTGCTACCGCGGGCGGTCGCGTCATCTCGCGACGATTCCCGGCGCGCCGGCCGTGTACGGCCCGAAGCGGTTCTTCTGGTACTCGCTGTACGAGAGCGAGCGCACCGGCGCACCGATCGCGGTGCGGAACCGCGCGCTCGGGTCGATCGACGCGTACGCCGCGTGGGTCGGCCGCTGGCTCGTCACACGCGACGGGTTCGACCTCCTCGTCTACTACCTGCCGGACTACGACTACGCCTCGCACGCCGCCGGCCCGGACAGCTCCAAGGAGGCGCTCGAGCGCTCCGACGCCGCGATCGGTTCACTCCTCGACGCTGCCGGCGGCCCCGAGGCGTTCCTCGAGCGCTATGCCGTCATCGTCTGCTCCGACCACGGACAATCGCACGTCGACCGCGTTGGCCGCCTCGACGTCGGTGACGACATGGTCACGGCGTCGAACCGCGCTGCGATGGTCTACACGGACGAGCCTCGTCGGGTCGCCGAGCGCCTCGACGGGGAGCCGTCCGCGGGGATCGTCTGCTTCCGCGAGGGTGACCGCGTCGTCGCCCGGCTGAACGGCGACGAGGACGACGCGATCCTCGACGACGTCCCGGACGGTCGCGTGCGCGCCGCAGCCGCCCTCGCGAACCCGAACGCAGGCGAGGTGCTGGTCTCGGCGGCGCCCGGGTGGGAGTTCTACGACCTCGCCGGCCGCCACCACCTCGGCGGCGGCAGTCACGGCTCGCTCGAGGCTCCCGATTCGCTCGTGCCGATGCTCTCGATCGGGCTCGGGCCGCCTCCTGCGTCGATCGCCGGGATCAAGGACGCGATCGTCCGCCACTTCGCAGTCCACGGCGCGTAGTACCCTCGCCCGCGTGTCTGCCCTTGGCGCTCGGACCGCTGAAGCGCTCCGCAAACCGCACAACTGGATCCAGCTCGCCAAGTTCGGCGTCGTCGGCGCAAGCGGCTTCGCGATCAACATCGCGATCTACCAGGCGGTCCTCGGCCTCGGCGCGCACACCGCCGCCGCAATCTCGTTCGTCATCTCCGCCGGTAGCAACTACTGGTGGAACCGCCACTGGACGTTCGCGCACCAGAAGGGCCACTTCGGCTACCAGGGGATGCGCTTCTACATCGTCTCGAGCGTGGCGTTCGTCGTGAACCAGTTCTGGCTGTTCGTGTTCCTCGACTGGCTCGGGTGGGGAAAGACGGTGTCGCAAATGGTCGCGATCGCGCTCGTCACCCCGCTGAACTTCATCGGGAACAAGCTCTGGTCGTTCCGCCGCTGAGGACGATCGCGATTGTGGTCGCGGCGCTGGCGCTCGTGCCGGCGGCTCGCGCCGGCACGACGACCACGACGACGACCACGAACCCGTTCACGCCGCCGGCTTCCGTCTCCGGCGCGCAGCCGCACCTCAAGCGCGCAGAGGTGATCGCGCGCTTCCTCGCGTACCCCAAGGTCCACGACTGGCTGAAGCGGTATCCGCCGAAGCCCGAGACCGATGCGTCGTACAGCCTCGGCGACTGGACGGTCCACGTGTGGGCGGCGGTGAAGGGGGAGCCCGAGGTCGCCACCGGGACCGTCGACGACACCACCGGCGTAGTGACCGAAGCATGGACCGGCCCGCAGGTCGCGTGGCGCATGGCGCGCGGGGTCAAGGGAGCCTTCGGCGGGGAGAAGATCAACGAGACCTGGCTCTGGCTGTTGTTCTGCGGGCTGTTCTTGCTCGGGCTCGTCGACTGGCGCCGGCCGATGAGTGTCCGCACCATCGACCTGTTCGCGCTGGTCTCACTCTCGGTGTCGCTGTGGTTCTTCAACCACGGCAACATCTTCGCGGCGATGCCGCTCGCGTACCCGCCGCTCGTGTGGGCGCTCGCGCGCTGCATCTGGGTGGGGACCCACGATCGTCCCGCGCGCGGCGAGGCGGTGTGGCCCGTCTGGCTGCTGCTCGCGATGACGGTGTTCCTCGCGGGCTTCCGGATCGGGCTCAACGTGCGCGCCTCGAACGTGATCGACGTCGGCTACTCGGGCGTGATCGGCGCCGACCGCATCTGGCACGGCGAGAGCCCCTACGGGCATTTTCCGCAGGAGGGCGATCTGAAGAAGTGCGGCCCCGCGGACAGCTCCGGTGAGGTGCGCGACCGGGTGCAGGCGAACGGCCGGTGCGAGACCGCGAACCCGCTCGGTGACACGTACGGGCCGGTCGCCTATCTCGCGTACATCCCGGGCTACCTGCTCTTCGGCTGGAGCCACAAGTGGGACACGCTGCCCGCGGTCCACTTCACGTCGATCCTCTTCGACCTGATCGCACTCGTCGGTCTCGGGCTCGTCGGGCGGCGGCTCGGCGGACCACGAGTGGGCGCCGCCGCTGCGTTCGCGTGGGCTGCATGGCCGTTCACGCAGTACGCGTCGAGCTCCAACACGAACGACTCGATCGGGCCGGCACTGCTCGTGTGGGGCTTCCTCGCGCTGACGAGTCCGACGGCGCGTGGCGCCGCCGTCGCGGTCTCCGGCTGGACGAAGTTCGCTTCCCTGCTCGTGCTCCCGCTGTGGACCGGCTACCCCGAAGCACGGAGGCCCCGCGCCGCTGTGGTCACGCTGATCGGGTTCCTGCTCGCGACCGTCGTCGTCTTCTTCGTGCTCTTCCTCGAGCCTTCACCATGGCATGCGGCGCGCGTCTTCTACGACCGGACAGTGCGCTTCCAGATCGGTCGCGACTCGCCGTTCTCGCTCTGGGACTGGCGCCAGTACCACGCGAAGGGGCTACCCGATCTCCACCTCGTGCAGCGCGTGCTCGAGGGAGCGCTCGTGCTGGGATCGCTCGCCCTCGCGTTCTTCCCGCGCCGCCGCTCGCCGCTCCGCATGGCCGCGCTCACGGCCGCGGTGCTGATCGGGTTTGAGCTTGTCCTGACCCACTGGTTCTATCTCTATCTGCCGTGGTTCTTCCCGTTCGTCGTGCTTGCCCTGATCGCGCCGCTTCCGGGCGGCGAGCGTGAGCGCCCGGTCGCGGCAATGGACTGACGCACTCGTCGCGGCGGGCCTGTTCCTCACCTGCTTCGGGCTGGTCCACACGTGGTTCTGGGCGCACGGCGAGCTTGTCGACTGGCCGACGTACCTGAGCTACGGCTCGGCGATCGTCGACCACCACCGCGTCCCGTACCGCGACTTCGCCGTCGACTACCCGCCGGGGTCGCTGCCGGTGTTCATCCTGCCGGCGTACTTCGGGGACTACGCGACGGTGTTCGAATGGGTGATGGCTACGTGCGGCGTCGCACTCGTCGGCGTGCTCGCGTTCGTCCGGCGTAAGGCGGCGTACTACACGGCGCTTGCGCCGCTGCTCGTCGGCTCACTGATCCTGTCCCGCTTCGACCTCTGGCCTGCGCTGTTGCTCGTCGCCGCGCTGGCGGCGTTGCTCGCCGGTCGGGACTCGATCGGCTGGGCGTTCCTCGGGGCCGCCGTTGCGGCGAAGCTGTGGCCGTTCGTGATCGTCCCGCCGGCGCTTCTCTGGTCCGTCCGGCGCGGGCACGGTCGCGCAGCCTTCGCCGGCTTGGCGGTCGCGGCAGGTGCGTTCGTCCCGTTCGCGGTGATCGCACCGCACGGCGTGTGGCACACCTTGAGCAGCCAGGGGTCGCGCCCGCTTCAGGTCGAGAGCCTCGGTGCCGCGCTGCTGACCACGTTCGGCCATCCGCACGTCGTGACGACGCACGGGTCGCAGAACCTGGCGGGGCACGGCGCCTTCGGCGCCGCGCTGAGCATCGTCGGAACGGTCGCGGTGGTCGCGACCTGGCTTGCGTTCGCGCGCGGGTCGATCACACGCGACCGCTTCGTCCGCTACGCGGTTGCCGCCGTCTGCGCGTTCGTGGCGTTCGACAAGGTGCTCTCGCCCCAGTACCTGCTGTGGCTGATCCCGCTTGTGCCGCTCGTTCGCGGACGGCGCGGGCTCGCGGCGACCGCGCTGCTGACCGTCGCGTGCGTGCTCACGCAGGTCTGGTTCCCGCAGCGCTACTTCGCGTACGCAAACGACTTCAAGCTCGCCTGGGTCGTGCTCGTGCGGGATCTCGTGCTGGTCGCGCTGTTCGCAGTGGTCGTCTCGCCCCGGTTGCACGACCGGCAGCGATCTACGAGAGTCGTCTAGTCACCCAGGCAGGGGAGGAGAACATGGCAAGGTCGCCGTTGCTGCGGGCGCTGCAGGCGCTCGCGCGGGAGCATCAAGAGGCATCGAGTCTCGGCGTCGATGTCGAGGACTTGCACGAGCGGAGGCTTGAAGGGCGCCTGTCCCGGCGCGAGCTCCTCAAGCGAGGCGGGATCGCCGGTGCAGCCGTCGCACTCGGCGGACCTGCCGCGGTGGCGCGCGCGGCCGGCAGCTCACTCCAAGCGTCGGGTGCACCTCGGATCGCGATCGTCGGCGGGGGGATCGCCGGCTTGTCCGCGGCGCTCACGCTTCAGGACAAGGGTGTCGCGGCGGACGTGTACGAATCATCCGGCCGTGTTGGGGGCCGCATGCACTCCGATTGGCAGGAGGGAGCCGCGTTCGCGAACTACTGGGGCGGCCAGCAGGCTGAGCTGTGCGGCGAGCTGATCGACTCGAACCACAAGACGATTCTCCAGCTGGCGCAGCGATTCGGGATCCAGACGGTCGATCTCCTGCAGGCACAGCCGAACGGCACCGAGGACACCTACTCGATCTTCGGCTCCGATTACCCCTTCTCACAGGCAAGCGCCGACTTCAAGCCGGTGCACAACACACTTCAAGGACAGGTCCAGGCGACGAGCTACCCGACGCTCTACAGGCAGTTCACCTCGGCCGGCCAGTTCTTCGATCAGATGACCCTCTACGACTGGATCACGAACTACGTGCCCGGCGGCCATTCGTCGCAGCTTGGAGCGCTTCTGAACGCCGCCTACAACGAGGAATACGGAGCGGAGACGACCGATCAGTCGGCTCTCAATCTGATCTACCTGCTCGGCTACAAGGCAGGCCCCGGCACCTGGTCGATCTACGGGGCGTCCGACGAGCGGTACCACATCGTCGGCGGCAATTCGAAGCTGCCGGTGACGATGGCGGGTGCGCTCGCGCGTCCCGTGAACTTCGGCTACCGCATGACGTCGATCGCGCTCGCGAGTGACGGCTCCATCAACGTCTCGTTCGACAACGGGCGGACGGTCAACGCCGACCACGTCATCCTGTGCATGCACTTCGCTGTGCTCCGCACGCTCAACTACAAGAAGGCGAACTTCGATCAGCTGAAGCAGACCGCGATCACGCAGCTCGGCGCGGGGGTGAACTCGAAGCTGATCCTGCAGTTCAACTCGCGGCTCTGGAACGCGTACGGCAGCACGGGCTCGTTGTACTCCGATCAGTCGTTCCAGAGCGCGTGGGAGGTGTCGCGTGGGCAGAGCGGGTCGACCGGCCTCCTTGTCGAGTATCCAGGCGCGGCCCAGTCTCGTTCGATGGCACAGTCGCGCTCGTACTCGACGACGGCGACAAACCCGAACGTGGCGAAGTTCGCACAGCAGTTTCTGGCGCAGCTCGAGCCGATCTTCCCAGGCCTGACGAATCAGTGGAACGGCAAGGCGATGCTCTCGACTCCTGCGACCGACCCGAACTTCAATTGCTCGTACTCGTATTGGAAGCCGGGCCAGTACGTTGGCTTCAGTGGCTACGAGAAGATGCGCCAGGGCAACATCCACTTCGCCGGCGAGCATTGCTCGGTGGACTTCCAAGGTTTCATGGAAGGCGGCGCCGCAGAAGGCGTCCGCGCGGCGACCGAGATCCTCGGGGACATCAAGGCGCTGTAGACGGCACCGGCACTCGGACGGCCGTGCACGCTGTGGCGCGTCCGTCCGAGCCGCACTCGACGATCGCGCCCTCGATCCGCACGTCACCGGTCGCGGGCTCGAGCCGCAGCGGCATCCCGGTGATGAACCGCTTGATCGCGTTGTGCTCGTCGCTCCCGATCACGGAGTCGTGCGGCCCGGTCATCCCCGCGTCGGTGATCGTCGCGGTGCCGCCGGCGAGCACGCGGGCGTCGGAGGTCTGCACGTGCGTGTGCGTCCCGAGCACAGCGGTGACGCGGCCGTCGAGGTAGCGCGCCAGCGCGACCTTCTCGCTCGTCGCCTCGGCGTGGAAGTCGACGACCACGACGGGCGTCGAGCGCTGCGCCTCCTCGACGAGGCGGTCGGCTGCGAGGAACGGGCTCTCGAACGGATCGAGCGCGAAGATCCCGAGCAGGTTGATCACCGCGACGCCGCCGTGAACGGCGAGCCCGCGGCCGGGGGTTCGCGGAGACATGTTCGCGGGCCGAAGCACGCGGTCGGTCCCTGCCAGGTACGGCGCGAAGTCCTGCTGGCCCCACGTCCAGTTGCCGAGGGTCACGACGTCGGCTCCGCTCGCGAGCAGCTTGTCGGCGAGCTTCGCGGTGATGCCGCGCCCGGCCGCCGCGTTCTCGCCGTTGACGATGCAGAAGTCGATGCCGAGCTCCTCGCGGAGCGACGGCAGCCGCATCTCCACGGCACGACGCCCAGGTGCGCCGAACACGTCGGCGACGAACAGGATCTTGATGGTCGAACCTTTCTAGTCGAGGCCGAGCGTCGCCGAGGGATGAACCTCGATCGCGACGTGGTTCCCCGAGTCGTTCGTGTAGCGCGAGAGCGACTGGTGCTCCGCGTGTGTGAAGTCGACGACCGAGCCGAGTTTCGTCGCGGCGGCGGAAAGCTGCGAGCCGACGACGAGCGCCGGATCGATCTGAACGTGAGAGACCGACACGACGAGCGACGGCGCACCGGTCGGTTGGATGTCGATGCGCGAGCCGAATGTCCGGCCGTCGATCACGATCTCGTCGATCGCGAGCACCGTGCCGTCGACGGGCGCGTACACGTCGGTGCCGGCCGGCGCTCCGACGTCGAGCGAGGACGTCGACGGGCCCTGTCCGCCCGGTAGCTGGTACCAGCGGGGCGACCCGCTCGACGAGCCGAAGATCGCGTGCACGACGCGCCTCAGTACCCCCTCGTTCGCCTGCGTACCGAGCGGAGAGAGCGCGAGTGCTCCCACGGTGCCGCCCTGGTAGCCGATCGTCGTCACGCGCGACTGGCTGACCGGCAGCTGGAGGTGCAGCGAACCCAAGCGCGCCACGATCTCGGGCGAGGGCGGCCCGGCCGGCAGGAGGCGCGCGGCGCTCGCCGGCGTCGGAGCTTGGACGGCTTTGCCGTCGCCGCCGAACGCGGACACGAGCAGCACGACCAGCGCCACGACGGCGATCGCGAGTAAGGCGGCGAGGCGGCGCAGGCGCCGCTCGCGCTCCAGGTGCCGGCGGTCGTGACGCGCAGACCGCCGGTGGGGCACCGGGGGCGGCATGGCGGGCACCGTAGCGAACGCTTCATCTGGTTTCAACCAGGTAAACGCCCAGGGGTCGAGCGCGAGCGGCCCATCGAAGGACGCCCGCCACTCCCAGTCGGGTGGGCGGATCGGTACGACGCGGCCAGTAGCATCGCCTCCGTGACGCCGCGGATGCGGATCCCACGCTGGGTCCAGCTCGTCGGGCTGCCGCTCCTCGTGCTCCTCGTCTGGGTGCTTGCGACGCGGGTGATTCACGTCGTCTTCCTGTTCACGGTGGCGGCGCTCGTGGCACTGCTGCTCGATCCGCTCGTCCGGGCGCTCCAGCGGGTCAAGCTCCCGCGCGGCATCTCAGTCGCGTTCGTGTACCTGGCGTTCCTCGCGGTGCTCGGGCTGATCATGTTCGCCATCGCCACCGCCGTCGTCTCCGAGACGAAGACCGCGGCGACCAGGTTCAACGACTACTTCACGCATCCTCACGCCGGGTCCGGACGGACGTCTGCGTATCTCGACGTCGACCGCCTCCAGCGCTGGCTCGACCGCCACCACCTGAAATCCGTGAAGGTCGAGGAGCGCGGGCACAAGCTCGTCCGTCAGATCCAGCGCCGTGACGTCGGCAAGTACACGCACCGGATCGTCACGTTCGTGGAAGGCGCTGCGATCTCGATCGGCAAGACGCTCTTCAGCGTGGTCCTGCTGCTCGTCGTGTCGATCTACATGCTCCTCGACATGCAGCGGTTCGGGCGCTGGATCGACCGGCGCTTCCCGCCTCGACCGGGAGAGCCGTCGCTCTTGCGCGCGCTGGAGCACGCGCTCGCGTCGTACGTGCGCGGCCAGATCGCGTTGAGCCTGATCATCGGGACAAGCGCGGGGCTTGGCCTCTGGCTGCTCGCGGTGATCGGGCTGTTGCCGCACGCGCAGCAGTACGCGTTGCTGTTCGGTGCGTGGGTCGCCGTCACCGAGATCATCCCGTACCTCGGGCCGTGGCTCGGCGCGATTCCCCCGTTCATCTACGCACTCGTCGTGCACCCGCTCTCCGCCCTCTGGGTTGCACTGCTCTTCCTCGGCATCCACCAGATCGAAGGCCACGTGGTCGTGCCGAAGGTGATGGGCAACGCGCTGCGCCTGCATCCGCTACTCGTGATCTTCGGGCTCGGTGCAGGCACGGAGCTGTACGGGCTGCCCGGGGCGCTGAGTGCGCTGCCGCTGCTCGCGGTCGGTCGCGCGATGTGGGAGTTCTTCTCCGGCCGCATCCGGCTCGAGCCGTGGGGACGGGACGAGCCCGCCGAGGACGTGCCGGTGGAGCTCGTCGAGCGACGGTGAGCCTCCTGGACGCGCGCGGCGTGGCGCGCAGCTTCGGGTCGCGTGTGGCGCTCGAGCCGACGGACGTCTCGCTCGCCGCCGGTGAGGTAGTCGCGCTCGTCGGCCCGAACGGTGCGGGCAAGTCGACGCTGCTCGCAATCCTCGCCGGGTCGCTCGAGCCCACCGAGGGCACCGTCGAGCGGCCGAAGCGCGTCGGCTGGGTGCCGCAGCGCGCCGCGCACTACGGCCGCCTGACCGCACTCGAGAACCTGCGCCTGTTCGCCGCGCTGGAGGGGGTCCCGGCTGCGCGCGCCGCAGAGCTCGCCGCCGAGTTCGACCTGCCGCCCGACACCCGCGCGTCCTCGCTCTCGGTGGGCAACCGGCAGCGGCTCGACGTGGCGCTCTCGCTGCTCGCCTCGCCGCAAGTTCTCCTGCTCGACGAGCCGACGTCATCGCTCGATCCGGCGCAGCGTGAGCGTGTCTGGCGCATCGCACGCGACGTCGCCGCAGGCGGGGGTGCGGTGCTCGTCGCGACGCACCACTGGGAAGAGCTCGCCGGGCTCGCCGACCGGACCCTCGAGCTCGTCGAAGGGCGCCTCGCATGAGGTCGTCCTGGCTCGTCCTCCAGAAGGACCTGCGGACATTGGGGCGCACGCCGGCGCTGCTCGTGGTGCTCGTCGCGTATCCGGTGCTGATCGCAGCGCTGCTCGGGCTCGTCGCCGGCTACGCGAACGCAAAGCCGCGCGTTGCGCTCGTCGACGAGGACGGTCTGCCCGCGCACATCGTCGTCGGCCACCACACCTTCAACGTGACCGCGACGATCAAAGAGGTCTCGCGCAACGTCACACTCGTCCGTCTCGGGAAGGACGAGGCGCAGCGACAGCTCGCCGACGGCAAGATCGTCGCGGTCCTCACGGTGCCGCCGGGCTTTGTCGCCACGCTGCAGCAGATGACGAAGAGCCCGACGCTCGACGTCGCGGTGACGCGCGGGGGCACGTCGGGCCGGGTTCGCCAGCAGGTGCAGGCGCTCGTCTACACGCTCAACCAGAAGCTGCAGCGCGCGTACATCGACGCGAACCTGCAGTACGTCCAGCTGCTGCTGCACGGCGGTGACGGCAAGTTCCTCGGCGAGAGCTTCAACGTGATCGGTCTCGACGGGACGAAGAAGGTGCTCGACACGCTTCCGCAGTCGGAACGGGTGAAGCGCATCCAGCGGTTCGTCCACGATGCACGCCTTGCCCTTGCGCAGACGGGTGACGCGCTGCATGCGACCGCCTCGCCGATCCAGCTCGTCGAGCTCCCGCAGCGCGGACGGACCGCGTCACTCTCCGCGCAGGTGCAGAGCTACGCGCTCGGGCTCACGATCACGTTCCTCTCGCTCGTTCTCGCCGCGGGCGCGCTGGCGGGGGAGCGCGACGAGAACGTGCTCGGCCGACTCGCGCGCGGCCTCGTTCCGTCCGGACGACTCGTTGCCGCGAAGATCGCGCTCGCCGGCATCGTTGCCACGGTGCTCGGGCTCGGCGTCGCCTTCGCGTTCGCTGCGGTGATCGTGATCGGGAACGCGCCGGGCGGTGAGCCGTGGTCGCGGCTGCCGCTGCTCGCAGCCGGGCTCGCGCTCACGGGCGCTGCACTCGGCGCCGTCGGCTCGCTCGTCGGCGCCCTCGCGCGAGAGGCGCGCACCGCGTCGCTCGTCGCAGTGCTGCTCGTGCTGCCGATCGTGTTCCTCGGGCTGATCCCGCCCGAGGTCTTCGCGGCGGCCGGCTGGGTAAGCGACGGATTGCCGTTCGCGCACGGCGTCAGGCTCTTCTCCGCCACGCTCTACGACCTGCACCCGTGGGGCGCGGTCGCACGGGAAGCCGCGTGGCTCGTCGGGCTCGGCGCCCTCTTCTCGCTGCTCGCCCGCAGCGCTGTGCGACCATTCCGGCCGTGAGCTTCCCCGCAACAAGATTGCGGCGCCTGCGCCGGACGGCCGCGCTGCGCGACCTCGTCCGCGAGACGACGCTGTCGGTCGACGACCTCGTGATGCCGCTCTTCGTCGCGCCCGAGGCGCTGCCGAACGAACGCCTGCCCGGGCTGGGGCGCCACACGGTCGACGGCGTGGTGCGCGAGGTCGAGGACCTCGTTCGGCTCGGGGTGCCTGCGGTGATTCTGTTCGGGCTGCCCGAGGAGAAGGACGACGAAGGGTCGGGCGCGTGGATCGAGGACGGCATCGTCCAGCGCGCGCTGCGCGCGCTGCGCCCGCGGTTCCCCGAGCTCGTGCTGATGACGGACGTGTGCCTCTGCGAGTACACAGCGCACGGGCACTGCGGCGTCGTCGACGCCGACGGGCACGTGGTGAACGACGCGTCGGTCGAGCTGCTCGCGCGGACCGCCGTCTCGCACGTCGAGGCGGGCGCCGACGTCGTCTGCCCGAGCGACATGATGGACGGCCGGATCGGCGCCGTGCGCGAGGCGCTGCCCGAGACGCCGATCGTGGCGTACTCCGCGAAGTACGCCTCCTCGTTCTACGGGCCATTCCGCGACGTCGCCGACTCGGCGCCCTCGTTCGGCGACCGGCGCGGGTATCAGCTCGACCCGGGCAACATGCGCGAGGCGCTCCGCGAGTGCGAGCTCGACGTCGCAGAAGGCGCGGACGTGTTGATGGTGAAGCCGGCGTTGCCGTACCTCGACGTGCTCCGCGCCGTGCGGGACCGGTTCGATCTGCCGCTCGCTGCGTACAACGTGAGCGGCGAGTACGCGATGGTGAAAGCGGCGGCGGCAGCCGGCGACCTCGACGAGCGAGCGGCTGCAACGGAGTCGCTGGCATCGATCCGCCGCGCCGGCGCCGACCTGATCTTCACGTACTGGGCGAAGGAATTCGCCAGTTGGCTCTAGTCCGCTCCGAGCTCTGGCATCGGGCGCTCGGCCTGATCCCGGGCGGCGTCAACTCACCGGTGCGCGCCATGCGGGGTGTCGGTCTCGACGAGCCGTTCTTCGCGGTGAGCGGCGACGGGGCCTACGTGGAGACGGCCGATGGGCGCCGCCTGATCGACTGGGTGCAGTCGTGGGGCCCGCTCGTGTTCGGTCACGCCGACCCGGAGACGGTCGAGGCAGTGCGCGAGGCGGCGCTCGCGGGGACGACGTTCGGCACACCGACCGAGCGCGAGCTGGAGCTCGCGGAGGAGATCGTCGACGCCGTTCCGTCGGTCGAGCGCGTGCGGCTCGTCTCCTCGGGGACGGAAGCGGGGATGTCGGCGCTGCGACTCGCTCGCGGCTTCACGCGGCGCGACCGGGTGATCACGTTCGCGGGCTGCTATCACGGCCACGCCGATCCGTTCCTCGCGCGCGCCGGCTCCGGGCTGGCGACGCTCGGGATCGCGAGCTCGCCCGGCGTGCCGTCGGGTGTGGTGGCCGACACGATCGTCTGCGAGTACAACGATGTCGACGGCGTCGCGGCGGCGGTCGAGCGCTACGGCGAAGGACTGGCGGCGATCTTCGTCGAGCCGGTTGCCGGCAACATGGGCTGCGTCCCACCGGCGCCGGGCTTTCTCGAGGCGCTGCGAACGCTGTGTGATGCAGCCGGTGCGCTGCTCGTCTTCGACGAGGTGATCACCGGCTTCCGCGTCGCGCGCGGCGGCGCGCAAGAGCGGTTCGGAGTGTCCCCCGACCTGACGGTACTCGGGAAGATCGTCGGGGGCGGCCTCCCGCTCGCCGCCTTCGGCGGCGGCGCCGAGGTGATGGAGCAGCTTGCGCCGTCCGGCGCCGTCTATCAGGCGGGCACGTTGAGCGGGAACCCGCTCGCGACCGCAGCCGGCGTTTCGGTTCTGCGCCGGCTGCGCGAGCCGGGCGTCTACGACGAACTCGAGCAGCACTCGGCGCGGCTCGCCGAGGGCCTCGCTCCCTTTGGGCGCGTGCAGCGCGTGGGTGCGATGCTCACGTTGTTCGCCGGCCGCGACGAGCCGGTCGAGCGGTTCAGTGAGCTCGACACCGACGGCTATGCCGAGCTCTTCCGCGGCCTCTACGAGCGCGGCGTGTACATCGCACCGAGCCAATACGAGTGCTTGTTCCCCTCATTTGCCCACACCGACCAGATCGTCGACCAGACCATTGACGCTGTTCGAGACCATTACGCGCACCGCTGAGGCGGAGAGCCCGGTCTGGGGCGCCGCCGTGAGCAGCGCGCCGGAGCTGGAGCCGGTGTTCTCGCCGCTCGTCCCGGCGGAGCTCGCGCTCGGGCTCGAGACGGTGTACGAGGCGTATCTCGTGCACTACGGCCGGCCGCGGCTCTTCGAGCAGCCCGAGTCGGCCGAAGGCGTGCTGCTCGGCGACTACCTCTACGCGCACGGGCTCGTGCGGGTCGCCGAGGCGGGTGGCGTTCCGGCCGTCGCGGCGCTCGCGGAGCTGATCGCGCGCTGCGCCGCCGAGCGCGCCGACGGGCAACCGGATGACGGCCTCGCGTGGGTCGACGCGGCGCGTGCGCTCGGCGGCTCGCCCGACGACGAGGCCGTAGCGCACGCGCTGGCCCGGCACTCCGCTAGAGTCGGCTCATGATCTTCGACGCTGCGAGCGAGGGCACCCACGTCATCCTCGGGATGCTCATCGTCGGCCTCATCTTTCTGTCGGTGATCATCCTCGGCGAGCTCTCGAAGTGGGCGAGCCACCGCCGCGCCGATCGTCGCCGCGCGCGCCGCCAGGCCTACTAGTGCGCACCGCCGCGACCGCGGCGGCCGGGATTGCTCTCGCGGCGACCGTCGCCTGCGGTTCGTCGCGTGAGCCCTTGCACGTCGTCGTTGCCCGCGTCGGGGACAAGGCGCAGCCTTGCACCGTCAAGGTCTATCTCGGCGGCTCCGCAGGTCGAGCCACCAGGAAGGCAGTCGAGCGCACGGCGCTCCGACAGCGTGGTGTGACGTCGATCGTCTTCATCTCCAAGGAGGTCAGTCTCAAGAGGCTGAGCAAGGAGTACCCGGGCATGACGAGCAGCCTCGCGTACAACCCGCTGCCGGACGAGTACGACGTCGCGTTCGACGACGTGGTGGATGCGGCCATCGGCGCGGAGCACCTCCGGCTTCCGCGGGTCATGAGAGTCGTGCGGCCGTCGTACTGTCCGTAGATCCGGCCGTAGACTGAGCTTCGTGGCCGTCGCGCACGACCTCCGCGAATGGATCGCGCTCCTCGAGCGCGAGGGAGAGCTCGTCCGCGTTGCCGCCGAGGTCGATCCGCGCCTCGAGGTGACCGAGGTCGTCGACCGTGTCGTCAAGTCCGGCGGCCCGGCGCTGCTCTTCGAGCACCCGAAAGGCAGCAAGGTGCCGTTGCTCATCAACCAGTTCGGCACCGAGCGGCGCATGTGCCTCGCGTTCGGGGTCGAGGCCCTCGACGAGCTGGGCGAGCGCGTGGGCGACATCCTCGAGATGCAGCCGCCTGAGGGGCTCCGCGCGAAGGTGCAAGGGCTGAAGACGCTCAAGTCGATCGCCGACTCGCGTCCGAAGAGCGTTCGTCACGGCGCCTGCCAGGAGGTCGTGCTGAAGGGCGACGACGTCGACCTGTCGCTGCTGCCGGTGCAGACCGCATGGCCGGGCGACGGCGGCCCGTTCATCACCTTGCCGGCCGTGATCACGCACGACCCGCGCGACGGCAAGCGCAACGTCGGCATGTACCGCCTGCAGGTGCTCGGCCCGCGTGCGACTGCGATGCACTGGCAGCTCCACAAGGACGGCCGCGCCGATCATCTCTTCAGCGAGGGGCGGATGGAGGTCGCGGTCGCGCTCGGCCTCGACCCGATCACGGCGTACTCCGCGAGCGCGCCGCTCCCGAAGCACATCGACGAGCTCATGGTCGCGGGCTTCCTGCGCGGCGAGCCGGTCGAGCTGGTGAAGGGCGTGACCATCGACGTCGAGGTGCCCGCGCACGCGGAGATCGTCCTCGAGGGGTACGTCGAGAAGGACGAGGTCGCCGACGAAGGCCCGTTCGGCGACCACACCGGCTACTACACCCCTGTCGAGCAGTTCCCCGTCTTCCACGTGACGGCGATGACGATGCGACGCGACGCGGTGTATCCGTCGATCGTCGTCGGCAAGCCTCCCCAGGAGGACGCGTGGCTCGGCAAGGCGACCGAGCGGATCTTCCTGCCGGCCGTGCGCATGACGGTGCCCGAGATCGTCGACTACGACCTTCCGGTCGCCGGCGCGTTCCACAACCTCTGCATCGTCTCGATCAAGAAGGCCTTCCCCGGGCACGCGCGCAAGGTGATGAACGCGATCTGGGGGCTCGGGATGCTGAGCCTGACCAAGGGGATCGTGGTCGTCGACGAGCACGTGAACGTGCACGACTACGCCGAGGTGATGTTCTACGTC